>ENA-OREB01001170-OREB01001170.1-marine-metagenome-genome-assembly--contig:-NODE-1170-length-13043-cov-2.837112_pt1 | contig 13043 bp, 7 predicted proteins | sample MGYA00248625_ERZ508552 | MGnify/ENA primary metagenome ERZ508552 (study PRJEB26219, sample SAMN06267888) | marine metagenome | isolation source: Monterey Bay, California, USA | place: USA:Monterey Bay...
ATCGGTATTCGCGTCCAGGGGGGTATCAAATGGAGGCGTGTAAACAACTCCGTCGGCGATTTGCGTTTCGACCGCAACCCCAGCCCCAGTGTTGTAACCACCGAACTTATCACTCACGTTAAAGGAACGCGGTAGATTAATTGGTAAAATTCTAGTCTGTCGTTCACCGTTGGGTACATCATTATCTTCAGGAAATGTCTTAATGATTCCATTGTCTGGATCAAGAATCAGACCGTGCGTATTGGAAAGATCAAGGTTGTCAGGCTGCTCGTCAGCAACTGTCTTGTTACTTAATCGCCCCATGGGAACAACGTACTCACCACCACCAATATCGTGCCCAAGTGAGCCGATCACGGTCTGGCTACCCGGTCGGACAACCGTCGCATCAAAATCAGTGTAAAACACTTCGACATCATTTCCGTTATCGTCGTCGACAGGATCGTTACCGCCATCGGTCGGATCGGTAAAGTAAACGAAACGACGGGGAATCGTGTTTTCAGGATCCGCGTTGGCATCGCGCTCGGGACGGTCAACCGAAAGTCTCCAAACGGGGGTTCGATTATCGTTGCCACCAGTTGCGTTGGATTTTCGAGCTAGGTCGACTCCCTGATTGGAATTATCGTTACTCGAAACATAGAGACTTGGGTCCTGACGTTGATTCAGGCTGTTTTGTGTCCATGGATTGTACAGTTCGATAAACGCTCCAGCTTCCGGTCGCAAACGATTGTCGTAATCGTTGTCATTACCGTTGCCATTCCCGTTGCCATTGGCATTCCCGTTGGCGTTGCCATTGGCATTCCCGTTTCCATTACCGTTTGCATTGCCATTGGCGTTTCCAACCGTTCCACCACCCGCACCAACATCCTCGACTCGGCGATCGTGAAAGGCGAAGGTTTCTGTGATTAAAAGTTCAGGCCGCTCACAGCCCCAAACGACATTGGCATTGTTGACATCCCACGGATTACCATCATTGTCCGAATCAACCCACGGGTTAGGATCGAACTGAAACCGAGTCATGATTGAATCGGGGTCTCTAAAATCAACGACATTAACCGCCCATTGAGCGATCACCTGTGCGTACTCGGAAGTATTCGTGTCTCCATCGAGATCAACATTGACTTCATCCGACAGCAGCATGGCAAGCATGTAGAGATGGCGGGCGAATAAAACACGAGCCTTCGATTCACTGTTCCAACCACTGTTGGCATTAAAATCTCGATCGAGGTCGAACCCAGGGTTTTTGAATTTGGTAAAATCGCGATTTGATTCGAGATTCGCCTCTCCTGGCTCATCGACAAGCCCGTTACCGTTATCGTCCCAACCATTTCCCAGTGGCCGATTCACATTCATTTTCAAACCCGCCAACAACTCGGGGGCAAACAAGCCTGCATTGATCAACTGGTCTGCCCGCGCGTTAACAGCAGGCAGCGTTGCGGTAGGCCCGAGGTCGGCTGCCAGAGTTGGCAACCGAGAAATCAATTTCGCCTTAAAATTGTCGGGAATCATTGGGACATCCCAACTCTCAGTCGTAATCAAATTACGTTTCGATCTCGGAATCCCTCCAACAATACCGTTGTTTGCGTCTGTCTCGCTGTCAGTTTCGCTATCAAACGGGATTGTTCGGGGCAGGACGTTCGTGTCGACATCGAATGGTCGCAAATGCCGCTCCAAATCCGCGGGAGAGAACGGCGTGTTGGAATGACTTGAACCCGACTGGTAATCGAACGTCATCTCGTACGGGTTATTGGCAAATTCAAAATCGTTCCCAAACTCCGAAGCGACCATATCAATGACGGGCAGGCCACTAGGGAAATCAGCCACATTCGGATCGCGAAAATCGTCAATCGGATTACCATTGATAACAACGGCAGTCTGGGGAAAACCAAAACTAAAGCGACCATGAATGTCCATCGCGCTCGACGCAAACAGCGATCCATTGTCTGCCGAATCTCGATTTACGGTCCCAACAGCGACTGGCCAATTCACAACCCCGCGAGGATAGCCGAACAGCTTCCGCAGCGTGTCCGGTTCAGGATCGTTGTAATAGCCAGGAGTTCCGCTTTGGCCATATCGGCCTTCCATCAAGTATTGATATTTTTCCAATTTCAGATTGGCGTCGAGGGAAGGAAGACTGGCATCGCGATTGGGATCGTCATTGAATACAATTTCCGCAAAGGAAATTTCAGGCGGCCCATAACCCTGACCACGTGGCAGATTGGAGTTATGAATTTGCTGCGAGATGAAGTAATCATCCTTCGCCTGTGCCAGGCTACCGTGGGCATTCAAGTTCAGACGACCATCGAGGTCGACCACTTTGTAAGCAACCAGTGGTTTAAAACGTCTACCATCGGCATCCGTCATGACTTCGTAACCATTGTCGATAAACACCGCATCTTTTTCACCGTCGTTATCGGAATCGACATCCAGAAGGTTACCGCCATAAAGATATTCGCTGTTCGCAGTTCCATCATCAGTATTAGGGATGAATTTATTGGAACCTTGACCAAACCCCGGTACAACGACAGAGCCGCCAAAACCACTCAATGACTCTCTATGAAAACTTGGGATCACCGATCCATTTCGATCGCGGCCGCTCAAAAACATATTCTGAAAATCAGCAGCGTCATAAGACTCGTTGGGGCTGTGATCTCCTCCATCAAGATAATTTTTCAAGAAATCGGCTCGGCTCTCACCGACACGATTAGGCGATAGAGCTGATATACCAAGTTCGCGATCCCCTGCATCTGCCTTGCTACCCGCACCGGATCCTGAAAAATCACGACCGTTCACAATGATCTCAGAACCGACCAAGCCGTTGACTCCCACGCTCGAACCTTCAAACTGCCCGACTCGGGGAAAAGGAATTAAGAACTCGTGGTTTCCAGTAGTCTTATTGAACGAGTGAATGGCAATTCGAGTCGAATATCCAGTAGCCGGCCCGGAAACGAAAGAAAAAACCAAACCGTCGAACAAACGCTCAACCGGCAGGTAACTTTTGCCACCTGCTGCATTTGGGTCATCATATTCCTGATCGAGATAATCAAGTCCCGGATCATCCGGCTTTCGCAAATCTTGAACGCGGTTACGCTCTGAGTCATCATTGACGTCAAAATCAGGATCTTGATAGCCAGATCGGAGAGTAATTTTGAGAGACTCACCGCCATCATTTTGGTCTTCAACGGTATCAACAAACGCTTTGAATCCGTAACCGTACTGATCCGAAAGAAGATCGTGAGCTCGCAACGGAGATGACTGATTGAGTAAGCTTGGACCGCGAACGACATCGTAAAACGCGCGGCGAATCACTGCTTCATGATCAACCGTGTGCAGTTTTGCCTGCCCACGTTTTCTGGCGGCCTTGAAATAGTCATTGGAGATCACGACAAAGGTCGTGCCCATCAACAAGAACAGAACAATCATGCTGACGACAAACAGCAGTGTGATTCCCTGACGATTTTTCGGATTTCTGATTTTCATGGCTGCCTCCAATGGACAGGTTTCGGTTGGAATTGAGAGAAGTCTAAGTGAGGAGAGAAGTAGGGGGGAGCGTTAAAAATTAACCGTCCAGTTGGATTCGGTTTCAGGAGTAAACGTATGTTCAAACACACCGATCACATCCTTGAGATGAACAATGTAGGTTGGAGTACCTTGCGGCCCAGTCGGATCGAAAAAATTAAAATCAGGACCGTCCAGAGTCAGGGCAGTATCAACAGACTGATTCTCAGAATCGGACATCAAATTTACGATTCGACAAAATGCAATCTGCTTACTAAAGGCAAGGGGAGTTACGTTAGGATCAACGGTCGGATCCTGATTGATTAGCATGACCCAGTCGTCTCGTTTGAGACTGCCATCAGGCACCACGACGCTTTTATCGATCAAAACATTCGTGAGCGGACTCTGATAACCGGTGTTCAACTCTGACAATTGAGTAACCGCCATCTGCCCATCTTCATCGTCCGCGCGTGTCTTACGGATCTTGTAGGCCAGAATATACAGTTTATAGGACCACTCCTCACTACTCGATGTCACGGACTGATTGATATAGGGAACAACGATTGCACTCCATGAGATCCGGCCTTTTGACTGGCGTATGATGGCTGCCCCGTTAACATCACGGTCAAAAATTTGCAGCGGCGGGTCGAGGTCTTCTACTCCACCGCCAAACACAAGATCATTCCCGCCACGAAAGAATCTTTGAGCGACTCCACGCGTCATTCCTGTCTTCCCAAACACCCACTGCCCATTGTCTTGTAGACCGGCAGGGATCGCGAGATTAAGCACTGGAAACTGCAATTCAGCAGGCAGTGTTCCTCCATTAGTCATCGGATTCAAGGGAAAGGTTCCAGGACCATTTTCGATAACGCCTAACGGATCAAGCGCGAAAATTCGAGGGCCGTCGCCGCCGTTAGCGACTGGCGCCGGATTATAAGATCGCTCTTGGTTAGGATCCGCCGAAGGGATCCACCAATTTTCCGGATTGCGGTAACCGCTAATTTCAAACTGCGAATACGCATTACGCGCCAATTGGACTGCGGCGTCACTATCCATCCCCACCTTGGCCTGTTTGACCGCGAAAGGAATCAGAACCATGACTCCGAACACGCCAATCATGGCGACCACGATCGAAGTCAGCACCTCGATAATCGAAAGACCGTTTCTAGGTTGGTTGGTTATTATTTTTTTCATGGAAGGAATCCGGATGAGGAGGAGCGTTACTGAGCAGCACTCTGAAATTCTTTGGCAATTCCGCGGGCGTACTCAATGCGAGCGCCAAGGTTAGCGTTGGGATCAGTTGGAACTGTGCTAGAGGCTACGTTGGTCGCGCCTGTACTGTTATTGAGGGTGACCCATAAATTCGCCGGCGAATCAAGCACGCCATTATTGGGCAATGACTCAATTTCGTACTCAGAGACGTAAAAGAAAAGGGGACCGTTGGGAATGCGTGAATCAATAAACCCAAATCCGAATTTATCAGCATCAGGGAAATCAGCTGGATTCTCAAATTCGTCAACGTAGTTTACATCGAGATAAGGATTGTAGTAGTAAACCCGATCCACGCCGCCATTCGAATTGAAAATGATCTGCACCGTCCGCGACGCGTAATTCATATTTAACTTAGCAACAGAATTAAGGTTTGGATTAGGTGGCAAGATAATTTCATCAAACCAACTTCGCGATGGTTCTACTAACGATCCGGCTGTGTTGGCATTCTCATTGATTGGTCCCGAATAACGCAGGTCAACCAAAAATCCATTGGGAAGATCGACACGACTGGAGGCCAATTTTCGTGGTTGCCGGTGAACAATAAAGGGGACCGAAGAACCAGCGGGCGGTAACGCAGGCAAGACTGCTCCCCCCATACCAGAACTGAGGGTCAGAACTTTGTAGGGCACTGATTCCGGGGGATCAGTAAATGCAGTTTGCGAGTCTTCAATACCGATGATTCTGTACTTCACCGAATTAAAATTCAGACTGATGTAATCGTTGACGAGGATCGCATCCGACTCAAACGGAGGATAGATCTCCAACGCATAATCCGCCAACGGCGTCGCCTGACCTTTAGGATCACCTGTCGCAAAGTCGCCAGTGAAGACTGGCACTTTTCGCATCAGGTACATGGTGGTTGCACCGTACATCACGCCTTCATCATCAACGAAATTCTCATTCCGTTCGATAATCACACCGGCGGTTCCATCGTTGACCGCATTCTGACTTGCCTTGGCCAGCAGACTGCCAACCACCCGTGCTGACTCGCGAATATTTCGATCTTTGTTAATCGTTCGTAACCGTGGCAGCATCACCGCAGTAATTACAGCGAGAATGGAAATCACAACCAACAGTTCAACCAGGGTGATTCCGCTATTTCTTTTGAAAGATTTTTTCATTCTATTTCTCTCGTTAGCGGATCAATTAAAATCCTGGGTATCGCGACTGGAAAACACAATGATCCGGATGTTATTAATTACCTGGACACCATCCCTGAGCAGCGGATCGTAAGTTCCGTTTTCATCTCGTGCGTCCGGGATTCCATCGCCATCGTCATCAGAATCTTCTAGGTCAGGGACAGCATCACCGTCGTCATTCGGATCGGTGACGTCATTGTCTCCATCCTGATCAGTATCCTGCGTCTCGGGAGCACGTTGCTGGATCTCGTAAAGGAGCGGCTCGCCAAAAGCGTCGACCACTTCCATCAGCTGGTCGCCATCGGTATCGGCAATCGCCTGAGCACCGAGCGCCTCAACCGCAGGCGCTCCGTCAAAATCATAGCTATACAAAAACTGATAAAGGTACTCGCCGGGCAAATTCAAATCGTTGGGATTTTGCTGAGCAAGCAGTTGCCAGCGCTGCATGATGGCTGAGTAGGGAGCATTGGAATTACCTAGGAATGAATCGTCGCGGTAAAAACCAATTGGATCTGAATCGATTGTAGGATTCCCGGACCCCACATATCCCGGCCCGGGTAAAAATGGACTTACAACTCGATTTGAATTGGGCACGTAGGATTCAGTGTTTGGATTATAAAGCGGACGTGGCAATTCCACGTCAATCAACTCTGAAAGCACTTGGTAACGCGCCTCTCGCAACATCTGCCTTGTTACCGGCGGATTAAGAACAGCATTTAAATCGATCGGCATTCGCCGAACCGAATAATCTTCCATCACGACTTCCATGATGGCATTGACCTGCGTGAGCCGCGCCTCGGTTGCCGAAATCTTCGCATCGGTCTGAGCCTGCCGCATCACACCCAACGCCATGGTTGAGAGCACCGTCACAATTGCAATCACCAACAGCAACTCAATCAATGTGAAACCACATCGACCGACATCGCGAGGGATGATTCGTTTTCTTGGTTTATGTTTCATGGTCGAAGAGCCGTAAGGAGGGAATGAGAAGAGCAGGGCCGCAGTTATTTCACTGCCGGACTATCGAAGGTGCCGGATAGATAACGATCGAGCATTCCGTCGCAGAAATTACAAAGGTTGTCCGACGCGTATTTGTCACTGGCTAAAACCGGATTAACGAGACCCGAGGCAGTCTGAACTCCCCACTGCGTTGGGTTCGCAGGTGGGTTGTCGGGATCGACCGGTAATTTATCCAAACCCCAGGTTATCAGCTGAAACGATTTTGGATTTTCATAAGACTTGAAGGGTGTACCAATATTGTTTTGGACGTAGTAACCGTCGAACGAGGTCCCGTTGTTGTAACTTCCCGCATCGATATAAAGAAATGGCGCCTCTGTATTGGCCTGCTGGACGTAAGACGCAACCAACCCATTTTCAACCAACTGCTCTCCTTTGAATTCGTAAAACACATCCCGCTCCAAGGTCGCATCGTCATAAGTCGTGGGATACGAACCGGGCCCCACCCCGTTGGTAAGTGGGTATTGCTTGTTTTTCAGCAAACCTGAAAGCCAAAAAACCAAATCCTGCCCCGAGGCATGATTGATATTTTGACCGACGTTCTGCCACCACAAATCGATCCGGCGGTTGGAACCGCTGACCAACTCGCCCTCGCGGTTGTTCGGGGCGAGCCGATTGATGTATTTCAGGAGCGCGGTCCCGGGATTCGCAGAGTTGCTAATTCGGACCCAACTTGGTGGATAAAACCCATGATGGATTTTGAAATTCTCAATCGACTGCTCGATCTGTTTCATCTCCATTAAAATGGCGGTTCGCCGGGCGGATGACATCGCAGGAATGACCGCGGCCATCAACATGCCCGCCAGAATAGCGATCACCGTGATGGCGACCATCAGTTCGGTTAACGTGAAACCGGATCTCGATCGAAAGCGGCGTTGATTAGTCATTTCATTTCTCCGGAAGAGTTTCTTCAATAGGTTGGAAAAGCGGGCTGGATTCTTGCGTTAAATTCTTACTATACGGAACCAGGAGCGATTGCAGTTCATTTGGGCAATCGCCCCGGGATTTCATTACTTGTTGCTGGTCAAACCGGAAATAATCGCGATCAGCGGCATGAACAGGGATGCCACAATGAACAACACCACCAGACCAAGGAAAATGATCATCAACGGTTCGATCATCTTCATCATTCCTTCGGTCAACTGCTCAACTTCTTCTTCGTAGTAGTCGGCGACTTTGTAGAGCATCGTATCGAGCTCACCGGTCTCTTCACCCACCGCAACCATGTTGACCACAAGATCTTCAACCACAGGCTTTTTGTAGTTCAGGAAGTACCACGCACCGCCAATCAGCGACATGAACGCACAACCGTAAAGCACGAAAAACCAAAGATCCGGTTTGACGAACAGGATGGACAATGGTGGCAAAGAAACACTAATGAAAAAGAAGAATGCCGTCACCGGATGGAAGGCCGGGAATGAATTAGCTTTCATCGGATTGGCGATCGTATCACCTTCGCGAATCGAGTCAGTCACTTTACTGTAAACTTTTTCGTACATCGCGTTACCGGATGTTTCTCGCGTAATGGTCAAGCCCTCGATAATCGGAACACCCGAGGCGATCAACGCTCCGAGGGTTCGAGTCGTTCGAGCGAGATTGGATTTTTCAACCAGCTTACCCATCACTGGAAGTTTCAGCAGGAACAGGTGCCAACCCATGCGTCCGGCGCGAAACTTACAAACCAATGAGATAAACAGAATGACGGCAATCGGCATTAACGGGAACAGGAACCACAGGTTCACAACACGATCTGAAATCGCCATCAACAACTGAGTCATCGCCGGCAGCTCAATTCCAAACTCGGTAAACATCTTCTGGAATTCAGGAATGATTTTCAGCATGATGAACGTCAAAATACCGATCGTGAACAAGACGACCATGATCGGATACATCATCGCACCGATGACCTTGTTCTTGAGCGACTGAGTTCGCTCTTTAAATTCGGCCAGACGACGAAGAATCACTTCGAGCGATCCACCCGCTTCACCCGCCTTGATCATGTTGACATACAGACGATCAAAAACTTTCGGCGATTTCGCGAGTGCTTCTGAGAGCGACGCTCCACCTTCAATTTCATCACAAACGTCAATCAGACCGTTTTTCAATGCACCCGGCTTGGCTTGCTCTTCGAGAATTTTCAAACTTCGAAGAATCGGCAATCCCGCGTCTTGCAAAATCGAAAGCTGACGTGTGAACGTCACGATCTTTTTACCACCGGCACCACCGACCGCGAAGGATTTACGATTTTTCCCAGACGAGGCCGCGGCACCTTTGGCTTGCTTTTGAACCGCGATCTTGGTCACGAAATAGCCCATCGATCGAATCGTGGCCTGGGCATCATCCTGCGTTGCCGCTTCGATGATATCCTTGATTTCCTGACCCTGTGGGTCCATCGCTTCAAACTGATAAGTTGGCATTTTCAGTTTCCTTTTCGACTTAGGTCGACTCGCTCAATTGGCCGAGTCTCTTTTTCAGGTCGTTCGTAAAATTAAATATTAAAAATTCGTTTGGCAATTCGCTTAAATGATTTGTTACGCGTCCAGCACCGTCTCGCGAACTACTTCTTCGGCAGTGGTCGTTCCATCAAACGCAAGTCCGACTCCCATGTCTCGCAACAGCCGCATCCCTTTGGACTGAGCCTTATTACGCAAATCGTCGGTGTTGCAATTATCATTAATCATGTCACGCAATTCATCGTCCATGATCATCAACTCAAAGAGCCCGACACGCCCTTTGTAGCCAGTATTGCTGCAACTGGCACAGCCAGCCCCGCGGTAAAAGCTTTTTCCTTCGCATTGCTCAGCATTCAGATCGAGTTCGAGCATCATGTCCTCGGTTACAGGAACTTCCTCGCGGCATTCAGCACAAATCCGCCGCACTAAACGTTGAGCCAAAATTGCCTCGACCGTCGCGGTGATCAAGAACGTAGGAACACCCATGTCCTTCATCCGCGTCACCGTGCTAGGAGCATCGTTGGTGTGCAAAGTGCTGAAAACCGTGTGACCAGTGAGGGACGCCTGAACGGCAATCTCAGCCGTTTCGATATCTCGAATTTCGCCGACGAGAATCTTATCCGGATCCTGCCGCAAAATAGCTCGCAACGCTTTGGCAAACGTCACGTCGATATCGTGGTTGATTGGAATTTGAATGATACCGTCGATATCGTACTCAACCGGATCCTCAGTCGTGATGAGCTTGTCTTCGATCACATTCAATTCAGACAAAGCAGAATAGAGCGTCGTCGTTTTCCCCGAACCCGTTGGCCCGGTGACCAAAATAATCCCGTTTGGCTTCGCAATGACCGTGCGAAACTCTTCCATAATATGTGCGTCCATTCCGACGTTGTTGAGATCCAGCGAAACCACCGAGCGGTCAAGCACTCGACAAACAACACTTTCGCCAAACATCGTCGGCAACACACTTACGCGAAGGTCAACAGGGTGACCACCGACCATCAATTCAATTCGTCCGTCCTGCGGCAGTCGTCGCTCAGAAATATTCAGGTTCGCCATCACCTTAATCCGCGTTGTGATCGCAAATGCAAGGTGGCGTGGCGGTGGAACCATTTCGAACAACACACCATCGGCTTTGATTCGAATTCGGAACTCGTCTTCAAATGGCTCAAAGTGAATATCACTGGCGTGATCTTTAATCGCCAACAACAACACCATATTGAGTAGCTTTCGAACCGGTGCACTTTCAACCAGTTCGTTCACGTCCGAAAGGTTAATCGGGCCGTCCGAGGAAAGGGCTTCAGTAGCCCGTTTGAGATCGTCATCGTTTTCAAGATCACTAATGATCTTCTCGATACTCTCTGAGTCTTCATTAAAGTACTTATCAATCGCTTTGAGAATCTGGGATTCCGTCGCCACCAACAAGCGAATGTCATAACCCAAAAACCGTCGCAATTCATCCTGCATCGACAGGTTTTGAGGATCGCAGGTGGCAAGGGTCAGAACGTTCTCATTCAGCTGCAATGGAATGACGCGGTAAAGCTGAGCCATTGCATCGGAAACTGATTCCCGAGCAGCATCAGGCGGCACCACACCTTCAATGTCGACATGATTGAGTCCAAATTGCTCACCCAAAGCCTGAATCAATTCATCGTCAGAAACCAAACCCATATCCTCAGCCACCCGGCCAATCAATTGACCTGGATTCTGAGCTTGCTCTTCGACGAGCATCTCTAGCTGGTCGTCGGTGATAAAACCTAAGTCGACAAAAATTTGACCGAGTCTTCGGACGGCCATAGGACACCTGATTCTTTAATGTTTAGTTGATTCGTGAATTTCAGTTTGTGAATTTCAGTGTTGCAAAACAGGGAGCTAAATTTTCTTTAGTAATCTTCTTCGTCGTCCATTTCCAAATCACCTTCACCCAACGGCATCCCCTCTTCCATCTGCCGACGTGCGGTGGCAATCCGTTTGGCGAGTGCGTCTGGATCTTGTGCCTTGCCAAGGGCATCTTCCATCTCAATTTTCTCGTTGACCCAGTGCTCAAACAGACAATCGTCCATTAGCATCATGCCGAACTTGGCACCCGTCTGAATCGCTGAGTTGATTCGGAAGGTTTTGTTTTCGCGAATCAGGTTCGCCACACCTGGCGTCACCACCAACGACTCAAACCCGGCAATCCGTCCACCGCCAATTCGCGGCAACAAAGTCTGGGCGAGCACGCCGATTAAGGACGTCGAAAGCTGGGTCCTAATTTGCTCCTGAAGCTGGCCGGGGAACGCGTCAATGATTCGGTTCACCGTGCCCTGAGCACTGTTCGTGTGCAAGGTGCCAAACACAATGTGCCCCGTCTCCGCCGCCGAAATAGCAGCCTCGATCGTATCGAGATCGCGAAGCTCACCTACCAGAATCACATCCGGATCCTGACGCAACGCACGCTTGATCGCCTCAGAAAACGAAGGAACGTCGACGCCAACTTCTCGCTGATTGACCGTCGATTTTTTGTGATAGTGATAAAACTCAATCGGGTCTTCGATCGTAATGATATGGTGATCAACCCGCTCGTTGATAAAGTTGACCATACTGGCCAACGTTGTACTTTTTCCGGAACCAGTCGGCCCGGTGACCAGAATCAAACCTCGGGGACGCATGCAGAGCTTCGTGAAAATGTCCGGAACGCCCAGTACCTCGGGCGGTAGCATCTCGTTGGGAATCTGACGCAACACCATGGCAATGTCGCCGCGTTGCTTGAAAATCGAAACGCGGAATCGTGCTTTGTCCGCGTAGGCAAATCCAAAGTCAGAACTTCCAATCTCCTGCAATTCACGCTGACATCGCTCCGGCGCAATACTCTTCATCAACGCCACGGTATCTTCAGAATCGAGTACCTTGGTTTCGAGTTTTCGCAATCGACCATGCAAACGGAAAACCGGCGGCTGGCCAGTCGTAATGTGAATATCGCTCGCACCCTGTTTCACACAGGCCTCAAGCAGTTTGTCGATAAGTACGGTTGCCATAAGTCTTTTTCTTTAACGTTTCCTGTTTAACCGATTTCCAATTGGAGACCGCGTTACTCAAACTCCAGCATCCGCCCCAGTGACAGGTGCCGGTTCTTATTGTTTCCAGTTAACTACCGCTCGGCTCAAAGGACGCCCCGAAAAGGGCATGCTTAAATCCGAACAAGGGAAGCGTTGAGTTGGGACCAAGAAAGGATAAGTGAGTTGTTCGTGGCTTTTCGGGAGAAGAGGAGGGATTGGTGATCTTCTTAATAACTGAATGAATATAAATCCGAAGATCGCCCTTATTGTTCGCATTCACCCTCTCGCCGTCCAAAAATCTTCCCATTTTGCCACGAAAGCGCCTCAAAACAGGAAATAACCACCCATAAGGACCACCCTAAACGTCTTGCTCTGTTCGCTTCGCTACTCGGTAGACTTCGTCGAATGTTGTAAAGCCCTTCAATACTTTGTCGATTCCATCCTGATACAGCGTGGTCATTCCCGCCTTCATCGCATAGGTTCGGATTTCCTGTGCAGGCGAATTGGCGAAAATCATCTCGCGGACTTTGGAATCCACGATCAGCATCTCGTAAATGCCGACCCTGCCGCGAAAGCCCGATTTTTGACAGCTATTACAGCCCTTACCTCGCATAAACGTCGCGCCCTCA
>ENA-OREB01001177-OREB01001177.1-marine-metagenome-genome-assembly--contig:-NODE-1177-length-12993-cov-5.860096_pt1 | contig 12993 bp, 6 predicted proteins | sample MGYA00248625_ERZ508552 | MGnify/ENA primary metagenome ERZ508552 (study PRJEB26219, sample SAMN06267888) | marine metagenome | isolation source: Monterey Bay, California, USA | place: USA:Monterey Bay...
GGTCAATGCCTCGCAGACACCGACGGTGATGGAATCTGCGACCCATTTGAAGTCGCTGGTTGCACCGACCCGGCTGCCTGCAACTTCAATGCAGATGCTACAGATGACGATGGGTCATGCTCCTATGCTGATCCAGGATACGACTGCGACGGAATTTGCATCACCGATCTCGATGGAGACGGTGTGTGTGACACTGAAGAAGTGATCGGATGCACCATTGAGTATGCTTGCAACTACAATCCCGAAGCCACGGAACAAGACGACGAATCGTGCTTCTATGCGACAGCTGTATTTGACTGTGAAGGCAATTGCCAAGTAGACGAGAATGAAAACGGAATCTGTGATCAATTGGAAGATGACTTCATCAACCTGTGCGGAGAAGGGACCATATGGGATCCAGAGATTGGCCAGTGCATTGCGCTTTTAGATGATTGTCCATACGATCTGAACGGAGATGGCATGGTTCAATTGCAAGACCTCATGGACTTCTTGTTGTACTATGGAACGACTTGTCAATCTGACGATGATTCAAGCGACAATGGTCCTGGCACTTCAGAATTTACTTGCGGCAATTCGTATGATTATTTCGGACATGAATATCCAACGGTGCAGATAGGAGATCAGTGTTGGTTTGCTGAAAACTTGAGAAATGAGGTGTTTTCCAATGGAGATTCAATCCCATTGGCCACCTCCGAATCTCCGCTGCATACTCAAGGAGCCTCAGCGAGGGTTGCCTATGACTATTCTACCGAAGAAATTGGATCAGAAGGCTGGATTTACAACGGGTTTGTAGCCATCGATTCAAGAGGAGTCTGTCCCGCTGGATGGGACATTCCAGAAGATGACGATTTCAAAGACCTCGAAACCTGGCTCGGTATGAGCAATGAACAAGCCAATGAATCAGGCTGGCGGGGCACGAACCAAGCCACTCAATTGAAATCGAGCATTTCAGATTCGCCCGCTTGGAATGGAACGAATGCAACCGGATTCAGTGCAATCCCTTGCGGCGTTCATTATGCCGCGTTTCAAGGAGGTTCAAGCACCGTGCATTTGTGGTGCAAAGACGGTTTGGGATGGAATTCCGACAACTACTACCGAGCCATCGAGACGGGCGGGGGTATTTTTCGCGCTACACACAACATTGCAGATGGACATTCATTGCGCTGCTTGAAGAAAGAATGAAACTTCTAAAAAAGATGCAATGGTTCCCTCTATGACTAAAGTCATCGATGGTCCCAAGTGATAAAATTAAAAAAGCACCCGCTCAAGGGTGCTTTTTTCGTTTCAATGAAGCAATTCCAATGCAGCCATTCATCAACACACATTAAAACATTCATTGACAGGGTCTAAAGTCAATCACGACTCGGAAAAATCAATGACTAATGACGACGACTTAAGTTGAGCAGAGATCAACTCGATTTGTTTGAGAAGCACAATCATCGAACAACGCACGGCGCCTTGCGGCCACCATTCAAAAGCAAATGCTCTCTTCTCTCCGCTGATTTAAATTCAAGAGTTAATTGGTGAACTGTATTGGAGGCAATGATGAACTTCAACGTTCATCACGCCAATGGCCTATGCAGCTGTCACCCCAGCATCGTTATGTCTTTCGGCTGTTTCAATTAAGCCCAGCATCATTCCAAAAAATCAGAACCATCGAAGAACCTCGCGCATTTCATTCGAACCGGTTTAACAACAAACCGATACAGCTGAAAAGAGTGGCTTTATTCTTGACTATAATGTGCCTAGACTGCAGTAAAAAGAAAAAAAAAGGTCCACCCAGAGCGGCAGACCTTTGAAGGGGAGATTCGACGCTGGGATTCAACGTTTAGCACCTAAATATTCGGATTGGTACTACGTTATTCCTTGCGGCGAGGTATTAAGTTACGAAAAAAAATTGTCTTTTTCCAACATTTGAATCACTTTAATGCGTGCCTTTAGTCGCATGCAAACCCATAATCATTGAGGAGCATGAGCAAATCTCCTGTTCCAACTACGTCGTCTCCATTGAGGTCTCCAGGGCAAGACGAATCTTCCACACAAAGCTGCATGCTTTCCACCCAAACGGTTCCTTCACCACAATAGTCTTGTCCATCGCACTGGGCAAGTCCGGCCAAATATCCCTCGGTGTATCCATTGAAGTCCGCGTCTGAGATCAAATCTTCGATCTCATCACAAACACCGTCGCCATTCGCATCGTTCAGGCATTCGCCATCGCAACCGTAGTATTGACCAGCGATGTAACATTCGCCTTCATCCGTGGCAGCTGCATCATAGTTGCAGGCCAACAAATCCGTACAACCCACGATCTCATCGGCATCGCAAATTTCATCTCCATCCGCGTCGTTGTCTACAACTGTTCCTGAACCATCCGTGCTGCCAGAACAACTCTCACAGCCCTCAGGGAAAATACAATCAACTCCGGGATCAGTTGCAGCTGCATTGTAGTTGCATGCCATCGCATCCTGACATCCAGGGATTTCATCGGCATTGCATACGGCATCATTGTCATCATCATTGGCCAATACCGTTCCTGAGCCATCCGAGGCACCTGAGCAGCTTTCACAGCCAATGGCATAAACGCAGCTTCCGTCCTCGTCCGTTGCAGATTCATTGTAGTTGCAAGCAACGCTATTCTGGCATCCAGGAACCTCTTCTGCATCGCACACACCGTCCTCGTCAGAATCGTTGGCAAGAACTGTGCCTGTGCCGTCGTCGGAATTGCCGCCGCATGTTGCACAACTTCCAAGCGCGTACTCACATGACACTCCTCCATCTGTTGCCAATGCATTGTAATTGCAGGCCAACGGATCCTGGCAGCCTGCTACCTCATCGAAATCGCATACATCATCGCCATCGGCGTCGTTATCAACTACCGTACCCGTACCATCTGATTCTCCAGAACACGCCTCACAAATGCCATCCGTGTAAGTGCAATCTCCTGAGTCCGTCGCTGCAGCATTAAAATTGCATGCCGAATCATCTTGACAACCTACCACCTCGTCCAAATCGCATACATCATCACTGTCTGCATCATTGTCGACAATCACGCCCGTGCCGTCCGTCTCTCCAGAGCATGTCTCGCAAATACTATCAGGGAATGTGCAGGCCCCGGCATCTGTCGCCGCAACGTTATAGTTGCATGCAGCGGCATTTTGACAACCGACAACTTCGTCCAGATCACAGACATCATCATTGTCTGAATCATTGTCCACAATCACGCCCGTTCCATCTGTCTCACCTGAGCACGTATCACAAATCCCATCAGGTAATACGCACGTGCCAGCATCTGTAGCAGCAGCATTGTAGTTGCATGCTGAGCCATCCTGACAACCTACAATTTCATCTGCATCGCAAACTTCATCATTGTCTGAGTCATTGTCGACGATTGTTCCCGTGCCGTCCGTTTCACCAGAGCACGTCTCACAAATACCATCTGGAAACTCGCAATCACCTGCATCTGTGGCGGCAGCATTGAAATTGCATGCGTCGTCGTCTTGGCAGCCAACCACTTCGTCTGCATCACAAACATCATCGTTGTCTGCATCATTGTCGATGACGTATCCAGTGCCGTCTGAAGCGCCCGAGCATGTGTCACATCCTGCTGCAAAAACGCAGTCGACGCCTGTGGCTGTTGCTGACGCATCGTAATTGCAAGCCGTTGAGTCCATGCAACCCGGAATGTTCGGAATGCATCCTCCGTCGTCGTAGAGCGCTCCATCATCGTAATTGAGCGCTTCTGCGTCCATGCAGCCGCAATCCTGGTAATTCGATGCCATGGCTCCGTCCCAATCGGCAGCGGAGAATGTGCCCTCGCCGTCAAATGCAAAGTGCACCGCATTGAAGACTCCAGCCTCATAAATGCCATTCTGGATGATCTGCACAGAAAATTCACCTGAAATTTGACCTTCAGAAGTAATCTGAGCCATCATCACACGTCCGTCATCGCCAGCCAGCGCTGGATAGTTGTCATCGCAACTGCCTCCATCCACTCCGGGAGGCAAGGTGCAGTTTCGCGTGTTGTAGATGGAAAAACCCCCGGCATCATTCACCAAGACATCATTGCCCGCATTGAAATTGGTCCAAAATGTACCCAAAGCATCTGCCGAAGCAATGTTCAAATCAGGATTGGCTGAATCTGCGCCGAACGTAAACCAACTGTCGAATGCAGCGCTTGGGTATACAGCCAAAATAGCAGGCATGAGATCCGTCCCGTATTGCGCATTAAAATTCGCATCGTTGTACCAATTTGGTGTGGATGTAGATGTCAGTGCAAATGCGTGCTCAGTGCCCTCTCCATAGATCGCACTCAAGTAATCATTGGGGTGATCCATATTCACATACAGTCGGTATGTGGTGTGACCTGCAATGCTATCGATGGCGTACTCTTCAACCGTGAGGCTGTATGGCGACAAGCCTGTCAACTGACTGCAACCGCAATACTGGCAAGAATCGTCAGAATCGGTTGCTAAGGAGTTGTAATTGCAAGCAGTAATGTCCTGGCATCCCGCTATTTCATCAATGTCGCAAACCAAATCATCGTCGGTGTCACCATCGACCACACTGCCGGTGCCATCCGTATCACCGGAACAAAAATCACAACCAGAAGCGTAAATGCAAGTAGCACCGTCTGTTGCTGCGGCATCGTAATTGCACGCAGTCGAATCTTCACAACCGGCCACCTCGTCGTTGTTGCACACTCCATCGTCATCGCTGTCATTGTCGACCACCGTTCCTGAACCATCCGTTTCACCCGAGCAAGTTTCACAAATATCATCCGTGAAGTCGCAAGTTCCAGCGTCTGTTGCGGCTGCGTTGTAATTGCATGCCGCATCATTTTGGCATCCGATAATCTCTTCGTTGTCGCACACTCCGTCGTCATCGGTGTCGTTTGCGTTCGTCCCGCCGGTTCCATCTGTTTCTCCTGTGCAGGTCTCACAACCAGTTGCGTACACACAATCAACTCCACTGTCTGTAGCATTTGCATTGTAATTGCATGCTGCATCATCCTGACATCCGACAACTTCAAGCTCATCGCAGATTCCGTCATCATCCGCATCTGCAAGGCATACATCCGCGCAATCGTAGTAGGTGTCTGGAAATTCACATGAACCGTTGTCTGAAGTCGCCAATGCATAATAGTTGCAAGCATTATCATTTGTGCACCCTTCGATGACAGGCGACCCCATGTTTTCACCATCGTAAGTCTGTGTCAAAATCACTTTCGTGTTTTCGTCACCGTGCACCCAAATCTCAGCGTTCAATGTCCAAGAGATCGCTCCCTCAGAAGTGATCTGCATCACCACGGACTTGCAGTCTTCACCAGCGAAACCATTGGTTGCAGATGTGTTCGGCAAGTACCATGCACCAGCGCTGGAAGCACCGTCCATGCTGATATCAACTGGGCCTGAATTGCCACTGAAAAAAGTTTCGATCTGGAAATTATCGCTCCACGGATTTGACACCGTCTCATCAATGGTGACGTCCGATTCATTCGCAAGAAACGAGGGAGTGCAGGTCAATCCAATTCCCACCCAAGAATCGTTCGTATACGTATTCGATAGGTAGAATGCGGGATCATAGCAAGGACTCGAACCTGCTGTAGCTCCGCCAATGAAATCGTTGTACATGCCCTGTGGCACGCTGATCGCGGCATTCAGGTCAGCTGATCCATAAACCTTGTGAATGAAATCGTCCTCGTGCAGCGTATTGACCGATACGAGGTACTTCATGTATCCTGTCAAGTCGAAATCTCCAGCCGCGGGAAAAACGAAAAGAGGGCTTGAATATTGAGTGAATTCGTATTGATCGACAACAAGCGTCGGCGAATTTTCACTAGGAGGCACGGCACTGGAAAGCTCGTCTGATGACGATTCATTTGCAAATGATAAGGTGCTCAGGCAGCTAAGGAAAGCCAATAAGGCCAATGATCCGAAGCGCGCCGATTTGGTTGAGGCAGCGTTGCAAGACATGGTAATGGTAAAAGCGATTTGCACTAAAATACAAAACAAAAACTCATTCAGCGAATAATTCTACATTTCAATATGTAGGATATAGTCTTCAGTCGAGTTTTTATACGTTAAGCCGCTTATTAAACCACTTATTGAAGCGCTCATTGACTCTTGAAGCGCTCATTGACTCGCATGATTTGCGATCCATTCCAAACATTGCTCAATCCCGTGACGATGGTCAGCTCTCAAATCCAGTGCCGTAATCCGATACCCATCCGAGCGCAAAGGACGAGCTGGTGCAATTTGCGTCCACGATTGGACATCACCCCTTCCCTCAGTTGCGAGAAATTCCACCAGTGCATTGTACCTCACATGCCAATTCTCAAAAAGTTTCGATACCGCAGGATTGTCCCGAAACAAGTAAGAAGCCAACCAATCAAGCGTATCTCGCTCAACAAACTCCTTTGACGGTCGGGTGCGAATGACCAAGACATTGGAACAACCGTTCTCAAGAGCTGCTTGCAAGGGGATGGGATCCGCATAGCCACCATCAAACATCCAACGTCCGTCCAACTCTACTTTCCCCCTTGTAATCAAAGGCAACGTGCTTGAGGCAAGTACCGATCGAATCCAATTCTCACGGCGCGGTTTGAGGTAGTGGGCATCCCCTGTTTCAAAGTCTGTTGTCACCACATGCACGTGCTTGTCAGCAATGAAGTGATTCGCAGCGTCCCAATCGATTGGTGCTTTTTTGCTCACCACTTTGGCCAAGTGCGCCAAGTTCATCAATCCCTCATCGGACATGACGGATCCAAACGAAATGAATTTGCCATCCTCGACGAGTTGCTCAGACAACTCAATGAAATGACCTCGTTGCCCCGAAAGAAAAGAGGTCATCGCCATGGAACCTGCACTGACACCGTAATAGTGCTGAAATGGCCTATAATCCAGAGCCGCAAAAGTATCCAACACTCCTGCTGTAAATGCGCAGCGCAAACTTCCACCTTCGAGGACCAATGCATCATAGTGTGGCAGTTCTTTCATCTCCTTTAATGTACGAAAGAAAACACCCGCTTCAGCGAATCAGCAGCGGAAGCGCGGTCTTCTGCTGTCGCATCACCCAGTATAAGCCCGGAATCGCCGGTGCTTGAAATGATGACGAACCCAAAGGTATTCTTCGAACCTCCTGGCCAAGAGCATTCAGCAATGAAATTTGCAGGTCCAAATCTGAATGGCCGTCTCGGATGTAGACCGTTTCGTTGCTTCTCACAGGGTTTGGATAAATGGTAACGCCAGACAGGTTTAAATTGCTACCCTCCAATCCACTTGCATCGCAATCTCCACCGTACAAATCCAACGTGAATGTGGTGTCCAAGGATGCCGCACTGGCATCCAGAGTTTGGGTCCAATGTTGCAACCAAGATGAATGAGAACCATCAGACAAGGAAACCGTCAAATAGTCTGCGGTGTTTGCCGAAACATCAAGCGTAAAACATTCGAACTGGCTCAAGCACATGGAGTCTGATTGAACCCAAAAATTGTTGGATGCCTCCGTTGACCAATCGGCATTTAAAAGCACGTTCTGAGATCCATCGAGCAACTCAAGTCCCACTTCGACTCCTTCTCCTCCAGCGTAGCCAAACACAGTGCAAACTACAGGCAAACAGCCCTGATTCCCTGTGCCCGTCCACTCCCATTCTCTCGGCACGAATTCCATTTGATACGAACACATCAATGCCTCATCAAATCCAACCCACAACTCCAATTCTACCGGCACGGAAACGGGTTCATCTGGCCAAGGGTTGATCAGCTCGATGACATGGTGCGACCAATCAGCAATCCCAAAATACATCACTTCCTCCGTGCCCATGAGTGTTCCCGAATCATCCAAAATATGCCAGCTCGGGTAACTGTAGATTTCATCAAAGTTGGTGTTTTGGCATAGGACATGTACCAACGATGCGTTAAATGGATCCAACCAGAGCCCTTCAACGGAAAGACCCGGACAGTCTTGTGATTGCGCAGGCAAATAAGCAAACAAAAAAAAGGCAATCGCTGCAATGAGCTGCCACTGCCTCATCGAATCATCAATTTTTGAGAAAACGTCGAAGAATGCGTCGAGGGCAAATGAGATGGAGTCCAGTCTACCAGATATGTTCCTGACTGCAATGCACTGATATCAAGTTGTTCGCCCAATGAGACATCAAATACCTCCACAATTCGTCCCTGCAGGTCTTTGCAAACGAGCTGGCCATTGTTCCGTGCATTTTGTGGTTCAACATTGGCGAGGATTAGCACCTCAGATGCTGGATTGGGGTACATCCGAAAAGCGGCCCTCTTCGTTTGTTCATTCAAGGACAAAGACAGCACATCGATGTCACCGACGTGCAACACATATTCATCACCTATCTGATGCATCGCACCATAAATTTGATACACATCGCCGGGCGTGGGACCATCGGGATCTTCGTTATTGGCCGGGTCGTCTGCATCAATCCCCCAACACTTGACCTCTCCTGCACCGTCGCTAACCGTCCAGTAACCATCCGCGTCCGGTGAAGTGATAATGGTAGCATTGTCAATTCGCACACGGGTTCCTTCGTATTGCTCATCCTGAAACTCATCCGCCGTCAACCAAATGCCCATGGCTGTTGCGTTCCAGAAATCAACAAAATTCGTGAGGACGGCATCTACGATTGTCGTGTTGCCATTGATCTCAGCGACCATGCCCGTAATTTCCAAGACATCCCCCACTTCAGGCTGTCGATCACCGCTCCAATAAGGAGGATTTGACGCAATGGATACATCTGGACCAACGACATAAATTCCATTCCAAGCGCCAAAATCATCTTGCATGTACCACGTGTCACCAAAGTATTCAGTCACTTTGCCCGTGACAGCGACCATTTGGCCTTCAAATGGCGAGACCATTGACTCTCCTTGAACTTCAACGAGGGGAGTAAACTGTGCCCACGCTGAGTAAACTTGGAGCAAAAGAATCAGAACCAGACTGCAGCGAAGCGAGACATGTGCATCATTTTTCATGTCCAAAATGTACGAAAAGAAATCAGCGCACAATCTTTGTTGCAATTTGACTGAAGAACGCCGCTCCGTTATCTTGTTGAACTTCTGACTTTATGACCAAATCTCTTCGCTCTTGCAAGACTCAAAAAATATCTAAATCTCAGAAAAACGTAAAGGCTAAATGACCAGCGAGGTTACCCTTACTTTCTGCCGCTTCTCTGAACTTTCTTCATTCGCAATCCTTTTACTCCTTGAATTGTGATCTCATCTGTAACCGTTCGAAAAATCCATAAATCATCCTGCTGCAGCAATTTATCATAACCCAACTCCAATACTTTTGTACTAGAATTTCCTGCAGAATCGATGACATCAATCGCCAATTGTACCAAGCCAATTTCGAGGCCTTTATTTTCATTTTCGCGTGGATCAATCTTGACAAAAACATCGAGTTTTTTTCGGAAATGATTACAGTCTTTAAAAACGACTAACTCATCCACAAAAATTCCTGATGTCTTCACATTTTTGAGCAAAAACCGTACGCTCGGATTTGATTCTTTGGCTGAAAAAAAACTCAGATAACCTTCTTCGGACTCGAAAAGACTGTGCCATTTCCTATTGCCATCCTTGCCCGGTCTTTTCAGGTCTGGAAATTCTTGATTGATCGCTTTCGCTAGAATATTTGTTGCAAACATCGAACCACGCAACGTCATATGTTGGTTGTAATGCCTTGTTTCTTGAAACCACTCTGGACCATCACTTATTGCCATCTGCTGCAAATCGAAAAAAGGCACCTCCAGCGGCTCGAGCAATTCCTCTAATAGCTGAGAGCGAGCCAAATCCAAATCCGTTTCAAAATGTTGTTTGTACCGCGGGAGTGCCGCAAAAGCAACTTGAATGCCTTTCGATTTAGCCAATTCCACGATGCGTTTCGCATACCTTTCATTTTCTTTCGAAATCGTGATCTGTTCGGGCCCTATAACAGCTCCAAGACTGTCATACAAGGCAAGTGCTTGCGAAGAAATTCCAGAGGAAAACTTCGCATACTGTCCCAAGTACAGCCGTTGCGGTGATGGAGCAACAACATGCTTTTTCATTAAGATATTCTTTTTGATCATCTCAGGATTATCCATCACCAAATGGTGGTTCAAAAGAGTTGGACTCAAGGCATACATCAGATTGTCGAATTCGAACAAATCAAGGGTTGATTCCCAATTGCGATCGAAGTTTGGACGCGCTCTCAGGGCCCTTATCGACGATACGAGTACTGAAGGAAGGTCTGCGTGTGTCTCTTGGCTGTTCATCAGCGACGTTTCGATCAGAATCAATTGCGGAGAACACAAGGATAAAGCTTCTTTCAAATTCCAATAAGCATCTCTCATGATGATGCCATTATTTGCAAGCACAAAAGAAGTCATCCCCGTTGATGCGCTCAGCTGTTTGGGAAGAATTCCTGTATAAGCCTGCGAATTGCCAAGAATAAGCAGATCAACATCAACGGAATCCTTTATCGACTCAAGGCTGAGCCATCGTTGTTCGTTGTGATCAGAACTGCGCGTATCGAATATACCGAGTCGATCCAATCCGAATATGGTACCCGCGATGAGTACGAATCCAAAAAAGAATTCTGCAAAGAAGAGCAGAATACTGCGCCGAGGAATGTGTGAATGATCCATCAAGTTAAAATTGAAAATAGATGAATTGCTTATCTAATACATAAACACCATAGGATCCTAGAATCACTGTCACCATTACCAGGACATATGCCACTAACCAACGCTTCAAACCCACTCCTTCATAGAATCGTTCAACCAATTTTCCACGATACTCCTGCCAAGCTTCAAATGACAGTAATCCAATCACCAAAAACCAACTGAAGATCCATTCACTATCGGTGAACAGCAAATGATGATTCATGTCCATCGCTGAGCCTGACCAATTGAATAGTCCCGCATACATTGCTCCTGCTGCGTCTAAATCTGGAGCTCTGAACAACACGAGCGCTCCATACATGAAAATCGTTGTGAAACCCGTGCGTAAGATCCGGGAAATCGGATTGGGCAGTTGATTCAAGGGGCGAATTACAAAAGGTTCAAAAAGCAGAAGAAAGCCGCCATTGACCAACCCCCAGAGCACAAAGGTCCAAGAAGCCCCATGCCACAGCCCCGTGATGAAAAAAACAATCATCACATTGAGCGCTCTTCGCCGTTTTCCGTTGGGAAGTTTACGAAGCGGCAACATGATATAATCTCGGAACCAGGTGGTCAAGGAAATGTGCCAACGAGCCCATAAATCAGCAAATCCATTTGCCAATAAGGGGCGCACAAAATTTGTGCTCAATTTGAAACCAAGCATACGGGCTAGACCAATAGCAATTTCGGAATAAGCAGAGAAGTCTACGTACAATTGCAACGTAAAGAATACAACTGCAGCAATCGCTATTGGACCTGAAATGTCAGCGCCAGGAAGCATGTAAGCTTCATTCACATATAAGGCAAGGCGATCAGCAATGACGATTTTTTTGAAAAGCCCCCATAGAACCAGCAGCAGTCCACTCTTCACCTCTTTCTCATTGAATTTGTGGTGATTTTCAAATTGTGGAAGCAACAACTTTGCACGCTCAATAGGTCCGGCAACCAACTGCGGGAAAAATGCGACAAAGGCAAAAAACGAGATAGGATTGCTCACGGGCTTGAGCTGGCCTCGATAAATGTCAATGGTGTAACTCAATGTTTGAAACGTGTAAAAACTGATCCCAACAGGCAAAATCCACTGAAGCCTTAAATCGAAAGCGTTCAAGCCAAAGAGCTGCAATGCCACATCGGCAGATTCCAAGAAAAAATTAAAGTATTTGAATGCCCCAAGCATTCCGAGATTCGTCAACAAACTCAAGCCGAGCCAAATCTTGCGCTGTCTTCGATCCTTTTCTTTCTCCCCGAGTTTGAGGCCCACTGCAAAGTCAACTCCAGAACTGATGACTATCAGGCTTAAAAATCGCCAATCCCACCATCCATAGAATAGATAACTCACACAAAGAATGAATGAATTTCGCGCATTCAAGCGTTTTGGATGATTCAAGAAGAACCAATACAGAACCAAAACAATTAGCATGAACACAGCAAACGTGGCTGAATTAAACTGCATGTCTCAAGAAACGACCAAATCCTCAATTTGGTTACAGCGAACAGCGTAATAAATTTAGTTTCGAGCAAATGGGAAACATTCCGTGGTAAAAATCGTATCTTATCGAGAAGCGCAAATTTCAATGTAAAATGGAAGTAACCACGCAACCTATTCGACTTAGTCTTTCTGCAATCGTTCTCCTGATGATGATCGGCATGTTTCATTTCCTGCCAATGCAAGCGACAGTTCTGGCAATGTACATCGTTGGATACACGCATTACCTTCTCGCCATCCACTACTCCAAACGAGGAATCGCACAAGCTTGGGGCAAAAAGCGGTCAAAATGGATTCTGATATCCTTTCTGCCTCTTGTGTTTCTGCCATTTCTAAATGAAACACTGATTGTCCCAAGCCTTGTTGTTTACTTTGGAATTCATCATGCCATGAGCGAGGTGTATTTTGATGCCAAGCACCATTCGAAAAAATTGAGAACAACCCATTGGTTGGCTTTAATCGGCAGCTATTTCGCCATCACTGGACACCATATTTCGTCAGTTTCAAACCTCGACTCGATTGGTTGGATCGTGAATGTAGCTGCGACACTTGCCTTTTTCTACGTTTGGCGAAAAGAAGGAACACTTTCCTTCAAAACAATGGTTTACACTTGTCCTTGGATCATTCTAGGACCGGCTGTGGCCCTTATTGGAGAATACATCTATTTGGATTGGAGATTTCTGATCAATTGGCACTTCTTCTTCTGGCTTTTTATTCCATACCTCAGGAGTGGTATGTTCAATTCAAATCAAATACGGACGTATTGGACTCAAAACATCCTCTTAATGGCTCTGTTTTCCTTTCTCTTTTTCATTTCATTGCAGACGGGGAGTTTTGACGTCAT
>ENA-OREB01001185-OREB01001185.1-marine-metagenome-genome-assembly--contig:-NODE-1185-length-12958-cov-3.190047_pt1 | contig 12958 bp, 9 predicted proteins | sample MGYA00248625_ERZ508552 | MGnify/ENA primary metagenome ERZ508552 (study PRJEB26219, sample SAMN06267888) | marine metagenome | isolation source: Monterey Bay, California, USA | place: USA:Monterey Bay...
TGCAACTCCAACCATCCAAGCAAATCAAAAGTTAGGAGTTGGCGGTCGGTAGTCGTCAGCATTAATCGTCTTGAACCACTCGATGGTCTTGGACAGACCGTCCCGCAGCGAAACGGTGGGCTCCCAATCTAGATATTTACGAGCCAACGTGATGTCGGGTTGCCGCCGAGTCGGATCGTCCGGTGGAAGCGGTTCATAAATAATCTTATTGTCGTTGCCGACCATTTCGATTGTAAGTTCAGCCAATTGCTTGATGGTGTACTCGCCTGGATTACCAAGATTGATTGGACCTACAACTTCATTAGGCGCTTCCATTAGGCGAATGAAGCCTTCGACCAGGTCGTCCCGATAACAGAAGGAACGAGTTTGACTTCCATCTCCAAAAATCGTGATATCCTGACCGCTTAACGCCTGTCTGATAAAGTTGCTTACCACGCGACCGTCAAAGGGATGCATTCGTGGTCCGTATGTATTAAAGATTCTAGCGACTCGAATGTTCGTCTTATTCATTCGATGATAATCAAAGAAAAGTGTTTCCGCTGCTCGTTTTCCTTCATCATAACAAGCTCGCAAACCAATCGGGTTTACGCATCCTCGATAGGATTCAGGCTGCGGATGAACTTCTGGATCACCATAAACTTCACTCGTCGAAGCCTGGAAAATTTTTGCGTTGCACCGCTTTGCCATTCCGAGCAAATTAATCGAACCGAGGATCGATATCTTCATCGTCTTAATCGGGTTGTATTGATAATGCCCCGGCGCGGCAGGGCATGCAAGATTGTAAATCTCATCGACCTCCAACAGAATTGGATCCACTACGTCGTGACGAATGAGCTCGAAATTAGCTCGATTCAATAAATGAGCAACATTGGATTTTTGGCTTGTAAAAAAATTATCGAGGCAAATGACATCGTGCCCGTCTTCTACCAGACGCTCACACAAATGAGATCCTAAAAACCCAGCGCCACCAGCAATTAAAATCCGCTTGATCATTTTCACTTGCCTTCCAATAAAACCGACACGACCACCCCATCAGCGAAGCGGACGCCACCAAACCGGCACACCATCTTTCCGCCGCCAGTTTACCATTCCGGAGCGTTGTGAATCAGACCCCCTCATTTTATTATTAAACCTGAAATTTGCTAAAAATTCCGTGAGTCAGATTGATGAAATCCGCAAATGATGGTCGAAAAAAACATAAAAAAGACTAGTATTTAAGCAGCTTATTAATGCCTCTGAAGAAACTGAATTAACGTGAACCATCAAACCAATTTACCGATTATTGGCTGGCGCGAATGGGTCGGCCTACCAGACCTCGGAATCAAACGAATTAAAGCAAAAGTTGATACCGGAGCGCGCTCCTCATCGCTGCACGCAACGGAAGTAGAGGAATTCGAACTGGATGGACTTCCATACGCTCGATTCAAAATACACCCCTATCATCGTTTCCCAGAACGGTTCGTTTCAGCACAGGCAAAAATCGAAGAGTTTCGGCTAGTAAGAAGCTCGTCGGGAAAAACAACGAATCGCCCAGTGATTTCAAGCGTGGTGTCTTTACTTGGCGAAGCCTGGCCGGTTGAATTGACGCTCGCAAATCGCTCAGAAATGGGATTTCGAATGTTACTGGGGCGAGAGGCATTTCGCGGCAAATTCATCGTCGATGCAGGACGATCATTCTATGGTGGTAAGCCCAAACGAAAAAAGAAAACCAATAAGAGCTAACTATGAAATTAGGTGTCCTTTCCACCAGCCCGAATTGCTATTCCACCCGCCGGCTAGTCGAGGCCGCAACCAATCGCGGGCATGCCTGCAAGGTTCTCAACACGCTTAAGTTTTCAATCGACGTCGCAGCAGGCAATCCAGGTCTTTTTTATCGTCAAAAACCAATCTCTGATTACGATGCTGTACTCCCGAGAATTGGTGCCTCGATTACCTACTTTGGCACAGCAGTCCTGCGTCAGTTTGAACAGATGGATATCTTCTGCACCAACACCGCGGCTGGAGTGACAAACTCTCGAGACAAATTGAGATGCCTCCAAATTCTAAGCCGACATCAAATTGGTATCCCCGAAACAACTTTCGTGCGAGACAAAAAAGATGTTCTCCCAGCGATCGAAAGGGTTGGCGGAGCTCCCGTTATTATTAAACTCCTGGAAGGCACGCAAGGAATTGGAGTCCTCCTGGCAGAAACCCAGCAATCAGCAGAGGGTATCATTGAGCTGTTACAAAGCCAGAAGCAAAGCGTCCTCATTCAAAAGTTCGTTTCCGAAAGTAAGGGAAGAGACATTCGTGCATTTGTAGTGGGCGATCAAGTAATCGGAGCCATGCGACGGGTTGCCCAGGGGCAGGAATTCAGAAGTAACGTTCACCGAGGCGCCAAAACCGAACGAGTGATCCTTGACGAAAACTATTGCGAAACGGCGGTCCGTGCAACCCAGATCCTTGGCCTCCGCGTTGCTGGAGTCGACATGCTCGAAGGAGCCGATGGGCCTCAGATCTTAGAGATCAATTCATCTCCGGGGCTCGAAGGAATCGAGAGTTGCTTGCAGCTAGACATCGCCGGCGCCATCATTGACTATATCGCCGCTCAAGTTGACTTTCCCGAAATTGATCTGAGACAACGACTAACCGTCAGCCGTGGTTATGGAGTGACCGAAATACACATTCCTGATGGTTCTAAGTATATTGGTCAGAAAATTAATGCCTCGGGCTTTGAGGACCGTGACATTAATGCACTGACGCTATATCGTGACGGAAAGGTTATTCCCAACCCCAGATCGGACCGGACGCTGGAACCCGAGGATCGCCTCCTTTGTTTTGGAAAGCTTGAATCCATGCGGGAACTTGTCCCAAAGAAAACACGACGCAATCGCCGCCCGGTGCTCCAAAAGCTCCCGCCCGATTCCCAATCGGAATCGCCTTCACCCTAATTTCATTTCGAGATCCGAATAGAGCCATGCATAACGAATTAAAATCAGCGGAATGTTTCATCTCACCTATCGCTGCAAGATTAGAGTCTGATGAACCAGCGAGTACCGGCGATGCAAATTATATCCGCCACTCGGTTTGCCAATGGTGCTATGACTCCTTGCCGCTCGAAGATCTTTGCCGTGAAGGAAAGCAATTTGGGCTTCAATCGGTTGAATTACTGACGCCGCAACAAATCGGCACCCTTCATCAGTTTGACATGCAATGTGCGATGGTCACGTTCCCGACTGCCATGGCCGCTGACGGGAAAGAGGTTGGTGGAATCCCTCTCGCTTGGAATCGCCCACAATATCACGACGTTCTTGAAGCCGCCTATCGTGAACAAATCACAGACGCCTTTCACGCAGGAGCCAAGAATGTAATTTGTTTCTCTGGTAATCGAGACGGGATGAGTGACGAAGAAGGCCTTCAACATTGCGCCGATGGTTTGAAACGAATCTTACCGCTTTGTGAAAAACTGGGCATCACGCTAACAATGGAATTGCTGAACAGCAAGATTGACCACGAAGACTATATGTGCGATCGCAGTGCCTGGGGAATCGCATTATGCGATCTCATTGAGAGCGATAATTTCAAACTGCTCTATGACATCTATCACATGCAAGTCATGGAAGGCGATGTCATTGGCACCATTACGAAATCGCATCGTTACATTAGCCATTACCATACTGGTGGAGTCCCCGGACGAAATGAGATCGACGAATCACAGGAGCTTTTTTATCCTGCGATCATGCGGGCAATTCGGGACACTGGCTACACCGGCTTTGTCGGGCAAGAATTTATACCTTCACGCTCCAACCCGCTAGAGTCGCTCAAACAAGGAATTACCATCTGCACAGTTTGAGTTGGAGTCCCCCACCACGATTGACTCCGTGCCAATTGGTACACTCCGCGGCACATCAGGCAAATCTCTTTTTTTCTCAGACCACACATCGGCAAGCTCATGCAAAAATTACTAATTGTTGGCCAATGCGATTTTGATTTCCAACGGATCAGTTTCGTACTCTCAAAGATTTACAACATTGAAATCCACCGAGCTGACTTATTCGACGACGCAATTCAGAGTGCTCTCGATCAACCATACGATTTAATCTTGATAAATCGACTAATGGATCTGGACCGGTCTGAAGGAATGGCCATCCTTCACGAGCTAAAATCCAATCCGCAGACCGAGAGCACACCTACGATGATTATTTCCGATTACCAGGAAGCTCAAGACGCCGCGGTTGCTGCAGGTGCGAATCCAGGATTTGGGAAAGCAACGCTTGACACACCAAAAACTTTTGAGCTTTTATCCAATCATCTCACAGCTCAAAACATCTAGTTTTTATTTGCATGCCATTAAACTCCGGCACCGCCTGGCAAACCTTTTTTCACGGAACAAAGATGAATACAAATTCACTGACAGGCTCTCACAAAAGAAGCGTCGGAAAATTTGCCTGCGCTGTGTTTTTTTTAGCGTGCGCCTGCATTCCAATGACCGCACCCGCTGACATTGTTCTACCCGATGTGTTCAGTGAGGGAATGGTTTTGCAGCGTGATCTGCCAGTTCCCATTTGGGGCACCGCCGACCCGGGTGAAGCAGTGACTGTTCAATTTGCGGGGCAACAACACTCGACAACCGCTGGTGAAAACGGCAAATGGATGATCAAGCTAGAACCGCTCTCCACGTCCTCAAAAGGAAGCAAACTGACCGTAAAAGGCTCAAACGAATTGATCTTAAATGACGTCCTGGTTGGAGAGGTGTGGCTTTGCAGCGGACAGTCAAACATGGCGGATTCCTTCAATCCAAACAAAAACCGGTTCATTCCAGCTGAGATCCTCAATTCTGATCTTTCCAAATTTCGAGTTTCAACTCCGCGAGGCTGGGAGGGCATCAATGAAAAATCACAACGTTCCATTTCTCGAGTTGGATTCTATTTTGGATACGAACTTTACCAAAAACTAGATATTCCGATCGGCTTGGTCCTTCGTTACAACTCCGGGACACCGATTCAGGCGTGGCTCCCCAAGATGCAATCGGAAGTCATTCGAAAGCGTCTCAACATTCCCGCTGACTGGAATGACGAACAGGAAAACCGAAACCCCGGTGTCCAATTTGAAGACAAAATTAGCCCAATTATTCCTTTTGCCTTTCGGGGGGTCGTTTGGTACCAAGGCGAGCGCAATGCCAAAGCGTTTACTGGTTGGGAATATAAAGAACTACTTCCTTTCTTAATCCAAACATGGCGGGAAATCTGGGCAAAATCTGGAAAAACGGATGTCCGCGATTTTCCGTTTTATTATGTACAAGTTCCAACTCAAATCAAACTGACCACCAATCGTTCGGGACAAACCAGTAATGAATGGCCTTGGTTGCGAGACGGAATGCGGCGGGCGCTGGATCAAAGTGTGAACACCGGAATGGCAGTTTTTTATGATCACGGACCCAGCTTACACCCAACTGAGAAACGCCACGCCGGAGAACGACTATCTCTCTGGGCACTCGCAAAGGACTATGGCAAAACGGACATTGTTTTTTCCGGGCCTCTTTTAAAAAATGTCTCCATCAGCAACCAGCAAGCAACGCTTACTTTTGACTACATCGGAAGTGGGCTTGCGAATGCTGAAGGGGGAGACCAACTCAACTATTTCGAAATTTCCGGGGCCGATGGAAAGTACTTTGACGCCGATGCCAGGATTGTCAATGACTCGGTTGTGGTTTCTTCTCCGTCGGTTTCCAATCCCGTTCACGTCCGTTACTTATTTAGGAAGCCGAATCTCGATCCAAAAATCAGCCTAATCAATCTTGAGGGACTACCAGCCTCGCCATTCATAACCGATAGCCGTTGCCCTAGTCGCGAAACTTCTACTGAACCTCAACCGCCACGAGAAAAAAAAAGGAAGCCGCCAACCACTGCAAGTAAGGCGGCACAGCAGGATGACATCCCGAGACTTTCAAAACAATTTCCTGCAGAAAAACAAACATTTCAAGCGCAAAAAAAACTTCCCGATTTAGAACAAGCCTACGTCAGCGTCGCGCCACTCAATCTTAATGATGGACTCAAAGTCGGCAAACTCAATCACCCCCTCACCGATTCAGCCGTGAAGGCACTGGTTGCCGCTGATCAAGCCGACAACTACCAAGACTTGGACAGCATACTTATTTGGAAAGATGGCAAACTAGTATTTGAAATGTACAACCGTCACGGACGCGTCGACGCACCACATTACGCAATGTCAGTCACGAAAACGTTAACCTCACTCACGCTTGCCAGAGCAATTCAGATGGGGATTTTCAAGATGACCGACCTCGACCAACCCATCATTGATTTCATGCCAGAAATTGATCGCACCAAGATTCAACCAGGCGTTGAATCGATTACACTCCGCAACGCATTGATGATGAAATCAGGGCTTCGGTTTGAAGACCCAAAAGCAGTCAACACACTTGGAGCAGACTTTAAAAAACAGGCGTACTTTCAAAAGCTATTCGAAATAACTGCCCCCGTTTCTGAGGCGAGTAAAACCTACAAATACTCCGGTGTTGACCCTTCGATGATTATGATGCTGATTGACATTAAAACTAATTCCAACGTGCAAAAATTTATCAAGAATGAAATCGCTGATAAACTTAAACTCAGTTACGTTTGGGAAAACCAAAGCTGTGGGATTCCCAAATGCGGAGCAGGAAGCAGTTTCACCTCAAGGAGCCTGGTCAAACTTGGGATTGCCGTTCTAAAAGGCGGCTCACACGACGGGGAACAACTATTTTCAAAAGACTACATTGCTCAAGTATTGGATCCCAACAAAGGGGCCGGCTATTTCTACTTCTTCCATAACCGCAGCATTGGAACTTCCCAACCCGAGATAAATTTTTTCAGCGGAATCGGCGCAGGTGGACAGTACATGTCGATTTTCCCGGAGCTTAATCTGGTGGCCGTCGCCACCGCTCACAACAAAAAATCAATCAACCTTCCAATCAAGGCGATCGTTGATCATTTGCTCCCACTGTTCCAAGCGGACACGGCGAAGTAACCGATCGGATTGGCAGACGAGTCTGATGAGGGTGCTCCCAAAAAGCCCTCCCAATCCTGACGTCATCACCGTCACTGTCAACCAAACTAAACCGAAGACTGAAAAAAAGCTTATTCGCGTGGCAACCGCGGCGGTTACCACGGCTACCAACGCCCTCAAGCGATGTCAGATCGCTGCAGCGATTACTGCTTCCTGACTTCAATCACATACTTCATTAAGTCATTGAATTCTTCGCGGTTTTTCAAGGCCTTTACGAGGTTCGCTGGCATCAACGACGTTTTCGCTTCGACCACATCGTCAATGTCATCTTGCTTAATTACGATCGGTTTTGGCTGAGCCAAACTTCGCAACACGAATTCATCATCTGTTTCTGAAACGCGAATACCTGTGTACAAGACACCGTCGAGAGTCAGCACCTTGACCTGAGCGTACTCTTTATCAATTCGCTTCGAAGGATAGAGAATGGACTCAACCAACTCTTCATGAGTCAGGGAAGTCGTCAGTGCTTTCAGATCAGGACCAGCTTGTGGTGCACCATTCCCCGGATCGTGACAAGCGAAACATGCCGCTGCCGACTGATAAAAGAGAGCTTTGCCTCGATTGGCATTCCCCTCTGATATTGCAATCTGTGCGAGTTCAGTGGGATCGGCAGCGAGTAGTTCTTTTTCAAGTTGATCATTCGTGAATTCTTCAACCTCAGTTCCTGCCTGATCCATTGCTAGTTCAGCCTTCCCAAAAGGATGCTCAGCCAGTAATTCGTCAGGAGTCCAAAACGTCGTTCGCTTCTCCGTGGCTTCACGAACCCGTCGCACGTCTTTCGGTTTGATTCTAGAACCTTGATTGCCCCAGGTATTTCGAACAAACGTAAGTACCGCAGCAAGTTCTTCGTCTTTGAGAATTGAGCGAAATGCGGTCATGGGAGGTACGCCGCGAGCCGGATCGTAAGTTTTCCCGTTAACTTTCATTTTCCCCCACAAACCATGCAATGTCATCTTGATTAAGCGATCCTCGTCTCCCAGAACCCAAGGACTGCCAACAAGCGGCGGATAAACGTTCGAGTTGCCTTTTCCATCGTTTAGATGGCAAGTCGCACAATGTGATTCTCGCTGATAGATCTCAGATCCCAGCTTATAAACTTTTCTATCGGCAGCCTTGAGGTGTTTGGGGGGTGCATATTTCACAACATGAGACGCGGCAGGAGCAGCGAACTTTGTCGCCCCTTTGACGTCCACGTTGTCCCAAAAGTGCTTGACGGTTTTGGCTGCCATTGCCGCATGCCCAACCTTTGAGCTCAGTAAAGATTCCAAAAGTCTGTCATTCCGCACGTGATGCTGCTGATGCAACCAAAGTGCTTCTAAAAGATGGTGCGATTCGGTTTCATCATTCGGATCAAAATCCCTCATCCATTTTTGAGTTGCCGAGATTACCGCATCTCCGTCGCGAGCACTTAGCTCGACGCGCGTCCGCTGCCGCACACCATCGACTTTATGGGTAAGGTTTTCCAATAGCGCTTCAATCGGCTGTCCATGAATTTTAACAGGCTTTTGCAAAGGACGGTCTTTCACGGTCAAACGGAAAATTCGACCATGCAAGTGGTCGCGATTTGGATCGCGAATATTGTGCTGCATGTGACCAATGATTGCGTTTTGCCAATCCGACACATACAACGCTCCATCAGAACCAATAATGGCATCCGTTGGACGGAAATTTCGATCTTCACTATTGAGTAACTCAACACCGGGAGTACCCCAAACGTCACCAAACTTTCGATTCCGGCCGTTGCCCTCGCGATCAAGCACATATTGCTTGACGCCAAGAAAACCAATGCAGTTACAAATCAGAAAATCATTCTGCATCTCATCAGGAAAATGCTCCGAGGATAAAATCTCATCCGCGGCCACAGGACGAAATTCCTTGACCAACAAAGGATGCATCTTAAATCCATTCCCCTCCGGACGGACTTGATAAGAACGTCCACCGGTTCCGTCATTAGCGTAACAGTAACCCCAATAATCAAAACTAGTACCGTGCGGGTTAGGTGAATTCGCCGCGTGAGGGGTAATTGAGAACGTCCGCGGGTCGAAGCGGTACATCCCCGAACCGCCCGTCGTCATGTTCCGCTTCCATGGCGTTTCATGGTTGTGAACAAGGAAAATCCCGCTCTGCCAGTAAATACCGCCGTCGGGCCCCATAATTAGATTGTTTGCCGCGTGGTGCGTATCTGACGTGCCAAGCCCCTGAAGAATTGGAAACCGCACGTCGGCTTTGTCATCGCCATCGGTGTCTTTCAAAAACAACAAGTCGGGACCGGAAGTGACCAACACTCCGCCTCCCCAAAATTCGAAACCAAGCGGATTGTGGACGTGAGCAAATATCTTTCTTTTATCCGCAACACCATCGTTATCAGTGTCCTCAAGAATCATGAGGCTGTCATTCATCTCCTTAAGCGGTTCCCACTTGGGATAAGTATTCCAACTTGCCACCCAAAGCCGCCCCTTCGTATCAACCTGCATTTGCACGGGGTTGGCCAAATCGGGGAACATTTCCTCCGAGGCGAATACATTTAACTCAAAGCCCTCTGGCACCTTAATCTTGGCAAGGCTCTCCTCAGGACTTAGGTAAGCGAGAGTTCCCTCCTTTTCAGCGCTAGAACTCTTACTTCCGCCTCCCACATTAGAAATGACTTTTACCGGCGGAGGAACGTTGCTGTCATCTGCAACCAATTTTTTACCGTTTGCAGCAGCCCAAATTACTTTGTCTCGGTTGGCAGTCATCACATCAAGCATCGCGAGTTCGTGCTTCAAAACATCAGCGTTGCTTTGGCCGTCCACAAACGTCAACGTCGAACGACCGCCCCAAACATCATTTCCGTCGGTAGCCCGATAGCGGTTATGCCAGTGCCAGTTTTTATCTTTGACCGTTGCGTAAAGACTCTCTAAAGAATCCTCTGCCGGCATACTCTTACCTAGCAACGCCTCCGAAACAAAGCCTGCAAGTTTCTTGTAACCCAACGCGTTGAGGTGTATCCCATTGAGCGTGTATCGCTTTACACTAGTTTGAAACAATCGTTTTGTTGGAGTGTACAAATCCACAAAAGTCGCCTCTGTTTCGCTCGCCGCTTTCTGAGTGGCTTCGGTGTACGCCGCCAAGTTTTTGTTTAAGGCTACGCCATCTGAGAGGAGTGGATCCCCTGTGTTTTGAGCAGCAATCGGACTGAACAAAACAAACCGGACACTCTTGCCTGCTGCCTTTCGAAGTTTCTTATATCGATTAACAAACTTAACCAGTTCCTTTTGGTAAGCCTCAGCGCCCTCCGAACCTGCGAACGACTCGTTGTAACCGTAAAAAACAAAGACGACGTCAGGCCCGACAAGCTGCAAGTATTCCTCGTCGTTTGTGAACCCCTTACTCCGAGGTTTTTGATTGACCATGTCGCCCGAAAAACTCATATTTCGGAAACTGACGTTCTCCCCCTTTAGCTGACTCTGAAGCACCGTCTCGACCCAAGGGTCGTGCTGCATCCGGTCCGCTAAACCGTTGCCGTAAACCGCGACAATATCATTTTTCTTGAATTCAAATTTTTCGTCGCTGTGCACGGTCGCTGTTACAAACACCGCTGGCAAAATGAAAACAAGAAAACGCAACAGGTTGGTTCTCAGTATTGATTTTGAAGAATAAGTCATAATTCCTGGCAAACGTTGAGATCTATTTTTCTGAGTAAACTAGTAATTACACAATGACTAGTGGACAACTCAAATGGAAGGCCGGCTCTCGCCTCTCAGTTCTACGATGGGGATTTCCCAATGACGAAAACTAAATTGACGAAAAAGTAAATTGACGAAAACTAAAGAGTGGCCAGCAATCAGTGTTTAACGATTGCCAACCTCTGTGAACAGTTTACTTTAACACCTCTTTGCGCCCCACGCCATATTTTTAAGCCGGCATAAAAACGGCCACCGCTGAACAACAAAACTTTGAATGTTTTGATTTATCACCGACAAATCGATTCTGCGATTTCCCTTTGAATAATTCCGTAACGGGCAATTGGTTGAAGCAAAAAGCACGCGCCTTGAGGGCCTACGTGGTTAGCGCACTAACCGCATCGGCAATCCGAAAACTGTTAAAAAAAACACTCAATTCCTGGCTCATCGAACCAAAACCGAGCCCCATCCGTTCGGCAGACTAATTCACCAAGCAAAAAGAGAACAGTTACGATGTAGGAGAGGCCGATACTGAGGCGGCGGTTAGCGTTGCAAGTTCAATGCAACTGCCAATCATTGAAAGAAAAAGCGGACGGAGAGGGATTCGAACCCCCGGACGCGTTACCACGTCGCCGGTTTTCAAAACCGGTGCCTTCGACCAGACTCAGCCATCCGTCCGAATTTCTTATATCGCACTGACTCGACCAGCTAAAAGCGTCTGATCGTCAACTGCCTGTTTTAAATGATAGCAATTTACGCGTTTTCGTGAAAGGGCATCAGAACGCCAAATTACCAACAGAAATCGCTAAATCAGGGCAGCGCAAGATTGTTGAACTCCAGAACTAGAATTCACCGACAATCTCACCTCCGCTGACGGTGCCAAGGCTTCGCCAGACCCCTAATTCAATTTTGTCTGAGACGGTACGCGTCGCACCATCCATCAATCCAACATTGACCAGGCCACCCGAGTGATAACTCCGCGTGGTAACAGCCGCATAGCTGGCTTGATCGCTGCGTTTCCCCTCTTGCACTGAATTAAAATCAATGTCGTAGGTTCTGCCCTGATGCTGATAAAGCACTTTTGTGTTGGGTGTGAATGCGGTCGTAAAACCAGAGTGATGCACTCTGCCATCGCACCACTCCGTGTGCCCCGTATTGCTCTGCAAGCCAATTCCTAGCTTCAACTGTCCGGTGAATCCGGAAAAAGCATCCGAAGTATCCGGCGGTTCAGGACCTGGGTCTTGGGTATTTCGAATGTAAGGGGTGTAGGCCTTTACCTCGGCAATGCAAAGCGTCTGGCTCGCGCCATCTGTAACCCCGCCAAAACGAGTCTTACTATTGACATAAAACACTCCATCACCTCGCCGCCCATTAACGGGATCGTAAACCAACCACGTGCCGAAATTAAATCCATAATTTTGTGGGTAAACTTTCGGGTTACCCAAGGAATCATTCCTGACGCGGTCGTTGACTTCACTTGCGCATTGATACATCGGAATTCTCAGCATTGGCACACCGGTATCCAGCTGGGCGTCCCAAGCGATATTGAGATCAACAGCCTTGTACGAATTGCTTTGCTCGCAAAAAGGTAGCAATCTTCCGTGAACCGACCAAGACCCGTTATTTCCAGACAACACACTACCTGACTCTATTTCAAAACTTGGTGGAAAGTGCTGAAAAGCAGACTCAAAATTGTGAGCGGCGAGAACAACCTGACGAACATTGTTGAGGCATGCGGTTCGACGAGCAGCTTCCCGCACCATTTGAACCGCTGGCAGCAACATCCCAATGAGAATGCCGATAATCGCGATCACAACCAGTAATTCAACGAGCGTAAAACCGCGTTTGGGATAGCTTACGATTTGCATATGAAATTTAGTAACTCGCCACAATTGTGATCAGATAAAATGTTGAGACAAAATGTTGAGTATGGGCAATGAAGTCCGATTTGGCTGCGGAAGGAATTATTACATTCCTTACCCAAAAAACAAACCGTATTTAATCAACACGTTTAGACACGGCTCTAAACACCACCACTCTTTTAGCGGGCAGAAATGGCGTCTCTTGTCGTCGTCAAATTGGCCCGACTCATTCACGGCTACGATGATTTTGCTTCCGGATTGAAGTATAGCGTCTTACACAGCAAGCCACATTCTTGAGCTCCATTAGTGCCTTAAAAACGTCCTCTCGTTTTGCCCCCGCACGTCCCCAAGCGCTCAACCGCACCACGGATCCCCCAGCCCGAGCCCCCT
>ENA-OREB01001186-OREB01001186.1-marine-metagenome-genome-assembly--contig:-NODE-1186-length-12944-cov-3.504702_pt1 | contig 12944 bp, 2 predicted proteins | sample MGYA00248625_ERZ508552 | MGnify/ENA primary metagenome ERZ508552 (study PRJEB26219, sample SAMN06267888) | marine metagenome | isolation source: Monterey Bay, California, USA | place: USA:Monterey Bay...
TGCAGCACAACACATCGCACCCCTCGCCACACAACATTTCCTACGGCGCCTGCTACGGGCACGGCACGGACGCCGGCGGCGTGCCCGTCTCGCGGCTGGCGCAGTACTCGAAGCAGTATTCGGTGTTCGGCGCGCAGAGCGTGCGGCACATGCCGCCAGAGTTCGCGCAACTCGGCGCGCAGCTCTTCTCGGTGCTCAAGGCCAAGGGCGCCTTGTCGCAAGCGACGCTCGACCATCGCTTTTTCGATTCCGTGCAGGTGCGCAGTAAGTAAGTAAGTAGTAAGTAAGTAAGTAGTAAGTAAGTAGTAAGCAAATAAGTAAGTAGTGAGTAGTAAGTAAGTAAGTAGTACGTAAGTAAGTCAGTAAGTAGTAAGTAGTAAGTAAGTAAGTAAGTAGTGAGTAAGTAAGTAAGTAAGTAAGTTACATACTGACTTACTCCCCCAACGGGAGAATCTCCCGTGATTAACAAGACCGAAAAATGTTGTTGAACGGCATTCAGGACGCGGTGGCGGCCCTGCAACGGGGCGTGGTCCCACCAGGCCTGGGATGGGCATCGGTCGTGAACCTGATCAAGGCTGGGAAAACTATCATCTTCGGAGAGGAAGACCGCGGCATGTGGAAGGTGTTGATGAGTGCGGCACTGCTCACCAAGGACACAGGCTTCGCCGCTGACGTCGACAAGGACCTGATGGACCGGACAGGGGCGGCGATCAAGCTCTTCCTGGCTTGGATAGCCAAAGCGGAGGCGGTCCGACGCAACGGGCAACGGGGTGCGGATGTGACCCTGATCCAGAACATTGATCAGGAGCTGCGTGCGAACTATAACACCGCCGTGAACGCGCAGAACAACGACCCGCTGGCGACGGTCGCGTTCATCATGGCCGACGCGACGCACCTGGAGAAGAACCCCTTCACGGTGGTGCATCAGCCGACCGGCGCGATGCAGCTCGACTTCTGGGTGCTCTCACACCCTAACAATGGTGTGCTGCGGCTGTTGCACGAGCTGTTCCGCGGGGCGCGCGTGGACGGCTCACCGACGCACGTGAGCAACATCCTGCAGGTGATCTTCGGTCCGTGCTACGGCGGCGGCAACGACATCCGGACGGCCAAGGGCAACCCGGAGGCCAACTTTGGCGGTTTTGTCTTCGCAGGAGTATACGGCGGGGCTGAGAAGGCCACGGCTCACCTGAACAAGTGGCTGCACGCGGCGTCGGACGCCCCGGGCGCTGACCAGCTGAAGCTGCTGGCCGTGCCTCAGGTGCTGCGCGTGGGCAAGCTCCCGAACCCGTCGATGTTCGGCGACAAGGTGTATACCATGCCGCTGGGCGAGAGCTTCGTTCACGATGGCTTCGTGGCGCAGGCCCTGAAGGCTATCAGGAGCGCGTGCGATAACGCGGCCAACAGCGAGGACAACCGGCTGAACGCGTCGCTCATGGCGGCCTACCTCGACCTGAACACCGAGCCGGGCAAGATGTCGGCGCTGCACGTCGTGGTGCGAGGGCAGCTTAGCTCGAGGGCGCGGCACATGCCCTCCATCCACGGCAAGGCTGCCACGCTGTACGAGGTGCAGCCCGTGTCCCAGCAGAAGGTCATCTACATGTACCTGGAGCACGCCGGGCGCGACCAGACGGCCAAGGGCGCGCTGGTGAGCACCCTGTTCAACATGGCTCGTGCGTCGGAGGAGGGGGTGGAGATCAGCGAGGACCGCGATCGTCGCACCTGCGTGGTCAACGGGGCCTGCTTCATCAAGCTCAGCTCGTACAAGTATGAGCTCTTCATGAAGCTGGTCAAGGCCATCGATAGCGCGACCCCAGTGCACATTGCGGGCTGCATTGAGCTGTCGAGCGAGCAGGCGATCTCCGCGATGGTGGTGGGCGCCAACTGCAAAGTCTACACGGGCTCGTCGCCGGCGGGGCTGATTCACGCGTTGTCGCAGGCGGGAGTCAACTTCACCGAGATCGGGAGCGGCGGAGGCGCGGCTGGTGCGGCGCTCGCAGCCGACCTGGAAGCGATGAAGCAGCAGGCTGCGGCGAGCGAGCAGGCGGCCGCCGAACGCAGCGAGCAGCTTACGGCAGCCCTTCGGCAGGTACAGGACGCGAGCGCAGCAGAAATGCGGGCCCTACGCGCCAAGGTGGCGGAGGGGCAAGAGCAGGCGGCTAACCTGCGCGGCGACCTCGGGCGCGCCTACAGCCTGATGGAGGCCAATCAGCGCGCGGCGGCAGCGCAGGCCGACCTGAACGCGCGGCGCAGCGAGGTGGCGCAGGCTACCATGATGCAGAGCCTCAACCAGATGCAGCAGGCGCATTCCGCGCAGGCGACAGTGCTCATGTCGCTGCTTCAGAGCGACCCGAAGGCGGTGCTCGCGCTGCGGCAGGCGCCCGCCCTGGATGGCGCCTCGGCGCCACAGGTGGTGGTCGGCACCAACGCGAATGGCTCGCCTGTCTTCGACGCCAACGCGCTTATCGCGCGGGTGGGCCCACGCCAAGGCGGTCAGGCGGCGGAGCCGCAGTCGGCGGAGGTTCGGGCGGCGATGGAGGCGGAGGAGGCCGCGGTGAGCGAGTGGCACGACGCCGCGGAGGACCAGCGCTCGGCATGGAAGCGTGCACACGGCCAGGGCACCCCTGAGCACGACGACAGCAACGACATGCAAGATGACGCGCCGCCGGGTAAGCCGCTATACTTAGGTAGCGACTGTATGGTGGGCGGGCATCTCAGCAGTCGGGGTTGCATGGGTGGGTTCAACATGGATGGGGGCAATGGCGACTTTGCGTTCAGCTGGTTACCCATTCATGGCAGGCGGCAATTGAGCAGCTGGGCGGCAGCTGACGCGCGGCGACGCGAGTGGCGTATCCTGCACGGCACGCCCATGCTCTGCATGGTGTGGGCCGTGATAGTGGTGTACGCGCTCCTTCGCCGGATGTGGAGGCAGCTTGGGCGGCAGTTCGCCTCGGTGCACAAGGCCAGAAGGAGAAAGGTTGCGGTGGCGGCACGCAGTCGGGCAGCCTCTGAGGGAGTTGGGCGGGGTGATCGGGACGGGAATACGACGAATACCGTGGCGGCGCCTGCCATGGGTCTTATTGGGTATTGGACGGCACATTTGTTGAGTTTGTGTCTGGCACTGGCAATGCAACACAACATTCGATTTTGGGTCACTGTTACCCCCTCGTCACTCGGAACGTGCAACAGAAGCGTTACTGATGCACGCGACTGTTGCAGCTGCAACAGCGGACCTTTTTGTTTGGTTGCAGGGGTGGGCAACTTTCTGAGTGGGTGGCATGGAACAACAACGTCAACAACAGGCACGTGGGCCCCATCTGTGGGCGTGGGCAGCGACGTGACGGCGCATGGAGAGGCAGTGACTGAACCGTGCGGCAGGGCGAGGCTGGGAGTTGGGCCGCTTGAGAAGCGGAGCCAAGGAGCAACGGTGGACGAGTGGCCTGTGGTCAGAGCGAGCGGTGTGATGGCTTGCGCCGAGTGGACGGCGGCTGAGGCGCACCTGACGCTATTGGCGGTTAGACAAGTGCTGGGCAACAGACATACTCGCCGAGCGACGAAGCTGGCGTGGTGGATGGTGCAGGGAGGCGCGCCACCATTGGAGAGGAGCGTGCATAGGAGCGATAGCGCATCTAGGGTCAGTACCACGACGCTTGGGGAGAGATGGCGATGCGGAGGACCCGAAGGAAAGGCCGGCCCGGAGGTGGATGAAGGCGGACCTTCCAGGGGCATCCCCGGAAGGGCAGCCCGACACCTGAGATGGACGTGCTGCACTGGAGCCACAGACCCTGATGACCATTGTTGCGCGCCTACACCCCTTGGTTGGGGTGGTCTCGGCCAGGACAAATGGAGGGGTGTGGCGGGAGGGACATTCCTGGGATGCATCATGCCTGGACACATGATCCTAGCGATGGGAACACTTATAGTGTGCATCAGTCGCGACGCACGCGCGGGGAGGAGGAGGGGGCCGAGGAGGCTGAGCTGGAGGAAGCGAGGAGGGAGAGAACGTGGTGGGAGAGGAGAAGCGAGCAGACGCGATACGCAGCGGGCGGCGCTGTACAGGTTGCCCGCCTCGAGTTCGATGGTGGTGCTGGTGCTGGTGGCGATGCAGGTGGCTGGAGCGGAGGCGGCGGGCGAGGATCTACGAGAGCGGGTGATGTTGTTCAACACGCGCGGTCTGGCAGTGTCGACGGCTACAGCGGTGGTCGCGGGCGCAGCATACTTTTTCGCGGCAGCGGCGATGGACAAGTTGGCGTTCATCGACACGATGCTGTCTACGAAGCGAGTGGATGCCGGCGTGCTCCTCGAGCTTATTTGCGACCTCAAGCAAGCCAGGTACCTATCCGGATGGTTTCGCAAGCGCGGGTATGGGCTGCGCGCGGCCAGCGGCGAGGCGAGCGAAGGGAGGAAGGGCGTCCGCAATTCTGTGGCAGTATTCTACAGGTTGCGCAAATTCAAAGAGGCACGAGGCGACGTGGTCGGCAAATACAAACGTTGCAGCTCAGACAGGCAGGCTGGCGCGGCCACAAAACTGGGCGAGCGCGTCTTACGGGTGTGTCTGCAGCGAGCGGACAGATCGGTGCTGAATCTGATTGCGTGGCATGGGTGCCATGACGAGGCAAGATTTGCCGCTCAAATGGAGATCTTGAGCGACGTGGCGGGGTCGGGCTGTTCGGCGATGGTGCTGGGCGACGTGAATAGGCGATTAAGCATGTCGCACGCTAGCAGAACTAATGCTCTGGGTGCGGGCGACAAGCTATGGGCGAGGTTTGTTGGGTGGAAGGAGCAGGACGGGAGCAATGGTACCAATGGTGGCGAAATGGTGCGTATGATTCCGATGTTGGACGAGAGCGAGGCCGCGGCGACGCGGAGGGCAGTGGTGAATGGCTCAGTCCAGTGGTCTATTCTCGACAGAGGGGTCGAGATGGGCGGCGAGCGGGGTCGGTGGCAGCTCGATGAGATCGTGCGACCTGAGGCCGGGGGCACGGAGGCGTGTGAAGTGTCTGATCACGCGGCGGTGTGCTTCGAGCGTATCGCGCAGCGGCACGGCGACGGAGGCGATCCCAAACCCAAAATACCTGGAGTGCGCAGATGGAGCGCGGAGCAGCACAAGAGGTATGGGCAGCTCACTAAGGGCTTGGAAGAGAGGGCCCGGGAGGCGTGCGGAGACAACATGGAGGAGTTTGTCGGCATGATGGACGCCGAGATGCTGGGAGCAGCGGAGCTTGTCGATGTGGAGGAAGAGGAGAGGCAGGGCCGTAGGTGGCGCAGTGATCACGACAACTGCAGCATACGAGAGAAGTGGCGCTGGAGACTACGCCGACTGCTGGACATGGGCGCGTGCAAAGGAGCGGTCAGACGGCAAGCGTGGATTTTACATCCTAAGTGCGAGCTGAGACACGACGCCAGGTATTTCGACGGAGTCGATCGAGGCTCCGAGCTCTTGTGGACGGCGTTGGTCCGCCGATGTCGGCGAGAGTTGGTGTTTTACACGCGGCTATGCAGCGAGGACGCAGCCCGAGCGACTAAACTTATGCAGCGCGTGGCGGCTGCCGAGTCCGAGGAGGACCCGCTGGCGAGGGCAAAGCTGGCGTTTGAGATGATGCGCGGGAGGCACGAGCCGTCGGAGAAGGTCGCGGTTGTCGCGGTGGGCGATGATCCCACTGCGGGTTTCGTCACCGATCCGGAAGGCGTGCGCAGAGAAGCGGCCGCGATCGGCAATGCGGCTCAGGAGGAGTATCGGGACGGCAACAAATCGCCTGAGGGGGCATTCGAGGCGTTCATGGAACACTTCATGGAAAGCTTTGAAGAGCTGAGAGCGCCGGGCGGCGAGGAGTTCGATCTGAAGGCGCTGTTGACGTTCGAATTGTTCGAGGCTGAGTTGTTTGCGCATGCGCGGTACAAGGCAGTGGGCGCTAAAGTGGGCCGCGCCCTCTCCTCGCTGGAACTAATACGGAGGCTGTGCAGATCGAGCCGCAAAGCGTATTTCGAGGTGGCCAAACGATGCATACTGGAAGGAACGTTGCCGGAGCATTGGCAGAGGATGGTCTATGTGCTACTGTCGAAGAAACATGGTGATCAGAGGAAGATTCGAAAGAAGCGGGAAATCGCACTTATGGATCAGACGCTGAAATTAATGCTCAAATGCGCTAAGCGGCTGTCGTTTGATCGCATGGTTGGCAGAACCGGCGAGGACAATCATGGTTGGGTGCCGGGGCACGGCGCGCTGAATGCCGCGCTCATGATGGACATTGCCCTGGGACAGGCGAGAGAACTCAGGCACAGTATCTTTATTCTGTTCCTGGACCTTAAGCAATTCTTCCCCGCCATCAAGCGTGCGCGACGGACGGCCGCTGAGTATTTACTTGGGCTGCCGAAGGAGGTAGTAAGGCTGGCGAAGGCGGTCTTCGAACGCATGACGGCGAGGTTCGACACAGCGCACGGGCTGAGCGATAGCTTCGACATCCTGGGGGGCGACCTCATGGGGTGCGTGCTATCTCCGAGTCACGCGCGGTGCCTCCTGACCTCGATCTCGGTCGCCGTGGCGGCGGTTTCCAGCGGGGTGAGGGTCTGGGGCTGCGACAAACGCGTACGGCAGGTGGCACAGACTATGATGGCGGACGACTGGGCTGGCTTCAGCACGACCGAAGAGTCTTTGCATGCTCAGTGGACTGTCTGGGTTGATTATGCTATGGCCTCGGGGTCGCCGATTGGGGTGGCAGGCCTGGAGAAAACGGTGGTGACGGCCGCCAGATTCGAGAATGGCAAATGGGTGGACATCCCCGTGAAGCTCCGGGTGCCGACGGGTGCCGGGGGATTCGACGACCTTCCCGGTATATTGCCGCAGATGGCTTTTCGCGACGCTTACCCGCATATGGGCATATTGCGGTCGATAGGTGGCAGTCGACAGCATATGCGGAATAAGCTTAAGAAGGGAGTAGCGGCGCTCGTGAGCAAAGTGCGCAAGGTGAAATTCGACAAGGGGCAGCATATCTCGTGCGCTAATTGCCTCAAGGGCAGCTATGTGGGCTATTACGCCGCCGCTTATGGCTTGACGATGGCGGAGGCGGAGGAGCTGGAGAGAATTTGGCGAGCCGTTTTTCGAATGGTCTTCAAAGTTCAGCAAAATACGCCGGCGGCGCACTTCTATGGAGGGGCTGTGGACAGGGTCGCTGATTCACTTCATGGTCGACATGTCATTGTGGATGCGGTAGGCTCGCTATACAGCACGTGCAGGAGGGCGCTCGCCTCGCCGGAGGACTCGTCAGAGCGCGCGCTGGCTAGGTCGGCGTTAGCTCGGCGCGCGCGCAGGTGGGGATGCACGTGCTCGCCCGTGGAGTGGCTCGGCAGCCGCGCTCATCTCGACACAGCGGTGGTGATGGAGAGCGAGATGGAGTCTGGCCGGGTGACGGTAGAGGCGTTCGATTTCTTCATCTTGTACACGGCGTGGTTGACGAGGCACGACGGCGACATTTACCAGGAGCGGGCGGCGCGAGGGGAGAAGCCGGCGCCTCTACGGGACGTGCTGACGCTCGAGCACGTGCAGGATGAATGGGGCGAGGCGTTGCTGCACAACGACCACGCGGCATGGGCGAGCGGGGAGTCCAAGACGCTCCAGGAGGCTCTCGGGAGGGCGGCGCCGGCCTCCCTCTTGTTGGCAGGGATTACGCGGGTGGAGCACGTATGCAAGCCGTCGGCGATGGGCGGGACGTTCGATTTTGTGTTCCTGACTTTTGCGGAGGCGTCCAAATTGTGGGAGTTGCCGAAGTCGACGCGAGTGCAGCGAGAGTACGACACGACGATCGAGAGGCTACATAGTGAGTACCAGAATACGGAGCCGTGGTTCAGTGGCCACAGTGTGATGGTACGACCGATGGTTCGACCGAGGACGTCGAGGCAGCTCTGGGAGGGAGTCAGACTGGTTGGCTGGAATACGGAGGCGCAGAGCGGTTGGCCGGTCGGCGGCGGCCGGCGGACGGTACGTGGCGACGGGGCGTTCGCCGCACTGCTGCGCCATGCGCGGTCGACGGGCGAGAGTGTGAGCAGGGAGCGCTGGGTGGCGGCGATGGAAGGGTCGTACCCGGGAGTGGTTAGGCAGGAGGCGAGGGAGTGGTGGGACGGTGCTCCTAGGGATAGGGATAGGTATGGGACGATTCTGGTGCACGCCTGGCCTGGGGCGGAGCATCGGGAGGGCGGCGACAGACGAACGTTCGGCAGGCGAGCGCTGAGCCGGGAGCTGGTGGCAGGTGAGGAGGGCAGGAGAGCTCAGGCGGCTCGCTGGAGTGTGGGAGGGAAGGGGGAGCTGTTGATTGACGGCAGGGAGGCGGGAGACGGCGAAGCTGACGGTGTGCCGTGCGTTAGGCTGCTGTTGCACGCCACGGCCGCGCTCAAGGGCGACGCGCAGGCGGAGGTTGACAATGCTAGAGAGGCTACGATTCGGAGCGCTGGACAGTGGGCAGTGCACGTCGAGTCTACGCGGCATATTTTGGAGGAGTGGAAGGAGTTGCACGCCACATACGATATTCAGGTTGCGGCCTCCACGGACGGCGGGTGGCAGTGGAATGCTGAGCAGTGCAGACCGATGGCGTCCGCCGCGGTGTACCACGACGATGGCACGACGGGTGGCGGGGCGCTCGACCCGTGGCTATACCCGAGTAGTTATGAGTGCGAGCTGCGTGCCCTGGTAGATGCGGTACGCGCGTGGCCGGCTGGGTCGAGGGCGTTACTGGCCGTCGATGCGAGGTCGCCGGTCATGGCGGTCACCAAGTTCCGGGAGGCGCACGTCAACAAGAGAGCCGAGTACTATCGAGACGGCATGCTCGATGAGCTGCTGGTGGAGTTGGAGCGAATGGATCTGGTAGTGTTCTACTGGCTCAAGGGGCACAGTGGAGCGGTGCCGAACGAGATCGCAGACCTGCGTGCCACCACCATGTTGGAGGATGATCCACGGGTGGAGGCGCCTGTGCAACCCCGTAGACATGCCAGCCTGACGTTTGCTTTTGACAGGCGGCCATTCCGATGGGCGTCGGAGAGGATGACCAGGCACGTGAACGCGTTGCTACGAGATAGATCGAGTCGATCAGAGTGGCGAGGCGTAGGCGATTGGGAGCTACAATGGGGCAGGGGCCGAGCGGCGCTGAAGAAAACGCTGCATAGGGCGCAGACCAGGAGGCTCTTTCTAGGGGATGTGGCCAGTTACGAGGGCGAGTGCGGAGAGAGGGCGCGTGCTGTCAAATGTCGATGCGGCCATGGGCCGTTTAGTGCCGAGCATTGGCTGTTCGACTGTTGCCTACCTGCTGCCAAAGAACAGCGGGCCGGGTTGATTGAGAGGCTCGATGACGTGAACTTTACGCTCGCCGTGCTGGACGGAGGCAGGCAGCATGAAGCGACCGCCAATGCGCTGGCGGTGTTGCGGGGGCAGGAGGGTGCGGAGGCGGAGAAGAGGCACAGGGCCTTCCGCTGGTTAGTGGGATGCATTCCGAAGCCGCGGGTCAGCAACAAGACCGTGCGTAAGATGGTGATGCAGGCGGTGTCGGCGAGTGGCCGGAGCCTTCAGAGCGCGGCCGTCGAGCACAGACCTTTGAAAGAGTTGTTTCTCGCAGCCGAGCGAGAGCGCGCGCTCGCGCTCAAAGTCTACACGCGGCTCAGGGAGTGGGCAGTGCTCAGCGGGCCCGGCGCTGCTGGGTCCTTAACATCGGAAAGGCGGGCCACGATCCGGAGTGCGCCGAAGGGCCCTGGCACAGCCCTGGGCGGCCTAGGGGCCCACTATACCTGGAGGCAGGCGGTCGCCGCAGTCGAGGGCGGGTGGGTCAGGCGTCGGACCAACCCTAGCGACTGGATACAGTGCGCGAGGGAGTGGGGCGCGGCGCTCACTCTGCTGTACGCGGTTCGAAGGTGGGCAACGGAGCGACGCGGGCGAGAGCCGGACGTCAGCGGGGAGGCGCTTAGTGTGTGGCGGCGGTGGGGGCAGGCAGTGGCTAGGTGCCCTGACCAATTAGCGGCGCAGCGCAAATCGCAGGCGGTGGCGGCGAGCTTGGCACGAAAAGCGAAGGCGCGGCGGGCTGAGAGGGACGCGGCTCACTTCCAGATGGTCATGGGGGTCGAGGGCGAGGGGAACATCACGCTCGCCCCGGGGCTGGAGGATGTGGAGGTGGCGTTTCGCAGGCGCCGGAGGGTGAACTGGAGGCCGACGGGGAGACGTAATCGCAGGCGGGGTCGGCACACGGGTGCGAGAAGCGGAGGCAGCGATGTGGACAACGCGTCCAGTGCGAGCGAGGGGCGCGGGAGCGACAGCGATCTTGAGTCGAGTGGAGACGAGGATGGGGGTGGACCGGGGGATGCCGATAGCGACTTCGAAACGGAGGCAGGCGATGACGGCAACAGCGGCGAGGGTAACGACCACGGGGTAGTGGTGGGGGACATGCTCAGGGTTCGGTGGGTTGCCGAACAGGTTTGGTTTAGGTGCAGGGTGGATGGCGTGGGGAGGGGGGGGCACACGGTGCGGGTCACGTACCTAGTCGACGATCGATGGGGGACGTTTGTGCACGCGCTGTCGGAGGTGGAGTGGGAGCGGTGGGCGCCGGGGGGGGAGGTTGATCCGGCGGAGGCTGACTACGACATGGACGTGTGGGTGCCGGACGAGGAGGTCGACAGAGAGGCAGTGGCTGCGGCGGCTGAGGGCAGCAGGTGGCGGGTAGAGAGCCAGGGTGGAGACAGGGGGGCAGCCAGCCGAGAGTGCAGAGGGTCGGTTCGGCGACGGGCGGACAGCGGAGACGAGAGCGAGGGGGAAGAGGACACTGGAGGGGCTTGTACGGCGGGCGGTGGGGGGATGGCGTCGAGCTCCGCAGTGCACGCGATGGAGGGCCGATTCGAGTGGGTGGTGAAAGCCGCCCCGAAGGGCAAGGGGCTGCAGAAACGCAAGAGGCTGCTCACTGCGCTCGTGGAGCTATGGGGTGCGGCACCGGAGGCTGACGAGGATGACCTGCCGGTGGCGATGAAGCGGGCTGTCTATAAGGCGATGGCTGGCGTGATGACGCCGAAGCAGGTGGCGGTGGAGTTGGGCATGCTGGCTAAAGCGGGCGTGGTGACGGTGAGTGGGGATGAGGTGCGGTGCAGCGAAGCACGGGAGGGGGCTAGGGCCGCCACGGCTGGACCGACCGTCAGCACTCAAGCGGTGGCGGCGGGGCGCCGGAAGCGACGGCGCGCAGACGCTAGGTACGCGGAGTCGGAGCAGGAGTCGGAGGAGAGCGAGGAGGCGGATTGGGACTAGGGACGAGGATGGGCATGCCGAGGTTGGAGTACCGCCTACGGGACGTGGGAACCAACTGAGGCTACAGCAGGAATGGTTGGGGTGAGGGCGGGTGGGATCGCACCGGGAGGCGAGAAAAGATGAAGTGTGGACGGCGGAAAGATGACGGGCGAAACGACGTGAGTCATCCAGATCACAGGTACGGCGGATTTGCGGGGGATGGGAAACCCTCGACTGCTCGCGCGAGAGGGCAGGGTTCGTGCGCAGCGACCAGCTGGATAGCCAGTTAGCCGATCGGCTAGAGGAGGCATACCGAACACCGTTCGCGGGATAGGACGGCCGACTACACGGTTAAGCCTACAAGGGTTTCAGATAACCTTTTCCTTTTAAGCGGGACTTCACATTGGGCCATAGTTCCTAGGCCTACCAGGTTGGGTACCCCCAGGAGCTCTCTCATGAGAAAGGTTCAAAGCAAAATTCCACGATGGCAAACTTTGGTGGCCGATACACGTGCCTCGATTGCGACGTGGACGGGGGCTGTGGACGTGCGACGTGTAGCTCCAGAGCGCAGGGCTAACGTATTACTTTTTGAACCGCGTGCATACGGACAGGCCATAGGTGTACCTAGGGCTGTGCGAAAACCCCGGAGGCTAAGGAGCAAACGCGGCTTCGAAGGAAAAGGTTCCTTCCAGCATGTTGTGGGCCATCAGCTGTTCCTAAACCGACCCCAAACTTGCGTTACTTTACATAGAACGCAATGAGCGTGCGAGAGCTCGCCCATCGGACTGCGTGTCATCATGGCTGCCGTCGAAGAACGACGGTGCGGCAACCCGGACTGCCTGGACCCAAACAGTACCTCTCGCCTGCAGAAGATCCCAGAGTCGTTCACGGGCGATCGCCTCAGCGAGTACTTCCATCGCCAGAGAGCGGCCTGCGCTCGATGGTGTGGGTTCAAGGAGCCTCCAAAGAAACCGGGGCGCAAGCGGAAGGATGAGACGCTGGCTATCCCAGTCGGCAAGCGGCTGGACACTGACAGGTGCCCACCCATCCTTCGCTCTATCGACACGCTCTGGGGCTACAGGTGCAGGCGGCCCGCCGCACGCTTACTCCCACCTCACTCACCGGCGCATGTTGCCGCGCGCAGGCTAGCTGACATTTCCGATATGCGCATGGAGGAGAGGAGCCAGCCACTCACCGACGGCTCCATCCTCGAGTACATCGTCCACGGCGAGTACGCCTCGAAGGAGACCGACACCAACAGCCGCTACGGCGCCTGGTGGATGTCCCTGCGGACGATCGTCCGGGAAGTCGGCGCGGAGGCGGTTGAGGAGAAGCTGGAGGAGTTCGACGACGAGATCAAGCGACTGAGGGCGCAGGCGATCAAGGAGGCGGTGAAGGACTCGTCCGATGACGATGAGGAGGACCGGTGAGATGTGCGGTGCAGGGGTGTGTCCAGGATAATGTCGGGATATCCCAGGATTTATATATCCCGGGGTATCCCATAGATAAGGGCCAAAAAGAGGCAGGTATCAAAGATAGCTTCGTGAAATTGAAGAGACTGAAAGCTGGTCTCGACGACTGAGCCGCGTGGGTCTCTCCGCGATCGCTGCCAGCCGCGGTCGCCCCAGCGGCGCCACAGGCGCCCCGTGCGACGGCACGAGAGCGTGGGCGCGCCTCTCGGGGTGGGCGCCAAGGCGTCGTC
>ENA-OREB01001192-OREB01001192.1-marine-metagenome-genome-assembly--contig:-NODE-1192-length-12897-cov-5.378471_pt1 | contig 12897 bp, 7 predicted proteins | sample MGYA00248625_ERZ508552 | MGnify/ENA primary metagenome ERZ508552 (study PRJEB26219, sample SAMN06267888) | marine metagenome | isolation source: Monterey Bay, California, USA | place: USA:Monterey Bay...
CCGCTTCAGTTTCACAAATAGGGTCATTTTGATCTAAAAGAGCTTTCTTATCTAATTCAAAATTTACAGTTGGAAGTATTTTAATTCTAGGTTCTAAAAATATTTTACTACTAATACTGCTTTTAATAATTTGTATTTGATGATATGCTATGTGAGAGATTATTAGTGTATCGTTTTCCTTAAATTTATTGATAGCACAAACCCCTTTACTGTTTGTTATAACTCCTTTTTGGTTACTTTTAATATTCACATTTTCTATTGGAATTGCTAGTATTTTGTCAAAAACCTCAATGTTTTGGCTAAAAGCCAATTTGCACATCAAAAGAAAACTTATAAGAATTAGTTGCTTCATTTTCGTAATGATTCTATTATTAAGTGAGATGTAATATTACTAAGATTATAATGATGAAGTCTAAAATATTGAATGATATCTTTTAGTAATTCTGATTTTAATTCTTGAGGGATATTAATTTTTTTCCCTAGTAATAAATGTTTAAGTATTGTTGTTTTTTCTTCAGTTAAATAGATGTTCAAATTAAATACTTTTCCCGAAAACTCCCCGGTTTCTAAATTAAAAAATGGAGCATTTATATTCTCAGTTGAAGGGAAAAATCCTAAATATTTTGATAAATTAAGCATGAAAAGAAGTGCAAAATTTTCATCTATAGTATTTGCGTTATAGAGTTTTTGTTTTATTTCCCAAACAAATTTAAAAAGCCCTGAATTCTGTTCGTTTTCTTGTAATACTTTAGAGCTTATCTCAGCAATAAATATAGCCAAGAAGTTTTTATTCATGTTTATTTTATCAGTAGAGATCGTTTCAATAATTGTAATTTCAGCTAGATACTGCAATCCTTTTTTAGGAATAAGTGTGGCATTAATATCAACTAACTGCAAGGGTTGAAAAAGTCCAAGTTTTTTCTTTGCTTTTTTAGATCTAACACCTTTAACAATAAAAGATTGAAGCCCATGTTTTTCTGTAAAGATTTTACTGATTATTGAGCTTTCTCCTTGCTTAATATAAGTGAGAGTAATGGCTCTACTTTTGTATTTCATTAGTGTATGAAAAGTATCTTACTTACCATTTTTTGTTCTCCATATAAATCTGTACTGAAAACTAAATATACTCCTGTTGAAGATCGCTCTCCATTTTTATTTTTTCCATTCCAGATTGCCTGTCCTCCGTTTGCGAATGTCTCAAAGACTAAATTTCCTGAGATGTCAGTAATTTTAATATTAGCATCTGTTACGAGACCACTAATTGCAATAGGCCCGTTATAAGTCTCTTTTACAGGGTTAGGAAATACTTTAGTTCTATTTTGAGTAACAACACCTTCTGTTGCATTTGAGCGGTAAGAAATTAACCCATTTTCTGTCCCCATAAAGACTTCCCCATTTTCTGGATTTATTACAATATCAACTATATTATCTGAGAAAAGAGGGCTGTTATTTTTTGTGAAATGTAATATTTCTTCAGTTCCATCTTCTGATAACAAAAATACTCCTGATTTTTCAGTGCCTACCCATTTCCTATTTGCACCATCAATTGATATGCATTTTACTCTTTCTTCACTGAGCAGGTATTGCCCATAATCTCCCTCAGTAATAAGAATTTGTTGGGCATCAAAATTAGAGCCTGAAAATACTGCACCTGGGTCATAAAAAACGGTTATCCCATTATCAGTTCCAACCCATATTTCACCATTCCTATCTTCTTCTAAACAATAAGTATGTACTGATGGAAGGCTGCCGTTACCTAAATTCATATTAAGTATTTTGTATTGGTCATCAGAAGGGTCTTCAATAGTATTATTGTCATTGTAAACGAACAACCCTCCCCCTCTAGCTATTACTCCCCATTTTTGGTCGTAAGAGTCAATTAATAAATCATCAAAGTATAGTGCTGTTGGGTTTTGATTCATGCTAAATGAACGCCAATCCCCATTAGTTTTTTTAACAACAACTGGATGATTTGTTCTTGAGCTTAATCCCCATAAGTTTCCATAGCTATCAAATTTTATATCTGAAATTTGTATTTGATTTGGTGAATCATATACTGTTTCTAGCACACTGTCTGTATTAGTAAAACCGTACTTAATAATTAATTCTCCATTCTTAACTTCTGACAGTCCATCTCTCCATGAAGCAAAATACTCTGTTCCATATCTTACTGCAACCTCTAATACGTCTACAGATCCGCCAAGAGTTACACTATTATAATTTACCCATTCATCATAAGTATTTTTCTTTGACACACCATCATATATTTTACCGCTTGAACTAAAGTTAAGGTGTCCTCCATGGCATTGATATAATGTATTTTCAAAAAATTCTAAACTATATATCTCATTTCTAACTGGCCCATTTGGGATATAACTTTCTTGATATTCAAAATTGGTGAATTTTAGTAAACCATTAATTGAATCTGCTACCCAAATATTATTGTCATTATCATTCCAAGCATATTTGATATTTTCAAACTTCAAGTGGGTTAATTCATAAATAGTTCCATCATTATTAATTATTGAAATACTGCTATCAGCATTTGTTTTAAGTAAATTCTGGTTATTGTAGCTAATACTAATTACTTCAAAAAAGTAATCTCCCTCAACCTCTCCATTTGCAATTATTATATTGTCATAGGTTTCTTCATTTGAATGCCCACTAAGAACGGACCAGTTATTGTAATCAGCTAAGGTTCCTGAATTAATATTTGCAAAAAACATACCTTCTGATGTTGCAGTAATTATGGAGTCCCCATAGATACCACAGCCATTTATCTCGAACATTATACTGTCATTTCCTATATTGTAAGTGTCCTTTATTTCCTTCTTTTCTAAGTCGATAAGCACTAATCCAAAAGAGCAAGACAGATAAGCGATATCATTATTTACTGTAATGTTATTTATAACTTTCTTGCCAATGATTTCCTTTCTTTTTATGTCAGAAATATTGATGATTTGATTGTTTTTTACAAGATCAATATTACAGTTCTCATAAGTAATAACTGTAATATCTAATTCTTTTGAGTAAGCAACTTGTTTTACTCCTATATCAGATAATCCTGTAATTTTTGAAAGTCTATTAATTGTTTCATCAGATGTATTTACATAATAAAGCCCTCCGTTTGCAACACAGTAAATTTTTTCTTTTGCTTCACATATATAGTAAGCAGAATTATAAGATAGATAGTCTTTCCATTGACCAATCGCAACATCCTGTGCATTGATAAACAAGGGCAATAAAAGGAAAAGAAGTTTTTTCATAATTAAAAAAGCAATAATAATACTTTACTATCAGATAACTTATTAAAGTATAAAAAATTGTGGTATTAAAACTTATACTATTTTTGCCAAAAGGCCTAGTAGTTCAACTGGATAGAATATCAGATTTCGGCTCTGAGGGTTGGGGGTTCGAATCCTCCCTAGGTCACTATTATTTCAACAAAAACCTCTTTTCTATGGTCCCATCAGTGTATTTGAAAAATAGAAGCTTATTTTGTGTTTCAGGAATTTTTCTTCCAAAAATATCATAAATGCCAATCAGATTTTTTTCACTACTATTTTCTGAAATACTTGTAGTATTACACCATATTTGAACTGTATCAACATCATTAAACTGATCGTTTAGTTCAGAGGTAATGTTAGCATAAAAATAAAGTGGTCCATCTATATTTGGATTAATAAATAGATTTGTGAAGTGTATTTCACTTATAAAGCCACTTGTATAATTATTTCCATCATTTGGTGATGTTGAACTGACTTTTATGCCTCCATTGTCATTCTCAATTGAGAAAAACCCAATCAATATCCCAGCACTATCGTATGAATTTATAATAGCATAATTCTGTCCTGCAACTATTCCTGCTTTTAATGTTGCGGTAATATTTTGTGTGCTAGTAGTCATTATTGCAAAGCCTACAGAGTCTCCTGAGTTAATAGAGGTTATATCAAAACTCCCTCCGTCTGAAGTAATAATACTTGTGCCTATATCAGGCTCATCAGCCTCTTGACTTACTATTAATGTCAGTTCAGATGACGTGTTACATTGTGTGTTAGAAAGTGTATTTATTACTATAGGGTTAAATGGAGCAGCTACAAATGAGGGTGTTGTAAATGTGTCAGAAATTGACCACAAAGAAGCTAATAAATTAGTTGTATCATAATAACACATTACTTGCCATTCGTAAGTGGTGTTTTGTTGTAATAGAGGGATTGTAATGCTTGAATTTGGATTGTATATTGGTCCCAAATTAGACCAACTACCTGTTCCGATTTGTTGGTATCTTATTTTATATCTATTTACATTACTTAAAGTATCCCAGTTTGCAACAGCATTATTGTAGTTGATATTAGTTGTTGTCAGAGTGTTTGTTGTTGGGTATAGGTTGGTATTTGTATAAAATGTATCGGTAACTGACCAATTTGAAGTATTGCTATTTATTGTGTCACAATGACTTCTAATTTGCCAGATGTAATCGCTTAATGGAATTAAATTTGTAAGTAATTTTTGGTTGAGAATAGAATCGATATTGTTTTTATATGACCAGCTAGCTGACCCAATAATTTTATATCTAATTTTATAATGATTAGTTCCGTTTGTTGAATTCCAATTTACTTCTGCATTGTAATAATTAATGTTAGAAGCAAAAAGTGTGCTTGGAGCAAAACATTGAGAAAAACTAATTATTGAGATGAATCCAAACAGTATTGTAAGTCTTATTTTCATTTAACAAAAATACAATTTTTTATATAAAACTTGTAAAATATCAGCAATACACTGGCAATCAATTAATTACACTATTCATTAAAGGTTCAAAGATTTTAAAAAAAATGTGTTAATACCTTGGGTGTAGTTATTTTTTGCTTAGAAACGATTTAAATGCTTAATTTTTCTTTTCAAACACATAAATAGTGCTTGAATGTCCTCTTTTCGAAATGACACCAATTAAATTAGAGATCAATCCAATTACAAATCCTTTGATAAAATTCTTTTTTCCTATTTTAAATTCTTCACTTAATAATGAAACATAGAAAGAATCAAATATCATTGGTTTGGTTTTCCTCAAACTAAATTCATGATTTTTGAAAATCTTTTCAATTGTAGATTTTGAAAAATGCCATAAGTGTATTGGAACATCCCATGCGGCCCAGAATTCTTTGTAGTAGCTTGCGTCCCAGCTTTTATAGTTAGGAACAGCAATAATAATCTTTCCATTTGGCTTGAGTATCTTGTGAAATTGTGAAATTGTTTCATTTAAGTTTGGGATATGCTCTAGTACGTGCCACATGCTTATGCTATCAAATTCTTCTTCACTAAACTGAGTTAAGTCAGTATTGTCGCTAACTACAAGATTGTAATTGTTTTTAGCTTGAGTTCTTGCTAGTTCTGATGGTTCGATACCTTTTGTTGCGTATCCAGCATTTTTGCAAGCATTTAAAAATTCACCTGTCCCACAGCCAATATCTAAATGAGTCCCTTCTTTTGTTATACTTTTTAGTAAGGCAACTTTTGTACCTACTGCATAATTTCTTATTGTCTGGTAGAGCCAATTAAATATTCCTTTGGAATTATTTGTATGGGAAATATACATGTCTGACTTGTAGTAATTACCTAGGTTTTCGTTTAAAGGCCTGGGGTTTGTAAAGGTAAAATCACATGTTCCACATGAAACAATTGTAAAATTTTCTTTAGAAGTTGTAAAGTCATTACACTCTAAAAGCTTATCTAAACTATTGCCACTGCACACTGGGCATTTATCTAGTAATATCATCTCCCTAAGTAGATTAATAATATGTTTATATCTGAAGGGGAAACGCCACTTATTCGTGATGCTTGTCCAATTGTTTTTGGTTGAATAGCTTTTAACTTTTCACGACCTTCAGTTGAAATTGAATGAAGTTTATCAAATTCAAAACCATCAATAATTTGTATATTTTCAAGTCTGCTTAGTTTTTCAGCAGACTCCTTTTCTTTATTTAAATAACCGCCATATTTAATTTCAATCTCTGCCTGTTCTATTGATTCAATTGAAAATTTTTCATTTTCTAAAAACTCGGAAAGTTCTTTAGAAACTAATAAATCTTTAATCGAAATATGTGGCCTAGAGAGTATGGACTTAATTTTTACTTTCTGTTTTAAAATTGAAGTACCTTTATTTTCTAATACAGGATTTATATCATTTGGCTCAATACTTTGTTTCTCTAAAAACTTTATTAACTTTTCAGTTTCACTTTTCTTTACTTGCAGGCGTTTTAGTCTTTCTTCACTAGCAAGTCCTAATTCATGTCCTTTCTGAGTTAGTCTAATATCAGCATTGTCCTGTCTTAATAGTAATCTAAATTCGGCTCTTGAAGTAAACATTCTGTAGGGCTCGTCTGTTCCTTTTGTTATAAGATCATCTATTAATACTCCTATATATGCATCTGATCTCCCTAGTATGAATTCCTTTTTATTATGAGTGTTTTGGTGAGCATTTATTCCCGCCATTAGCCCTTGTGCTGCAGCTTCTTCATAGCCAGTTGTTCCGTTTATTTGCCCGCAAAAGAAAAGGTTATTGACCAATTTTGTTTCTAGAGTATGTTTTAATTGAGTTGGAGGAAAATAATCGTACTCAATTGCATATCCAGCCCTAAACATTTTTACTTTTTCAAGACCTTTAATTTTGCGCAAAGCTTTCAACTGAACTTCTTCTGGTAATGATGTTGAGAATCCGTTTAAATAGATTTCTATAGTATCTCTTCCTTCAGGTTCAATAAATAACTGATGCCTTTCCTTAGTTGAAAATCGTTCTATTTTGTCTTCAATTGAAGGGCAGTATCTTGGGCCTAAACCTTTTATTCTTCCTGAAAACATAGGAGAATCTTCAAAACCTTCTTTTAGTATACTATGTACTTCAGGTGAAGTGTAAGTTATAAAGCAAGAATGTTGCTTAGATAATTGATTGTTAGATAGATATGAGAAGTTTACAGGATTTTTATCTCCTGCTTGTTCTTCAGTTTTAGAGTAATCAATTGTTCTGCCATCAAGTCTTGGTGGAGTTCCTGTTTTCATCCTACCATTAGTAAACCCTAACTCAATTAGTTGTTTTGTTATTCCTTCAGCTGGCGGCTCTCCTGACCTTCCTCCTTTGTAATTTTTTTTACCAAGATGAATTAATCCATTTAAAAATGTTCCGTTACAAAGTATGACAGATTTACTTTGAATTTCAACACCCATTTTTGTAATAACACCTACTGTTGAACCCTTTTTAGTCATTATATTTTCAACTGTATCTTGCCAAAAATCAATATTTTTATTTGCTTCTAGAGCCATACGCCATTCTCTTTCAAACAATTTTCTGTCACACTGTGCCCTAGGACTCCACATTGCGGGCCCTTTACTTTTATTAAGCATTCTAAACTGAATTGAAGAGGCATCAGTAATAATTCCTGACATTCCGCCTAACGCATCAATTTCTCTAATAATTTGCCCTTTTGCAACACCACCCATGGCTGGATTACATGACATTCTAGCTAAAGTTTCTAGATTTTGAGTAATTAACAAAACTTTGGACCCTAATGTTGCTGCAGCATGTGCGGCCTCACATCCAGCATGACCTCCCCCCACAACAATTACATCATATTTTTCTTCAAGTACCATTTGATTCTCAGTATTTAGAAAGATAATAATTTTCTTTCTTTCTCATTAAATTTGACTCCCTCTCAGTTTTATCTTTATAGCCGAGCAAATGTAGTAAACCATGCACCATAACTCTATTTAATTCTGTTAAAAAATCAACTTTAAAAACCTCAGAATTTTCTTTTACTCTTTCAATGCTAATAAAAATATCTCCACTTACAGAATTCCCTTCACAATAATCAAAAGTAATGACATCAGTTAAAGTATTATGGTTAAGGAATCGTATATTTTTTTCAAGAAGATAGTCATCATCACAAAAAATGTAAGTAATATCTCCTTCTTCCTTAGCTTCATTTGAAATTACTTGATTTAACCATTTTTTATTTTGATTAATTTCTGTTATTTCTTCTGTTTCTAAGTATTCAAACGCTATCATTAGTTCTCTTTTATTAAAGAGTTAAAATAGGAATTTACTTTCTTTTTGTAGAATGGAGTAAGTTGAATTGGAGTTGTTTTTAATAGCTCTTCTTCTTTCTCTTTTTTCTTTTTGTATTCCATATATTCTTCAGTTGTATTATCTGGTTCAAATTCCCATTCTGTAGCCTTTCTTTTATCGTCTTCATCTTGCTCCCTCTTAGCGTTCTCTGCTTCAAGTAATCGAGTAAGTATTTCTTCTTGTCTGTTTATAGTTTCTTGTGTAATTCTATTATTGATAATATCTCTTTCATTTTCCTCCATATCTTCAATAATTTTATCAATTTTCCCTTTCTCGCCATTTTCACCAATCTCATCTCTTAGCTCCATTAACTGTTTTCTTATTTGCTCTTGCTGTTTTGCTAATTGCATAAGCTCTTTTGATTGCTTCTCTCCTTTCTTTTTCCCCTTTCCTTTCTTACCATTTTTCCCTTTTTCCATTTCCTTATTCAGTTTCTTCTGAGCTTTTTTCATCTCTGACATTGAAGGTTTTTTGCAGTTTGGGTTTGGTTTATTACAGTTTTTTGGCTTGTTGCATTTTGATGGAGGCATTTCTAAATCTTTTTGCATTTGCTCCAATATTTCAGATAATAGTAAGGCAAGGTTATTTGTTGCAGTCATAACAAATTGTTGCCTTTCTGCAGCCTTATTTACATCTCTATTCTCAAGCTCCTTAGTTGATTTTAACATATTACTTTTAATAGATGCAATCTCTTTATTTATTGTAGCTTGAATTTGGACAACTCTTTTACTTAGAGCAAATAATGAGTCCTCAATAATCTTACTATCATCAGCTAATTTGTTTTGTTGCTGTACCATTTTTACAAACTCTGGACTGTTTCTTGGGGTGTTATTTACTTTAGTAATTAAACTCTCCTGATCAAATGAAAGTGTAACTAAATTCTCTAAAATTTTACGTAAAGTTTCCATATCTTCTTTCGGCTTATTTTCTCCAGAACTTTCTTGCATACTTTTTAGTTTATCTTCAAGTTCCTCCATTTTTTCAATAGCACTTTCCTGTGATTTCTTTGATTTTTTCTTTTGTCCCTTTTTTAAAGCATCACTACTTTTTTGCATTTCCTGCTTTATATCTTCTTCTGATTTTTGAGTATTAGGCAATTCATTTTTTTGTTCCAAATCCATGTTTTTCTTCCTTAAATCTTGCAAATCTTTTTTGATTTCTTCCATTTTTTTACTGAGCTCCTCTTGTTCTTTAGCAAGTTCTTCTTTTGTTTTTTCACCACTTTCAGTTTCTTTCTGAAGTTTCTTTTGTGCTTCTTTTAGTTCTGTTATTTTATCTAGAGTTTCTTCTACTTTCTGCTCAAATTCAAGTTGTTTAAATAACTCTAACTCTCTATCCAATTCCCTCTCTAGGTCAACATTTTCTTTATCTAACTTATCTAGTAAATCTTTTAACTTTTCTTTATCTGCTTTATCCATCATTTCTTCCATTTCTTTTAGCAAATCTTTCATTTCTGTATCTAAAACTTTATTCATTAAATCTTCTAATTTCTTTTGTTTTTCTAAGATAGAGGAATTCAATTTCTCTTTGTTTTTTAAGTTTTCAGTATTTTTCTTCTGAGTATCTTTTATTTGTTTTTCTAATTGTTTTTGTTTTTTAAGAATTTCTTTAGCTTTTTGTTTCTCTTCCCAGCCAATTTTCTTTTTTTCTAAAATTGTTTTGTTGAGTTCAGCAATTTCTTTTTGAATTTCTTCTGCTAACGAAATAGATTTATTTAGCCCACTTTTTGTTTTCTCATTTTCAGCATCTTTCTTTTTTATCAAATCATCTGTACTAGATTCTGTAAATTTAAAATTTTGACTTTTTGTAAATTTTGAACCATTTACTCCATCATTGTCCCAAATCTTAAAATGATAATCAACCTCATCACCCGGATTTAAAAGTAGACTATTGAAGTTAAAAGTATAGAAAAACACCTCTTTTGAAGTTCTATTTATCTGAATACTTTTAGATATATTATTAGTACTATCTTTGGATTTGATATTGTATGTAAACTCTAATTTTTCAAGTAAGTAATCATCTTCTACTTCCCCATTAAAAATAAATTGAGAATTTAAAGTATCATATGTTTGAGATACCAAAATATGAGGATATTCATCTTTAATAACTCTAATAGAATAGTTAAGAGTGTCTATCAGGTTATTATTGTTTTTACTAATAATTTGATAAGAAGAATTTTCTAGAATTTGAGTCTGAAATTTGAGTTTATAATTATTAGATATTTTGACTTCTTTTTTATCTAATACAAAAGATGAATTAGTCGTATTTTGTAATGAGATACTCCAATTTACAATACTTCCCTCACTTACTAAAATATCACCATTATTTAAAATAATCTCTTTACTTTTCTTTGTGTAATTGGGATGGTTTATTGAAACTTGAATTGCTACAACTTTTGGTTGCAATAAACTTTTAAGTGTGTATAATTTACTCTTATATCCTCCTGCTAATAAATGAAAATCTATATCAGAATTTACATGTTTAAACAAATACTCAAATTCATTATTCCCTTTTGATTTTAGGTTAAATCTGTTATCATTTATTACGATTTGTACTTTTGATGGAATTTCATTTCCAGTTACTTTTATTTTTAGTAAATAATCTTCAAATTGAATGCATTTTAATTCTTCATTTATCTGATAATTAAATGGTGCTTTTGGCTCAAAAAAGGTATTGTGTTTTACAATTCGAGCAGAGCTTTCTGTAAGTATGTATTGCTTCCCAGAAACAAAGAATAATCCAATAATTAGAATAGGAATCAAAACCCATTTAACATATTTTTTATTGGTTCTAAAATCAATAGCTGAATTGAAGTTTACAGGCTTAATATCTGCCATTTTTTGATCAATACTAGCTATAATCAAATCATTATCTGAATTTTCCTCATCAGTTAATTCTAAAATATTTGTAAGTTTATCATCAACAGAATTGAAATGTTTTCCAATGATTTTAGCCGCTTGTTTATGTGAGATTATTTCTCCTAATTGAAGTAAATGTAAAAGTGGAATTACAATATATTTTACCGCAATAATCAGGTTAATAATTATGTATGTCCAAAAGAAAAAAGTTCTAACACCAACTCCTGCTTTCGAAAAATGCTCAATAATTGAGAAAATAAGGAAGAAAATAATTAATACTGCAACACTATAAATACCTCCTTTAATCAGCTGATTTTGGTAGTATTTTCGTATAAAATTATTCAGCTTTTTGAACAATTCTGATGTAGTGTTTCTCCTCATTGCTGCAAAAATACAATTTTAATATGCATATAATTACTTATATCAGATAAACACTATCTTTGCCACTCAAAATAATAATAAAGATGTCAGAAGTAAGAGTAAGATTTGCGCCAAGCCCGACAGGCCCATTACATATTGGAGGAGTTAGAACAGCACTATATAATTACCTTTTTGCTAAAAATCAAGGAGGCAAAATGATATTGCGTATTGAGGACACCGATCAAACAAGATTTGTAGAAGGTGCTGAAGAGTATTTAATTGATGCACTAAAATGGTGTGGAATTGAATTAGATGAATCAGTTGTTGATGGTGGTGAGTATGGCCCTTACAAGCAATCAGAAAGAAAAGCAATATACTTACCTTACGCTAAACAATTGGTAAAAAATGGTTTCGCCTATTATGCTTTTGATACTTCAGAGGAACTAACTGCAATGAGAGAGCGAATGAAAGCTGCTGGCGTTCCTTCTCCACAATACAATGCTGTTACTCGTACTACTATGCAAAACTCTTTAGCTTTATCAGAAGATGAAGTAAGTAAGAGATTGGAAGCGGGAGATCCTTATGCTATCAGAATAAAAATGCCTAGGAATGAAGAGGTAAAACTAAACGATATTATTAGAGGATGGGTTGTTGTAAATACTAATCATATGGACGATAAAGTTATCTTCAAATCTGATGGAATGCCAACTTATCATTTGGCCAATGTGGTAGATGATTATGCCATGAAAATTTCTCATGTGATTAGAGGGGAAGAGTGGTTGCCATCTGCACCCTTACACGTTTTGTTATACAAATATCTAGGTTGGGAGGATAAAATGCCACAGTTCGCACATTTGCCATTAATTTTAAAACCAGATGGAAATGGAAAATTAAGTAAGAGAGATGGAGACAGATTAGGATTCCCGGTTTTCCCAACTCAGTGGACTAACCCTGAAACAAAAGAAACAAGTTCAGGATATAGAGAAGGTGGATATATAAAAGAAGCATTTATAAATATGCTGTCCTTTTTAGGATGGAATCCAGGTACTACGCAAGAGATTTTCTCAATGGAGGAATTGATTGAATCATTCAGTTTAGATAGAGTAGGGAAGGCAGGAGCAAAGTTTGATTTTGACAAAACAAGATGGTTCAATCAGCAGTATTTAAGAGCAAAATCAGGAGAAGTATTGGCGAAAGATTTACAAGTTATCCTAAAAGAAAATGGAGTAGAGGCAGAAGATAATTTTGTAGCTACTGTTTGTGAGCAATTGAAAGAAAGAGCCACTTTTGTAAAAGATATGTGGGAGGAAGGGAAGTATTATTTTGAAGCACCTACATCTTATGATGAGAAAACGATTCGTAAGAAATGGAAAGAAGACACTCCAAAATATGTATCGGAATTAAAAGATAGATTAGCAGGATTAGCAAATTTTTCCTCTGAAAATATTGAAGTAGAATTCAAAAAATACTTGGAAGAAAACGAACTAGGAATGGGTAAATTATTACCTGCTTTTAGGGTTTGTTTTCCAGGATTGGGCATGGGACCTTCACTTTTTGATATTG
>ENA-OREB01001193-OREB01001193.1-marine-metagenome-genome-assembly--contig:-NODE-1193-length-12894-cov-5.588359_pt1 | contig 12894 bp, 13 predicted proteins | sample MGYA00248625_ERZ508552 | MGnify/ENA primary metagenome ERZ508552 (study PRJEB26219, sample SAMN06267888) | marine metagenome | isolation source: Monterey Bay, California, USA | place: USA:Monterey Bay...
AGATATTGTTAACGAAATAGAAAGGCTATTATAATGGAATTAAATAAGTACAAAAACATATATTTTATTGGTATAGGCGGATCAGGGATGAGCGCTTTAGCTAATTATTTTGTACTTGAAAACAAAATGGTCGGCGGTTACGATAAAACAATTTCTGTTAATACTAATAATTTAGAATCTAAAGGAGTTAAAATTATTTATGATGATTGTCCTATTGATTTAGATAAAAAATATAAGAATAAGAATAACACTCTTGTTATTTATACCCCCGCAATTCCTAGCTCACTAAAAATACTAGATTATTTTATTTCAAATGACTTTGTAGTTATAAAAAGATCTGAGGCTTTAGGATTAATTGCTAATTCTAGTTTTTGTGTAGCTATTGCCGGTACCCACGGTAAAACAACTACGACTAGCATTCTGGGGCATTTACTCAAATATTGTAACAAACCAGCTACTACTTTTTTGGGAGGTATTTCTGAAAATTATAATTCTAACTTAATTGCAAATGGAAAAGACATATGTGTAGTAGAAGCAGATGAATTTGATAAGTCTTTTTTAACGCTAAAGCCAAATATTGCATGTATTACGTCGATTGATGCAGATCATTTAGATATTTACAATAACATAGATGATTTGAAAGACACATTCAATTTATTTATTAATCAAATAGTGCCAAACGGACATTTAATAGTTAGCGATCAGCTTAGTTTGAAAGGAGATAAATATGGGTTTAATAAAAATTCAAAATTTAATATTCAAAATATTGTTTTAAGTAATGGTTCGTATAGTTTTGATATTTGTATAGATGGTAAATTATATCCAAATTTAAATTTTAATTATCCAGGAAAACATAACTTGTCTAATGCTTTAGCAGCGCTTATTATAGCTTTTAAACTAAATTGTAAGATTGAAGACTTGAAACCGGCTCTACTTTCTTTTAAAGGAGTTCAAAGAAGATATTCATTTCACATAAACAGTAAAGATTTAGTATATATAGACGATTATGCACATCATCCTGAAGAAATTAGCGCAATATATGATTCTCTTGTAGAGTCTTATCCTAACGAAAATTATCTTGTTGCCTTTCAACCACATTTATATTCAAGAACAAGAGATTTTATTGATGAATTTGCTTCTATTTTGTCAAAGTTTCATACCGTACTTATTTTAGATATATACCCTGCTAGAGAATTACCAATTAATGGAGTTGATGCAAATTGGCTATTGTCTAAGGTAACATCGAAGGTAAAAAAGAGTGTAAAATTACAGGACCTAGATAAAGAAATATATGATTGTAAAATGAAAATAAACTTGACTCTTGGAGCTGGAAATATTGGTTCAAAGGCAATTAAAATAAAAAAACAATTACTTGAGTATGCGATTTAGTTGGATGAAAATAAAGTTATTTTTTCTGCTGGTATTAATATCCGGATTATTTTACAGTACTATTTCTGTAAATAATCTAAGAGACATTAGTAAAACAGATATTTATATTCATGATTCTAGTAATTTATTTATTACTAAAGATTCTATTAAAAGTGCAGTTATAGAAATAATAACTACTAAAAATATCCATAAATCCTCAGTTCATCTAAAAGCTTTAGAATTTGAATTAAATAAAATTGAATTAGTTAGAAAATCTAATGTATTTATAGACGTTAATGGGACCATAGTTATTGATATTGAACAGAGAAAGCCAATAGCTAGATTTATAGATAACAAATCTTATCTTGACGAAGACGGACTTGTAATGCCAAAGTCCAAATATTATTCTGCAAGAGTGCCAGTGATTAAGGGTTACACAAACTCCCAAGATCAATTAGATCTAATTTATAAATTATCTAATTATATAAAAGATGATAAATTTCTAAGCCAAAGTGCTACAGAAATATTGATAGATAGTAACAGTAATTTTAGTATCAAGTTAAGAGATTATAGATTTAAAATACTGATTGGTCAACTAAATAATCTTGACTTAAAAATTAAAAATTTCAAGGCATTTTATATAAATGCTTCAGCTAATCAAATATTAAATAAATATAGTGTAATCAACTTACAATTTGACAATCAAGTTGTTTGTGTTAAAATTTAGATTATGAATGAAAATAAAATTTCAGTAGGCTTAGATATAGGAACAACTAAGATTGTAGCAATGTCTGGTGTAAAAAATGAGTATGATAAAACTCAAATTTTAGGTCAAGGAAAGTCTGTCAGTTTGGGAGTGCATAGAGGAGTTGTAAATAATATTACACAAACAATTCAATCTATTCAGCAGGCTATCCAAGAAGCAGAGCAGTCTTCAGGTGAAAAAATCAGCTCTGTTACAGTTGGAATAGCAGGTCAACACATTAGAAGTCTTCAGCATAGTGACTATATAACTAGAGCAAACTCTGAATTAGTTATAGATGAGGGAGATATAGAGAGACTTATTAATCAAGTACATAAATTGGTTATGCTGCCCGGAGAGGAGATTATACATGTTCTTCCTCAGGAATTTAAAGTTGATGGACAAGCAGAGATCAAAGAGCCAATCGGGATGTATGGAGGTAGATTAGAAGCTAATTTTCATGTAGTCGTAGGTCAAGTTTCGTCGATTAGAAATATAGGTAGGTGTATTAAAAGTGCTGGACTTGATTTAGAAGGAATAACATTAGAGCCCTTGGCATCAGCAAATGCTGTTTTAAGTAGTGAAGAAAAAGAAGCTGGAGTTGCTTTAATAGATATTGGTGGTGGAACAACAGATTTAGCTATTTTTAGAGATGGTATTATCAGACACACAGCAGTTGTTCCATTTGGTGGTAATGTTATAACAGAAGATATCAAAGAAGGTTGTTCAATAATCGAAAAACAAGCAGAACTATTAAAAATTAAGTTTGGGTCTGCTTGGCCTGGTGAAAATAAAGACAACGAAATTGTTTCAATTCCTGGATTAAGAGGGCGTGATCCTAAAGAAATTACACTCAAAAATCTATCTAAAATTATACATGCTAGAGTTGTTGAAATTATTGAACAGGTTTATGTAGAGATAAAAAATTATGGACATGAAGAACAAAAGAAAAAACTCATTGCTGGAATTGTATTAACCGGGGGTGGAAGTCAATTAAAACATCTTAAACAATTAGTGGAATACATTACAGGGATGGACACTAGAGTCGGTTACCCGAATGAACATTTAGCAGGAGATAGCGATAAGGAAATTACTAGCCCACTATTTGCAACTTCAGTTGGTTTAGTAATGGATGGATTACAGAGAATAGATAAACAACTTTTGGAAGATAATTTGGATGAAACCTCAATTAATGACGATTCTGTTGAATTAAATGAAACCGGGGATGAAGAAGGAATTAAGCCACCTCCGAAGCCCCCCAAACCAACCACATCATTTTTAGATAAATTAACAGATAGATTAAAAGACTTTTTAGATAACGCAGAATAATAAAAAATTAAAGATATGAACGATAATATAGACTTAGGAATAGCATTTGATTTACCAAAAAATCAATCTAATGTAATTAAAGTTATTGGAGTAGGTGGTGGTGGAAGTAACGCTATTAACCATATGTTCAAGCAAGGAATTAAGGGGGTGGATTTTGTGATTTGTAATACAGATGCACAGGCGCTAAACAATAGTGGAGTGCCTAATAAAATCCAACTTGGTATTAACCTGACAGAAGGTTTAGGTGCGGGAGCAAACCCTGAGATAGGATCAAAAGCAGCTATAGAAAGTGCAGAGGATATTAAAAACATGCTAAATGTAAATACTAAAATGGTTTTTATAACTGCTGGTATGGGTGGTGGAACAGGCACAGGAGCAGCACCTGTGATAGCGCAAATGGCCAAAGAAATGGATATTTTAACTGTTGGAATTGTCACTATGCCGTTTAGTTTTGAAGGAAAAATTAGAAATGATCAAGCTCAAATTGGTATTGAAACACTTAGAGAACATGTAGACTCTTTGGTTGTGATTAATAATAATAAACTACGTGATGTTTATGGAAATTTAGGCTTTAAGGCTGGTTTTTCTAAAGCTGATGAGGTATTATCAACAGCATCAAAAGGGATAGCTGAAGTTATAACGCATCACTATACTCAAAACATTGATTTACGTGATGCTAAAACAGTACTAAGTAATAGCGGAACTGCTATTATGGGTTCAGCTATATCATCGGGGAGTAATAGAGCTCAAGAAGCAATTATGAAAGCATTAGACTCTCCACTTTTAAATGATAATAAAATTACAGGAGCTAAAAATGTTCTTCTTTTAATTGTTTCTGGTAATGAAGAAATAACTATAGATGAAATAGGAGAAATTAATGATCATATTCAAGAGCAGGCAGGTCATGGAGCTAATATCATAATGGGTGTAGGTGATGATAGTACTTTAGAGGAATCTATTTCTGTAACTATTATAGCAACTGGCTTTAATATTGATCAGCAAGATGAAATTTCAAATACTGAACCTCAAAAAGTAGTTCATAATTTGGAGGAAGATGAAAGTAATTTGTTTAATCAAAAGGAGCTAGATGTTAAAGTGCCAGAAGTGAATTTAGAGAACAATGAGCCTGAAAAAATAGTACATGTATTAGAAGAGGAAGAAAATGATATTGTTGAAGATATTCTGGTTACAAATGATAACATAAAAAGTATTGAAGTAGATTCTTACGAACTAGTAACTAGTGACGAGATTGAAGATAAGGAAGAAGAATTTGAAATTGAAATTGAAAACACATCAGATGAAATAAGTGAAGAAGATTTGTCTCCAACATTTGATTGGTCACTCTTTGATGATTCTTCCAATATAAAAGAAGAAATTTTGACAAATGATGAAGAAACTGAAGAGTCTTCTATGGTAAATGTAAATGAAATTGAAGTAGTAGATTATATAGAAGTTGTTAGTACAGAAGAGTCGAATGATGAAGGGGATATTATTCATGAACTTAATGATCACATAGTCGTGGAGCCACTAATAAAAGAAAATAGTGATGATTCAGAGATAGATGTACTGGTTGAAGAAGACTTTGAGATGGAGTTAGTTAAAAAAGAGAAAGAAGATAAAGTAGAGGTAGTTGCTTCTATAGAAAAGGAAAAAACAATAGACCCTTTAAATAGTCCAATAGCTGATTTGCAGATGCAAAGATCGAAAGAAAGAAGACTTAAAATGAAAGAGTTTAATTATAAATTTAATAACTCAAAAATAGATGATATTGAAAAAGAACCAGCGTATAAACGACATGGGATAGATTTAGAAGAGGTAAGCCATTCTTCTGAAAATAATGAATCTAGGTTAACTTTAAATTTAGATGAAAACGATGACATACAATTAAGAACAAATAATTCGTTCTTACATGACAACGTAGATTAATAAATATTTTAAAATAATCAAATTATGAGTTTAGAAAAAGATATTATGATTGCAATGAAGGATGCCATGAGGTCCAAGGATCAAGTAGCACTAAGAGCATTAAGAGCAGTTAAGTCTGCAATAATTATTCAAAAAACTGAAACTGGCAGTTCATCTGAAATGAGCGAGAAAGACGAAATGAAATTACTACAAAAGCTAGTGAAGCAAAGAAAGGATAGTGCTGATATATTTAGTAAACAAAACAGAGAAGATTTAGCTAAACCAGAACTAGAGGAAGTAGAAGTTATTAGTAAATTTTTACCTGCTGCAATGTCAGAATCTGAAATTGAAATTGTTGTTAAAGAAACTATCGCTAGTTTAGGAGCTGAAGGTATGAAAGACATGGGTAGAGTAATGGGAGTAGTTTCTGGAAAATTAGCCGGAAAGGCAGATGGAAAAACAATATCCGTTTTAGTTAGAAGTAATTTAAGTTAAAAAATGCGTGATAAAAATATTTTGATGGTTGATTTAGTTGGTCAGTATGAAAAGATTAAGGACCAAATAAATCAAAATATTATTAATTCATTACAAGAAGGTAAGTTTATAAATGGACCTATTGTAAAAGAGTTTAGCCAAAATCTATCCAATTTTTTAAATGTAAAACATGTTATTCCTTGTGCTAATGGAACAGATGCATTACAGATTGCATTAATGGCTTTAGGTCTAAAACAGGGAGATGAAATCATATGTCCATCATGGTCTTATATATCCACTGCTGAAACTGCTATTCTATTGGGAATTAAACCTGTTTTTTGTGATGTCGATAGAAATACTTTTAATATGTCAGCAGAAAATGTTGAAAAACTAATAAATAAGAAAACTAAAGCCATTATTCCTGTTCATTTATATGGACAATCCTGTGATATGGAGCCTATTCTTAAGTTAGCGTTAAAACATAAATTAAAAGTAATTGAAGATAATGCTCAAGCTATAGGTTGCGTGTATACTTTTTCTAATGGAGAAAAAAAACACACAGGTACCATGGGGGATATTGGAACTACCTCTTTTTACCCTACAAAGAATCTAGGTGCATATGGGGATGGTGGAGCGGTTTTTACTAATGATGATAAGTTAGCTAAAAAGATAAAAATGATTGCTAATCATGGACAGTCAAAAAAATATCATCACAAAACTATTGGTTGTAATTCAAGATTAGATTCGATTCAGGCAGAGGTGTTGAATGTAAAGTTAAAGTATTTGAATGATTATAATAATGCTAGAAATCAAATGGCTGAGAATTATAATAAAGCTTTTAACTCAGTTGAACAATTACATATTCCTGAATTAAATAAAAACTCAACTCACGTTTATCATCAATACACTTTGAGAGTTCATCCAATTTACAGGGATCCTTTAAGATTGTATTTAAAAGGAAAGGGTATTGATAACAGGATTTATTATCCTATACCTTTACATAAGCAAAAAGTGTTTTCAAAAATTGTAGATTCAACCTATAATCTTCATAATACAAATTTATTATCTGCTACTTGTTTATCTTTACCGATACATACAGAACTTGAAAACTCAGATCAAGAATATATAATTGAAAATGTAATAAGTTTTTTTAAATGAAAAGAAAAGATGTTTTAGTAACTGGTGGAGCTGGATATATAGGTTCTCATACTTTAGCGGAATTACACAATTCAGGTTATAGACCAATTATAGTAGATAATTTGTCTAACACATCTATGCAAAATATAAAAGGTGCTGAAAAAATTATCAAAAATAAGATTACTTTTTATGAGTATGATTGTACTGATGAAGATCAAATGAATGAATTATTTAAATTAGAAAATAATATCGAAGCAGTTATTCATTTTGCTGCTTTTAAAGCGGTCGAAGAGTCTGTAAGAGAGCCTAAAAAATATTACGATAACAACATTGGATCCTTAGAAGTTTTATTAAAAACTATGAAAAGATATAAGGTTAATAATATTATTTTCTCATCTTCTTGTACTGTCTATGGAAGTCCAGATATTTTACCGGTTAGTGAATTAGCTCCATTTAAAAAAGCAGAATCTCCTTATGGAGAAACTAAACAGTTATGTGAAAAATTAATTGATAAGTCTGATATTAATAGTATTTCTTTAAGATATTTTAACCCAGTAGGTTCGCATGAGACATGTTTAATTGGAGATTGTTCAGCAGATAAGCCAAATAACCTTGTTCCAATTATATGTGAAGTAGCAAGTGGTAAAAGGGATTCTATGCAAATATTTGGTAATGATTACAATACTATTGATGGCACCTGTGTAAGGGATTATATTCATGTTGTAGACCTCGCTAAAGCACATGTAGCTGCACTTAATCACATTCTAAATTGTAAAAAAATAAAAACTGCATATAATATTGGAGTAGGAAATGGTATTAGTGTTCAACAAGTGGTAGACTCTTTTGAAAAAACTAATAATATAAAAATATCTTACAAAATTGGACCTAGAAGAGCTGGTGATGTAGAGGAAATCTATTCAGATAACTCAAAAATAAATACAGAGTTAAATTGGTTCCCCGTGATGAGTTTTGAGTCTGCTTTAAAGACTGCTTGGATATGGGAGAAAAACAAATAGTTTTTTTACTTATTCAAATACTTTTTATTAGATTTTCTCGTTGTTTCTTATATTCGTGACTTGTAAAAAATATCTCACTTGACCAACACTGAACAATATAATTTTAAAATAGATCAAAAGTCTAGAAATAATCTAAACAAACATAATTCTTTTGTTATTTGGTTTACAGGACTATCTGGTTCTGGGAAATCTACTATTTGTAATAGTTTAGAGGAATTATTATACACTAAAAAAGTGAATACTTTTATTCTAGATGGGGATAATGTTAGAAATGGGTTAAACAAAGATTTAAGTTTCTCTAATGAAGACAGATCTGAGAATATTAGAAGAGTAGCAGAGGTTTCTAAAATTTTAATGAATGCTGGTAATGTTGTCTTATCATCCTTTATAACTCCTTTTAATAAAGATAGGGAACTAGCTAAGAAAATAATAGGAGAAAATAATTATATTGAAGTGTTTGTAAATACCTCTTTGGAAACTTGTATCGATCGCGATCCAAAGGGTCTTTATGCTAAATCTAAATCTGGATTGATTAAAAAGATGACAGGTATTGATTCTAAATACGAAATACCCAAATCATTTGATATTGAAATATCAGAATCTAACACACTTGAAGAGACTATTGAAACTATATATGCATTAATTAAAGATAAACTTATAATTGTAAATGAATAAGTATTATTTAAATCATATTGATGAGTTAGAAGCTGAGGCTATTTTTATATTAAGAGAAGTAGCTAGTAAATTTGACAACCCAGTATTGTTATTTTCAGGTGGAAAAGATTCTATAGTCTTGACTCGATTAGCTAAAAAAGCTTTTTATCCCGCTCAAATTCCTTTTAAATTATTACATGTAGACACAGGGCATAATTTTCCCGAAACTTTAGATTTTAGAGATAATCTTATCTCAGAAATGGGACTAGATTTGGTTATCGGATATGTTCAAGATAATATCAATGAAGATCCTGCTATTGAAGAAAAAGGAGCTAATGCTTCTAGAAATTCAATTCAAACAATTACTCTATTAGATATGATAGAAAAAAACAAGTTTGACGTTGCAATTGGGGGAGCTAGAAGAGACGAGGAAAAATCCAGAGCAAAAGAGCGATTTTTTTCCCATCGTGATGAATTTGGACAATGGAGTCCTAAAAACCAAAGACCAGAACTTTGGAGTTTGTTTAATTCTTACAAATCTCATGGGGAGCATTTTAGAGTCTTTCCACTATCTAACTGGACAGAGTTAGATGTATGGAATTATATTAATAAAGAAGAATTAGAATTGCCAAGTTTATATTTTTCTCACAAAAGAGAATGTATAATTAGGGATAATATGATTTTAGCCAAATCAGATTATATAAAATTAAAAAAAAGTGACAAAATTAAGCAAATGACTGTTAGATATAGAACATGTGGAGATATGACCATCACTGGTGCTATTGAATCAATAGCTTCAAATACTAGGGAAGTTATTAATGAAATTTCTTTAATTAATACAACAGAACGTGGAACAAGAGCAGATGATAAAAGAAGTGAATCTGCCATGGAGGACAGGAAAATTACAGGATATTTTTAAATTATGAATAACGAAATTCAAATTTTAAGATTTACTACTGCAGGAAGCGTAGATGATGGAAAAAGTACTCTTATTGGACGGCTTCTACTAGACTCTAAATCTCTTTACGAAGATCAGTTAGAATCTATTGAAAAAACTAGTAAAAAACGAGGATTTGATTATATAGATCTTTCGCTATTAACAGACGGTTTAAAGTCAGAAAGACAACAAGGAATTACTATTGATGTTGCGTATAGGTATTTTTCTACCCCTAAAAGAAAATTCATCATAGCCGACACACCTGGTCACATACAATATACCAGAAATATGATTACTGGTGCTTCTACGGCAAATTTAGCACTAATACTTATCGATGCAAGAAAAGGAATTTTAGAGCAAACTAAAAGACATAGTTTTATTGCATCACTTCTTAAAATTCCACATTTAATCGTTTGTATTAATAAAATGGATTTGGTTGATTATTCAGAGTCTGTTTACAATAAAATTGTACAAAACTATCAGGATTTCTTTTCTAAATTAGATATACATGATGTCAGATTTGTTCCAATTTCTGCTCTTAATGGAGACAATGTTGTAAATAGTTCTAATAATATGAAATGGTATAATGGAGGAACTCTAATGTATAATTTAGAGAATCTGTATATATCCAGTGATGTTAATCATATTGATGCTAGATTACCTATTCAGTACGTTATTAGACCTCAAACTCATAAGTATAGAGATTATCGTGGATATGCAGGTAAAATTGAAGGTGGTGCATTTAAAAAAGGAGACAGGATTAAAGTTTTACCCTCAGGTTTTAAATCTACAATAAAAACTATTGAAATTAATGGTAAAAATATTGAAGAAGCCTACTCTCCAATGTCAGTGTCAGTTACTTTGAAGGATGATTTAGATATTAGTAGGGGAGATATGATCGTTAAAGAAAATAATGTGCCCGTTATTTCTCAAGATTTAGATCTTATGATATGCTGGATGGATAGCGCAAATTTAAAATCTAGAAAAAAAGTGATTATAAAGCATACCACTAATGAGTGTTTGGGAATGATTACTGAGATTCTATATAAACTAGATATAAATACGCTTCATAGTATTAAGGATTTTGAAGATTTTAAGTTAAATGATATTGGTAGAATTAAAATTAGAAGCTCAAAACCTTTATTTTTTGATTCTTATAAAAAAAATAGACATACTGGTAGTGTTATTTTAATTGACCCAAATACTAATGCTACTATTGCAGCAGGAATGATTATTTAAGTTTTTAGTAATGGAATTATCACAGAATTTAAAAATAGCAATTGAAGCAAGTGTTAAGGCTGGAAAAAAAATCCTTGAAATTTATACTTCTGATAACTTTATTGTTGAGTATAAATCGGATGAATCTCCATTAACATTAGCAGACAAATTTTCAGATGAAATAATTAAAAATGCTTTAAAAGCCTCTAGCATTCCTATTTTGTCTGAAGAGGGAAATGTTTTGGGTTTTAATAAAAGAAAAGATTTAAAACAGTTATGGATAGTAGATCCTTTGGACGGTACAAAAGAATTCATCAAGAAAAATGATGAGTTTACTGTAAATATTGCTTTAGTTGAAAATAAGAGACCAACTCTTGGTGTGATTTATGCCCCTGCATTAAAAGTTTTATATTTTTCAGAAGAGAAATTTGGATCGTATAAGCTAGAATTAAAAACTTCAACTTTATCATCTCAAGATTATAGTAGAGCTATTAAATTGCCTGTAAGTATAAATAAAAATAGTTATGGTGTTGTTATAAGTAGGTCTCATTTAAAAAAAGAAACTTTAAGTTATATAGAAAATTTAAAAAACATAAGGTCTAATGTAAAATCCATTCCCATTGGAAGCTCCCTTAAGTTTTGTCTTTTGGCGGAAGGCACTGCAGACTGTTATCCAAGATTTTCCCCTTGTATGGAGTGGGATACAGCTGCTGGTCAGATTATATGTAAAGAAGCTGGCTTTGAGTTAATTGATCAAACCACTAATACTGAAATGTTGTATAATAGAGAGGATTTGTTAAATAATTCGTTTGTCGTTAAATAAAAAGATAAGTACTTTTTTTACTTAAAATATTTAAGTACTTTTGTAACTTGAATTAAAAACTATGTTAGATTCTTTAATTACCTCAAAGACTAGACTTAGAATGCTTATTAAGTTTTTTATTAATACAGCAAATAAGGGGTATTTAAATGGTTTGGCAAATGAATTCAATGAATCTACGAATTCCATTCGAAAGGAATTAAACAATCTAAGTGCGGCAGGATATTTACTTAAAGTTAAATCGGATAATAAGGTAATCTACAATGCCAATAAAAAACACCCTTTATTTACTGTTCTTCAAAAAGTAATTAGACAGCATCTAGGTATTGAAGAAATTATAGATTCTATTTTGGATCAAATTGGAGATGTTAGTTCTGTAGCAATAGTTGGAGATTATGCAAAAGGAATTGATAGTGGATTAATAAAAATTGTATTACTTGGAGATAAAATTAATGTCAATTATTTAGAAGGTTTAATAGTTAAAGTTGAAAAAAAAATTACTAGAAAAGTTTCTTTTAAAATAGTAAAAACTTTACCAAAGGGAAGTTTAGTTATCTATAATAATGACAAAATTTAAGCTATGGAAAGTTGGCATGTAATATATACTAAACCCAGAGCAGAGAAGAAAGTTGAAGAAAGGCTTAATAATTTTGGAATAGAGGCTTATTGCCCTGTTAAACAAGAGGTTAAACAATGGTCAGATAGAAAGAAGAAAATACTAGTTCCTGTATTGCCATCCATGGTCTTAGTAAATATTGATGAAAAAGAAAGAAATAAAGTTTTCGATATTCCTGGTGTTGTACGTTATATGTTTTGGCTAAAAAAACATGCAATAGTAAAGAATGATGAGGTCGATTCATTAAAAAATTTATTGACTCAAAATAATATAATTAGTCAAGACACCATAGCTCTAAAAGTTGGAGAAAAGATTGATGTTCCTGGCTTTGAAAACCAGAGTGGAATAATAAAAAAAATATCAACCAATAAAATATGGGTTGTATTAAAAAATTTAGGTTATGTTATTAAGCTTAAAATAGCTTAAATAATATAATATTTATAGTTAATTTGAGTTAGTTACTTTGTGACTGATAACGGCGAAGCCGTAGAAAAAACAAAATATAAATGACAGGAATTATAGCTGGTAATTTTGATGTAATCCACCCTGGATATATTGAAATGTTCAATGAGATGAAAAAGCATGTTAATGAGATTCATGTTTTATTACATAATGATCCTTCTCTTGATAGACCAGAAAAAATCAAACCTCTTTTAAGCCTTGCAGAAAGAAAAATGA
>ENA-OREB01001194-OREB01001194.1-marine-metagenome-genome-assembly--contig:-NODE-1194-length-12877-cov-3.042031_pt1 | contig 12877 bp, 5 predicted proteins | sample MGYA00248625_ERZ508552 | MGnify/ENA primary metagenome ERZ508552 (study PRJEB26219, sample SAMN06267888) | marine metagenome | isolation source: Monterey Bay, California, USA | place: USA:Monterey Bay...
GCTCCGGGATCACCCAGCTGGCTAACCTCGGCCCCTGCCTCTACCGCGATCTCCTGCGGCACTGCAAAGAAAGCAAACAACGGGCCAAGCGTGAATCCGAGACCAAACGCTATTCCAATCAAAGCCATGCCCCGCGTTCGATTCTCCTTCGTCGTCGTATCAGCGATATAGGCCTGGGCCGTCGGAATCGTTGCCCCGGCAATCCCCGCTCCAATTCGTGTCACAAACAACCCAAAGAGACTTTGATAAATAGCAGCAATTCCGAACAGAGTATAAAACACGACGCTCCCGGCCAATCCAATAATGATGACCGGTCGACGCCCAATTCGATCTGAAATCGCCCCCCAAATCGGAGCGAAAATGAATTGCATGATCGAAAAGCATGCCATCAGCATGCCAATTACTATCCCGCTTGGATCCGTCCCAAAAATATCCGCGTACAAAGGCAGCAGTGGGAGGACAATTCCAAAACCGAGCAGATCAATAAAGACCGTTAAAAAAATAACGCCCAGCGCACCCTTGGAGGCACTGCGAACTTCAGCGACATCCGTGTGCTCTAATCCGGACTCGTTGGTTTCTTCGTTTTGAGACATAGATTTTTTTTTAAGTTTAACGCCGTGGATAACCTGTAAACAATAGCGAACCACGAGGCCGTTGCGAAGTGGCTAACCGGTTCCCGCTGCCAACATTTCATAAAGATTTAGCAAGCACCGGATTTGAACGATTTGCAAATCCCTCCAGACAACATTCAGACAAGTAACCGTCTCGATACTCAAACTCGCTAATTTAGACGGCGACTATCATAAAAAACTCGCAATCCTCACCACGGCATCGTCCGTTAAGAATGAATCGACATTCCACCTTCGCTTTTAACAAACACCACTCTGGCGAGTTCACCCGCCAAATCGGTCATTCGCTGATGGAACTCCTCTCCTTCGCCTTCTTCCGGAATCGCCATACCCATAAAGACGATTGCTGCTGAACGAGAAGTCGCTTGAATTGCGGCGACGGCATTCTCAGAGACAACCACATGGGGGGTAGCAACAATTCGCGCGTTATCAATCAATCCGGTTAAATGATTTAACACTTCGTCTCTCCCCGCTTCGTTTTCAATCATTCTTAAAAGTCGAATCGGACGAGATCGCCACCGTTGGTTTTGAGCTAACAAATGGGCCAGCAAAAGCATCAATTCTCCATTTTGACTTCCACGCCACCAAACATCGATCGTCCCCAGCGGCACAGTCCTCGGATCTAACTCGAGCGCAGGTTCGTTGAACCGCATCGCGATAACGCTGCGCTCTAACGCGTGAATGCTCCTTAGAGTTGTCGAAAATGGCACTATTTTGTCTGCATTATTTGGCCAGCCAAGCAGTACGGTATTGGGACGCAAAGCACCAAGCCCATGTGTCTGAACAAGCGATTCCATTCCGGCGGAAATCGTCGGGGCCGCCACGACCGCGGGAAACGCCTCCAGTTTTTGCTCCTGAATAAACGCGTTAAGGATTCTCTCTTGGCTCTGCAATCGCTCCAGACGATTTTCAACGTCCCCCTGAATCACATAACCTAAGGTTAAAACACCGTGGCCCGCGGTGAACCAATGCCCGTACACCGCCAATTGCGGGCGTTCCCAGGATGCACCACTGAACGCCAGAATTATTGGCCTCCAGTTTTTGGGGTGATGGAGTTCTTTTTCGAGTTTCAATAAGTTCTTCCGCGTTCTCTCAAACAGCAATCCTCGATGGAGATCTCCCCAGCGTGTTTCAACCTCTTTCTGACTAATATAGAGATACACACAAGCCATTCCAAAAATTGCGACCAATGCCCACATCCAGTTAATTAGAAACATCACCAGTAAACACCCGATGGCACCGGCGAGCGAAGTCAGCCAATGACTGTACCGAAACCTGGGACGGTAACTGGGGTTCTTCGTGATGGCCTCGTAAAAAGTCGCAAGATTCAATAGGCCGTAGGTCAACATGAAAAACATCGTGATCAAAGGCGCTATCGTATTTAAATCAGCGACCAGCAAAATCGCGGCTTGAGAAATAACAAACGTCAAAACTGTCGCACGCCTTGGTTCGTTTGCCTCTCCGCTTCCCACCGCAAACGGACGCAGGTTTTGGAAAACGCCATCCTTTGCAAACGCCTGAAGAATCCGCGGCGCTCCCATCATGCTCCCCAACGCCGAAGAAAGCGTGGCCGCAAATACACCGGCGGTTATTAAAAACGGCACTGCCGAGATGTCTGCAATCACAAGCGATTCACCATCGAGATTCGAAAGCACGCTCGCCTCTCTCGCTCCGCCCATTAATAGTGCCAAACTAAAATAGATAGCACCGGTGAACAAAATCGATAGCAACGTGCCGGTCGGAATCGCCTTGGATGGATCACGAAGATCTCCTGACATATTCGCACCAGCCATGATCCCGGTTACTGCAGGAAAGAACAAAGCAAACATAGTAAAGATTGATTCTTTTGGCGGAACTGAATATTGACTGACACAGTTCTCACTGAAAATCTTCATATCGAAATCAGGAATCGCGCCGGCATAAAACGAGCCGAGGGACGCCAGTAAAATTGCCAGAATGAAATACTGCAATCGAATCGTCCAGCCGGCGCCTCGAAAGACACACCCGAACACGAATAGATTACAAATTGTCGCGATCAGCAACTTAGATTGGCCAGGCAAAACTGACGCCACGACGGCTTCCGAAAAACCAATCACGTACATTGCTACGGATATTGCCTGAGCCACAAAAAAGACCAGCCCGATCGCTCCACCAAACTCGGCACCGAGGCTTCGACTAATCAAAAAATAGGCTCCGCCGCCTTTGACCTCTGTGTTCGTGACGATTGCCGATAGAGAAAGCGTCGTCAAAAGCGTGATCAGTGTGGCAACACCGATGATAATCAATGTTTCAAAGACGCCGGCACACCCAACGACATAGCCGAATCTCAGGAACATAATTACGCCGAGAATCGTCAATGTGCACGGCGTAAAAACGCCCCCGAACATTCCAAAACCAGACTTTGAATTATTTAGCTTGTCGTTAACGAAACTAATTCCTAAGAAAACTGACACCTCGCAACAGCCAACGTCTCATCAAACGACTGCTACATCTAACCAAGTGATACTTCAAACCAATCAACAAAGTGACTTGGCATTGTTACAAACCCGAATACCAAAACTACGACGGGCAGTTCAATCCTAACAGATTTTTTTTCCGGACAGCAACCAAGCAAGTTGGGAAAACTACGTCCACCAGCAGTTCCCCCACCTTTCATTTACATTTTGCAGCTCTATCGGACTTATCAGCCTTAAGACATTAATATCTAATACCGGTCTCAACCTACCCAAACTCCGAAACTACCCCCCACACCCTCTTGTTTCTCTTGCCTCTTTATGCAGATTCTCAACAGCCTTGTACCGATTTTTTCCGTCATCCTGCTGGGAGTCATCCTGAGGCGTCGGAACTTTCTCAACCACGAGACCACGCAGGCGTTCAACCGTTTCGCTTACTTTGTGGCCTTGCCAGTCTTTTTGTTTTATAAAATCGGAACCGCGCCTACCGGTGATGGACTTGCCAATCGCTACATGATCACTTTGCTTGGAGCGACGTTGGTCACCGTTTGCCTTAGCTGCGTTGTCATGCAAGTTTGCAAAATCGACTGGAATTCTCGCGGTACATTGATCCAGGCCGGTTTCCGGGGAAACCTTGCATTCATCGGTCTCCCATTAGTAATTTTCACAACCCACGATTTCCCTGAAGCTGAACAGCTTAAACTAGAATCGGCCGTCTTAATTGCCCTCCCGCCAGTCGTGATTTTTTACAATATCGCCTCCGTTACAGCCCTGTCAATTTACTCAACTTCCACTGAGCAACTCTTGTCATGGCGGAAGGTCCTTTTCAACATTTCAACCAACCCGCTGTTGATTGCCTGTCTGGCGGGGCTTGTGGTTCAACGAACTGGACTTGGAATTCCAACCGCGTTCAGCCGGACATGCGAAGTCATCGGAGCTTCCGCGTTTTCAATCGCATTGATCGGCATCGGTAGCCAACTGGCTTCGATTTCTGTGGCTGGCAAGTGGACCGAATCTCTGACCTCCAGCGTCATCAAAAACGTTGCCTGCCCAGTTGCAGGATGGATCATTGGAGTATCCATTGGGCTTGCGGGAACCGAACTGCTGGTGATTCTGATCATGTGCGCTACACCGACCGCCGTTAGCAGCTTCATCCTCGCCGACCAGATCGGAGGCGATGCGAATCAAGCGGCCAGCACGGTGGTCGTGGGTACCGCCTGTTCGTTCGCAACGCTCTCGGTCCTGTTGATGCTTCCGTTCTAGGAGCCTCAAACAGGAACCTCAAGCCGACCTAAAAGCCTCATTACTTAAACGGATCGTCGTCCGCGGAATTGCCACCGCCTCCACCACCACCGAATGGGTTGTCTTTGGGACGCGGAGCACCAAACGGATTATCGAGATCTCCGCCACCTTTTTTCGGCAACGCGAAAGGATCATCCAACTCATCCTTTTTCGTCTTGCCACCGTTCTTCTCGAACTCAGCAAGTTCGTTGGAATGGAAAAACGGAATTCGACTATTAATCTCACGAAGGCACTGAATCATTCCACGGTCGGAAACGATATACATGCGATCGCTGATCATATTAGGAAGTACACTTTGAACCCCCCCGATTTCGACCTTACTTAAAATTGCCCCGGAGTCCTGGTCGATCACGCAGAGATTACCGATGCTGTCCAGTACATACATGTTGTCTTTCCCAGCACCGACATAACTGCCAATATTCTCAAGCGGTTGCTCCCAACCAGGAGCATCCTTACCTGATTCAGGAATCAGTTTGAACATTTCGTTGTTGCTGTTGATTACGTACACATGATCATTGAGAACAATCGCCGGTTGTGAAATGCCGAAACCAGTCGAAACCTGCCAGTCGATTACGCCCTTTGGCTCGTTCATCGCATACACAAATCCATCCAGTGAAGTAACGTAAAACATGCCATCGTTGTAAGCCGTTGGACTCATGATGGCGTCATCGGAATTTAACTGGTAAGCCACGCCTTTACTCTGGGTGTAAAGACCAGCGACGGTCAGCCTTCCCTTACTGTTCGGCCATGACACCGAATAATCGGTGACCAATGGTCGCGCTGTAGACCTTCCACCAGACACGAGCACTTGTGAATTTTGCCCTTTATCCTTGAGAGCAAATGACTCGAGTCGACCGTTAAGCAACGGAACGTAGATTCCGGTTTCAGTAATTGCGGGCGAAGTACTTGGAGCGAATCGACACTTGCCGGACCATACGATTTTCCCTGTCGATGCTTCAAGACAATACACCGATAACCCGTTAATGGCGGCTACGAATTCATTACTCGCTGCCACACCAATGCTCGGCAACCGTGGATCGCCGATGCTAGAAGTCCACTTTGTCGCGCCCGTATCAGCATCCACCGCACTCACTACCGCGTTGGTACCGAGGGTGTAAATGGTTGTCTGCGGCAGCGTGTACTCTGAAATTTTAATCTCGACGTCCGTAACTCCGTCATTCGCAAATTCGGCTTTGAGAACTTCGGAGCGGACTTGCATGTACTGCCGAGCACCGTCGACGCCAAACGGCTCCCCAAACGAATTTAGGGTGTTTTGAGATATCCGCTCTCGGAATTTATTGGCTTCCAACGAGAAAAATGTAGTCGGCTTGTTCTCGTCGACATTGATTTGCCAATCTGCGAGACCGCCGTTGATGCCCACTCCGCTGTGAGTAAACCAGTCAACAGTTAACCCAGCCCGTTGGATAACAGCACTCGAAGTCACGCCATCGTCAGCCTTCAGGCCACCGGTAAGGCAGACGAATGCAACTCCCAACAGCATCAGGTCGCTCACATTTTTCCTAATCGTAAATCTCATTCTTTTTTGCTCCGAGTCTTATCAATCGCGCGCACCAGCATTGGCGGAAACCTCTGCCCAAATAGCGCAGATTTAAGTCCTTCTATTCTATCAGCCTATTTAGCGTCAGGTCGTAAAATTCGACCAACGTTTTCCCAGTTCAGCCGAATCTCTCCCATACAGTATCGTTGAACCCAAGGACTGTTCCAGACAAAATAACCCGAAATACCGGTTTGCCTCGGACCAACTCCAATAAACGGATGCTCGAGGAACGTTATTTTCAGGAATTCCCGCAAATCAGTTCTGAAAACGGCTTTATAAACCGGTTTTGACGTCCGACCCCCACTTGGCTCCGCCTGTCGTTTTGCCATACCTCGAGAACTGAAAAGCTCCCATTTTCGAATCCGACGCTCTTTTCGCTCAAAATCAAGCAGACTTTTCACATGAATTCAATTGGAAACCAAGGGCCTTGGGCAAATACCGAATCAAACGCCGAAAAAGTGGTTGGCAAAATGGACGCAAACGCCAATCGAGACTAGACCATTCCCATTGCGATTTTTACCATAGGGCATTCGCGCTTATAAGAATTTCCAATTGAGTATGACGGGTAAAAATCTCGGATGGATTTGCCAGCTACGGAAAACGAAATCCACGCAATCCTTGACCAAGTTCTTGGGTACCTCAATTTTTCGTCGGGTAACCACGACGATCGTTTTTTTTCAAATCTCAACGATCTCTTTCTAGTTCTCAATTCAGCCGATTCCAACGCAATTCTTTCTAGTGTTCCTGAGAATGAAACCGCACGCTCGAAGCAACCATCTCTGGTTCGCCAAGTCCGTAACGCACTCGCTGAACGACTCGCAAAGAACAAAGACTCCAACCCTGTATTTCGAGACGCCACCCAGGCAAACCAGGTCATCGAACTGACCTTTGACAAAATCCTGCCCGCGTATCGCAAACACCATCGTGATCTTCTATTTCACCAATCCGATGAGCTCTTATTCAATTCATTTTTTGTCGGTCGCGTTGTCGAGGCTGTCCTAACCCGGGACCTCTCACTTGAAAAAACCGACGAAATTATTGAATCCTCAATCAGTGCCCTCAATAACTTTCTCGGACACCGTCCAGTCGCGACACTCGAATCGCAACAGATAGAACCTTATCAACACGAGTGGATTCGCCCTGTTCCAATTTACATTCAAAACGCCGGTGTCGCTTTTGGTCGTTATGAACAAATCACAAAACAGGCTCTGGAGATATTGCGAGAGACCAGTCCCCACATTCTTCGGGCGGCGCATTTTGACCCTGCGAAACTAACCGAACTGGCAATCGACCCGCGCGCCTTTGATTTCGACCACCCCATTAACCAACGCCCCAACCACCATTTTGGACAGTGGGATGAGCACTCAATTGACGGCAATGGGTTTTTCCGACGGTTCATCGTTCATCAAGTAACGCTCGACTCTTTAGTAAACCGTGCTGCTGAAATGGCAGACGAGAATAGCGAACCAGAACGCGTCCAAGAAGCCATGACAGAAGCCAGTGCCGTGATGGCCGGAACGATGCTAATGGCTTCTGGAATTTCAGGAAGCGGACCTGGCACTTACGATTCCAACACAACCCTGGCCACGTTACTGCCAGTGATTGCCAGTTACCGAGATCAGTTTTACGTAGAACTGATGCAGCGTCTCCCGCAAGCCCATCGCGAGCGTCTTGAAAACGAATCAAGAATAAAGCACCAACCCTTCGGTAGCGTTCGCCAAGACCTCAACTCACGCCTTGCCAAACGACGAGCCTCCCAACTGGTCAACTGCCGCTTAGCAAGTATTTTTGCCAGAATGGGATACCCGTTAGCAGCGGAAGAGCAATCCAAAGTAGTACCGGTCGCAGCGGCGCGAATAGCCTGCCAGATCGACTGCCTCCTTAGCGCCGCCAGCGAGGCAACGCTACGAGGTGAACTCGACGAAGCATTTGATTCCATTCCCACGATTATGTCGCGATTAAAACGCGGCATTCATTGCGGAGCCATCGTTGACCCCTGGAACGTCCTCGGCTTCGACGCAAATTACAGCCTATTCCCAGCGGTTGAAAATTCAGTTCGCGATCATCGCGTGCACGAACTCGTCGATGTCATGGAGCGAATTTTTGCACACTGCTCGCACCTGTGGAGTGAAGCGGCGGCAAACAACCGCCAAAAAATGTGCGCGGCGATTCGCAAAGAGTTTTTGTCGATCGTTAATTGGTGGCGACAGTTCGCAGCGCATGAGGTAATGGCCGTCGATGCAGTCGATGCCGATGATATTTTCCAAGCTGCTGAACTGGTCGCGGACGCCCTAAGTCTTTGGCAAGCAGGCGGGGCTTCGGCAGGCGATATCGAATTCTGGGCCGAACACGCAGAACTTTTTGATTCCCCCAAAGCCTATGCGTTAGTCATCGATGCTTTGATGCAACGTTCGGATTACACAACGTCGACTGCGTTACTGGTGCACTGGATGAGTCAGGCCGACTACATCCCCCTGCAACTCGGTGACAGCTCTTTCCACCAACTTGTCTACCGCTGGGTAACAGAACAAAAAGACCTTTTAAATACCACCAACCCGGAAGAATTACCCCCGGAAGACATTTGGAATCGACTGCGAAAGTTCTATGATTTCATTGAAGCCAACGCCGGTTTTTACTGGGACGTCCCCAGATTCGAGGTCAACCGGCAAATAGATCGCCCCAACCCGCGGGAACAATATCTTGACGAAGTTGAGGACGACGAAAACTACGACAACGCGGACGAAACCGATGATGGGGAAGATCTTTTTCGACATGCCTACGACGATGTCACTTACACTGACACCACCAACGACGGCAACGAAGGTGAAATCTTTGAGGGAAATACTAACTCGGATGACGATTTAGAAGCGGAAGTCGATCGAGTTCTCGACCGCCTGGAATTCCTCAACACTGTTTCTGAATACTGGAGCGTCGCGGCCACCATTCCGCTACCAGTAATTTCTCGAGACCAACTGACTGATAAAATAACGGATCGACTTAAAAAACGTCGAGACATTATCAAGAATTGGATCGCGCAAGCCGCAAAAAACCGCAAGCAACTTCTCGAACTTCTCGAGTCAATCAATCAGTACCGATTACCGACCTTAGGTTCTGACCACGACGCAATGCTGCTGTACGATCAACATCGTCTCTGCAGAGACTCTCTTTTAGATTTAACGATCAGCACTTGTATCGAAACAGAAAACGCGATCAGGATGCTTGCAGCCGTCATCAAAGCGGTTGACTATCTGGTGGATGAAACTGATTTCCCCAAAATCAATTCTTCCGTAAATGATCCCCAACCTGATCCCCAACCAACTGATTCAACAACCTCCGACGACCTGCCAGAGACGCCAACCGATTCGGCATCCAGTGAAGAAACCTTCGTGAACGGCAGCGCACCGGTAGTCTTCGCCTATGCTGCAATCTTGATGCAGAATGCCGAATTAGTGATCAACAACTTCCCAGCGCTGACCAATTATCTGCAAAAAGAATCGCTTCTCTACGTACCACTTTCCAAAGGTGGAGATCCAGCGGCAATCGTCCGGGCGAGAGTTGTGCAAACCGCAATCCTAGATCTCTTGCAAAGAATGCCGTCACTCGGCTTGATGACCGAAACATTTGAATTGACCCAAACAACTCTTCGAATGGAACGTGAAAATCCGATTGGGCGTGGAGCAGTTACTGAATTTGATGAAATTTTCGAAGTCGCCTTCACTTCGATGGTGCACGTCCTTGTTCAGGCAAATGAGAAAATTCGTGAACAGAGGGTTGAGGCAGGAGAAGAACAAAAGTCAGTCGTCGATGAAACTCAAAACAATCTGTTTGAGTGCACCGAAATGCTGACCGAAAGCATGCTGATGCTGTGGCTCGACCACAGCCGAACCTTGCGACTAAGCGTGTTGGAAAAGGTGCACGATGCCCAAGCCTGGGAACGCATGGTCGCCTTTATCCAAACTTATGGTCGTGGACTGTTCACCCAACAATTCTTACACCTCGGAAACATTCGCGGCATTCTTCACCAAGGCGTAGACCGGTGGTTAACTGAGGTGCAGAAATCAGGAACCGCGGTGGATTTGAGATTGTTCGACGAACTCGAACTGGCACTGCCGCGGGAGAAGGCGGTTCGGTATCTCAGCCTGATCCTCGAAAGCATCATTGAAAATTACAATGAATACCGAGACTACAATACGACCACGACACAATCGGACAATGGCGAATCACTGCATATGTTCCTCGATTTCTTGAGGTTACGCAGCCGTTATGATCGAGTCTGCTGGAACTTAAAACCTGTCATCTGGGCGCACCAAATTCTGGTGAATGACCAGGAGAATGGGGTCGCGAGAATGTGGCGCCGTTCACTCACCGAACGTGTTGGACCCGAGGCAGACAAATACTTAAAAATCCTTGAGGACCTGAGAAGCAAGTACTCGATCCGAATGGAATCGGTCTCCAGAAGACTCGAAGGGAAATTTGCGCATCAAATGCAAATCGACCGTTTGAAAGCACTTGTCGCTCCCGCGATGAAAGACCCCCACAACCGGAAGTCAGCAAGGGTGTTTGAATTGCTCAATCACGAAGCCAAAGCATTCGCGAGATCGACGATGGGCGTCGGAGTCGATTTACCGGCCTGGCTCGCAGCGTTGGAAAGCGAAGTTCAGCTCAATTTACTACCCTCCCGGACGCCTTCCTCCAGTAACAATCTTACGGTTACACCGCCAACACCGTGCATCTCTGAACTTCGTGCACAACTGGAAAAATTAACCCAATCGAAGGACTGACCAGTCTCTTGACGGTCTTAAAAAAATCTTTCAACGCTGAATTTTCCATCGACTCACCCAGCCGCTACACTTGATGTCATTCATGGATGCTGGAGCCACCCTTTAAATACTGACTTGTGTCATTGAGACAAATTATGCGCCACCTATTTTTGTATTCGTCATTATCGATTCTCGCCCTCCTGCTGGTTACACCGCCAAGCTTGCTTGCCGAGAAACCAAATATCATCTTCATTCTGGCTGATGACTCCGGCTTCTCGGATCTCGGCTGCTATGGCAGTGAAATCAAAACACCGAATCTTGATGGCCTCGCGAAGAACGGCCTCATGTTCACTCAGTTTTACAACACTGGACGCTGCTGGCCGACACGAGCCGCTTTAATGTCGGGCTACTATCCTCACATGGTGCATCGTGACAAACTTCCCGATTTAAACATCGTCGGAGGTAATCGCGGGGCTCGGCAACCATGGGCTCGACTCTTACCCGATTTCTTGAAACCGCTTGGATACCGGAACTACCACAGTGGAAAATGGCACATTGATGGCAAGGTTCTTGCCGCCGGATTCGATCGCTCACTAGACATGAGAAACCAAGGAAATTTCTTTACAGCAAAAGGGAACACGGTCAACGATCAGCCAGTCAAAATCAGCGGTGACGAAAAAGATTATTACGCCACGACAGCCAATGCAGATCACGCGATCGCCTGCCTTCAAGAGCATGCTGAAAAACATGCGGACCAACCTTTCTTTCATTACATCGCTTTCATCGCTCCTCATTTCCCCCTCCATGCAAAACCTGAGGATATCGAGAAATATGCAGACCAGTACCTTGCCGGCTGGGACCAAATGCGAACCGAGAGATATCAACGTCAACTTGACCGAAAACTCCACAACACAACGCTGTCGAAACTTGAACCCAAGGTCGGCCCCCCTTACAAATTCCCCGATGCCTTTGAAAAGCTTGGGAGCGGAGAAATTGACCACCCTGCCGACTGGGATGACCTAACGGTAGAGCAAAAGAAGTTCCAGGCCACAAAAATGGCAATCCACGCCGCGATGGTGGATCGCATGGATCATGAAATTGGCAGGATCCTGCAACAACTTAAGACGATGGAGGTCTTCGACAACACTCTTATTTTTTTCGCATCGGACAATGGAGCCAGCGCGGAAATAATGGTGCGCAACGGCGGACACGATCCGCTCGCGTCTCCTGGTAGTGCCGCATCCTACTTATGCCTAGGCCCGGGATTTTCGAGTGCCTGCAATACACCGTTTCGACGCCATAAGACCTGGGTGCACGAAGGTGGAATTAGCACGCCCCTGATCGCGCACTGGCCCGCAGGAATTTCATCCCGCGGAGAACTTAGAACCACGCCGTCACACGTCATCGATATCGTCCCAACCATTCTCGACGTGCTGGAAATCAATAAACCTGACAAATGGAACGGTGTGCCCATTCCACCAGCGCCTGGGAAAAGCCTCTTGCCTGCATTCTCCCAAGACATCGCCATCGAGCGTGATTCGCTTTGGTGGTTCCACGAAGGTAATCGCGCTATTCGCGTTGGCGATTTCAAACTTGTCGCCGCGAAGGACGATCCCTGGGAACTTTACGACCTATCCGATGACCGCGCTGAATCCAAAAACTTGATCACTCAGCATCCGGACAAAGCAGCTCACCTTATAGGCCAGTGGGAACAGCAGTTGAAACAAATTAGCGAGATTGCGATTTCAACAACTCCAAAGAAAAAGCCAGAAAAGAAACGCAAAAGAAAACAACAAACAGGCAAAAAATCCTTTACGCCATCGACTGCCAAATAGATGAAAAGCGAGTGTGGAAAAGACGAGCCAAAATGCAAAAGCATCGAAGTAAGTTTTCAGCTTGCCGGGATCAGCACTTCACCGCGACCGCCATGCAAAAAATCGCCATGAAAGAGATGAAACTCAGTATTTAATTGCGATAAATCCACATCAAACTTTGGATGCGATTCCTTTAACCATTTCGTAATCAGCGAAACCGCCGGCATCCTAAAACTCCCTCCTTGTCGAAAACTCGGTGGCAATGAATGGGTCAGACCTCCTCCAAGAACAATTGTCCCCCGTTTCATTTCCGCCCCGACCTGGGCCCCGGCTTTACCAAGCACGACAATCGTACCGGCCC
>ENA-OREB01001195-OREB01001195.1-marine-metagenome-genome-assembly--contig:-NODE-1195-length-12871-cov-2.357042_pt1 | contig 12871 bp, 11 predicted proteins | sample MGYA00248625_ERZ508552 | MGnify/ENA primary metagenome ERZ508552 (study PRJEB26219, sample SAMN06267888) | marine metagenome | isolation source: Monterey Bay, California, USA | place: USA:Monterey Bay...
CGAACTGCTCGAAGACCTGCTCTTAGGGTTCGATGGGACTGTGTTACTCGTGAGCCACGACCGAAAGTTCATGGACAATGTCGTTACCTCGATTATGGTATTTGAGGAGGACTCAAACGTGCGCGAATACGTTGGCGGCTACAGCGACTGGGTTCGCCACGGTGGCAATTTGAGCGACTTCGCTGCGCCGCAGACTGGCTTCTCATCGGGGGCGATCGACAGCTCTGCAGCCGCTGCCGAAACCACGCCTGCGGTCAGTAAAAAAGAGTCTGACGCTAATGTCAGCGCGCCTAAGGCCGCCCCCAAAAAGAAACTAAGCTATAGCGAGAAGCGCGCGCTCGAGGCCGCGCTTAAGCGTATCGATGAGTTCGAAGCGCAGCAGGTCCAGCTCGAAGCGCTTATCTCAGACCCTAAATTCTACGAGGGCGAGTCCGCAAAAGTGAACGAGACCCTGAAGGAAGTCGCGGCCGTCGCTGACGCGCTCGCCCAGGCCTATGCCGACTGGGAAGCGTTAGAGGGCTGAGCCGCGACCAGTTTTCCGTCGGTGTAGTCACGAATCGCCTGATGAATCTCATCGGCCGTATTCATAACAAACGGCCCGCGCTGCACGATCGGCTCGCCAATTGGATTGCCTGAGATAACCAATAAGCGGGTGTCTGCGTCGGCTTTGATGACCAGCTCACCTGTTAAACTCAGGCGCGCGAAGCTTCCTGCCTTTATCGGGTAGGAATCTGAGCCTATCTGAAGCGCACCTTCGTAAACATACACTAGCGCCGTATGGCCTTCTGGAACGTCGACTAAAAGCGCCTGAGCCGGCCCGACAGCGATATCCAAATAGCCCGGTTCGGTCGCAAGACCCGCAATCGGCCCGCTCACTGCAACGCCATTGAGCGTTAAGCCACCGGCAATCGCTTTAACATGAATCCCGTCGATTTCATATTGAGGGATCGATGCGGCAGCAAGCTCGGTGTAGCTTGCAGGCGTCATCTTCTCGCTCGCGGGCAAATTCACCCAAAGCTGAAAACCTCGCATCCGTCCCTCGACCTGCTTGGGCATTTCCGAATGAATCACCCCCGAACCCGCCTTCATCCATTGCACGTCGCCGGCCATCAGCTGACCCACATTGCCCATGTGATCTCGATGCTCCATATGCCCCTCGAGCATGTAGGTCACCGTTTCGAATCCACGATGTGGATGCGATGGAAATCCGCCGATGTAGTCGCCCGGATCGTTAGATCCGAATTCGTCGAGCATTAGAAAAGGGTCGAAGCGCGCAAGGTTGCCGCCGCCGAACACCCGCTTGAGTCGCACGCCATCGCCGTCGCTCGCGCTTTGGGCGACCAGCACCTCTTCGATCTTTCTGCGCTCTGTTTTGCTTATACTTGTATCTGTCATTACTCTCTCCAACGCCTACTAATTTTAATCAGCAGGCTTTTTCATGTATGTGAGCACTTACTAATTTTTAGACTGCGCGTTACGCAGCAATCTGGCTTATCGCCTTTCGCGCTGCTGTTTATCTGTAATACCTTGTTCATTGCTTGCTCCTGCTGATTAATTATCGAATGCGCTGGGTTGAAAAGATAATAAGTTAAAAAAGCAGGCTTAAAAGCGCAAATTATTGCTATTATTAATCAAATTATTTGATGTATTGACTCTTCTACTTTGTCGGAGAAACACGTTGACCCCTAAAATAACGCTCGAGCAATGGCAGACATTTCGCTGTGTCGTTGATGAAGGCTCGTTTGCTCGCGCCGCTGAGGCGCTGAACAAAAGCCAATCGAGTATTAGCTACGCGATTGGTCAGCTCAACGCGCAGCTGCCTCAGCCTGTATTGCGAATCGAAGGCCGCCGCTCGGTCCTCACCGAGGCGGGGAAAGTCTTGTACCGCCATGCCGAACAACTTCTCAAACAGGCAAGCGCCGCGGAGGCTGTTGCGCGTTCTCTCGCCATGGGCTTCGAGTCTGAGGTCACCATCGCTATCGACTCTTTACAAGATGTTGGCGCGCTTGCCTCCTCCTTCGCTAGGTTTTCGGATCAGTTCCCAAACACGCGGGTGCGCGTGCTCGAGACTACTCTGTCGGGTACTACCGAGGCGCTGCTTGAACGCAAAGCCGATCTTGTCATTACGCCCGAAGTGCCCGTTGGCTACTCGGGTCAATCTCTGCGCGGTGCTACGCTAATTCCTGTGGCGGCACCTAATCACACACTTTGCTTCAGCCGCAGTGACGTTTCCGAAACTGAGTTGCGCAGCCACCGCTAACTCGTGCTGCGAGATTCGGGTTCGCGGCGCAATGTCGACGCCGGCTGGTTACAGGCTGAAAAGCGTTGGACGGTGAGTCATTTCGCGACCGGCATAAAACTCCTCAAAAGTGGACTCGCCTTCGCCTTTGTGCCCAAAGAATGGATAGAGGAGGAACTGAAAACGGGGTATCTGATGCCAATTCCGCTGAGCGTATCGATGGATAGACACGTACCCCTTTACTTACTGCTCGCCGCTACACACGCGGCGGGGCCCGCTACGCTTGGGCTAGCGGACATTATGATCGCCGAGCTCGGCAACTAAGCTACGCTTGATCGACAGCTAATCGGGCGAAAAGTCCGCTGCTTAGCTAGACGCTTTTCATCGCTGCTCATTCAGTTTAGATTAAGTACAACTAGGTAGACTCAAAGTCGAGGCAAATCAATGCACTCACCCGAAGGAGTCGTTTCTATGCGTAAATTATCTTTTCGCGCGAAAGCGAGCATCGCCATCCTGATGGCCGTCATGCTGATTGCAAACGCAAACTTAGCCTTTGCCGACGACAGAGGCGATCGACGCGGCGGCAAATTCGACAAGCCAGGCTTTACGCGACATAGCGATCGAGGCGGCCGCGGCCACTATAGCGACCGCACGCAGAGAAATGACGGTCGACGGGACGGCGACAATCGACGTAATAATCGGCGCGACAATCACTTCGACGGCGGCAGTTTCTTCGGCGGCGTCGTATTAGGGTCGATATTGAGCGCTAACCAGGCTGGCGTAAACCGGCACTATGCGGGCAACTCTCACAACACGCTTCACTACGGTGGCTACTTCGATCGCCGCCTCGACGCCAGACGTCGGACAAATTTTCGGCACCCTAGCCACTATTCGTCCTTCGGTTACTCGGTCAGTCCCTTATTGAGCAGTGGCTATGGCCGTGTGAGTCCGCGTGTCGGCAGAGTAGTGGCAGGCAGAGCGACAAATACTGTGGTTTATCAAACGGTGATCAACCCTGCGCCACTCATCACAGAGGCACCAATTCGTCTGACCGAGCCCACGCGCCGACTATTGATAGATCTTGAAGGACATTGCTTCGATGTAAGCCGCGACAGCCTAGGCAATGAGGTTCGCCTTCAACTCGAACCTGCTCAGTGCGGCCTGTAAAACACTGCTGATTCGGCGCCTTTGCTCGCGCTATACTCCGATCGAAACGACACTCGTATCCGGAGTCGTGAACCAATCGCCAGAGTGTGCCAGAGAGAATTGAGATGACGATACGTTCAAACCACCGCGCGGCGACTTCGATCCTCGTCGCCTCGCTTACTCTGCTAACTGCCTGCGCGAGTTCGCCCCTAGAGCGTCGTCAGGTCGTGCTCTACTCCGAAGCAGAGATGGCAGCCCGCGGGGCAGCCGCCTATTCGCAGATGCGCGAGGAGACGTCGGCGAGCGAGGATGCCCGCGCGACACGCTATGTGCAATGCGTCGCCGACCACGTCGTCGAGGCGCTGCCCGAGGCGCAGCGCAACATCTACCTCTGGGAAGTCACGCTCTTCGCGAGCGAGCAGGTGAACGCCTTCGCGCTGCCCGGCGGCAAGATCGGCGTTTATGAAGGATTGCTCGATGTTGCGATAAATCAGCATCAGCTCGCCGCAGTGATGGCGCATGAGGTTGGCCACGTGCTCGCTAACCACAGCAACGAGCGAGCGAGTCAATCGGCGCTGCGAAATGTGGGGTTCGGTGTCGCACAAATTCTCGGCGCCTCGGATACCACGCTACGCGCACTCGATGTCGGCACCCAGCTCGGTGTGTTTCTACCTTTTAACAGGACGCAGGAGAGTGAGGCCGACCTAATTGGGCTAACGCTAATGGCGCGCGCCGGCTTCGAACCAGACGAAAGCATAAGTCTGTGGGAGAATATGGCAGCAAACTCAGGTGAACGTACCCGCGCACTTTTATCTACTCACCCGTCCCCCAGTGCTCGCATGGATGAGCTTCGAGCGCGTATGCCTGCCGCCGAGCTTGAGCTCGATGCAGCACAGGCTCGCGGCGCGCACCCCGACTGCATCCGCTAAAACTGCCCGTCTGGGGGTTACACAGCCTAGCTTGATGTCCACAGGGCAAATGCTTAAGCCTTATGCGCCGTGAACGTGTACGTCCATCTGAGGAAAGGGAGTGTTCAGACCATTCTCGCCAAACTGACGGTAAACATTTTCATTCATACGGAAATGCACCTCCCAGTAGTCTGGTGCCTTAACCCACGCACGGACCACGATATTTACCGAACTGTCGCCAAGGCTCGCGAGTGCGACGAAGGGTGCTGGTTCCTGCAGTATTTTCTCATCCGCGGCGATCATTCCGTGCAGAACCTCATAAGCCCGATCAATGTCATCGCCATAGGCGATACCGAATGTCCAATCGACCCGACGCAGCGGCTGCGTCGAGTAATTGATCAGCGAGCCATTCGCCAGGCCTCCGTTAGGAATCAGCACCGTCTTATTGTCCCCTGTTGTCATGACAGTGATAAATATCTGAATCTCTTTTACGACACCCGCATAGCCCTGCGCCTCAATAAAATCACCGACCTTAAAAGGCTTAAAAAGCAGAATCATCACGCCACCGGCAAAATTTTGCAGCGTGCCCGAAAGCGCCATACCAACAGCAAGGCCCGCGGCGGCGAGAATGGCCACAAACGAAGTCATCTCGATGCCAAGTACGCCAAGCGCGGTGATATACACCATGACCTTAAGCAAAATAGACGTAAGGCTTGTGAGGAAACTACGAAGAGAGGGGTCTACCTGTGCGCGATCTAAGACCTTGCCAAGCAGGCGGCCTATAACGCCGGCGACAAAGAGTCCGGCAATGAGCGTAGCTAAGGCGAGTGCTAGCGAGGTACCCCACTGCACGACGAGAGTCGTCACCGCTTCTTGTGAAAATTCCATGTTGAGATTCCTAAATTCATCCGTTTAATCGTGGTGAATTTTAGCGCGATCAGTCTAAAAAGATAGACCGGCGAGCAACAGGTTTCATCTCAGTCGGAAAGAAAATAAAAAATGAGGAGGGGGGGGAGGAGGGAAAGGAGCACTTCGCGGGCTCGCCTTAGGGCTCGCCCGCAATGCTAAACAGCCTATAGAGAGTTTAGAAAAGCCACTATCTGCTGCTGCTGCGCCGAGCTCAAGCCCGCGTAAATATTTGGCATAAGAGACGTGTCGCTGTCGCTAACCGATTTAACGCGGTCTTTGAAATACGTGCGCCAGCGCTTACCGTCGGCACTCTGAATCTGCACAGTGTTTGCAGTCTCGTTACGCGCGCGACCACTCACAGTGGTACCGTCATTTAACTCGATCACTTTCACGCCGAAGCCTTCGATGATTGATGCCGACGGTGAGGAGACCGCTTGAAGAATACCCTGCGCATCGAGTCGATCTGATAAGCCGTCGAGTATAGGACCGACCTGTCCGCCTTTGTCACCGACCGTGTGGCAAGAAATACAATTGGCTGAGCCGTTAAAAAGATCGCGACCGGCTAGTGCAATGGGGTCATCGGCTATGGGGTCATCAGGCTCAATGATAATGCCGAGCTTGCCCTGCATTGCCCGAATATAGTTCGCCGTGTCTAAAATTTCTTCTGCACTGAATGAATCGCCCCAGGCAGCCATGCCTGTCCCTGCACGGCCCTCTCTAATGACCGCGAGCAAATCCATAGGCTCGAGCGACTTCGCGCCGTCGTCGACAAGCGATTTACCCATCGCCTGACCCTCACCCTCTGCGCCATGACACACAGCGCAAAAAGATTGATACAGAACCAAACCCTCGCTAAGACCTGCTTGAACCGTCGTCGACGCCATGCTAATCAGTGCGGCAACCCCAAAACCTGCCACCTTATTTACCGAATTTTTCAAATTGATCATTTCTATTCTTGCTCCCAACGTTTTGCTAACACCGCCTTAGCGGCGTCTCAATCGGCGCAGCCTCTATGCAAGACTGCGCGTCTCTTTTTTAAAGGCTAAACAAGATGTAGTTGCCCGGAGAAATACCCGAGGCGACGCCGGCGCGGGAGACCGGGTCGCGTGTACCTGACGCGATACCGATATACTGCTTACCGTCGATCGTAAAGCTCGTAGGTGGAGCGTACAGACCACTGCCCGTTTGGAACTTCCACAGCACCTCGCCCGTTTCGTCATTTAGCGCGTAGAGATAGCCGTCTGGCGCGCCCGAGAATACAAGGCCGCCGCCCGTGGCGAGCGTGCCCGCCCAAGCGAAGTTGCCCGGCATTTCTTTCTGCCAATCGACTTTACCTGTGAGCATATTGAATGCGACAACCCAGCCTGTGCCGGTTTTGTCGAACTGCACCATACCGCCGAGGTCCATCGTGCCCGCTCGGCCCTCGCCTTCGCGTCGAATGAAGCGCGCGCCCCACTCTGTCGTTGGAATATAGAGCATATGCGTGTCTGGGCTGTAAGACGCCGGCGGCCAGTTTTTGCCGCCATAGAGCCCTGGGAACACCATCTCGTTCTTTGGCTCTTTGAACGCTTCCTTGAGTACCGGTTTGCCCGATTCGTCGCGATCGGCCCAGTTAACGCGCGTGTATTCGCCTGCATAGAGGAATTCGCCGCTAAAACGATCGAGGCCATAGACGTGGCCATTACGCGAAACCTGTACAACCATCTTGCGCATCTCGCCTTCCCACATCTCCTCGATAATCATCGGCTCGGAAGTCGAGTCGTGATCAAATTCATCACGTGGCGAGGTTTGGAAATACCATTCGAGCTCGCCTGTGTCTGCATGCAGCGCGACAACTGAGTTAGTGTAAAGATTGTCGCCCGCGCGGATATTTGCATTCATATCTGGCCATGGATTACCCGTGCCCCAGAAAATGAGATCGCTTTCGGGATCGTAGGTACCTGTCACCCACGTTGGGCCGCCGCCGGTTTTCCATGAATCGTCGAGCCATGTGTCGTTATTAGGATCGTCTTCGCCAGCAGTCGTCCAAAAGCGCCAGCGCAGCTCACCTGTGTGAACATCATAGGCATCGATAAAGCCGCGAATGCCGAACTCGCCGCCGCCCACGCCGATCAAGACCATGTCTTTAACGACCAAAGGCGCACCGGTGATCGAAAGCGACTCGCGATTATCACCCACCTCGGTGTCCCAAAGCTGAGTGCCAGTTGCCGCGTCGAATGCCATCAGATGCGCGTCGAGCGTGCCATAGAAAACCATGTCCTCGTAAAGCGCAACGCCGCGATTGTGCGGGCCGCAGCAGAGGTCGACGTCTTCGAAGTTGTGGTCATAACGCCATAACTCAGCGCCCGTCATCGGATCGACCACCATCAGGTGGCTATTCGCCGTGGTCAAATACATGCGGCCATCGTTAACGAGGGCCGTCACCTCAAAGGCGCCACCGGTTACTCCGGTTTGCTTGATCCACACGGGACTCAGGTCTTTTACCGTCTCGCGGTTAATCTGATCGTCTGGCATGTAGCGCCAAGCGCCGTAGTTACGGCCATAATGCACCCAACGATCGGAGAGGTTTTGTGCATCCTCGAGGATCTCGGTGGTCACGTTTTGCGCAGACGCCGTGCCAGCAAAAAACAGACCCCCTAGTAACGTGGCGCAAAGTGATTTTTGCAAACTCTGCATTCTTGACATATCTCTACCCTATTGTTCTTTAATATTAACTAGTTAACCTGATGCACAAGCGCTCGCAGAGTTCCGTTCTGGCACGCGAAAGCGTGGGTCAATTAACCTATAACGCTCGATGCGTGTCAATGCATGGGGGCAGCGTAAGCCGTCTAATCCAAAGTCAGATTTCTGCCTCTTGCCAGTCGTGTCCTAACAGGCTAAAACTCACGCTCGGGTCATACAAACAACAATAAGGAACCTCTCCATGCTCATCTACGGCGTCGCCCTTCTCGCCACCTGTCTCGTTATTGGCATGCTCGTCGGCCAGGCGCTCGGCGCAGCGCTAGGCATAGACGCCAATGTGGGCGGCGTCGGCATCGCAATGCTCCTGCTGGTCATAGCGAGCAACTCAGCTCGATTCAAAGGCCTCAGCAGCGGCGCCGCCCAAGGCATTCAATTTTGGAGTGCCATGTACATTCCGATTGTCGTCGCCATGGCGGCCCAGCAAAATGTCGCCGCAGCTGCGTCTGGCGGCCTGCTCGCTCTTGTCGCAGGGGTTGCGGCAGTCGTCGTTAGCTTTCTGCTCGTGCCTGTTATCAGCAAAATCGGCAGGTCGAAAACCGAGACACAGCAATCGGGAGAGGCGCCATGATCGATCTCATCGAATCGGTTTTTATTCGCAACAGCCTGGTTGTCGCGTTCGCCGTAATAGGGGTTACTATTTGGCTCTCTTACCTGCTTGCCGACAAATTCACCGCCGGACGGGTGCACGGCTCGGCGATAGCAATTGCTCTGGGTCTGCTCGCGGCTTACTGGGGCGGCACCGTGACTGGCGGCACGAAGGGCGTTGCGGACATTACACTGCTCGGCGGTATCGGGTTGATGGGCGGCGGCATGCTGCGCGATTTCGCGATTGTGTCTACCGCCTTTGGCGTGCGACTGTCTGAGCTTAAAAAAGCAGGGCTTGCCGGTGTCGTGTCTATTATTGCCGGTGTCATCGTGTCGTTTGTTGTTGGCGCAGGGGTTGCCATTGCCTTCGGCTATACGGATCCTATTGCGATCACCACAATCGGCGCTGGAGCTGTCACCTACATTGTTGGTCCGGTAACGGGCGAGGCGATTGGCGCAAGCGGCGAGATGATTACGCTGAGCGTTGCGGCTGGACTCGTTAAATCTATTTTAGTGATGATCGGCACGCCGCTGGTTGCTCGCTCGATAGGGTTGGATAACCCCCAGTCGGCCATGGTTTTTGGCGGACTCATGGGGACAACGAGCGGCGTTGCCGCGGGGCTTGCTGCCACCGACCCCAAACTCGTGCCCTACGGCGCAATGACGGCTACGTTCTATACCGGAGTCGGTTGCCTCCTTGGGCCGTCGGTTTTATTCTTTGGGGTGAGCCTGTTCTTCTGATCGCACATCGCCGCACTTTTTTACATTTCACGCACACTATTGCCAAGGTTATGACTCGCTATGCGCAGCAGCTTTCCCACACTTAACGCCACTAATCTCAAGACCGCCCTCGTCGAAGGCAACAAAGTCATCTCGTATGCCGCGTTAAACCTGCGCTGCGATCGCTTCGCCAGTGGGCTTTTAAACGGGAACGTAAGCGGAAAAGCTGATCTCGAAGAAGAGCGCATCGCGTTTTTTATGCCTGCGAGTATCGACTACGTCACCACGATGCATGGGATCTGGCGCGCCGGCGGCATTGCAGTGCCCCTCAATGTAGCATCGGCGGTAACCGAGCTTGAGCATTACTTAACCTCGGCAAGCGTTAGCCGAATGATTGCTAACGGCGATTACCGCGAGTCGCTGGTAGATCTCTGCGCCGCCCTCAATATCGAACTGCTAAGCGTAGACGATATCATTACCGACGAGGCCGCCACCCTGCCCGCTATCGCCCCCGAACGGCGCGCAATGATGTTGTTCACCTCGGGCACCACCAATAAGCCTAAGGGCGTTGTCAGCACGCATAAGACGATCGCTGCACAAATCACCACTTTACTCGACGCATGGCAGTGGTCTGAAAACGATGCCATTCCCCTATTCCTGCCGGTGCATCATATTCACGGGATAATTAACATTCTCAGCTGCGGCCTCTGGGCGGGCGCGACGGTCGATCTTTTCGGCAAATTCGATATGCCCGAAATCTGCGCCAAAGTAGCGGCAAAGCGCTATAACGTGTTTATGGCGGTACCAACTATTTACGTAAAGCTTCTGCAGTTCTTCGACACGCTCGCCAAAGACGAGGTTGCGAAAATAACCGCGGGCTTCCGCGCCATGCGCCTCAACATTTCCGGCTCCGCCGCCTGCCCCGTCAAATTGTTTGAACAATGGCAAGCGCTCACCGATCAAGTGCTTCTCGAACGCTATGGCATGACAGAGATTGGAATGGGCCTCTCAAATCCCTATGTGGGCGAACGCCGCGCAGGCCACGTGGGTCAGGCCCTACCGGGGGTCGACGCACAACTGTTCGATGAAGCGCACACACCTATCCTCGAGGAAAACATCCCCGGTGAGATTCGCATTAAAGGCGACAACGTTTTTCTCGAATACTGGAATAACGAAACGGCGACAAAGGAGAGTTTCGTCGATGGCTGGTTCTGCACAGGCGACGTGGCGGTTTTGGACAAAGGTTATTTTCGCATCATGGGCCGCTCGTCTGTCGACATCATTAAGTCGGGTGGCTATAAACTCTCGGCGCTCGAAATAGAGGGCACGCTGCTAACCCATGACGACATCGCAGAGGTCGCTGTTATCGGCGTCGAAGACGAGACTTGGGGCGAATCGGTCAGTGCATTCATCGTGCTCAAGCCAAACAAAACCCTCACCTATGTCGATCTCAAAGGCTGGTGCGATGGAAAAATGTCGGGTTACAAAATCCCCAAGGCACTGCATGTCGTAGACTCACTTCCACGCAATGCGATGGGCAAGGTTACCAAGCCTGCGCTTAAGGCGTTAGCCAGCTAGCAGCCGCGATGCTACGCTAGCCTCACTAAACACTATTGAGAAGTTCATGGAATCAATTTACTACGTGCTCTGTTGGCATTGCCACCGCCGCTGTAAACATTGTTATGAAGACCGGTTTAGGCCCTATATTCGCGAGGAACTCGCAGGCGTAGTAGCAGAAGCGAAGGCTAACGCCCCCCGCGTAATCGCCAACCTGCCCGAGCGCTTAACCTACCGCGAAGCGGCGACCGAGGAAGAACGCGCAGCAGGGTCTGAGTTATTCATCGAGCGCATCGGCAAAATCATTCTCTCAGGAGGTGACGTTCTCACAGAGCCTGTGCGCGAGGCGGTGCTTTATCCGACGCTTGCCGCTATACGGAAAAAATACGCCGCACAGGGCGGCGTGCGCGTTGTCGTGCAGACAACCGGCGATCTGCTCACACCCACAATCATCCGCGAGCTTGTCGACTTAGGCGTATGGACGATTTCGGTATCAGGCATGGACGACTTCCATGTTGGAATGGAGGGCGACAAGAAAATCACCCTCGCCGAAAAAATTGCTGCCATGCTCGAAGAGAGTGGCGTACGCAAGGCAGACCCATTCGCCGATCGCCATGAGCGCGGCATTGAACAAGGGCCTCTGTACAATATGTTTGGCGCCAACGAAGACACGTGGATTGGCAAACTCTGGCCGCGCGGCCGCGCATGGGAGAATGGGCTTTCGAGCGCTACGCTTGCCGATAATTTTTGCAATGCTTGGTCCGGTGGGCTCAACTTTCTCGACCACGGCTTCGCAGGGTCCGAAGTGTCGATAGATCCCAATGGCGATGTGTTTCCATGCTGTATTAAAACGGCGCACCCACTGGGCAATCTCACCGAGGAGCCGCTACTCGATATTCTCGAAAGCCTCGCGGGTATGCCAGCGATGGAAGCCATTAACGCAGGCAAACCCGAGCGCATGGGCCTCAACGACGGCTGGGACAGAGAGCGTTTCTATAACGAGTCACAAACTATCACGCCCAAAGGCGAACCCTACGCCAATCTCTGCATCGCCTGTGACAAATTTCATAAAGAAGTACTGGGCGCAGCATTAGACCAGCGCCGCAGTGAGCGCCGCGGAAAGCGCTTGTCTGTTATCGCGAGCAATGGGTAATAGTTCGGCGAGGGCACAAAGCGCGAAGAAAACGCTGCTGGTCGCCCGCTCTGCCATTTTTTGGTTTTCTATTCTGTTTTCTGTCAACGCCAGTTCTCAGCAGCCTATCGACGTAGACAATTGGCAGAAAATTACCGACGACGCGCGCGGCCAGCGCGTTTATTTTCACGCATGGGGTGGCGACACCGAACTTAACTCACACCTGACTTGGATTGCTCAGGAAATGCTTTCGCGCTTCGGTGTCGAACTCATTCATGTCAAACTCGCCGACACGTCATCTGCAGTCACCCGACTGATTGCCGAGAACACCGCAGGCAATGTCGAACGCGGCAGCGCCGATCTTATTTGGCTCAATGGCGAAAACTTTTCGGCACTCAAACGTGCAGACTTACTGTTCGGCCCTTGGGCAGAATCACAGCCAAACTTCGCCTTGGTCGATGCCGACCGGTATCCAGAAATGCGCCAAGACTTTGGCGTAAAAACCGAGGGGTTCGAATCGCCTTGGACGCGGTCGCAACTTATTTTCTATTACGATAGCGAACGACTTATTGAACCGCCCCGGACCGCCGAAGCGCTTAAAAACTGGATAAAAGAAAACCCTGGCGAGTTCACTTATCCGCGCCCGCCCGCATTTCTAGGCACGACATTGTTGAAGCAACTCCTTGTCGAGCTAGCGGTCAATAGCTCGCAATCGAGCGCCGAAGTTGAATCGACTTTCTCTCTTCCTGCGACCGCCGCGTTTGACACACTTAGCGCGCCGCTCTGGACATTTTTAGACGAAATCCATTCGGCTCTTCTAAGAGAAGGGCGTCATTTTCCTCAGAGTGGGACGCAGCTGCGTGCTGCGCTCTATGACCGTGAAATTAGTCTCGCTTTTGCGTTTAGTCCAAACGAAGTAGTGAGTTCGATTAG
>ENA-OREB01001199-OREB01001199.1-marine-metagenome-genome-assembly--contig:-NODE-1199-length-12859-cov-3.265764_pt1 | contig 12859 bp, 10 predicted proteins | sample MGYA00248625_ERZ508552 | MGnify/ENA primary metagenome ERZ508552 (study PRJEB26219, sample SAMN06267888) | marine metagenome | isolation source: Monterey Bay, California, USA | place: USA:Monterey Bay...
GGTAAACCTTGCCCAACCTTTTGTGAAAAAGTAAACAGCTCCATTTCTTTCCCTAGTTTTCTATGGTCACGCTTTTTAGCTTCCTCCAATAATTCTAGATGTGCAGTAAGTTCTTTTTGCTTAGGAAATGACACTCCATAAATACGAGTAAGTTGCTTACGGTTCTCGTCTCCCCTCCAATAAGCTCCTGCAATATTTAATAATTTAATTGCCTTTATTTTTCCTGATGAAGGAATATGCGGACCTCTACATAAATCAGTGAAATTACCTTGTGAGTAGAAAGTGATGTTTCCATCTTCTAATCCTTCTAGTAATTCTAGCTTATATTCATCTCCTTTTTCAGTAAAATAAGCAATTGCTTCTTTTTTTGAAACATCCTTTCTTTCAAACGACATTTTCTGAGAAGCTAATTCTTTCATTTTTTGCTCAATTTTAGGTAACTCATCAGAAGATAAGACTCTGTCTCCTAAATCGATATCGTAATAGAATCCATTATCGATTGCAGGACCAATACCTAACTTAACCCCAGGATAAAGAGCTTCTAAAGCTTCTGCCATAATGTGTGCAGAAGAATGCCAAAAACTCATCTTTCCTTGTTTATCATTCCAAGTATGTAGGGTAAGGGTAGAATCGGTAGTGATAGCACGGTTTGCATCCCAAACTTCTCCGTTTATACTAGCCGAAAGCACATTTCGTGCTAGCCCTTCAGAAATCCCCATAGCAATATCCATTGCGGAAGTTCCACTTTCTACTTGTTTGATACTTCCATCAGGAAGAGTAATGTTAATCATTCGTTTTTGTTTTAAAGGTTGCAAATATAGGGAATGATTTTTTATTCTAACTCTGAATAATCCCAGGATTATAAGCTTCTTTTATTGGTGCATTATTAGCAGCTTCTATTCCCATTGAAATAACTTTTCTGGTTTCTAATGGGTCAATAATAGCATCAGTCCATAAACGAGAGGCAGCATAATAAGGAGAGATTTGTGCGTCATACCTATCAGTAATAGTTTTTAAAAGTAATTTTTCTGCTTTCTCATCAATTTCTTCTCCTTTTGTTTTTAAAGATGCTTTTTCAATTTGCAGTAAAACTTTAGCCGCTTGTTCTCCACCCATTACAGCAAGTTGAGCAGTTGGCCAAGCAACAATTAATCTTGGATCGTAAGCTTTTCCACACATTGCATAGTTGCCAGCACCATAGGAATTTCCAATAATAACAGTGAATTTAGGAACTACAGAATTGGCCATAGCATTTACCATTTTTGCACCATCTTTTATGATTCCACCATGTTCGGAACGAGAGCCTACCATAAATCCAGTAACATCTTGCAAGAAGACCAATGGTATTTTCTTTTGATTACAATTGGCAATAAATCGTGCTGCTTTATCTGAAGAGTCTGAATAGATAACACCCCCAAATTGCATTTCTCCTTTTTTAGTTTTTATCATCTCTCTTTGGTTGGCTACAATACCCACTGCCCAACCATCTACTCTGGCATATCCGCAAATTAGGGATTGTCCGTACCCTTCTTTATATTCTTCAAATTCGGAATCATCTACAAGTCGAGCAATGATGTCCTTCATGTTGTAAGGTTTTGCTCTGTCCCTAGGTAATATTCCGTAAATTTCTCTTTCGTTCTCTTTTGGAGCTTTACTTTCTTTCCTGTTGAAACCTGCCTTTTCGGTATCGCCAATTTTATCCATTATATTTCGGATTTTATCCAAAGCATCTTTATCATCCTTTGCTTTGTAATCCGTAACTCCTGAAATTTCGCAATGGGTAGTAGCTCCTCCTAAAGTTTCATTATCAATAGTTTCACCAATAGCTGCTTTTACCAAATAACTACCGGCTAAAAATATAGACCCTGTTTTATCTACAATAAGAGCTTCATCACTCATTATTGGTAAGTAAGCACCACCTGCAACGCAGGCACCCATTACAGCAGAAATTTGGGTGATTCCCATTGAACTCATACGAGCATTGTTGCGAAACATTCTTCCAAAGTGTTCTTTGTCAGGGAAAATCTCATCTTGCATAGGTAAAAATACACCAGCACTATCTACCAAGTAGATAATTGGTAATCTGTTTTCCATTGAAATTTCCTGAAGTCTTAAATTCTTTTTGGCAGTAATAGGGAACCAAGCTCCTGCCTTTACAGTAGCGTCATTGGCAACAACAATACATTGTTTGTCCTTTACATAGGTAATACCTGCAACTACTCCTCCTGATGGGCAACCTCCATATTCCTCATACATTCCATCACCAACAAATGCACCTATTTCTAAAAATTTAGCATCTGTATCTTTTAGATATTCAATACGCTCACGAGCAGTAAGTTTTCCTTTCTTATGTTGTTTTTCAATCTTCTTGTTCCCTCCACCTAAAGAAACAGTAGCATATTTTCTTTTCATCTCCGAGATGAGTAACCTCATCTTATCATCATTCTTGTTAAATTCTAAATCTGCCATTAAAATAAATTTTTACAAAAATAAGGAATATGTTTATATAGATTGTCTTTCTAAGTAGCTTGTTGTTTCTGGACCTAAATTAAAGAGTACATCTAGTATGGAAAGATTAGGAATGAAGGAATATTTCTCACAGAAAACTTGTTGGTATTCTTCCTGGTTTTTCAAAATAAATTTTGAGGATCTGAAATCTAATCCATTAAATTCTTTTTGAAATTCTGAAGTAAAATTTATTTTTTTTTCTACCTGCATCAACTCCAAAATAGTTTTGCTTAGTTTCAGGTTAAAATCAAATAGAGTATTATGTTTTGTATTGTAAAAAGGGAAAAGTTCATCTTTATAATATTCGAAAAAAGGAGAGGAGTTGTAAGCTGAAACAATAGATTGCCAATGTAATTTTTGCCAATTATCTTGATTAGAAATACTAATATCAGAAATTAAAGTTTTATCAGATGATTTTCGTTCTTTCGGAATAGTTAGAGTTTGACTGCCATTTGCTCCCATTATTGTACATCTGTTCCGAAAAGATTGCTTTATAAAATGTTCTTTTGTTTCAATAAAAATTTCTTCTGATTGTAGGATTGCAGAATAATACGCCACAGGACCTAAATAGGAGATAGGTAAAAGACATTCCACTTTATTTAGATAGTCGTCTTGTTCTGTTTCTATTCCACTTTATTCCTCTTTTTAATATATGATAAAGAAGAATCATGATTCCTACCCACATCCAAGGTCTATACATTCTTGACCATCTGATTCCTTTTCCATATTGGTCGTAACTCATCCATATAAAAAGTTTTTTTCCTACAACATGATTTTCTGGTACAAAACCCCAGAAACGGCTATCTGCAGAGTTTTGTCTATTGTCTCCCATCAACCAATAATAGTTCATTTCAAATTCATAATCATAACTTCCGTTTTTTGCAATTCCATCTTTTACTTTCTGAAAGGTTGTATCATCTCCCATTTCTTCTCCTTCATATCTTTTTATTATTTGTTTATATATAGGGAAGTTCTTATTAGTAATATTTATTGTTACCCCTGCTTTTGGCATACTAATAGGACCATAATTTTCTTCATCCCAGTCATAAGGATTATGAGCTAGAAACCCATCAGGGTTTTGTATTTTATTCCCAAAAATATCACTTTTAAAACTTGATGTCCAGACAGAATCAACATAAGGCTTTGAACGTAAGTTAGAGATAGCCTCCTCAGTTGCATTAATATGTATCTTCCTTTTTGTTGCTACACTAAAATCTCCTACAGCTTGGTTTTGGTAATTTATTTTATCTAATGGTATTATATCGTATTCCTCATAACAATAGTCAGAAAATTCTTGCCAATTTTTAAAAGACTTTGATAAAACTTTTGGTTTTATTTTTACAAAATATCTTCTTTGTTTTTTCTTTTCTACTTGTTTTTCTTTTATTTCATATTGAGTTTCTTCTTTTCCATTAATAAAGAGTATTCCATCTTCAATTTTTAGTTCATCACCAGGAAGAGCTACACATCTTTTTACATAATTTTCTTTTTTATCAATAGGTCTTCCTAATCTTTCTGCTGGCCAGTTAAAAACCACGCAATCATTTCTTTCCACCCCAATCTCAGAGTTTTCATTTCCATTTTTCCATCCAGACATTCTATGATATGGAAGTTTTAACCATTCTAAGTAGGATTGACCCCCTATTAAAGGAAGGGTGTGGTGTACTAATGGAAAAGAAAGTGGAGTCATAGGTACTCTAGGTCCGTATGCAGTTTTATCAACAAATAAATAATCTCCAACCATCAAGGATTTTTCCATAGATGGAGTTGGTATAGTATATGCTTCAATAAAGAAAGTTCGTAAAATTGTAGCTGCAATTACAGCAAACAAAATAGCGTCTCCCCAACTTCCAAGCCAGCCTTTAGGTTTCTTTTCTTCTTTCTTTCGTTTCTTCCAGAAAGTGTAATTGAAAGTTTTCCAGAATATAACATCCCCCACAATAAAAGGGATAAAATACAACCATTCCCCACCAATTAACCACACAAAAAGACTCCATAATATTGTAAAAGACCAGAAAAATTTCCTTTTCTTAGATTTATCCCAATCATTTATGTTTTTTATGTCTTTTAGCATGATATCATATTTTGTGCAAATTTATAAATTTAACGAGAATGACACTCCTGTATTGCTGAAAGTTGAATAAGGACGTATGTTTAAACTTATATCATCAGAAACATCAAAATGAAAAAGATGTGCATTAACAGATGCGTCAATAATATTTAGTATGTAAACTCCTACAAAAGAAAAATAAGATATTTCACGATTCCTTTTATAATGATCTTTTAATGTTATAAGTTCTGAATACGTGTATCCTAATTGATCTTCTCCCGTTTCATAACTGAGTAAAGCAGCTTCTCGATATTCCTTATACTGATTATTATTATCATTTATAAAATATGCAGAAGTAACAAGTCCTCCGTAAATAATAGGAACCTTCCAGTATTTTTTGGTGTAAATTTGTCCAGCTCCAGGAATAACTGCAGAATAAATAGCTGCTTTTTTAGGTGATTTATCTTTCTGAATTTTTTGTGAAGAGATAGATAAAGAAATCAGAGTACAGATAAAGAATATGTACGTCCTTTTCATTAGGAGTTTTCAGAAATTTTACCAATTAATGAGATGAAATCATCATCAGAATTGAAAGGAATAATCAGTTTACCCTTTCCTTTTTTATTTCGTTTTATATCAATATCCTTTTCTAAATAATTACTCAAATTATGTATTTTTTGTTGGGAAGAAAAAGGTAAGGAATTAGGAATAGTGGGAGTCTTAGGTTTTGATGTTTGCTTGTATCCTATGTCAGCAAAAGTACGAACCAATTGTTCTACTTCTCTAACTGAAAATCCGTTAGCAACTACATCATTAAATATATTCATCTGGATTTCTAAATCTTTTACATTTATTAGAGCTCTGGCATGTCCCATCGAAATACTTGAATGTTGTAAGGCAAGTTGAATTTCTTCCGGTAGTTTTAATAATCTTAGAAAATTTGCAACCGAACTTCTTTTTTTTCCAACTCTCTCAGAACATTGTTCCTGAGTTAGTTTGCATTCTTCCATTAATCGTTGGTAAGAAAGAGCGATTTCAATAGGGTTTAGGTTGCTTCTTTGTATGTTTTCTACCAGCGCCATTTCTAGCATCTCATGATCGTTTGCGATTCTGATAAATGAAGGAATTTCAGTTTTACCTGCCATCTGAGATGCTCTTAATCTTCTTTCTCCTGAGATAAGTTGGTATTTGTCGTTCCCTAATTTACGAACGGTAATAGGCTGAATAATTCCTAATGTCTTTATAGAGTGAGAGAGTTCTTCTAGTTTTTCTTGATCAAATTCTGATCTGGGCTGGAACGGATTTGTAGAAATCACATCAATTTTGATAGTATTTATATTACCTACAATACTCTCTTTGTTGTTAGAGCTTGTTGTGATATCTGTTTCAGGATTTCTTAATATAGAACCTAACCCTCTACCTAACACACTCTTTTTGTTATTCATTACTTACTAAGTTTTCTTCTAAAGTTTCGGAAACCTTTTCTTTGTCAATTATCTCCTGAGATAAATTTAAATAGTTGATAGCTCCTTTACTTGTAGAATCATGAACAATAATTGTTTCACCATAAGATGGAGCTTCACCTAGAGTTACATTTCGGTGAATGATTGTTTTAAAAACTAAATCCTGGAAGTGAGTTTTTACTTCTTCTACAACCTGATTTGATAAACGTAATCTAGTATCGTACATTGTTAGAAGCAATCCTTCAATAGTTAGTTCTGGGTTTAATCTTCTTTGTACAATTTTTACCGTATTTAATAATTTACCTAGACCTTCTAATGCAAAATATTCGCATTGAATAGGAATAATTAACGAATGAGCAGCTGTAAGAGAATTTAGAGTTAAAAGACCTAAAGAAGGAGCACAATCTATAATAATATAATCAAAATCATCAATGATTTCAGAGAGAGCATTTTTCATCATGTGTTCTCTGTTTTCTACATTTACAAGTTCTAACTCAGCACCTACCAAATCAATATGAGCGGGCAATAAAAACAGATTAGGACTTTTAGTTTCTAGAATGATGTCTTTTGCTTTTACTTTTCCAATAAGACATTCGTATACTCCGTTCTCAATTTCCCTTGGGTCGTATCCTACACCAGAAGTTGAATTTGCTTGAGGATCAGTGTCTACTAATAAGACTTTTCTCTCTAATACTCCTAGTCCAGCTGATAGATTCATAGCTGAAGTTGTTTTTCCTACTCCTCCTTTTTGATTTGCAATTGCAATTATTTTTCCCATTTATTTATTGTTTTTTGAACATTTCAAAAATACAACTATAAAAGTGAGAATATATTCTGTATAGGGGGCACTTATTAACAAAAATCGGAAAGTTTTTAATAAAAAAGCCCTAATAAAAGGGCTTTAAAATTAATCTTGTTTTTTGTTATTTATCTTCATCATTCCCTAGATCTTCAAAGTTTACTTCTGTAAAATCAGTTGTTGCTTCTTCTTTTACTTCCTCTGTAGGGGGTTCTTCATCTACTCGAGATTTTTCTTTTACTTCTTCTGTTTTAATTTCTTCTAAAGGAGTTTCTTTATCTTTTAAGGAAATAATTTCTTCACCTCTTTCCTTAATAATGTAATCAGTCAATTCATTCAGATGATCTTTAAAATTTTGAAAATCTTCTTTGTATAGATATATTTTATGTTTTTTGTAGAAAGGACTTCCATCTTCATTAAAATCTCTTTTACTTTCAGTAATTGTTAAGTAAAAATCATCTGCTCTTGTTGATCTTACATCAAAAAAATAAGTTCTTCTTCCCGCTCTAAGCGATTTTGAATAAATTTCATCTCTATTATCATTCATCTTTTTATTTATTTAAATTAAAAACTATTACAAATGTACTAAAAAAAACCAATCTATTAAATCCTTCTTATTCAGGTTTATAGTAATAGAATGTTGTAAATTATTAATTTTTTATAGTGAGTCTTAGTACCGAGCATGCTGAACTAATCGCAAATTTATCTTTACCTGTTCCAAATAACATAGTTGCCCAAGTATCTTTTTTTGGTGTGCCTAATATTAATAAATCGTATTCGGAAGTTAAATTAGAAACTGATTCAATAGGATCGTCTGATATTTTTAACAATAATTTTCCTTTAGTTCCTGACAATGCCTTGTTTGATGTTTTCTTTATATTTTCTATTTCTTCTGTTGTAGTATCTATATTTAACACATGTAGTAATGTAAATTCAGAATTAAAATATTGACATAATGAATTGGTAGACGCAATTAGTTTTTGTATATCTTGACTATTATGTCGGATTGATAATAATACGTTATTAAACTCTGTAACTCCATTACATTTAAACAATGCGAAGTTCGAGTTAATATGGCTTATAATCCATCCAATTGGGTTGTTGAAAAATATTCCATTATAAGCTCTTCCATTCCAACTCAAGATTAACCATTTTATATTTGTTATCTCACTCAAAACTTGCATAGTTTCAGATAGTTTATGAGTCGCAATAGATTCAAAATAAATATCTTGTTGAATACGGCTATCTAATTTTTTGACAATACGTTCTAATGATTTTGTTTTGGGTTTCTCTTCTAGAAATGCGTCTAATGATGTTTGGTCTGGAACTTCAACAATGTTTAAGGTTTGTATTTTTGACCTTGCATTTAATGAGGCTCCGATTTCTATGAGGGTGGTTGGAGCAATTTCATTACCTAATAATGGAACGATTACCCCAGCATCCTTATCTATACTTATATTTAACATTTCTTCTCTTCCTTTGTCTTCTAGTTCTTTTAGATGTTTATAGTTTCTTTTCTTCCCAAATAATATATATAATGCAGGAATATGTCCGTATTGAGTCATTACTCCAGTTCTTGAAGCGTTTTTCCCATAGATATAATATATTATATATCCTATAAATGATATCACAAATATTGCAATTATTGGCATGAAACCTAAATAGAAGAGTAAGATAATTCCACTAAATATTCCAAATAATTGAATATATGGATAAAGAGGAGATTTGTATTTTGGATCATACCATTGTACTGCAGTTTCTCTTAAAATAATAACACTTAAATTAACAGAGATAAACATCATTACTTTAAAGGCACTTGCTAATTTTGCTATTTTCTCAACATCTAAAAATAGAATCACCAAAGCCATCATTATACAGGTAAGGATTATTGTATTAATTGGTGTTAGATATTTTGGATGAACCTTAGACATTTGTTTAGGAAGTAGTTTGTCACCCGCCATTGCAAACGGAAACCTTGAGGATGCTAGTACACCAGAATTCGCCATAGAGATTAATGTAATAACTCCAATACCAGCAATTATATAAGCAAAGTTAGGTCCTCCTAAAAGAAGAGCTAATGTATGTATAGGTTTAATATCTTCTGATAGTTCTTTAATATCGATATTTCCAACTAAAGTAAAAGCTATTGCAACATAAATAACTGTAATAATTAGTAAAGAAATGATCATTGCTAATGGAATATTCTTAGTTGGATTTTTAACTTCACCAGCAATTGCAGCAATTTTAGTAACTCCTGCGTAAGAGATATAAACAAAGGCGATTGTACTAATAAGTCCAGTAGTTTCATTACTCATAAATGGAGTTAACATTTGTTTGTCTATCATAGGTATCCCCATAAATAACAAGGAAATTAATGTAATCAAACTTATTATTACTACTACAACTTGTACTTTTCCTACTTTCTTTACACCCAATATATTTAGTATCATTATTAATGATAAAAACCCTAGAGATATATATTTTATATATTCAACAGGTATATTAATAATAACAAGTAAATAAGCTCCAAAACCAACTAATGCGAAAGAGCTCTTTAGCAATAAAGATAACCAAAGTCCAATTCCTGAAATAGTACCCATTATTGGTCCAAATGCTCGTTCAATATAGACGTAAGCTCCACCTGATTTTGGCATTGCGGATGATAATTCAGATTTTGAAAGAGCAGCTGGTAATATACATATAGCTGCTATAAGGTATGCTAACCAAATTGAAGAACCTGTTTTTGCTGCTGCAATTCCAGGTAATACAAAAATACCGCTTCCAAGCATTCCTCCTATACTAATAGCAATTATAGTAGGTAGTGTTAATTTTCTCTCTAATTTTTTCAATATAATTATTTTCAAGCAAAATAATAATTTTTTTCAAATTAGGTTTGAAAAGAATCCAATAATTATCAAACTAAAATTATTAAGTTTTATATTTGCTAAACTTTTAATCAGAATTTATGAGAAAATTAGTTCTTTCGGAAGTACACGAAAGTATCGGAGGCAAGATGGTAGAATTTGCAGGATATCTTATGCCAGTTCAATATTCTGATGGAGTAAAATTAGAGCACAAAACTGTTCGTGAATCGGTTGGAGTTTTTGATGTTTCTCATATGGGTGAAGTTTTTGTCAGTGGTTCAAATTCATTAGATTTTTTGCAATATATCACTTCAAATGATGTCAGTAAACTTTCTCCAGGAAAAGTACAATATACTTGTTTGCCAAATGATAGTGGTGGAATTGTAGATGATTTTTTACTGTATATGATAGAAGAGAATACGTATCTTCTAGTTGTGAATGCATCTAATATGCAGAAGGATTTAGATTGGATTAATTCACATAATACTTTTGATTGTAAAATTGATAATCAGTCAGATAATTACTCTTTATTAGCAGTTCAAGGTCCTAGATCTATTGAGTTATTGCAAGAACTAACGGATGTTAATCTTACTGAAATAAAATATTATAATTTTAAGATTGGAAGTATTGCAGGAGTTGAAGATGTAATTTTGTCCAGAACAGGATATACTGGAGAAATTGGATTCGAATTATATGTAAGAAATGAAGATACAAGAACTTTGTGGGACGCATTATTTTCAACAAAAATTCAGATGAAAGCAATAGGTCTTGCAGCTCGTGATACTCTCAGATTAGAAAAAGGATTTTGCTTGTATGGAAACGATATTAACGATACTACTTCACCAATTGAAGCAGGTTTAGGATGGATTACAAAATTTAATAAGGAATTTGTAAACTCTGAAAATCTAAAAATACAGAAAGAAGAAGGAACGAGCAGAAAATTAGTAGGAATTGAATTAGTAGAAAAAGGAATTGCCCGAAAAGATTATCCAATAATAGATAAAGAAGGAAATCAAATCGGAGTGATTACTTCAGGCACTATGTCTCCAACATTAAATAAAGCTATTGCTATGGGATATGTTTCTACTAAATTCTCTTCAGTTCATTCAGAGGTTTATATTCAGGTTAGAAAGAAGAAAATTAAATCTAAAATTGTAAGTTTACCATTTGTAAAATGAGGAGATTAAATGTTTGTTTAACGTCAGATTTATTCCACCATTATGATGAGGGAGATAAACTAGTTCTTGTGGTAGATATTTTACGTGCTACCTCTGTAATATCTACTGCTTTTCATTATGGAATTTCCGAATTAATACCGGTTAGTTCTGTAGAACAAGCAAAACAATACATAAATAAAGAAGGATATATAGTTGCTGCCGAAAGAAATGCTGAGCCAATTGAAGGTATTCCTCTTGGGAACTCTCCTTTTCAGTATATGAATGATGATGTAAAGAATAAAAGACTCGTTTTAACCACTACTAACGGAACAAAATCAATAAAATTAGCAAGTAAACATGAAGTGATTTCTGCCTCTTTTGTAAATCAAGATGCAGTTTATAATTTTATAATGAAATCTAAAAAAGATGTTGTTGTTTTATGTTCAGGATGGAAAGGATTGGTAAATATGGAAGATTCTATTTTTGCTGGTATTTTATCTGATAAATTATTGAAAACAAATGAATTTCAGAGTCAATGTGATTCCGTACTAGCTTCTGTTGCAATAAAAAGGGATGCAGGAAATGACTTATTCTCTTACTTAGAAGATTCGGCACACAGAAACAGGTTAAAACATCTAAATATGGAAGCAGACACAAAGTTTTGCTTAAATCCAACATTCAAATCTTCAATAATCCCTATCTTAAAAAACGGAAAATTAATTCCATATGAAAAATAGAACTTTATGATTACTATTTCTTTGCTTTTCTATTTCAGCAAATTCTATTTTTCCATGGGGATTTTTTGCTCATAAAAGAATAAATAAATATGCAGTATTTACACTTCCAGAAGAATTAATTAGTTTTTATAAAAAAAACATAGAATATATTGAAGAACATTCAGTTGATGCTGACAAAAGAAGATATGCGGTAAAGGAGGAAGCTCCAAGACATTATATTGATATCGATTATTACGGAGAACACCCTTTTGATAGTATGCCAAGAAAATGGAATGATGCGGTTGATAAATATTCGGAAGATACATTACAAGCTTATGGAATTCTTCCTTGGCATATTCAAATAATTTATAAAAGGTTGGTGTATGCTTTTATTGAAAAAGATTCAGATAAGATATTAAAATATTCTGCAGATTTAGGGCATTATGTAGCGGACGCACATGTTCCTTTACACACTACTTTAAATTATGATGGACAATTTACAGGTCAGAAGGGAATTCATGCATTTTGGGAAAGCAGATTACCTGAACTTTTTTCAGAAAATTATGATTATTTGGTTGGAACATCACAATATGAATATTCTGTTTTGGATTTTGCTTGGGAAACAGTAGAAACTAGTCATAATGCATTAGATAGCGTTTTTAGTTTTGATAATATTCTATCAGAAACATATGAAAAGGATAAACAGTACTCTTATGAAAAAAGAGGAACAAAAACTATTAATGTTCGTTCAGAAGAATATTCTGATGCCTATCATAATATGCTTTCTGGTATGGTTGAAAGAAGAATGAGGAAATCAATAACCTCTATCGGAAATTTATGGTATTCTGCTTGGGTAGATGCTGGACAACCAATATTAGATGGAATGCAGAATTCTGAAGCTCCTTTTACAGAAGAAATTAAGATTGACCATAAAATTACAAAGAAAGATGCTAGAGGGCATCAACATTAACTTTTTTTAGAAAGTATAACCTAAAGAAAAGCTAGTGGCTTGTAAGGTTTTATTATACCCGTCATCTTGATTTTCTAAACCAATCATCCCAATATATCTATTTAACTCAATATACAGATGATCTGTTAGATAAACAGATATTCCAATATTTAAACCTGCATCAATATCATTAACCTCTACTATTTCTCCGTCATACGCTTCCTGTATTCTTTCAACTCCCTCTTCAGTTACTACTCTTTTCACATTATTTGTAATTAAATAAGAAATAGAAGGACCAATATTCAATGTAAACCGATCGTTAACATAATATTTGAAAGTAGGATCTAAAGTTA
>ENA-OREB01001204-OREB01001204.1-marine-metagenome-genome-assembly--contig:-NODE-1204-length-12811-cov-3.478012_pt1 | contig 12811 bp, 11 predicted proteins | sample MGYA00248625_ERZ508552 | MGnify/ENA primary metagenome ERZ508552 (study PRJEB26219, sample SAMN06267888) | marine metagenome | isolation source: Monterey Bay, California, USA | place: USA:Monterey Bay...
GAGGATGAGTGGAGGAAAACTGTATTCCTTTTTAGAGATTTTTATTATAGTTATTTTTTATTCAGCTGCTTTGCTTTTTTCAATTACTAGTAAATTATCAATTTATAGTTATGGTTTTATTTATGCTTTATTGTGGGTGCTTTTGTTTATATTGAGCTATAAAAAATTTGCATCTATAAAAAAACGTGTTTCATAAATTTTTGATAATTTATTTTACGATTAAATAATTAAGAGGTCTTTAAAATGGAAAAAAAAGAGAAAATTGCAAACATTAGAGGGGCTGATTTTGATACAATTATCAATTTACCAGCTGAAAATAAAGATGATAATTACCCTATATCTAAATATGATGAAGTTAATGTTCAAGGCGCAGAAAATATTTGTATATATGGCAGCGTTTGCAGGAGATTTTCTTAAGTTTCTAGCAGCCAGCCCACTGCTTACCAGTTATGAAACTTTTGCCCAAGAAGTAGAAGAAACATTAGGCCAGCGCTTAACTGACCCCTCAGAAGTCATCAATGTTTTTGAAATGGAAGCAGTTGCGCGTGAAAAAATCCCACCAGCCCATTTTGGCTATTTGTCTACTGGTGTCGATGGCGATCTCACCTTGAGAGCCAATCGGGCGGGATTTTCTCGCTTCTGGCGATGTTTTTCGACTATTATTTTGCCGCACTTCTGGTGGCCGCTTTCGTGATCGGTGGCACATCCAATCCGCTCTACTCACTTCTTATCGCCTATACCAATGACTATCTCGATCCAGACGATATGGCCGCGGCCTCTGGAGGGCTTATCTTTATCAATGGCATGGGCGCGATCACCGGGCCTTTGGTGACGGGCTGGATGATGGACAGTTTTGGGCCCCAGGCCTTCTTTGGCATGATTGCGCTTTTGATGCTCATGCTGGCGAGTTACGCGATTTACCGGATGACCCAGCGGTCGCGTGCGGGCATCGACGATGGTGCATATGCGCCGGTTCTGCCCTCCGCCAGCCCGGTCGCGGTTGAGGTCGCGTCGGAATATTACATCGAAACAGCCTTGGAAGATGAAACGAATGAAACATAGAGTTACCTTTTTCTTTGCACTTTTGAATTAGATGGGTAGAAATTAGGGAAAGGCAGACGAACCGGAGCGGGCATATGACAACTGTTAACGAAGTTGTTGATTTTTGGCTGGACGAAGTTGGACCAGAGAAATGGTATGACGCCGATGAGGCGCTCGATCAGGAGGTGCGCAGGCGGTTCGAACAGCTTTGGTGGAACACGCTCAATGGGGCCAATGGGCTTTGGTTGACCTATGCGACGGGCACGCTCGCCTATTTGATTTTGATGGATCAAATGCCCCGCAATATGTTTCGGGGAACCGCGCGATCATTTGGATCAGATCGGCATGCTCGGGCGGCGGCGAAAGCGGCGTTGCACAATGGCTGGGATCTGAAGATCGACGAGCCGGCGCGGCAATTTTTCTATATGCCTTTGATGCATTCTGAGAGCCTGACAGATCAGGATCGCGCGGTGCGTTTGATCACCTCGCGTCTGCCGCAGGGCAAGAACTTGCAATTGCCCCATGCGCAGGCGCATCGGGATATCATCCGCAAGTTTGGCCGCTTTCCAGCCCGGAACGCGGCGTTGAACCGTCGCGCAACAGAGCCTGAGGTGACGTATACCCAAGCAGGTGGCTATGATTTCACGCTTAGAAGCTTTGCTGCAAGCCCTTAAAGCGTCGAATCAGTGACAACGGGTCGCTTCAAAGGTACTAATGAAATTTCGATTTGCACCGGTTTGAATTATAGTTTAATATTAAACTAATTCAAAAACGGAGTCCGGAAATGGCTGACAATTCCTATGATGTGATCGTGATTGGAGCGGGGCCAGGGGGCTACGTTGCGGCAATTCGTGCAGCACAATTGGGTTTAAAAACCATCGTGGTGGAACGCGAGCATATGGGGGGCATATGTCTCAACTGGGGCTGTATTCCCACGAAGGCGATGCTGCGTTCCTCTGAGGTGTATCATTTGATGCAGCGCGCCAAGGAATTTGGTTTGACGGCGCAGGGAATTGACTATGATCTCGATGCGGTTGTGGCGCGGTCTCGAGCTATCGCAAAACAACTTAATGGCGGCGTCGCCCATTTGCTGAAAAAGAATAAAGTGACCGCTTTGATGGGTGCGGCGACAATCACGGCCCCTGGCCAGGTCTCGGTCAAAACGGCCAAAGGTGAGGAGAGCTTATCGGCCAAGCACATCATCATTGCCACCGGGGCGCGGGCGCGCGAATTGCCCGGTCTTGAGGGGGATGGGGATCTGGTTTGGACCTATAAAACCGCTCTGACCCCGCCGCGCATGCCGAAAAAGCTCTTGGTGATTGGCTCCGGGGCAATTGGTATTGAATTTGCCAATTTTTATAACACGCTCGGCGTTGATACCACGGTGGTTGAGGTGATGGACCGGGTGATGCCCGTGGAAGACGCGGAAATTTCCGCCTTCGCGCAAAAGGCTTTTGAAAAGCAGGGAATGAAAATTCGCACAAAAACCATGGTGAAACAACTTGATCGCGGTCAAGGCTCTGTCACTGCGCATATTGAACAGAACGGTAAAGTCACAACCGAGGTGTTTGACACGGTGATCTCTGCTGTCGGGATCGTGGGCAATGTTGAGAATCTCGGGCTTGAGGCGCTTGGCGTTGACGTGGATCGGACCCATATTAAAACCGACGCTTATTGCCGCACTGCGGTGGCCGGTGTCTATGCCATTGGCGATGTGGCTGGAGCACCCTGGCTTGCGCATAAGGCCAGTCATGAGGGCGTCATGGTGGCTGAAATGATCGCAGGCGGCACGCCTCATCCGGTCAAGCCCGAAAGCATTGCCGGTTGCACCTATTGCACGCCGCAGGTGGCCAGCGTCGGATATACCGAAGCACAGGCCAAGGAGGCAGGCCATGAGGTGCGCGTTGGGCGCTTCCCTTTTATCGGCAATGGCAAGGCGATTGCTTTGGGCGAGTCGGAAGGTATGGTCAAAACTGTTTTCGATGCCAAAACAGGCGAGCTTCTGGGGGCGCATATGATTGGCGCGGAAGTCACAGAGCTGATTCAAGGCTATGTGGTCGGACGGCAGTTGGAAACCACGGAAGAAGATTTGATGCAAACTGTCTTCCCGCATCCCACCTTATCGGAAATGATGCATGAGAGCGTTTTAGACGCTTGGGATCGTGCCATCCACATTTGAAACCCGCAAGCTTCGAGCGCGGTACCGGCGCAAAGCAATGTTCTTTGTGCCGGTGTTTCTCAATCCACTCTTTTGGTGGAATAAATCTCTATGTTCCCTAAATGTTCTCATTTTTTAATTGGCCCCGCTGCGAGTTAATACTATGTTGTGTTCAAAGATTTGGGGTCCAAAATGGCTGAGCTAAAAAACATTGAAGTACGCGGTGCGCGCGAGCACAATCTCAAGAGTATAGATGTCGATATTCCCCGCGATCAATTGGTGGTCATAACCGGGCTGTCAGGTTCGGGCAAATCCTCTTTGGCCTTTGATACAATCTATGCGGAGGGGCAAAGGCGATATGTGGAGAGCCTATCGGCCTATGCGCGTCAATTTCTTGATATGATGGAAAAACCTGATGTTGATCACATCAGCGGTTTGAGCCCCGCGATCTCCATTGAGCAAAAAACCACCTCAAAAAATCCCCGTTCCACTGTCGGTACGGTGACGGAAATTTATGACTATATGCGGCTGTTGTTCGCGCGGGTTGGCACGCCGTTTTCTCCCGAAACTGGATTGCCGATTGAAGCGCAACAGGTTCAAGACATGGTTGACCGGGTCATGGCGATGGAGGAGGGCACGCGCGGCTATTTACTGGCACCCATTGTGCGCGACCGGAAGGGCGAGTACCGCAAAGAATTCGCCGAGCTGCGCAAACAAGGCTTTCAACGTGTCAAAGTTGATGGTGAGTTTTATGATTTGGACGAACCGCCTGCGCTCGACAAAAAATTCCGCCATGACATTGATGTGGTCGTCGACCGGATTGTGTTGCGTGAAGGGATCGAAACCCGTTTGGCCGATAGTTTTCGTACGGCCTTAGATCTGGCCGATGGCATTACCATTCTTGAAACTGCACCCTCTGAGGGCGAGCCCGAACGCCATACGTTCAGCGAAAAATTCGCCTGTCCTGTATCGGGGTTTACCATCCCTGAAATTGAGCCGCGTCTGTTCTCCTTTAACGCGCCCTTTGGTGCCTGTCCGCAATGCGACGGGTTGGGGGTTGAATTGTTCTTTGATGAGCGGCTCGTGGTGCCCGATCAAACCTTGAAGATTTCGGATGGAGCCTTGGCCCCCTGGCGCAAAGGCAAATCGCCTTACTTTCTTCAGACGATTGAATCTATTGCCAAACATTACGACTTCAAACCCTCTGCGAAATGGAAAGACCTGCCGGAAAAGGTACAAAAGGTATTTCTTTACGGATCGGGTAAGGAAGAAATCTTGTTTCGCTACGACGAGGCCGGGCGGGTGTATCAGGTGACCCGCAGCTTTGAGGGTGTCATCCCCAATATGGAGCGCCGCTACCGCGAAACTGACAGCAATTGGATCCGCGAAGAATTTGAGCGCTATCAAAACAACCGCTCCTGCGGCACCTGCGGCGGGTATCGGCTGCGGGCTGAGGCTTTGGCTGTGAAAATTGCTGGTTTGCATGCCGGGCAAGTGGTGCAGATGTCTATCAAAGAGGCATTTGAGTGGTGCAACTCGGTGCCGGAGCAGCTGAGCAAACAAAAGCTGGCCATTGCCGGGCCGATCTTGAAGGAAATTCGTGAACGGCTTGGGTTTCTCAACAATGTCGGGCTCGAATATCTGACCTTGGCGCGTAATTCCGGCACGCTTTCGGGTGGCGAGAGCCAAAGGATTCGCCTGGCCAGCCAGATCGGTTCCGGGCTTCAGGGCGTGCTTTACGTGCTGGATGAGCCAAGCATCGGCCTGCACCAAAGGGATAATGACCGGCTTTTGACCACGCTCAAAAACCTTCGCGATCAAGGAAATACCGTCATCGTCGTTGAGCATGACGAAGAGGCTATTCGCGAGGCGGATTATGTGTTCGACATTGGACCTGGCGCGGGTGTGCATGGGGGGCAAGTGGTGGCCAAAGGCACGCCTGAACAGATCGTCGCCAATGCGGCCTCTGTGACCGGAGATTATCTGTCTGGCCGTCGGTGCATTGAAATTCCAAAAACACGCCGGCTTGGCAACAAAAAGAAAGTCACCGTGAAAAAGGCGACGGGGAATAATTTACAAAATATTACGGTAGATTTTCCCCTGGGGCAGTTTGTTTGTGTCACGGGTGTTTCGGGTGGGGGCAAATCGACCCTGACCATTGAGACTCTGTTCAAAACGGCCTCGATGAATCTGAATGGTGCCCGACAAACGCCGGCACCATGTGAGACGGTGAAAGGTCTGGAGCATCTCGACAAGGTTATCGATATTGACCAACGTCCCATTGGCCGCACGCCGCGGTCAAATCCGGCCACCTATACGGGCGCCTTCACACCGATCCGCGATTGGTTTGCCGGCCTGCCCGAGGCCAAGGCCCGCGGATATAAGCCGGGGCGCTTCTCCTTTAATGTTAAGGGTGGGCGCTGCGAGGCCTGTCAGGGTGATGGGGTGATTAAAATTGAAATGCACTTCCTGCCGGATGTCTATGTTGAATGTGAAACCTGCAAAGGCGCGCGCTATAATCGCGAAACCTTGGAGGTGAAGTTTAAAGGGCAATCCATTGCTGATGTGCTGGATATGACCGTTGAGATGGCGCAGGATTTTTTCAAGGCTGTGCCCTCGATCCGTGAGAAGATGGATGCGCTCATGCGGGTAGGGCTGGGCTATATTAAAGTGGGTCAGCAAGCCACAACCCTGTCAGGAGGCGAGGCGCAACGGGTGAAGCTATCGAAAGAGCTGTCCAAGCGCAGCACGGGTCGTACCCTATATATTTTGGATGAACCGACCACGGGTCTGCATTTTGAAGATGTGCGCAAATTGCTCGAAGTGCTGCATGAGCTGGTTGATCAGGGCAATTCTGTCATTGTGATCGAACACAACTTGGATGTGGTGAAAACCGCAGATCACATCATTGATATTGGCCCCGAGGGTGGCGACGGCGGAGGCCAGGTGGTGGCCAAAGGCAAGCCCGAGGAGGTGGCAAAAGTCTCGAAAAGCCACACAGGCCGCTATCTCAAGGAGATGCTCGCCGCGCAAAAATAGCGTTAGATCTGAGGTTTGCTCAGGATCAAGTCAAGCAAAGACTGAAGTCCAGGCGCATCAAGTTGGTCAAAATTCGTGCAGAGATTTTCTACGGTTTGTGCAGTTTTGACCCCCAAAATCGGATCCGCGAATAGGTGGAATTTCTCGGTCATTTCCGCATCTGTGAGTGGCATATCGACATCGCCGCGTGGGCTGCGCGGGCTGCTTTCAAACATGCGCCCATCGCGCAGGTGGAGGCTCACCTGTGCCCAACGTTTTCCTTCGCTGATATGGGTTAAATGTGGGTCATCAATTAAATGCGTCGCGGTACTGATGCGCAAAATTTCGGGATCTTTCAGAGTCTCGGGTGCCAATTCTGAGGGACCGATTTGCCCGCGCACAATCATGCAGGCAACAGGAAAGGCGATTGAATAGGCAAATTCATCAGCCGTTGTCGGGCGATGCCCAGCCAGCCGGGTTGCGTTGTGAAAGGTTTTTATCTCCACAGAGCTGATCTGTTGATGGGTAATGGAATGCTTGGCCATGAGATCGGCTGCGGCATCTATGCTTGGGTGGGCCCAACGACAACAAGGGTAGGGCTTGTAATGGGTGTCGGTCACCAATTTCCAGGTCTCGCCCAACTCCTGCCAATGTGGCCCCTCACAGGTGAGCGCCGGAGCACCGGTGAATCCGTTGAGAGCCAAAAATCCAGCTGTGACTCCGGCCGGAGCACCCCATCCAACCCCGTCGCGCACCATAGTCGGATGGTCTATACAGCGCATCATCTGGCTGCGTGGACCATGATATTCGCCAATGCCTGCGGCCTCACGAATTTGCATGGGATTACAGCCAATCACCCGCGCAGTCATCGCAGCGACCCCAACCGCAGTCCAAGCTCCCGATGTATGGTATTCGGCGCAGGTGTCATGCTGTGTCAGCCCGGCGCGGTAGCTTATCTCATAGGCCAATGCCAAATAGGTTGCAAAATCCTGCCCTGTCATCGGGCGCTCATCGGCCAGAGCCAAAAGCGCCGGAAAAATTGCAGATCCCGCATGGCCCTTGCAAGGGGAGGTGCCATCATGGGCGTCGATGCTGTCGATCGTCATCGCGCCGGCCATCGCTGCGCCGGCCAGGCTTGCCAGATGTCCATCAAAAAGACAGCGCGCGGCTGAGGCCGAAGTGGCACCGAACATGGCTCTTGCGGTTTTGGTTCCAATCCGAGCCATGTCGGTTTGCGCGCCAATCGCCGCAACCCCAATGCTGTCGAGCAGCGAGCGTCGCAAGACTTTCAACACATCCTCTGGCAGATCCCTGAAGGATAGGCTGGCAGCAAAGTCTTGCATCAACATCTGGCTCTCCTAGGAACGTGTGCGGCCCTCGAATCGCGGCAGCATGGCGGAAAAATCTCGACCGCTACCATCTTCCTGTTCTACAAATATTTTGTAAAGTTCAGTCGCAGCCGCGCCCATGGGCGTATCGGCATCCACATCTTGAGCCGCCTGTTGTGACAAGCGCAGATCTTTCAGCATGAGATCGGCGGCAAAGCCCGGAGCGTAGCCGTTATCTGCAGGGCTTTGTGGCCCGACGCCAGGTGCTGGACAATAGGCATTCATCGTCCAACTGTAGCCCGAAGAGGTGCTCACCACGTCAAACATGGCTTGCCGATCTAGGCCCAGTTTATCGGCCAGGGCGAAGGCTTCGCAGGTGCCGATCATCGTGATGCCAAGTATCATATTATTGCAAATTTTTGCCGCTTGCCCATTGCCAGCGCCGCCGCAAAGCACAGCTGTGCGCCCCATGATGTCAAACAGCGGGGTCACTGCGGCAAAGCTCTCATCTGCTCCGCCCACCATGAAGGTCAAAGTGCCAGCCTCAGCCCCGCCCACGCCGCCAGACACGGGTGCGTCGAGAAAGCTGATGTCCCGATCCTCGGCGAGGCGCGCAATTTGCCGGGCCGTGGCCACGTCAATGGTGGAACAATCGAGCAAGACTGTGCCTTTTCCCATAACAGGCAGAACTTGATCGGCCACTGATTGAGCAATTTTCCCATTGGGGAGCATGGTAATGACCACATCGGCGCCCAGAGCGGCCGCTTCGGCACTGGCGGCGGTGCTCACCCCCTCTGCGGTGGTGCCAGCTGGGTCAAATCCCGCAACTCTATGGCCGGCAGCGGCCAGATTTTTGGCCATGGGCGCCCCCATATTTCCAAGTCCAATAAATCCGATGTTCATGTTAATTCTCCGTGAGATCAAGGGAATGGAGTCCCAAAGGACGCAGCATGGCGCTGGCCGCTGGCAAAAGCGGATCGGTCATCGCGTGCCGCCATTTTGGGGACTTGTCTTTGTCGATCACCATCGCGCGGATGCCTTCGATGAAATCACCTTGCTCCGCGGCGCGGTAGGTGAAACGATATTCCATGCCCAGAGCCAAAACGATATCATCCAGCCCGCGCACGCGGTGGATCAACTCAATGGTCGCGGCCATGGCCAGCGGGCTAGAGCGGCCCAGTTTCTTGAGGCAGGCCTCGGCAAAATCGCCACCAGAGTGATTGAGATTGTTGACAATATCGCCGAAAAAATCACCGCGGAAAAACTCATTCACCTGCGGTTCAATCTGCAAGAGTGGAGCAGGGCCCGCAGGGCGGGCGGCCTTGGCAATTGCTGAAACATCGCCTGTGTCGCAGATGGTTCGGATCAATCCGGGCCAATCGTCTTGTGGGATAAAATGATCTGCAAAGCCGGCAAAAATGGCATCTGCCGGTCCCATACGGCTGGCGGTTGTGCCAAGATATTCACCGAAGCGTCCGGGTGCTCGGGCCAAAAGCAAGGAGCCGCCCACATCTGGCACAAGACCAATGCCGCATTCTGGCATGGCAATTTGGCTGGATTCGCAGACAATTCGATGCGGCAAGTGGCAGCCGAGCCCCACGCCACCGCCCATTGTGAAACCGTGCAAAAAGCTGATGATCGGCTTATGGCTGGTCGCGAGTTTGGCGTTGAGGCGGTATTCATCGGTCCAAAATTGCCGGCCATAATCGAAGTCTCCGGCCAGGGCTGTTTTATACATGGCCGTTATATCGCCACCGGCGCAAAAGGCCCGCTCACCCGCGCCTTCAAACAGGATCACGTCAATATCTGGATCGGCTTCCCACGTCCCAAGGTAGCTCTCAATTTGCAGGCACATCTCATAGGTCAAAGCGTTCAACGCGCCCGGCCGGTTGAGTGTGAACCGCCCGGCCTTGCCGTCTTTGCGCGCGATGAGATCACTCATGCGCGCAAACCCCTTGCAACAATCATCCGCATGATTTCATTGGTGCCTTCTAAGATTTGATGCACCCTGAGATCGCGCACGGTTTTTTCAATGCCGTAATCGGCCAAATAGCCATAGCCACCATGCAGTTGCAGGCAGTCATTGGCCACTTTGCTACCCATATCTGTCACCAACTTTTTGGCCATAGCGCAGAAATGCGTTGCATCTGCTGCGCCATTGTCCAGTTTCCAAGCGGCTTGCCGCAGAAATATGCGCGCAGATTGCAGCTCGATCTCCATATCGGCCAGACGAAATTGCAGGGCTTGAAACTGATCTATTGATTTCCCAAAGGCTTTGCGCTCAGCCATATAGGCGCGGGTTGCGTCAAATGCCTGTTGCGCAGCGCCCAAAGAACAAGCTGCGATATTGAGCCGACCGCCATCCAGCCCAGCCATTGCGTAGGAAAATCCGCGGCCTTCCTCACCCAAAAGGTTTTCGATGGGTGTCTTGCAGTCATCCAGCTGCACTTGTCGGGTGGGTTGCGCGCGCCAGCCCATTTTATCCTCTAGCCCGCCGAAGGACAGCCCCTCGGCGCCATCTTCCACGATCATGGCGGTGATGCCCTTTGGACTGTCATCGCCCGTGCGGGCCATGATAATATAGGCATCAGAATAGCCGCCACCGGAGATAAAGGCCTTAGTGCCTGTGAGGGAGAAGTCTGTGTTGCTCTTATCTGCCCGTGTCTTCAATGCCGAGGCATCAGAGCCCGAGCTAGGCTCGGTGAGGCAATAGGAAAAGAAGGTTTCCATAGTCAAGGCGCGCGGAAGATATTTATCCCGCAGCGCCTGTGAGCCGAACTTATCAATCATAGCGGCGCACATATTGTGGATGGACAAAAACGACGCCACCGTTGGGCAGGCCATCGAGAGCGCTTCAAACACCAAAGTTGCATCAAGCCGGCTCAGGCCCGATCCACCGCTTTCTTCACGCACGTAGAGCCCTCCAAAGCCCAATTGTGCCAATTGGGGCCAGAGGCTCTTTGGAATTTCACCGGCCTCTTCCCACTCCCGCGCGAAAGGCGCGATGTGTTGGGCGCCAAAATCACGGGCCATGTCAAAAATCGCGGTTTGTTCTTCGGAAAGGGCAAAATCCATACGACAGCTCCTGTCATTTCGTTAAGGCAAGTGAAGCAAATCCCAAAGCAGGAATCCAGCTTCTATTTTGAAGGCCGAGTCTGCTGAGTGTTGCATGCGCCGGGGACCGCTTGCCACCGGCGCTGCGCGTGATTTATTCCATGACGGGAATAGAGAATTCGCCACCTTCTTTGGTGCCTGAAGGCCAGCGCGAAGTCACTGTCTTGGTGCGTGTGTAGAATTTAAACGCATCTGGCCCGTGCTGGTTCAAATCACCAAAGACAGATTTTTTCCACCCACCGAAGGTGTGATAGGCCAATGGCACTGGGATGGGCACATTGATGCCCACCATGCCAACATTGACCCGATTGGCAAAATCGCGCGCGGTATCGCCGTCACGGGTGAAGATCGCAGTGCCATTGCCATATTCATGATCCATGGCGAGCCCCAGAGCTTCTTCATAGGTCTCTGCGCGAACGGTGGACAGTACCGGGCCGAATATTTCGTATTTGTAGATGTCCATATCCTTGGTCACATTGTCGAACAAATGCGCGCCGACAAAAAAGCCGTCCTCGTAGCCCTGGAGGTTGAAGTCACGACCATCCACTACAAGATTTGCCCCTTGATCTATGCCGGTTTGCACCAGGCGCTCGATATTTGCCTTGGCAGCTGCGGTGACAACTGGGCCGTAGTCGACATCATTGCCCGCCGTATAGGGGCCAACCTTTAGAGCTTCGACCCGCGGGATCAATTTTTCCATAAGGCGGTCGGCTGTGTCTTCGCCGACGGGAACTGCGACAGAAATGGCCATGCACCGTTCGCCGGCGGCGCCATAACCTGCACCCATCAGCGCATCTGCCGCTTGATCCATATCCGCATCTGGCATGATGATCATATGGTTTTTCGCACCACCAAAGCACTGAACCCGTTTGCCATTGGCGCAGCCGGTCGCATAGATATATTCTGCGATTGGGGTAGAGCCGACGAAGCCGACTGATTGAATGACATCATGATGCAGGATCGCGTCGACCGCTTCTTTATCGCCGTTCACGACCTGCAAAACGCCCTTGGGCAGGCCGGCTTCTTCGAGCAATTCCGCCAACATCAACGGCACAGAGGGGTCGCGCTCAGAGGGTTTCAAGATAAAGGCGTTGCCGCAGGCAATGGCCGGCGCAAACATCCACATGGGAATCATGGCTGGGAAATTGAACGGGGTGATGCCAGCCGTGACGCCAAGCGCCTGACGCATGGAGTACATATCAATGCCGGGACCGGCGCTGTCCGTGAATTCACCTTTCAGCAAATGCGGTGCACCAATGCAATATTCCACAACTTCTAAACCACGGATCACATCGCCTTTGGCATCAGGCAAGGTCTTGCCATGCTCGCGACTCAAAGCCTCGGCCAATTTGTCCATATCGCGGTTCAATAGATCCACAAATTTCATCAAAACCCGGGCGCGGCGCTGGGGGTTGACGGCAGCCCAAGCGGGCTGTGCTGCGGCGGCGTGGGCCACGGCTTGTTCGAGCTCGGCACCAGTGGCCAGCGGGACTTTCGCTTGAACCTCGCCAGTCGCCGGGTTGTAGACATCCGCAAAACGTCCAGAGATGCCTTTGACATGGGCACCATTGATATAGTGGGTTAACTCTTGCATGGGGGGCTCCTTGTTTTTTGTTCTTTTAATCTTGCAATAATGTAATTAAAAGAGAAAATAATCCAAAATCATTTTGCGAAATTGTAGGTTTGCAATGGAAAACTGGGATGATCTCCGCATTTTTTTGACCGTGGCACAATCGGGCAGCCTGACGGTTGCAGCGCAGGTTTTAAAAATTGACCCTGCAACAGTCGGTCGCAGGATTGCCAGGTTGGAGCAGACCCATGCAACGCTGCTTTTTTCAAAATCTCCAAAGGGCTATGAGTTAACCGAAGCGGGGCATGGGCTGGTGGCGCATGTGGATGCCGCGCAAGCCTCTTTGAATGCGGGACTTGGGGCTTTGCGCGGTGACGGGGAGGGGCTTCGGGGGCAAATTCGCATCGGTGCGCCGGATGGATGCGCCAATTTCCTTCTGCCGCAGGTCTGCGGACATATCACAACAACCTATCCAGATTTAGATATTCAAATCGTGGCTTTGCCAAGGGTTTTCAACCTGACGCGGCGCGAGGCTGATATGGCGATTGGGGTGAGCCAACCCACGGCTGGGCGGCTTATGGT
>ENA-OREB01001207-OREB01001207.1-marine-metagenome-genome-assembly--contig:-NODE-1207-length-12805-cov-3.145663_pt1 | contig 12805 bp, 8 predicted proteins | sample MGYA00248625_ERZ508552 | MGnify/ENA primary metagenome ERZ508552 (study PRJEB26219, sample SAMN06267888) | marine metagenome | isolation source: Monterey Bay, California, USA | place: USA:Monterey Bay...
GTCAGCTCTTCGGCCGTTTCTGGCACCTCTGTGGCGCGCGACTTTGTTGAACTGCCAAGCCAGTTGTATGAACATTGGCTTGAAGTACCTGAAGTTTTGCAAAAATTTGCCATTCATGCGCAAACTGGCGCGGTCATGCCGGATGATTTGCTGAAGCGTATGCTCGGGGCGGCGACGTTTGATATGGGATTTCAAACCGTGGAATATATCGCTTCTGCGCTTGTGGATTTAAGTTTTCATGAAGCTGACGCCCCCCGAGACCCCATGGCGCGGCAGGCAGAGGTTTTGGCAGATATTGGCATGCCGGAGGCCATCGGGATGCGCCATGCGACGCCGCAATTTGCCCACGTATTCGCGGGCGATGGCTATTCGAGCGGGTATTATAGCTATATGTGGTCAGAGGTGATGGATGCGGATGCATTTGCATCCTTTGAGGAAGCGGCTGGACCGTTTGATATGGAACGGGCGCGGGCTTTGCAGGACAATATCTTGTCGAAAGGTGGCAGTGCGGATGCACAGGAGCTTTATGTGGCATTTCGCGGAAAATTGCCGGATGCGACCGCCTTGCTGCGCAATCGCGGATTGTAGCTTAGTCGAAGATCTCTGCTTCGGTGACACCCCAAAGCGCGGTTTTTGGGGCCCAGCCTTTGTAGCCTGCGGATGACAGCCGGCACCAATTGGGATTACAGGATAAAAGCCGCGCCAGCACGTTGCGCTCAAGCCTTGCGGTGACCAGCGACTGAGCTGCCGGTTGATTGCGCAGATCCAGATGATCCTGCACGACCATGACTGTGCGACTGCCCGACAGCAGTGAATAATGGATCCAGCCGCCCGCGCCCTCAAAATCAAGCACTTTGCGCCAATGGCCATGTTCGGCCACCACCTGCAATGGCATGTTGCGCAGCTTCAAGATCCAATCAATGCGGTGGGTGAGCGACGGTCCGCGCCGCACATTGCCTTCACTGGCCTTTAAAGAAACGTAACGCGGTATCGGCAATTTTGTGACAGTGCCCTTTTGCGGCGCACCCGCAAGCCCTGGCCCGGCGCAGATCGCGATGCAGAAAATTACGCTGAGAATTTTTTGCCATTCTTTTGTCATCATCATGCCTGTCCAGATGCGGCGTCTCATCGTCCAGCGATATAAGTGATCTTCGCCGGGATCGCACGCATTTACCCCGCCACATGACGCGCTGCAAGGGTGCTTAGCAGCGACAGAATCGCCTTGGGATGATATATTTTGGTGTGAAAAATCTTGTGAGGTCGGTTTTTGTAACTGGGACGTCGGCGCGACTTCCCTTTTTACGCCGTCTTAGGGCAATCTACGCGCAACGCAAAAAGGAGTCGTGCGCGATGAAGACGCAAGTAAAAGCATTGGTTGTCGGTGGCGGGGCAGTTGGGACCTCCATTGCCTACCATCTTGGAAAACGCGGTTGGGATACCATGTTGATTGAGCGCGATGAGCTGACCTCCGGCTCGACCTGGCATGCGGCGGGGCTCTTGCCGCTGTTCAACATGTCTTATGCAACCACGCATATCCACAAGTACTCGGTTGATTTTTATAAATCCCTTGAAGAGGAAACCGGTTTGAATGCGGGTTTTGCGGTGGTGGGCAATCTTCGGATGGCACAAACAGAGGAGCGGATGGATGAATATCGTCTCTATGCCTCAACCGCAGAAACCTGCGGCGTGCCCTATGTCTTTATGTCACCGGATGAAATTAAAGCAAAATGGCCGCTCATTCGCACCGAGGATCTCAAAGGAGCACTTTATCATAACACAGATGGCTATATTAATCCGGCCGATGTGACCATGGCTATGGCCAAGGGCGCGCGGCAACTTGGCGTGAGCATTGAGCGCAAGTGGCAGGCGGATGGTTTTCATTGGACCGGCAGCCACTGGGAAGTGACCTGCACCAAAATGATGGAGAAGGGCGGAAACCTTGTGCCTTCGGAGGAGCAAATTGTGATCACAGCGGAGCATGTGGTCACAGCCTCTGGCAATCATGCGCAGCGTACAGCAAAAATGTTGGGCATCAAAATTCCAGCCATTCCGGTTGAACATCAATTTGTCGTATTAGAGCAAGATCCGGCATTGGTGGCCTACCGCGCTGAGGGCAATCCTGAACATCCGGTGATCCGCGATGCAGATGCGCAAAGCTATGTGCGCGAGGAACGCGGCGGTTGGATTCTTGGAGTGTATGAAAAAGACGCCCCGGCGCGCTTTGAACATGGGGTGCCAGACAGCTTCCGCGCTGATCTTTTCCCGCTCGCTCTGGAGCGGATTGAAGAGCAATATATGGCGATGATCCACCGCGTGCCTTCCTGCGAGGAAAGCGGGCTGAAAGATGATTTCAACGGGCCAATTTGTTATACGCCCGATGGCAACCCGCTGGTGGGTCCAGCGCCGGGCCTGCGCAATATGTGGCTGGCTGAGGGGTTTAGCTTTGGAATTACAGCTGCGGGCGGTACCGGCTATTATATGGCGCAGATGATGGTGGATGGGGAGGCTGAGATTGACATGGCCAGCCTAGACCCCAAACGCTACGGCAATTGGATGACCACAGAATTTGCCATGCGCAAAAACGAAGAATGCTATGACCACGTCTATGTTCTGCACCACCCCGATGAAGAGCGCCCTGCCGCACGGCCCTTGCGCACGGCGCCGGCCTATGATCGGCAAAAGGCTCGCGGCGCACAGTTTGGTTGGGTCAACGGCTGGGAACGTCCCAATTATTTCGGTCCGCTGGACGTGCCCGAAGATTTTGACGAAAAGTCCCGCAGTTTCCGCCGTGGAGCCTGGTGGAAATACGCGGTCGAAGAAGCGCGTGCCATCCGCGAAGGGGTCGGGCTTGTGGATGCAACAGCCTTTACCAAACATATCGTCAAAGGCCCCGGTGCGACAGCATTTCTCGACTGGTTCACCTGCAATAAATTGCCGCGCGTGGGCCGCATCAATCTCACCTATGCTTTGACAGGCCATGGCACCACGCGCACGGAATACACCATTGTGCGCCTCTCTGAGCAAGAATATTATTTGGTCTCAGCGGGGGCATGGAGTGCCTATGATCAAGATTACCTGAAAAAGGCGATTGAGGATAAAGAAGCTGAATTTGGCCGCATTGAGCTTCAAGACGTCACCACCCAATGGGGGGTTTTTGCCCTTGCAGGTCCCAAGGCGCGCGATGTCTTGCGCGATGTGATTAACGATCCAGACCCGGCCATTGCACTCTCCAACAAGCGCTTTCCGTGGCTTTCAGCACGGCAAATTGAGCTGGGCATGTGCCCGGTCAATGCGATCCGCGTGGCCTATACGGGAGAGCTGGGTTGGGAGCTGCATCATCCTATGGAAATGCAGAACTATCTCTTTGACCTGCTGGAAAAAGCCGGTGCAAAACATGGTATGAAATTGGTTGGCGCGCGGGCGCAAAACTGGCTGCGGCAGGAAAAGTCCTATCGCGCTTTCGGAACAGAGCTGGGGCGTGATGCCACGCCGCTTGAGGCTGATCTACCACGCTTTGTGGATCTGTCGAAAGAGTTTCATGGCAAAGCGGCGATGGAGGCGCTTGGGGTCCGGGTTAAATGTTGCACACTTTTGATTGACGGGCCGGAGGACGCGGATCCATGGGGCCGCGAAGCATTGTATCATGGCGAGACCCGAGTTGGTCGCCTCACCTCCGGCGGATATTCGGTCCATTTTGAGAAATCTATCGGCATGGGCTACCTGCCGCCAGAACTTGCCATGCCTGGTACGAAGTTGCAGGTGAAAATGCTCAACAGTCTTTGGGATTGCGAAGTTGTGCAAGACAGCCCTTATGATCCCAGCAATGCCACCATCCGGATGGATGGATAATATCTAAGGGGTGTGGCATCACGCCCCCCCCGGTTTCTTGCAGATTGGCGACGTCAGGTTACAAAACGCGCCGGGCTCAGCTGCGCCACAATCTCAGCCGTCAGCTGTGGTTTTCGGCCCAACGCCGACGCGGCCACCAGTTGCGAGGCGGCGGGGGCGGTGAAAAATCCATATCCGCCCTGTCCCACGGCCCAGATGAAACTCTCCTCCTGCGGCGCGGCACCCAGGACCAGATTGCGATCAGGCGCAAACGTGCGCAGGCCAGCCCATGACGATATAGGCCGCGTTACCTCTTCAGTCACATAGTCTTGATAACGCGCTAGAGCTTCGGCCAGATCCTGATCATCTGGCCAAGCATCCATGGGCGGGCTGGGGGTCTCTTCTGCCAGCGAGACAATCAATGCACCCGCGTCGGCCTTGGCATACCACCGCTCACTGGGGCCAAACAGCATGGGCCAGGTCGAAGGATCATGCCCGCCTGGCGCGGCCAGTCGTGCCACACTGCGGCGCATCGGTGTCAGCCCAATGGGTGCAAGTCCGGCCAGTGCGGCGATCTCATCGCCCCAAGCCCCTGCCGCGTTAATCAACTGGCGCGCCGTGAATGTCTGCTCTTGGCAGGTGACCTGCCATCCGCCGACAATTTTTTGAATGGCCTGAACGCATTGATGCGTTTCAATCACTCCGCCATTCCTGCGAAAGAGTTTGGCAAAGCGCTGTAACATCATATCGGTGTCAATATCCTGCGCGGTGGTGCTGTAGGCTGCGCGCAAAACCTTCTGGGTGTCGAGGATCGGCACGCGTGCCTGGGCCTCTGCCATCGAAATTTCGGTCAGATCCATATGGCGCCGGTCCGCCTCAAATTGGGTTTCTTCACCGCGCAGGCATAAAAGCATAAAGCCGCGTGGGCTGAGTACGCCGTCCAAAAAACCGTCCCAATCGGCGCGCCCAGCTTTTGCAAGCGCGATTGTCGAAGGACTGCCGTAATTTTCCTCATAGAGCGCCGCCGAGCGCCCAGAGCTGTGATAGGCCAAATGTGCTTCGCGTTCCAAGACCCGGCAAGTCCCATGCTCCGACAAGCGCGCTGCAGCTGAAATCCCAGCAATGCCGCCGCCAATGATGATAAAATCGTCCATAGGGCAATCATGCACAGTTGCGCGGTGTTCAAAAGCAAAAAGGGGGCCAGAGGCCCCCTTTTCAAACCTGTATAGATTTTTTTAGTTCGGCACGTCGCCTTCAATGCCTTCAAGATAGAAATTCATGCCGGCCAAACCGCCATCGCCGTAATCAGAAGCGGTTTCACCCGCTGCCAACCAAGCGGAACCATCTTGTTTATTCAGCGGACCGGTGAAGGCATGGTAGGAGCCATCGGCTAGGCTGTCCCGCAAGGCTTCAGCCGAGGTCTTTATATCCGCAGGAACGGCGCTTGAAATTTCACCAATGCCAACCATGCCGGCGCCGATACCATCCCAAGTGCTTGTGGAGGTCCAAGTGCCATCCATAACCGCTTTGGTTCGGGCGATGTAATAAGGGGCCCAGTCATCGATGATCGAAGATACGCGGGGCATTGGTCCATAGGCCGCCATATCGGAGGCTTGACCAAAGGTAATCACATTGCCGGCAGCTTGAGCGGCGGCTTGCGGTGCGGTGGAATCCGTGTGTTGCAATACCACGTCTGCGCCCTGTTCAATCAGAACTTTCGCAGCATCTGCTTCTTTGGTGGGGTCAAACCAAGTATAGGCCCAAACGATTTTAAATTGCACGTCTGGGTTCACTGCTTTGGCGTGGATATAGGCAGAGTTGATGCCGCGGATCACTTCGGGAATTGGGAAGGAGCCAATGTAACCAATGATATTGGATTTGGTCATTTGACCCGCGATATGGCCCTGAACCGCACGGCCTTCATAAAAGCGCGCAGAATAAACTGAGACGTTGTCAGCTTGCTTGTAACCTGTGGCATGTTCGAACTTCACATTTGGGAATTTGGCCGCAACATTGATGGTCGGGTCCATATAGCCAAATGAGGTGGTGAAAATCAGATCTGCGCCTTTCAGCGCCATATCGGTCATTACCCGCTCAGCGTCCGGTCCTTCTGGAACGTTTTCCACATACATGGTTTCGACGTTATCGCCAAAGGCTTCCACAACGGCCTTGCGGCCTTGGTCATGCTCATAGGTCCAACCGCCGTCACCGACCGGGCCGACATAAACAAAGCCGACCTTAGTTTTTTCGGCCAGCGCGCCCGTGGCCGCTGTCATCGCCAACGCGGCGCTGGCTAGGATTGTTTTAATGTTCATTAGGTTTCCCCCTGTTAATAAATGACCTCAGCGTGAGGCATGGAACGCACGGCCAAGGGCCGCAGGTGCATTGAGTGAAGCTTTGTTGCGATGCGCAGACATCACAACCAACACAATGATAGTTATCAGATAGGGTGACATCGACAAATACTCAACTGGAATTGACACACCCGCGGCCTGCAGATTTAGCTGCAAAACGGCAACTCCGCCGAAAAGATAGGCACCCAGAAGCACGCGCGCTGGTTTCCAGCTAGCAAAAACAACAATAGCCAAAGCAATCCATCCAGCTCCCGCGGTCATACCTTCGGTCCATTGGGGCACGCGCACCAAAGAGAGAGCCGCCCCCCCCAGACCTGCGCAGGCCCCTCCAAACATAATGGCCATAATGCGAACCTTGACGACCTTATAGCCCAGAGCGTGGGCGGCATCATGGCTTTCGCCTACGGCGCGCAGGATCAATCCACCGCGGGTATATTTCAAGAACCACCAAACCCCAGCAACCAAGGCCAAGGCGACATACACTGTGATGTCGTGAGAAAACAACACCGGACCGAGAATGGGGATGTCGCTGATGATAGGCAGATCCAGCTTCGCACTCGCCGGGGGCTTAATCCCAATATAGCTTTGCCCCATAAGCGCCGAAAGTCCGAGGCCAAAGAGTGTTAGTGCCAAGCCTGTGGCAACTTGGTTTGACAGAAAAAATTGCGTCAAAAGAGCAAAGACCAAGGAGAGGGCCGCCCCGCCAAGCGCGGCACAGATAAAACCGATGATCGGCGATCCCGTCCCCACGGCCGCGGCAAAGCCGGCAATGGCTCCGATGATCATCATACCTTCAACCCCAAGGTTCAAAACCCCAGATTTCTCGACCACCAATTCCCCAATCGAAGCCAATAAAATAGGTGTTGCGGCCACCATGAGCGAGGCGACCAAGAGAGTTGGGCTAATTGAGCTTAAATCCATGACAGATATGTCCTGTTTGCAATCAAGTCTGGGGGGCCTCCGGAGATTTTCATGGGTGGCTCCCCGCACTTGCTAATTTAAGTTTGAAGTTCGTCAGCATGTCGAGAGCAAGTAAAAAAAACAGCAACATGCCTTGAAAGGCCTGGATCGCTGCAGAGGGCAGGCCGAGACTGGATTGCGCAATCTCACCACCAATATAGGTCAGTGCCATGAGCAGTCCGGCCAAGAGGATGCCGATCGGATGGAGCCGGCCCAAAAATGCGACAATGATGGCCGTGAACCCGTAGCCGACATTGAAATCAATACTGATTTGTCCGCTGGGTCCCGAGACTTCAAACATGCCGGCCAGCCCCGCCAAAGCGCCACTAAATCCAAGGCAATAAACCACAAGCCGCTTTGGATTGACCCCGGAAAATTTAGCTGCCTTGGGGCTTTCTCCGGTCAAACGAATGTGAAAGCCCATTTGATGCCGCGCCAATAAGACATAGGCAAAAATCACGGCGATGAAGGCAAACATAACGCCCATGTGAATACCGGTGCCTGTCCAAAGCTCTGCATTGTGCGCGCTGGCGTATTGCTGCAAATTACGAGACCCGGGAAAGCCAAATCCTTCAGGATTTTTCAACAAACCCAGTGACATAGACGCCAGCAGCTGTTCTGCGACATAGACCAGCATGAGGCTCACCAAGATTTCATTGGTGCCAAACCTTGTTTTCAAAATCGCAGGAATCATAGCCCAGACAAAGCCGCCCAATGCGCCAAAAAAAATCATGCTGGGAAAAATGAACGCGCTTTGCGCCGGATAGACAGCCAGCGCCACGCCTGCGCCACAAATTGCACCGATGATATATTGTCCTTCGGCGCCAATGTTCCAAATGCCAGCGCGGAACCCCATCGACAGACCAATGGCGATCATAATCAAAGGCGCGCCTTTGACCAAAAGCTGCGGGCGATAATACCATGCAAATTCGGAGAACAGTGGATCATAGAAAATTGTGCGGATGGCTTCAAAGGGATCCTTTCCCAAAGCGGCAAACATGATGCCGCCGCCGATCATTGTGGCAAAAACGGCCAGAACCGGAGCCAAATAAGCCCAAGTCTTTGAGGGGTTCGGGCGTTTTTCAAGCCGCAGCATTGGCGCCTCCTAGCAAGAGGCCAATTTCATCCAAACTTAGGCCCGACATTGGGCGGGCGGCTGACAGGCAGCCGGCATTGAGTGCGGCGAAATTGGTAGAAGTTTCTATAAGCTCATCCAAATCCTGGCTGATGATGATGACCCCTGCGCCTTGGCTTGCCAGGTCTAGCAAGGCTTGGCGAATGGCCGCCGCCGCGGCTGCATCGACGCCCCAAGTGGGTTGGTTGACGATCAAGACTGAAGGATTTTGCAGAACCTCGCGGCCGATGACGAATTTCTGCAAATTGCCGCCGGACAGGGACCGTGCGGCAGACTGTGCATCGGGCGTGCGCACATCGAAGGTTTCGATCACCTCCTGCGCAAAAGCGCGGGCGCGCGGCCAGTCCAGAAAGCCTGAACGGCTCAGCTCTTTGCGCACCATCCCCGTAAGCATGGCATTTTCCGTCAGGCTCATATCGGGCGCAGCCGCATGGCCCAAACGCTCCTCTGGGGCGGCCAAAAGTCCCAAGGCGCGCCGTGCATTTGGCACCAAATGCCCAATGTCCATCGTGTTGAGTTTGATCTGGTCTTGCGGGCGGAGCACTTCACCAGACAGGCAAGCAACCAGCTCGGCTTGCCCATTGCCCGCAACGCCGCCGATCCCTAAGACTTCACCCTTGCGAAGGGAAAAAGATATATTTTTCAGACTTGTGCCAAAGGTTGTTTGCGGTGCAAGTGAAAGATCGGCCACGTCGAGCACCACATCGCCGAGCGCGCCGTGTTGCGGTTTTGCCGAGTTGAGCGTGCCGCCGACCATCATCTCTGCCAACGCGCGTGCAGATTTTTTCCGCGGATCGCATGTGGCGATCTTGCGCCCTGCGCGCAAAATGGTTGCGGTCTCACACAGATCGCGAATTTCTTCGAGTTTATGGGAAATGTAGAGAATGGAGGTGCCTTCTGACTTGAGCTTGCGCAGCGTGGCAAAGAGGGTTTGTACCTCTTGCGGGGTCAAAACGCTGGTGGGTTCATCCATGATGAGCAGTTTGGGGTCTTGCAAAAGACAGCGGACGATCTCGACCCTTTGGCGTTCCCCAGCAGAGAGATCTCCCACTAGCCGCTCCGGATCCAGTGGCAGGCCATAAGCCTCAGAGACTTGCGTGATCCTGGCCGAGAGGGCGCTGGGTTTTGGTGGGTTTTCCATGCCGAGGGCGATGTTTTCCGCCACAGTCAAAGCTTCAAAGAGGCTGAAATGCTGAAACACCATCGCCACGCCTGCGGCCCGTGCCGCACGGGGCTCTTCGGGGGCGTAGGGCGCATCAAAAAGCTGCATTCGTCCGGAATCGGGCCGCACCAATCCGTAGATCATCTTGACCAAAGTTGATTTACCGGCGCCATTTTCGCCCAAGAGCGCATGAATTTCTCCCGTGCCGATGTCAAACCCCACATCCTGATTGGCAATGACACCGGGGTAGGCCTTTGTCAGCCCCTCTAGGTGTAAAAGTGTCTTACTCATGAAAGAGCACTCCTGTGTCGCGTTTTGGCGTTCATATTGTGAGACAATAGGGCTTGGGTGACCCCAATCGCAATCGAAATTGGCTGTTTTCCAAGGTTTGGATCACCAATTGGGCAAGTTATCTTTGAAATGGCCCCTGGCGCATGTCCCAAGGCCATCAACCGCCGCTGAAACCGCGCCCATTTACTGGCCGATCCAATCAAACCACAAAAATCGAATCCGCGCAGCAGAGCGGCGTGGCACAGTTCCAAGTCCAGACTATGGGCATAGGTAAAGATCAAGTGCTGCGCGTGCCGCGGTGCATGGGCCATAAGGGCCGCCGGGTTCTCGGCCGGAACCAGCGTCACGGCCTCAGGCGGTGTTTTGGGAAAGCGGTCTGGGCTGGTATCAATCCATGTCACCTCAAGGTCTGGCATCTGCGAGGCGATATGCACAACCGCCCGCCCCACATGCCCCGCCCCCCAGATCCACAAGGGGTGTGCGGCTGGTGTGAGCGTCTCTGCCAACCAGCCTGCGGTGCAGATCAGCGCCGCTGGGTCTGCCGAGCCGTTGCGCCATCCCTTTTGCAACTGGGCCATCTGCAGAGGCATCACCATGTCCCCGTCAATGCGGCGGATGAAGACATCGGGTGCATCAACCGGGCTGGTGAAATGCTCGGTCACCAGCGTCACATGCCCACCACAACATTGCCCCAGCTCTGGCCCAAGCGGATAGCGCCGCAGGCCAGGTTGTGGCGCCTGCGAGGCTTGATACTCCAATGCACCGCCGCCAATGCTGCCGCTTTGTTCGCCGGGCCAAAGCAACATTGAAGCGCCTATTTCACGCGGTGAAGAGCCTTTTATATCGGCAATCACAACACGGGTCACTGCGCCATGGGTGGCAATGGCTTTATTAATTCTTATGAGATCAAAACTCATGGCGCAGATCCTCGCGCTCGAGCGATGGCGTTGAATACTTCCTCCGAAGTGGCCGGCGCTTGCAAATCGGGATACTGCGGTCCGCAGGCCGCGACCGCGTTCGAGAGTGCCAGAAAGGCTGAAATACCGTGCATGAAGGGCGGCTCCCCCACGGCTTTTGAACGGTAAACGGTCTTTTGAGTGTTCTGACCGGGCCATAGATCCACATTGAACACCTCTGGCCGGTCCGAACAGGCCGGAATCTTATAGGTTGAGGGCGCATGGGTTTTGAGATGCCCCGCAGCGTCCCAAACCAACTCCTCCGTCGTCAACCAACCCGCGCCCTGCACAAAGCCGCCTTCAATCTGCCCGATGTCCAGGGCTGGGTTCAAAGATGCCCCACAATCGTGAAGAATATCGCAGCGTAGGATACGGTTTTCGCCGGTGAGCGTATCAATCACAACCTCTGTTACCGCCACGCCATAGGCGAAATACAAAAACGGCCGGCCCGCGCCCTTGATGCGATCCCAAGCAATGTCCGGAGTTTTGTAAAATCCCGTGGCTGAGAGCGAAATACGCGCCTCATAGGCTGAGGCGATCATCTCTTGCCAGGTGAGCGAGAGGCCAGGGGCGGTGACCTGTCCCTCCGCGAAGCTGATTTCTTTGGCGTTTACACCATATTGCTCGGCCAGATGATCCTTGAGCCTGCCAATAAGTGTTTCACAGGCCGCTTGTACCGCCATGCCGTTGAGATCAGCACCAGAGCTGGCGGCGGTGGCAGAGGTATTTGGCACCTTGCTGGTGTCCGTCGCTGAGGCGCGAATGACCGCCTGCTGCGCCCCCAAACCGCTTGCGGCCACCTGTGTCAGTTTTTGAAACAGGCCTTGGCCCATCTCTGTGCCGCCATGATTGATCAAAACAGATCCATCTGTGTAGATTTGCACCAAGGCGCCAGCTTGGTTGAGATGGGTCAGCGTAAAGGATATTCCAAATTTCACAGGGCTAAAGGCAATCCCGCGTTTCAGCAGCGTATTTTGGGCATTCCACTGTGCAACCTCAGCTTTGCGCGCGTGATAGTCACAACGCTGTAACAGGCTGTCGGTCATGTCACCTAAGATGAAATCGGTCACCTCCATCTTATAGGGTGTGATCGATGGGCGCGCGGCGGGCTCGCAGGTCATTTCCGGGTAATAGTTGCGCCGGCGCACTTCCGCAGGATCGCAAACCAGACTATGGGCAATATGATCCATCACCCTTTCAATGCCCACCATCCCCTGCGGGCCGCCAAAGCCGCGAAAGGCCGTGGCGCTTTGCGTGTTGGTTTTGAGCCGGTGTGAGGTGATTGTCACATGCGGCAGGTCATAGGCATTATCAGCGTGTAACATCGCTCTATCTGCCACTGGCAATGATAGATCCAGCGCCCAGCCGCAGCGGAAATAATGGGTAAACTCTATCGCTTGCACCCGGCCACTGTCATCAAAACCGACGTGATATTCAATTCGGCAGTCATGGCGTTTCCCTGTGATGATGAAATCATCGTCGCGGTCATAACGCATTTTGCAAGGCCGCCCAGTGAAAGAAGCTGCCAGCGCGCAGGCAACAGCCAGCGCATTGCCTTGGCTTTCTTTGCCACCAAAACCGCCCCCCATGCGCCGCACTTCCACGCGCACCGCATGCTGGGCAATATTCAGCGCCTCTGCCACCTTATGTTGAATTTCAGTCGGATGCTGGGTTGAGGAATGGATCACCATATCCCCGTGATCCCCTGCCAGAGCGAGGGCGGCTTGCCCTTCGAGATAAAAGTGTTCCTGCCCGCCGAGGTTGATTTGGCCCTGCAACCAATGGGCCGCGTCGTGCATCGCACCTGCGGCATTGCCTTTTGTATAGATCCGCGGGCCATCTTCAAAGCGGCTTTCGGCGGCCAGAGCCTGATCTATCGTCAATATGGCAGGTTCAGCTGCGATCTCAATCTTGGCCAAACGGGCGGCGCGGCGGGCCAGATGGTGGCTGTCGGCCACCACCAAAAAGATCGGTTGCCCGGCATAATGAACCCGGCCATCAGCGAGGAGTGGCTCGTCATGGGCGGAGGGGGAGACATCATTGGCATGGGGAAGATCCTTGGCTTCTAGCACCAAATGCACCCCGGGGCAGGCGCGCACGGCATCGAGATCCACTGACT
>ENA-OREB01001208-OREB01001208.1-marine-metagenome-genome-assembly--contig:-NODE-1208-length-12804-cov-3.658207_pt1 | contig 12804 bp, 10 predicted proteins | sample MGYA00248625_ERZ508552 | MGnify/ENA primary metagenome ERZ508552 (study PRJEB26219, sample SAMN06267888) | marine metagenome | isolation source: Monterey Bay, California, USA | place: USA:Monterey Bay...
GTAGGGGGGAAGGCGATGGCACGGATGCGCGCAACAGCAGCGTCAATTTTCTGCTTGTTGTCGCCAGACACTTCGACCATGCCTCTTCCGTCAGCATCGGCAATGGATACGTTGGCACCGGTGGTGTCCTGAATCTCATTGATGATCTTTCCGCCTGGACCAATGATGGGGCCAATGGCTTCTGCTGGCACTTCGAAGGAGATGATGCGTGGAGCGTGGTCCTTGTAATCATCGCGGTGCGTGTCCATGGTTTTGAGCATTTCACCCAAAATGTGAGCACGGCCCTCCTTGGCTTGGAGCAAGGCTTCGGTCAATTGAGCAAAGGACAAACCTTTGATCTTGATGTCCATCTGACAGGCAGTGATGCCTTCAGATGTTCCTGTGACCTTGAAGTCCATGTCGCCGAGGTGGTCTTCGTCGCCCAGAATGTCACTGAGGACAGCATATTTACCGGACTCTTGATCGGTGATCAATCCCATGGCAATGCCACTTACAGGACGCTTCATGGGGATGCCTCCGTCCATCATGGCCAGTGTCCCGGCGCAAACGGTGGCCATTGAGCTGGAACCGTTAGACTCAAGGATTTCACTTACCAATCGGATGGTGTATGGACAATCGTCCACGGGTGGCAGCATGGGCTTGAGGGCACGCAACGCCAAGTTTCCGTGACCAATCTCACGGCGGCTCGTTCCGCGAATCGGACGTGCTTCGCCAGTGGAGAATGGGGGGAAATTGTAGTGCAAGAGGAATTTCTCGGTCTTGCGAACCAAGGCGTTGTCGATGAGCTGCTCGTCATCCTTTGTTCCCAAAGTCAACGTGGTCAAGCTCTGTGTTTCACCCCGTGTGAAGATGGCGGAGCCGTGTGGTCCTGGCAGGTAGTCGACTTCGCACCAGATGGGACGAATGTCTTTGGTACCCCGTCCATCCAATCGGATGCCTTCGTTCAGGAGCAAGTCGCGAATGGCCTTCTTCTGTGTGCCTTTGATGTAGTCGCGAAGCATGTATTGCTTCTCGGACTTTTCTTCGTCGGACATGGTGGCCATGAAGCCGTCCTTGATTGACTTGAAAGTCTTGCCGCGCTCTTCTTTGGACTTGGCGTTCTTGGCTGCATCGTAATACTGCTGGTACAACTCATCGTGGATGCGTTGCTTCAAGGTGCCGTCTTGCTTTTCGTGCTCGTAGTCACGCTTTGGAGAAGAACTTGGAACTTCAGCGGCCATGTCAAGCTGGGCTTGGCACTGCTTCTGAATGGCCACGTGAGCAGCCTCAATGGCGCCCACCATTTCTTCTTCAGACACCTCGTTCATCTCACCTTCTACCATCACAATGCTGTCCATCGAGCCGGCGATCATCATGTCGATGTCGGCTTCTTCGAGCTGGGCATAGGTAGGGTTGATGACAAACGACCCATCGATGCGCGCAACGCGCACTTCCGAAATGGGACCGTCAAAAGGAATGTCGCTCACCGCCAAAGCTGCAGAAGCTGCCAGTCCAGCGAGGCTGTCGGGCATGTTCTCCTTGTCGGCAGACATGAGTTGGATCATCACCTGCGTGTCGGCGTGGTAATCGCTCGGGAAAGTTGGACGCAAGGCGCGGTCAACCAAACGCATGACCAAGATCTCGGTGTCACTGGGACGGGCTTCTCTTTTGAAGAATCCACCTGGGAAGCGGCCAGTGGAGGCGTACTTCTCGCGGTAGTCCACTGTCAGTGGGAGGAAGTCGACGCCTTCTGAGGCGTCGTAGTTGCTCACTGCAGCAGCGAGCAACATGGTGTCGCCTTGGCGCACAACCACACTACCGTGGGCCTGCTTGGCGAGTTTTCCAGTCTCAATCGTGACTGGACGGCCATCACCTAAGTCGATGGTCTTGGTTACAATGTTCAGATCCATAAAGGAGTTGTCAAATCGGGCACCCGTAAAGTCCACGGGGCATTTCCCCGCGGTTTAATCAGTATAAAACCTTGCGACCGGATGCCCGTGCCGCATGATTGTAGCAAATGCTTGGCTGCGCGATTAGCGGCGCAAACCGAGGTCTTTCACAATGGAGCGATAGCGCTCGATGTCTTTGCGCATCAGATAGTCCAACAAACGGCGGCGCTTTCCGACCAAAGTGATCAAGGATCGTTGGGTATTGACGTCTTTGCGGTTCAACTTCAGGTGCTCGGTCAAGTGAGCGATGCGGAAGGAGAACATGGCGATTTGCCCTTCGGCGTTGCCAGTGTCTTGAGCATTCTCGCCGTACTTGGCGAAGAACTCTTGTTTTTTCTCTGGTGTGAGGTACATGTGGAAATCTCTTGGATGTTCGTTATGCTGCCTGAATTTCAGGGGTGCAAAAGTAAGGGGGTGCCGGCGATTGACCAAGCCTTAGTTCAACAGAATCAGTCCATCAGCATGCTGACGAGGGTCGAAAGCTCGTCTTGCAAATTGCTTCTGTGGACGATCCGGTCGACAAAACCGTGTTCGAGCAAAAATTCAGCGCGCTGAAAACCGGCTGGCAGGTCTTTGCCAATGGTCTCTTTTACGACCCGAGGCCCCGCAAATCCGATGAGTGCATTGGGCTCGGCGATGTGGAGGTCTCCGAGCATGGCAAAGGAAGCCGTCACGCCGCCCGTCGTTGGGTCGGTGAGTATACAGATGTAGGGCAATCCTGCTTTGGCCAGCAAGCTCAGCTTCGCACTGGTCTTGGCCATTTGCATCAATGAGAATCCCGCCTCCATCATCCTTGCTCCGCCTGACTTGGTGATGCAGATGAAGGGCAATCCATTTTTGATGGCGTAATCAATGGCCCGGGCGATTTTTTCTCCGACTACAGACCCCATGGAACCTCCAATGAAGCTGAAGTCCATACAGCTGATGACCATGGTCCTTCCGGCGACCTCCCCCACTCCAGTCCGGATGGCGTCTTTCAGGCCTGTTTTTTCCATGGAGGAATTCAGGCGGTCTTCGTAGTCCTTGGTGTCCTGGAAAGCCAACGGATTGGCCGAGGTCATCTTGGCCTGAAGCTCTCTGAATTTCCCTCCGTCAAACAAAATGTTGAAGTAGGCTGCAGAGCCAATGCGCTCATGATGGTCACAGTGGCCGCAAACCCAAAGGTTGCCCTCGTGCTCGGGCGTGGCGATGACGGTTTTGCAAGAAGGGCACTTGTACCAATTGCCTTCGGGAATCTCCTTCTTTTCGGCGGTTTTGGTTGTGATGCCCTCTTTCATTCGGCGGAACCATCCCAGCCCACCTGCATCGGTGTTTTCGGCGTCTTTGGGTTGGGTTTTGGCCTGCTGGTCTTTGTCTGCCATGAGGTGCGAATTTAACCCACCTTCAAAAGGGCAGGGATATGGCGGGGTGAATCCGCCAACTTGAGTCCGTGAATTGCGCTCCATCGGGCCAACGTACTGGTCTTCCAGCGTCGCATCGGAGCAAGAAATACCCAAAGTCGAGCCTCACTCCTGCCCCGCAGGCAATGGCCACTTGAGACAAAAAAGTGCCCGGAGTGAACTCAACATTGGCCAGCTCCGGATCGGGTCTGGTCATCCAGACGTTTCCTGCATCTGTGAACAGCGCACATTGAATCCAGTCGTTGACGTAGCGCCTGAACTCCAGGTTGGCTTCCATGCGTATGTCCCCTCTGACGCGCAGATTGGCATTGTCTGAACCCCCAGGCCCCAGTCCCAAGGCTTGCCAGCCGCGCATGCTGTTGGGCCCGCCCACGTAAAATTGCTTCTCCAACGGCACGGAGACATTGTCAATGGAGGATGCCGCCACTCCAATGACGCAGCGGCCGAAGATGCCGTTCTTGCCTTGGGGCGACCAACCCGCTCTGAGATCGGCCATCCAACGCGTATATCGCGCGACTTGCACTTCCCGGGCTTGAGCAAACGCACTTGGTAGCTTTATTGTCGTCTCTGCCGGTTCATTTTTGTCGAGTAAGTGGAACAAATTTCCGGCGCCTTCAAACTCTAGCTTGAAGCTCCATCGAAAAGGATGCGCCTTTCCTCTGGCAGATTTTAACCGCCAGCGGATGCCGGAGCTAAACAATGCGCGGGGTTCGAATGAAGAAGTGAGCAGGTCTGACTGCAGGCTGTCCAAATCTTCAATGAAAGACTGCTCCAGCCGGCTCGATGTAAAAGCCACTTCGAATGGCCGCAATTCAATGGTTGACCCGGTTTCTGGATTCTCTACAAACTCCTCTACCAACCCCAATTGGATAAAGGTTCTGCTGAATTTTAACCGGTCTTCATCTCGGATTGTCAGTGATATCCGGCTTTTTGGCTTGTTTGACTTTGAGAAAGTCTTGGCGCCAAAGGGAATCAATCGGTTTGTGCTGTAGATGAATCCCGCACTTAAGATTCTTGAATTCAGCGTATTGCTCAAGTTCTCTTCAGGCAGATTGAGCCCGTATGTCTGTACCGACTCCAGGCCGAGGCCCAACTCGAGCGAAAGTTGCTCTGCACGGTTGCGAAAGTCCTGATCGGAAAGGGACAGGGCCACTTCGCCTCCAATATTTTGACGCTGGGTGACGGCGCCATTGACACGCATGACCCTTCTCTGGGATGGGTAAGCATCGAAGTGAATGTGAAGCGGCGTGAACGCGGCTTGCTTGCTGCGGTTCATCGCTGAGATTCCCACACGCAGGTCTTGAACCAAGGGGAGTTGTCGGATGGACTGCCTTGTAGCGGACAATTTATCCGGATTGAAGACTCCCCCATTCTCAATCCGCATGTTGTGACTGAGCCCCCTCAAGTCGCGGCCTACCGGCACCCGCCATTGAATCCCGTCTACTTCACGGGTTTCCATGGCTTCTAATTGCACAGGGTGCCAATGGAAACTTAGGCTGTCAATCCTGCCTTTTCTGTGTGGCACAGTGAGCCCATCAAATTGAGCGGGAGCGACTTTGAGATGGAGACCTACACAGCGTTTGGATTGGCTTTTAGTGGTGTCGATCTCGATGGAAAAAAAGTCGGCCGTGAGACCAAACCACCCATTCTGCTGGAGTTCTTGCGCCAGGCGCTCTCGCTCTCTGTCGAGCGCATCCAAGTCCAGGGGCTGCCCTTCCCATGCCTTCCAATCCCCTTCCAACGACTGAACCTGCGACTGGGTCAATCCGCTTCCATCGGCATTGACAGTCGCTGAGCAGCACTTTTGTCTGGGCCCTGGATCGAGTTTGACAATCAGTGTGACATGCTGGCCTGTCTGCGATGTGTCCAATGCTACGCTCCCTTCCAAATGCCCTTTCCGGAGCATCCTCGACTCCAGCAGGGCCCGGCTTTGTTCGAGCAAGTTCCCGTCAAAGGGTGAAGCGGCCCCGGTAGGAACTTGCTGTCCTGATTCAACAGCGCGTTTCCACCTGCCGTTAAGTTTGGCCCACAGATGCCTCCATGGAACGCCCGCAAACCTTTCAGGAGGCCTGACAGCCAGTCCCCCGCGAAGCATGGACTCCCAGGCAGACAGGTTCATGGATACTGAGTCCTCCCCTTGCGAAAGCTGCCACTCCACGTCCCAAACCAGCGGTGCTGTGGTGCCCGCATCAGGCAACCCCTGACCCAAAGCGCTCCCTTTCGGCCACACCAATGCGAAAAGTGCCAAGCAGAAGGCCCATCTTGCGAGCAAACGGGGGACGCAGAACATGCCTACGAAGAACGAGATTCTAGCTGTGCGGGCATTGAGAAACCGCAAAACACGCCTCGACGAGCGCAAATTCGTCGTGGAAGGGCTCAAGGGTGTAGAAGAAGCGCTGGCCAGCGGTTGGTTGGTGCACGCGGTGTATGCCACTGCGGATTCGAAGGCCCCTGAGGCTTGGGACACCGAACGCGTGTCATCCAAGGACATGTCTCGGATGAGCACGTTAAAGGCACCGCCAGGTGTCCTGGCCGTCATGGGCATTCCTGAGGACCCATTGGAAAACCCTGGTCCCTTGCCACCTGCTTCCTTTTCGCTGGCCATAGACGGACTTTCGGACCCTGGCAATTTGGGGACCATCATCCGGACTGCCGATTGGTTTGGGATTTCAGGCATATGGGTGTCCAGAGATACGGTCGATCCATTCAACCCCAAGGTTGTCCAAGCGACCATGGGCGCCATATTTCGAATGCCAATTTGGACCGTTGACCTGGCCGAGACTTTGGCCGGGTTTTCCGCAGAAGGCGCCGCCGTGCAAGGCCTGGACTTGGAAGGGGAATCGCTCTGGGAAATGGGCAATCTCAACTCTGCACCTGCAAGGATTGCTGTTCTTGGCAGCGAAAGCCATGGTCTTTCGCAAGATGTAAAGGCGGCGTGTTCCGGGTTCATTCACATTCCTGGAGGAGGTCAATCTGAATCTTTGAACGCATCTATGGCAGCCGGCATTGCCATGGCCGCCTGGCACGGTCAGTCGATTAAAACGCAGTGACAGGCGATAGCCGTGGCGAATCTTCTCGGTAAATCTCGCAGGTCATGCGAATGAGGGCGTCTCGGCTGAGTCCATTGCCGGTCACCCCAAGTTCGCTTTCTATCCAATTCACGCGGTCGATGAATCCTTGGGACAAGCCTTCGAAATTCCCTTCGGTGAGTGCTCGGCTCGATTCATGTGCCCAGTGGCCGCTGATGTTTAAGTCTTGTATGGCCTGATCGACTTTATAGGCATAAGACTCCCATCCTCCCCGATCATTGGAGCAGTCCTCGGATTGTATCGCTGCGCCTTCAGCAATCTGCACCTTGCCTTTCCAACCTTCAAGGCCTGTGCGCATGCTCTGCTCATCGTCTTTCTCAGTCTTGGTTCCCGAGAGCTTCTCTTTCACGAGGTGAACGTCGCAAGGATTGACGTCGTATCGAATCGCCAATGGACGGACCAATCCCGACAGGACCTCTGGCCCCCTGCGGTCACCTCCCCTTGCCTTGGCCAACATCTTGAGCAGGCCCACATGGGTTTCATCGCGTCCGTCTTTTGCACGGCCTGGGGCCTGGGCAATCCAAACTTGTCCGCCTTGGTCTGTGATTTCAGCAATGCGCTCACTGATGGCCAGGTGTTGATCAAATGCTGCCCGCCCACTTAAACTTCGGTCAATAAAAATCGCCTTGTTGGCTACCAAGAGCGCTTTGACCCATGGCAACCGCGCCAAATTGCTGCCTAGAACAATGTGTGTGGTGGCCAAACCAGCTTCAAAGCGGGCCATGTTGTACAAGGCGGGGTCGCACACGATGTCCCGGTGCGTCCCGATGCGAATCCCCGGCTCGTCCACGGGTTGTATCGTCGCCTCTATACCTGCGGTGGTGTGGGCTGAAACCCAGCGCATAAACGGCACGCTCCATTCAGCTTGTAAGTCCTTTGGCGCTGGAGGTAAGTCCAGCCCTTTGGCCCTCAAGTATTCCTGAATTTTCTCAATTCCGGGAAGCTGATCTAAGGAAATAGCAGTTTCTGCCATGGGGACAAAGGAAAGGAAGGCATATGAATCGCCCCGCCCGTGTCGATGGTTTAATCTTGCACCATGACGTTCGCTGAGCTCAAAGTTACCCGGCAATACCTCGATGTCCTCGAGGACATGGGCATTGAGGAGCCTACAGAAATTCAAGCCAAAGCCATTCCCCGCATCCGTGCCGGTCAGGACCTGATTGGCATAGCACAGACGGGCACAGGCAAAACCCTGGCGTTTTTGCTGCCGGTGATGGCCATGTTGTCTCATGCCCAAGGGAAAGGGCCGCGTTGCGTCATCCTCACTCCTGCCAAGGAATTGGCATTGCAAATCGCAGAAGTCGCCAAACGCCTCGCCGTAAATACAGATTTGCGGGTTGAAGTCGTCTACGGTGGTGTTGGTCACCGCGCTCAGCAAGAGCGCATGGAAGCCGGATGTGACCTTGTTGTGGCCACACCTGGAAGGTTTATGGAGCTGTACCTCAGGAATGCTTTTGTCACCAAGAATTTGTCGCATTTGGTGTTAGATGAAGCAGACCGCATGATGGATTTCGGTTTTATGCCGCAGTTGCGTAAGCTTCTGGAAATCCTCCCCAACAAGCGACAGAACCTGCTGTTTTCTGCCACTTACCCTCCGAAGACCGAGGAAATGGCCGGTGAGTTTTTGCTCTGGCCGACCCGGGTGGAGGCCGCGCCTCAGTCCACACCTGTTGAAACCATTGTGCAATCGGCCTACAGGGCACCGAACTTCGGGACCAAACTCAACCTGCTGGTATCCCTACTCAGTGGAGACGATGCGCCGGAGCAGGCCTTGATTTTTGTGCGGGAAAAGGACCAAGCAGAAAGAATAGGCCAAGCCATTCACGATGGGGTATCATGGTCGGTAAAGACCCTGCATGCCAACAAGGGGCAGAACAGTCGGATCAACGCCATGGATGAGTTCAAGGCTGGAGAATTGCGCTACCTCGTGGCAACCGATGTGGCCAGCAGGGGCATCGATGTGCCGCTACTCGACCTGGTGGTTAACGCCACTGTCCCCCGCGACCCCCATGACTACATCCACAGAATCGGACGCACTGGAAGGGCCAAGCGCAAGGGCCAGGCCATTACTTTGGTTGACCCCAGTGAAAAGGCGGCATTGTTGAGGGTTGAAGGGCTCTTGGGCGTGCCTTTGGATTTTCACAATGTGCCTGAAGGCATTGAAGTTGTGGGTACACCAAGATGGGAGGCTCAAGCAATGGCACGGGCCATTGACCGTGAAAAGCGAAAGTCAGACCCTACGTTCAAAGGGGCCTTTCACGAAAAGAAGCGCAAACCATTTTCAAAGGGCAAGAACGCTTCCCGCCGATCCGGAAAACGCCGTTAATGCTCCCAAACGGGCTTGACGTGTCCATCCCGCTCTAATCTGTAACCGGTGTCGTAGACCCACACTTCGGTCCCGCCATCGTGGACGTGTCGGACATGTGTGTGGTATTCAAAAGCGAAGCCTTTTTCTCTCAGCCATTGGAACCCACCAATGTCAGACATGGTCGGTGCACTGTCGTGCCAATCTTTGAAGGCCCTGAGTATGCTGTGATTGCGCTCGAGAATCCTGCCAATTGCGTTGCGTTCTGTGCGCCGCTGGTAGAGGACGGGTTGACGGGTGCGCATTTTTGGTTGATGTCCTGGATAGGACGAGAAGCAATATTCCGAACAGAAGTCTCCTGTGTAAGGACCTGAACCCTGCTCTTCAATGCGGGCTTTACATGCCAAACATTTGGTCATTTTAATGTGAATCTGCTGCAATCAAATGCAGTTCTGTGTGAAACACGACCTCTTGGACTGTTCATTCGTTACTGTTCGTCTTTCCTTTGTGAGTGACATGAATAGCTTAATGACAGTCGGCGTGGTAGGCGCTGGAACCATGGGTCGTGGAATTGCCCAAGTCGCGGCGGCGGCCGGTCACGAAGTGCATCTGCTGGACCGAAATCCAGCAGTTTTGGAGGAGGCCATGGCTTTTTTGGCCAAGATTCAGGACCGCTCAGTGGCCAAAGGCCGCATCAGCAGGACAGAAGCCGATGCTTTGCTCCAGCGCATTCAGGGAGTGCAGACCGTCTCCAGCATGTCCGAATGTGGTTTGGTCATTGAAGCCATAGTAGAGCGGACCGAAATCAAAAGCGCCCTCTTTTCGGAGTTGGAGGCGACGGTTGGCGAGGACTGCGTTTTGGCCTCCAACACCTCTTCCCTTTCGGTCACTGCATTGGCGGCCGGATTGGCCCATCCCCATCGTTTCGTTGGGCTTCATTTTTTCAATCCAGCGCCTCTGATGCCATTGGTAGAGGTGATTCCCGCATTGCAGAGCCGCACAGAATTGGCAGAGGAAATGCAAGTGCTCATGCGCCAATGGGGCAAGCAGCCTGCGTTGGCCAAGGACACTCCCGGGTTTATTGTCAACCGCGTCGCCCGCCCCTATTATGGTGAGGCGATCCGGATCCTCGAAGAGGGTGTGGCCGACGTCCCCACCATCGATTGGGCCATGACCGCCTTGGGAGGCTTTAAAATGGGGCCTTTTGCGCTCATGGATTTGATTGGAAATGACATCAACTACGCTGTGACAGAAAGTGTGTGGAAGGCCTTTTACTATGACCCGAGGTACCGGCCATCCTTTGCGCAAAAGCGCAATGTGGACGCCGGATGGCTTGGTCGAAAGACAGGGCAAGGTTGGTATGACCATGCTGAAGGCGCTGAAAATGCTGCGCCCCGCATGGACAAAGACCTGGGGCAAGACATCCTTTGGCGCATTCTGGTCATGCTGATCAATGAGGCCGCTGACGCTGTATTCTGGGGGGTGGCGACTGCCGAAGACGTGGACAAGGCCATGCGTGGCGGTGTCAATTACCCGAAAGGGCTGTTGCAATGGGCTGAAGAAGTGGGATTGAATCGCTGCGTTGAAGCGCTGGATGCCATGCGCGATCTGTACGGGGAAGACCGTTACCGCTGCAGCCCATTACTTCGGGCCCGGGCGAGCGAAGGACGCGGGCTTTTCGCCTAAACTTTTTGGAGCAGTTCAGCAATCTGTTCCAAACGCACTGAGGATTTGGAGCACATCCGATACCGTAACGGCACCGTCGCCATCGATGTCGGCGTTGCATTCTTCAAGGCATCCAAAATCGGAGAGCACGACCAAGACATCGGAAACGCTGATTAAAAAGTCCCCGTTTAAGTCTTGTGGGCATGCAGTTTCCTCGGAGCTCAACACGCCGTCACAGTTGTTGTCTACACCACTTCCATTTGCGGGTGCGCCAGGATAAACACTGGCGTTGTTGTCGTCGCAATCGCACACCGTAGTTTCTCCGTCCCCGTCGAGGTCTAGTATACCGGCGCAATTCTCAAATTCAGCCTGACAGTTGGCCAATACACATGCTTCGCAGTCTGCGGCGCTGCCAAATCCGCACACGAGCAAGCAGTTGCTTTGGGCACAGACACTTTGCTCGGCAAAGCATCCCACGCAACCTGAACTCATCGTCGGGATGCCTGCTGAAATACAACTGGCAAAGCACGCCTGCAGATCGCCCGCAAAAATGCAGTCAAAGCCGCACGAAAAGACAGCGTCATTGACGGCCTCTCCTTCATAGCACAAAAGGCTAAAGTCCAAAGAGTCACATTGCGCATGCGACAGGGTCGGACACGCCAAAAACAAGAGGGCCAAAAGCGTGGACGGGCGGTTGAGCGGGCTTGAATTCAGGAACATACACCAACAACAAGACAAGGACCCTCAGGTTCGTCCCTGCAAGTCATGGCCGCCCGCGTCCATTACCTTCCCTGCGTTTTCAATGTCTGTAGGGTGTGTCAAATCCAAAAAGGCACCGGCCATTGAAATGGCTTCTATTCGGCCTCCTAACTGTATGAACAGCGAGATCGCTTCAGGAAGTTCGCGCTCACGGCGCACAGGGTGTTCCGGCACAGAGCGCACCGCATTGAGCAGTTGCGCATACGGGAGTCTGAAGTAATTCATGCTCACGCGTGGCTGACCGTCATGCCAACGGGCATGTTCCACTTGCTGCAGGCTGGGCTTTTCGGTGATGCCCGTGAGGCTGCCCCTTTCGTTGACGTGTAAAACCGCAAAAGCCAGCACGCGTTCAGAAGGCAAGCCGAGTTGGCGGGGGTCAAAGGCAGGCAGTCCCGCCTCGTGCTCGAACAATACTTTGAACATGCCACGGGGCGGCAGGTTGTCGCCATTGGCTACGGTGATGCTCGCTTCGGCCCAATGGGGGTTGGCTTCGAGCGCCAATTGAACCGCTTGTGCTGTCCCCAAGGGTTTCTCCCGTTCTGGTGGTGTAGACTGGCGTACAAAAGAAAGGGCCATGCCTGCAATGGGTGCTTGCCGAAAATGGGCCTCCGTCGTGGTGTCCTCCTCGGCGATGACCACACACACATCTGTGCACCCTTCCGCTTGCAATTGGAGCAAGAGGTGATGCAGTAAAGGATGAGCGCTCTGGCCAATCCGGATCATCGCTTTTGGTCGGGACTGCGCCTCGCGCAGGATGTGCGCAGGGACATTCGAGGCGGCTTTCATCCGACTCCCCTTCCCTGCTGCCATGATGATGGTGGGGTTCAGACTTCGCATGTCACACCCTTGTCCATCTTGACGGCCCAAGCTCCGATGGCTCCTGCCTGTTTCATGGCTTTTCGCACGGGCTCAATGGCGGATTGTTGGGCCAAAACAAAGGCGCATCCACCACCCCCAGACCCGTTGATTTTGCCACCCCAAGCTCCTGCTTCAATGGCCCCTGAAAGCATGGCTTCAATGCGCGGGGTTGAAAGCCCCAACGTGTCCCTGAGCACGGCATGGTGGCGGTTTAGACCACGGCCGATTTCCGGGCCATTTGCCGTTTGCTTGGCCATCACGGATGACCAATGGGCCTCTAAATCACGGTTTATACGGGTGCCATCGAGAAGCAAGCGTTCATCTGAGTCGAGGACGGGGTCGGGGACGTCGATGAGCGGCATGAGGGGGATTCTGGCATCCTTGCACCGGCGCAAATGTCCTTGGGTGTCTTTTGGCTGACCGGAATCGCCGAGCACAAAAGTGCCTTGGGGTAAATTCAATGGCTCCGGCAATGCTTCACCGAACCGGTGAATGCCGCCGTGGGCACAGGCGAACTGGTCCATGTTCCCTCCAGCGCCATGGTAGTCGAGGACCTCGTATTTGTGACAGCGTTCCACCACGTCTCCGACGTCAAATCGGCCGTTGAGAATTTTGAGCCATGCTGCGGTCCATGCCGTTAGCAACGCCGTTGAAGAGCTGCAACCGGCCCGAATGGGGACTTCACTTTCTATGCTCACGTGCCAACCCATTTCCCGGTAACCACCAAATTCTTGGAGCATGGATTTCAAGGCCATGCCTATGGGAAGGTCTACCGCAATTTCTGCTGGCTGGGTGAGGTC
>ENA-OREB01001214-OREB01001214.1-marine-metagenome-genome-assembly--contig:-NODE-1214-length-12756-cov-3.823961_pt1 | contig 12756 bp, 9 predicted proteins | sample MGYA00248625_ERZ508552 | MGnify/ENA primary metagenome ERZ508552 (study PRJEB26219, sample SAMN06267888) | marine metagenome | isolation source: Monterey Bay, California, USA | place: USA:Monterey Bay...
CTACAATTACGAGAACGACGCACAGCGACGCACCTTTGAGGAGATCTTCCAAAAGCGTTATTTCTCCAGCTACATCATCAAGGAGACCAACGTGTTCGACCGATCCATCAACGATTACGCCCAAGGCATCGATGCCTTGCTCGAATCGGAGCGGATCAAGGACGAACTTTTCACCATTGAACACGACCTCTGGCATTACTGATGCTGAGACTTCGATAAACCTTTAAAAACGCCCACCTTTGTGGGCGTTTTTGTTGCCTTCTCCCCCATGCTCAACCTCAACCAAATCGGCGTTCACTTTGGAGAACGAACCCTGTTCGAAAACATCTCTCTTGCAGTAGGTGGAAAGGACAGGGTCGGCCTGGTCGGTCGCAACGGTGCAGGCAAGTCCACATTGCTCAAAATCATTGCCGGCGTCCAAAACGCCAGCGAGGGACAGGTGAGCACTCCCAAGGATTACCGCATTGGATACCTCGCTCAAGAAATGGAGCACAACGAGGAGGCGACGGTCATTGAGGAGGCCCAAAGTGCCTTTGCGGTTTACCAAGAACTGGAAGCCGAAATCGAGCGCATTTCCAGCGAAATCGCGGAGCGGACTGACTACGAGAGCGATGCCTACGCGCGCCTCATTGATCGCCTGGGCGAAGCCAACGATCAGCTCGCACTGATGGGCACAGGTGCGAAAGAAGAGCAAACGCAAAGGGTGCTGCAAGGATTGGGCTTCCGGCCGGAAGACATGCACCGCAAAATGAGCGAATTCAGCGGTGGATGGAAAATGCGCGTCGAATTGGGCAAACTCCTGTTGGTCGCCCCTGACCTTTTGCTCTTAGACGAGCCCACCAACCACTTGGACATTGAATCCATTGAATGGCTTGAGAACTTCTTGAAGTACTACCCGGGATCCATGGTCCTGATTTCTCACGACCGGACCTTCCTAGACAACGTGACCGACCGCACGGTTGAAATCACCTCCAGCCGCGTTCACGACCACAAGGCTTCCTACAGCAAATACATGGCTTGGCGCGAAGAAGAATTTGCACGCCAAGAATCTGCTGCCAAGCAACAGCAAAAGGACATCGCCCACACCGAGGAGCTCATCAACAAGTTCCGCGCCAAGAAAAACAAGGCGGCCTTCGCCCAAAGCCTCATCAAGAAGCTCGACAAAATGGAGCGCATCGAGGTCGACCAATTCGAAAATGCAGAAATGCGCTTCCGCTTCCCTCCTGCTCCAAGGGCAGGAAAAGTGGTCGTTGAGGCGGAAAGGTTGGCCAAACGCTTTGACGACCTCGAAGTCTTTAAGGATGTCGATCTCATGATCGCACGCCAAGACAAAGTGGCTTTGGTGGGCAAGAATGGCGCAGGTAAAACCACGCTCACACGCATCCTCCTTGGGGAAATCGAAGGCGACGGCACTTGCAGCCTTGGCCACAATGTGGACGTGGGCTATTACGCCCAGAACCAAAGCGACGAGCTCGACGGCGATCTGACCGTTTTCGAAACCATCGACAACGAAGCCACAGGGGACGTTCGCAAAAGGGTGCGGGCCTTGCTCGGCTCATTCCTCTTCAGCGGTGAAGACGTCGACAAGAAAGTCAAAGTACTGTCCGGAGGAGAAAAAGCCCGCCTGGCCCTGTGCAAGCTGCTGCTCCACCCCTACAATCTGCTGGTACTCGACGAGCCCACCAACCACCTCGACATGAAGGCCAAGGACGTGCTCAAGCAAGCCTTGATGCACTACGACGGCACCCTCATCGTCGTGTCGCACGACCGTGATTTCCTTACGGGACTCACGGAGCTCGTCTACGAAGTCACGCCCTCTGGCCTGCGCCAATACATCGGCGACATCCAGCAGTTCCTCATCGAAAAACGCTCCGACACCATCGCCGCCTATGAAGCCGGCCGCAGCGACCAACCCGGAGGCAATCCCGGCGGAAAAGACACCCAAGGAAAAAACAAGGCCAAGGCCAAGGCCGTCTCCAAAGAAGATGGCAAGCGGGCCTATGAAGACCAGAAAGCCATCCGCAAGCTCAAAAACCGCTCCAGCAAATTGGAGAAACAAATCGCGGAACTCGAAGCACAGGAAAAAGCCCTCACGGAAGAAATGGCCACCATCGATCCCAATGATCAAACGTTGACCGTGCAGAAGGCTTATGACTTCGAAAAGGTGCAAAAAGCGCTGCAAGAAGCACTCAATGATTGGGAGACCGCGACCCATGAATTGGAAGTGCTGTCTAACCGACAATGAACAGAAAGGTTGCACGGGCGGCGTAAGGTGAATTTGCGCGCCATGGCCCGATACCTGCTCATCATTGTCTGTCTCTGCAGCCAATTCGAAACCACCGCTCAACGCGACCTGCCCATCACGCTCTCCACAGAGACTTCGACCACTTACTATACGGACGGCAGTTCCCGCTCCAATAGCCGCATGTTTTTCAACTTGTGGGGGGAGCTGAACAACGCATGGGCTTTCTAGGACGGCGCATGGGCCGCCACCTCAGCGAAGCGGAACCCGTGCAAAAGGAGTTCAAATCCTTCCAAACCGTGGGTGCCATCAGCCAAGCCCTCGCGCTTGCGACTTCCGCTACCCTCATTGTCGCGATCTTCAGCGATGGCGTGGACGAAATCACCGGGGAAGAAGTCGGTTGGTTCCAGGTCTACCAATGGCCGATTTACTGTGGGGTTGGTTACCTCGCCTCGGGCTACTTGGCCTCGAACAAACTGACCAAGACGGTGGAACTCCACAACGGCCTCATCGGCGACGCCACCCAGCCCGCTTACCTCGACTTCCAACCCATTGCCCTGAACCCATCGGCCATTGGGCCCGGCCTCCGCATTCGATTCTGATCATGAACAAGGTTATCCCCCCTCTTCATCCTGTTTCTTGCCAGTTCCAACCTCCTTGCACAGCGCCAAGTCGCCAGCTTCGACGACGGCACTGAAATCGAGTACGAAGTGCTCTCCGACAATCCGGAAGACCTGAAAACCCTTTGGATGTCTTGGGGAGGCATGAGCAATGGAAGCATGCATGGCCTTGGCTTTGACTACTGGTTGCCGGGCAAGGCCAAGTTGGACCTTTCTGCCAGCATCCTCGGTACCGCCCTGCTCGCCCCAGATGAAGACAGCCTGTATGTCGACGGCACCAAACCTGCCAGTCGCGCGTGGCGCCTCCGCGGCCACTACGTCCTCAACAGCAAGACAAAAACCAAGGAGAATAAAATCAGCCTGAAAAGTGTGGCCAGTGGCGCGAATGAACGGACCGTGTACGTCACGACCTATGACCTGCCACGCACGACTTACTACTGCCTGCACGGGGGCGTGGGATACCAAAACCGACCCGAAATCAACGGCGGCGTCTCTTATGGCGAAATCGCCATTGGCGCCAGCCTCATGAGGGCCAAACACCTGGACCTACAACGCTCCATTGGCGGAAAGAACGGCGCAACGCAACAACGGGGATCCGCTTTCATGGAAGTCTATGCCGACATTCTGCTTTTCGTACAAGCCGCTCCCTACCTCGCAGAATACGCCACAGACCTCAACAGCGAGGGAGTGAAAGCCAGACCCATCGGACTTGAAGTAGCCTGGCGTGGAATGAGCACCATAGGCGCGGGGGGTGGATTCGGTCTCTTTGCCAAGCTTGGTGGTGGCGTAGGTCCCTACTCTGCCTATGTCGTCGGTGGATTCGGCTTGATGTTCGGCCTCGCAGAATGAAGCCACCCCTATCCCGAATTTCCGGGCTGCTCATGATCTTGTTGCTCGTTCTGGCGGGCACAGGGTGCTCCGTGCTGAATTTTACCACGGACATGGATGTCGTCTCCACACCCAACATCGAGGATGATGTTCGGGTTTATCAAGATGCAGGACTCACCTCTAGCGGGGTGACCTGGGGTGAACGGGGCTTGGATTCCGTCCGACTGGAACTCGCCAACAACGAACCCTACCACCTGGTCCGGTTCGAGCGGGACAACCACCTGCCTCTGGTGGTTCCCCTGCTGCCCTCGCGCCGCAATCCATACAAGATTGTCGATGCTGCCTTAACGCTGGCCGGCATCGGGGCCATGGTATTGGGAATTCCCAGCGACCAAACTGGTCTGATCGCAGGGGGCTTCTTCACGGCTTTCTACAACGGGCTCGGCCTGCTATTCCCTCCCAAATTGGTCTACGGGAAGCACCTCGAAGCCCCGGAACTTCGGCCCGTCCCACTGCGAAGTGAAGAACACCCGCTCGTGGACATTCACACTCTGGACCTCGCCATCGACTCAGGGAACTACGCCTGGACATACTACGAGGACTACGACGCCTATCTCGAAGGCCAGGACAACTACCTCAGTCAAGACGAAGATGAAATAAAGCTCATCGACAGCAACCTCGATGCCGCGCCGCGCCAACTTCTCATCGACCACGGATTCCTCCCGGAGTCGCGGAGTCTGTTCGAGGACATCGCACCCAGCAAGCTGTCGTGCGCCGTGGATCATGTCATGGAACACAGGGCTGGGGGACTCCTCCTCTACGAGATCAGCACGGCTTGGGCCATACACAATGACTATGCCATGGCCACCGACACCGTCCGCATGACCACCTCTTCGAACTGGAGCGGCTTCGTCGTTGGAGAAGGATTGCGCAGGGACTTACTCAACGAAGGCATCAAAGACGCGCTCGTCACCGTGCTTGAAGGCGGCACCACCCTCAATTTGGAAGCCGAGGCCAATCGGGACGTCGAAGCCGAATGGAAGGCCAGTTGGGACACCCTCCACATTGCCGCTGCCTTTGGCGGAGAGCGCCGCATCAGCGAAACCCTCGATGCCGTCGTGACCATCACCTCCGAGGACGGCCACGGGAGTGGGTGCATTCTCAGTTCCGACGGATGGATCATCACAAACCACCATGTTGTAGAAGACACGAGTGCGCGCTACGAGGCCCACTTGGCCGATGGAAGCCGGCTCCCGGCAACCGTAATCCGTTGGGATCCCGTGGTGGACGTCGCCTTGCTCAAGGTCGACACCACCGGACTCCAAGCCCTGCCCTTGAGACGGACGGAAGACCGCATCGACATCGGCGACCCGGTTTACGCCGTAGGGACCCCTTACAACCAAGGGCTCGATGCCACGGTCACCCGAGGCATCATCTCAAGCCGCAGAGGCAAAGGCGTCAAGCAACGGCTTCAAACTGACGTCCCCATCTCTCCGGGAAACAGTGGCGGCGCCCTCCTCGACAACGAAGGCCGCTGGGTAGGCGTCGTCAACGCCAAGCTGGTCGCCATGGAAGTCGATGGAATCGGATTCGCCATTCCGGTCGAAATCCTGCCCCGCGCTTTGCGGATCAAACTGGACTGATTCAGGGCTGCGTCGTGGCACCCAGGTAGCGGCGCCAGCGGTCAAGGACAGCAATCATGTCCGCCGGAAGGTCACTTTCGAATTGCATGAATTCGCCGGTTCCAGGGTGGGTGAACCCCAGTGATTTGGCATGCAAGGCCTGCCTCGGCAGAATGTCAAAACTGTTGGCCACAAACTGGTTGTACTTCCCGCTGGGCAAGCCCTTTACAATCTGCGCTCCACCATAGGTCTTGTCCCCGAAGAGCGGATGCCCGATGTACTGCATGTGCACACGGATTTGGTGGGTCCTCCCCGTCTCGAGTTTGCACTCTACGAGGGTAACCGGCCCGAGCCGTTCCAAAACACGGTAATGGGTTACGGCATGCTTGCCCTCATCCCCTTCAGGAAAGACCGCCTGCACTTTTCGGTCTTTGTAAGACCGGCCAATGTGGCCTTCGACTTTTCCATCCTCGGCAACCTCGCCCCACACCAAGGCGTGATATCGACGTTCTGTCGTCCTTTCAAAAAACTGCTCACTCAAGTTCACCATGGCGGACTCGGTCTTTCCAATCACCATGAGTCCTGTGGTATCCTTATCGAGCCTGTGCACCAATCCTGGCCGAGGTGCCGGTTGCCCCTCAGCTGAGGGCAACTGCGCAAAGTGATGCAACAAGCCGTTGACCAACGTCCCCGTGTAGTTGCCCACCCCAGGGTGCACAACCAGTCCAGCAGGTTTGTGGATCAACGCAACTTCTGTGTCCTCGTAGCGGATGTCCAACGGAATGTCCTCGGCAATCAAGGCGAACTCCCGGACAGGTTGCGGCAACTCCAACGTCACCACATCTGCCGGACGAACTTTGTAATTGCTCTTTACAGCAGCTCCATTTACACGGACATAGCCCGCCTTGGCCGCCATCTGCAGACGGTTACGCGAAGTATTGGGCAACAAGTTGAACAGGAACTTGTCGACCCGCAGCAACGCCTGGCCTCTGTCGGCCACAATGCGGTGGTGCTCAAAAAGCTCTCCATCCTGCTGCTCCTCGTCCCGAGGATCCGGTGTCAATTCAGAATCCACGGTCAATTGAGCAATACGCGCTGCACACGGACCACGCCGCGTTCGTCCTCCACCATCACGAGGTAAGGACCGCGGGGTTGTTCCGCCACTCCAATGGTCATCTGCTCTTGGCCATACATCCAATCCACTTCCGATACGGTGCGGCCCATCATGTCCACCACGCGCAAAAGACGGGGTTGCGACACACCAGTCCATGCCACGCTCAATCGACCCTTTGCGGGGTTGGGCCACAATCTGAATGCCCCCTCAGCCTCCGGCACTTCACCAAGCGAAGTGAACACCTCCTCCACGCCCGCTTGCAACACAGGACGAATCATCACGGAACCTGCGATGGTCGACAACGACCATTCAGCTCCCAAGCCCAACTGATAATGGACCCGAGAGAAGTTGTAATCCGTGTTTTTGTCCAGCCCGATATTCAGTGAAAAATCGTCCTCCTGCACCATGCCCACATGCACCGTTCCCTCTACCGGAATGGGGTCGTCGTATTCATAGTAAGCAAAAACATCATGTCCATCGGTGAAGTAGGCCGGCTGATGGAACAAGTAATTTTCTCCCAACTCTTCACCCGGTACGCCTCCGTCATCTGCCCAAGCGCGCATCAAAAAGTTGAGGTTGGTCTGCTGATTGAAATAGGGCGTGAAGTGGATGGCGAGGCCATGCAAGGTGTCAGGCACTGCCAGGTCATAGCGCACCGCGAGTTTGCCTCCGCCGGTAGTCAATCCGTAGGCCTTTTCAGCCGTGCCATCGTCATAGGCGTACTCGTTTCGAAACACCTGGGTAAACACGATGCTGTCGTTGTCCGGCACCCCAACCCGCTCCTGCTCCAAGATGCCGATGGCATCCTCATAAAGGCTCACCTCAAATACCGCTGCAGTGTCATTGTCGGTGTCAGAAAAAGCGAAAGAACTGGGAACGACTCCATTGGCCCCTGTCTGGATGTAATAAGGGGTTTGAAACACCTCAAATGGAGCCACAAAAGTGTTGGAGAATGGGTTCAAGAAGTCCTGCTCCTCTCCCGTCTCGACATTGCGAACCTTCAAGCCACAGGTGACGTTGTCGGCTTGAAAGCCGCTCATATTGCGGTGATTGGTCTCTATGCTGTCCCGCATGAAAGAGGCTGGCTCGCTCAAAAAATGGGACCAAGGCATGATGCTGTAAGGCTTCGTGAGCGCATACCGGGGTTCGGTGAAGGCCACTTCGAAATAACCGAGGTTATCGGGGTTGAGGTTGTCGTCCAGCAACACGTAATCTATGTGCCAGAGGTCCACATTGCCCCCCAGCGCTCCGTGGTTGCGGAACCTGAAGCGAAAGCCATCCTGCAAGTGAACCAGCTGGTCTACGCGCACCGCGGCAACCGCAAATGTGTCCATTTCAGCCCCAATGGCAGACCACACTTGGGTCCATCCTTGGTCACCCCCGTCGGGTGCCAAAAATTCCACCACCAAACTGTCATTTGCATCAGGCGCATTGCCAAGGCCCCCGCCTTGGTAGAAGAAGGTCAGGTAAATGTTGTCATCCGGTGTCCGGCCCGCCAAGTTGATGGCAACCGAAGTCAAGGTGTCTGCCCAACCGTTGGACTCCTCATTGAAGGCATAAGGAAAGCCATCGGCGCGCAAACCGTCCAAAGTGGCTTGTCCCACCGTTGGTGCATTGAGGGCATAAGTAAAGGTGCGCCGCGCTGAAGCGTCTGTCCAGCGCACCAACCCATCGGGGCCATTCTCAATGGCAAAAGTGGGCGATGCAAAATCGTCGAAGAATGGCAGGGTGAAATTCCCCCCACCCCTCCGGAATTCAGCGGAAACCGATTCCGAAACATCCACGGGAACACACTGCAAATCGCGTTCAACCTCCTGGCTGCACAATGCACCGGATATCAACGTCAGCAACGTCAGCGCGGCGCCATGGATACTAAAAGAGAAATGCGGATTCATGCGGTTGAATATTGGTCCTGCCAGATCAAGGGACTTCGGTTACAGTGACCGGCTGCTCAAAGGTGAGGTCAATGGCCGTTCCCTCTTTGAGCTGTCTTCCCGGGGTATATGCCGGCACTTGAGATGAAATTACGGCTTGGCTCGAGTCTTGGCCAGACCCCGGCTTAAAGTTCCACCGAGAAAAACCCATCGACAAGCCTGACTTTCTCAAGGCCGCCATGCCTTCGCGGCGGGTCAAGCCCACCAATTCCGGGAGGGCCACTTGCTGTGAAGATGCTTGCCCAATGACCAACACCAAGGGCGCGCCTTTGCGCAACCTGTCGTCGGGCATTTTAAGGTTCCCTTTGCTGTCTTCAATGCGCATCACCAGACCCGACAACTCAGTCGAAGGTTCGTAGCGCTCCCTAAACGGGAACCCCTTGACGTCAAGGAGGATCCGGGCCACGCCCGCATCCATTCCCTCTTCTACCTCTAACCGTTCGCTCGGCGGCGTGGAACGGTAGACGGTCAGGTACACATTGCGTGTGCCTTTGACCTCTACCCCAGCGGCGGGATCTTGCTCCACGACGCTTCCAGGCTGTCCTTTGGCAGAATACAAACTGTCCATCACCACCGGCTGCAAACCGGCTGCCTCCAAGGCCATTTCGGCCTCGTTCATGTGAACCCCAACCACGGAGGGAACAGCAATGCGCTCGCTGTGCCGGGTGAATGCCCTCAGAAACACATTCAACGCCACAAAGCCAACCACGGCCAACACGGCTACCAGGCCCAATTGGACCCAGAAAGTGCGGCTGATGATGAAGCGGAGCAGGCGCATGCGTGTGGAACGTCTGTTGGTGGTTTTTATTGGGCCATGGCTTCGGGAATGGCCGTCTCCATCGCTTCGTGGTATTCACCAATGAAGCCATAGTGTTGACCGTCCACAACACATTTGCCCTTGGTGGTGTGCCCCAAGAGCGTCACGGGGATGCCGGCCTCACCGAGGACGTCGAGGAAATCCTCCTGATCACTCTCGGTGGTGGTCACCACGATGCGGCCCTGAGACTCTCCAAACAAGAAGGCATCCAAGCGCACTTCGCTGTCGCTCTCCACGTCAAAACCAAAACCGCGGGGCGATCCCATTTCGACCAATGCCGTAAACAATCCTCCATCGCTGACATCGTGTGCACAGGCCACCAAGCGGCGGTCAATCAACATGCGCACAGCAGCGTGCAATTTCACCTCAAAGTCGAGGTCAAAATGGGGCGCGGGGCTGTAGCGCACCCCGTGCATCGCAACGAGGTATTCTGAACATCCGAGGTCGTTGTGAGACTCGCCCAACAAAAAGACAAGCTCTCCTTTCTCCTTGAAGTCCAAGGTCATTTGGCGCTGGGCATCCTCCAACAGCCCCAACATGCCGATGGTCGGCGTGGGGTAGACCGGTTTGGCTGTGCCGTCGGAGTCCACTGTCTGGTTGTAGAAGCTCACATTGCCTCCAGTGACCGGCGCATTGAACGCGCGACAAGCATCGCCCATGCCTTTGATCGCCCCGACAAACTGCCAATACACCTCAGGGTTGTAGGGGTTGCCAAAGTTGAGACAGTTCGTGATGGCGCTGGGTGTTCCGCCCACGCAAGCAATGTTGCGGGCCGCCTCTGCCACCGCAATGGCACACCCTTTGCGCGGATCGGCCTCGACATATCGGCCGTTGCAATCCACGCTCAAGGCCAAGCCTTTGGTAGAACCTTTGACCTGGACCACAGCAGCATCGCCAGGGCGGTTTGTGGAACGGTTCACCGTCCCCACCATGCTGTCGTACTGCTCGTATACCCAACGCTTGGACGCAAGGTTGGGACGCGCAACCAAAGCCTTGGCAGTGGCAACGTAGTCTTTGGGCTCTGGAATGGCATCGAGGTCGAATTTCTCGACTTCTTTGATGTAGGCTGGCTCGCTGTATTCGCGCTCATACACTGGAGCGCCACCGCCCAAAATCAAGCTGTCGGCAGGGACCTCACCAATGAGCTCCTCCCCATCGAAATAGCGCAAAGTGTTGCCTTCGGTCACCACGCCGATGTTGACGGCATGGAGGTCCCACTTGTCAAAAATGGCCTCGATCTCGGCTTCATGGCCCTTTTTGACCACCACCAACATCCGCTCCTGGCTCTCGCTCAAGAGGATTTCAAAAGGCTCCATATCCGCTTGTCGCTTGGGCACCAAATCCAAGCGAATGTCCATACCAACACCACCACCACCGCTCATTTCCGAAGTGGAACAGGTGATGCCTGCCGCTCCCATATCCTGCATGCCCACCACAGCATCGCTGCCGGCAAGCTCCAAAGAAGCCTCGAGCAGCAATTTCTCTTGGAATGGGTCGCCCACCTGCACTGCGGGCAGGTCCTCTGCGCTGTCCTCCGTGATGTCCTTCGAGGCAAACGAAGCCCCTTGAATGCCGTCTTTGCCCGTCGCAGAACCCACGATGTAAACGGGATTGCCTGGACCTCCGGCCTTGGCACTGATGATTTTATCGCTGTCCAAAAGGCCCACACTCATCGCGTTGACCAGTGGGTTGACCTGATATACGGGGTCGAAATAGACCTCTCCGCCGACGATGGGCACCCCAAAGCTGTTGCCGTAATCGCCGATGCCGCGGACCACACCGTCGAGGAGCCACTTGGTCTTGGGGTGGTCGAGGTCGCCGAAGCGCAGCGAATTCAGTTGTGCAATGGGACGCGCGCCCATGGTGAAGATGTCGCGGTTGATCCCGCCCACTCCAGTGGCCGCCCCTTGGTAGGGCTCCAGTGCGCTGGGGTGGTTGTGGCTCTCAATCTTGAAGGCGCAGCCGATGCCATCACCAATGTCTACGATACCGGCGTTTTCTTCTCCTGCCTTGACCAGCAAATGCGGGCCGTCCTTGGGCAAGGTCTTGAGCCAGTTGATGGAGTTCTTGTAGCTGCAATGCTCCGACCACATCACCGAGTAAATGCACATTTCGGTGAAGTTGGGCGTGCGACCGAGGATCTCGGCGATCTGGTCGAATTCCTCAGGGCGCAGGCCCATGTCTTGGGCTTGCTGAAGGGTGGCAGGGGCGGTGGATGCGCGTTGGGCCATGTTGCGAACGTATGAAGGTGCGAAAGCGTGCAACGAAGGTAGGAAGGGGCTCGTCCGTAAAGCCTATGTTCACGTCACAAGGATGCAAGACGTTGTACACGTTTGCCCTGATTTTTTCTGACATGTCCCAGGAGGAACCCCCAGTAACCGAAACGACCGGCCACAATGGCAACGAAGGCGCAACAGGCTCGAGCACGCCCCCCCCTTCGATTTTGAACCGCATCATGGCGCTGCTGAGGCCTTTGGCCATTGAGCGCTTCCGCATCATTGATTTGGCCGATGCCGATCAGACCGTCACGGGCATCAAAAAGGACATCGAATTCCGAGGGTTCAACCTCTGGATTTTAGTGTTCAGTATTATCATCTGTTCGATAGGCCTCAACGTCAACTCCACGGCTGTGGTCATCGGCGCGATGTTAATCAGCCCGCTCATGGGCCCCATCATGGGCATCGGCCTGGGCCTCGGCACCAACGATGCATCGACGTTCAAAACCGCCATGGCCAACCTGGGCATTGCGGTGGGCATTTCCATCCTGACCAGCGCCCTGTATTTTGCATTCTCCCCCATCAACGAGGCCTCCAGCGAGCTGCTTTCCCGGACCCAGCCCACATTGCTCGACGTTGTCGTCGCCCTGTTTGGCGGTCTCGCAGGGATCCTCGCTGGCTCGCGCAAGGAAAAGTCCAATGTGATTCCTGGCGTCGCCATCGCCACAGCGTTGATGCCTCCTCTGTGCACAGCAGGATATGGATTGGCCAACGGCGAATGGAACTTTCTGGCGGGTGGATTTTATCTGTTTCTGATCAACACCGCTCTGATCGCGCTGTCTACCTGGCTCGTGGTCCGATACCTGAGGTTCCCCATCCTCCACTACGTAGAGCCCGCATTGGAACGCCGATACAAGCGGCTGTCCGCCCTTCTTTTCCTCGCTCTCCTCGGTCCCTCAGGCTACATTTTCTACAACATCGTTCAGGAAAGCCGAGAGAATGCCGCTTTGCAACTTTTCGTGCAGAGCAACATGGAAATCCCGGGCAATACGGTCGACTTGGAGATCAACAGGGACGTGACACCACCCGAGTTGGAGGTGTCCATTTACGGTTCCATGGTCACCGCCGAGCAAGAAGAACAGTGGAAGCAAGAGCTCGCTGCGGTCCACCCCAAATTCAACCTGAACCTCATCAACAACGGCATCAATGAAGCGGACATCGAGGAAATCCGGGAGCAGATGGCGTTTATGATGAGCAGCTTCTCCGACCTCACCGCCAAGGACCGACAGATCCAGCAACTCAATGCCGAATTGACCCTGACCAGCGGTCGCCTCCGACAGTTGGAGTCCAAGCTGCTCCCCGC
>ENA-OREB01001221-OREB01001221.1-marine-metagenome-genome-assembly--contig:-NODE-1221-length-12727-cov-2.341186_pt1 | contig 12727 bp, 17 predicted proteins | sample MGYA00248625_ERZ508552 | MGnify/ENA primary metagenome ERZ508552 (study PRJEB26219, sample SAMN06267888) | marine metagenome | isolation source: Monterey Bay, California, USA | place: USA:Monterey Bay...
CGTTCGGGTCATAAATTTGTACTGCAGCGCCGCGGCGCGCGCAGGCCCAGCCGATGCTGAGCCCGAAAATACCCGCGCCATAGATTGTTACTTCTGCCATTGCCAATCTGTCCATCCTCGTTCTATGTCGCCTTAGCTCTCCTAATTCTAAGGTAAGTGATGCACAGCGACCAGCACCTAGATTTGCAATGGCGTGACGGCGAAGTGCCGGTCTCGACGCAATTCGACGACCCGTATTTTTCGCTCGAGGATGGTCTGGCCGAGACCCGTCATGTGTTTCTTGATGGCAATCGCCTGCCCGCACGGTTTCGCCCGGGATTTCAGATTGCCGAGTTGGGCTTTGGCGCGGGCCTGAACCTGTTGGCTACACTGCATCTGTGGCGTGAGAGCGGCCAGACCGGTGTTTTGCACTATACCAGCTTTGAGGCGTTTCCGATGCCACCAGAGGCAATGATCCGCGCGCAGGCGGGATTTGCGGCACTGGGTAAACTCGCCGGCGAGTTGGCGCCGTTCTGGCGCCAGGGCAGCCTAGATTTCGATTTGCCCGACCTGCGGTTCCGTCTGGTGATCGGCGATGCCAGACAGACGGTTGTTCGTTGGAGCGGGGCGGCTGATGCGTGGTTTCTCGACGGGTTTTCCCCGGCAAAAAACCCTGAAATGTGGCAAGATGATCTGTTGGCAGCGGTGGGCCAGCGCAGCGCGCCACACGGCACCGTGGCAACATATACAGCAGCTGGCTTCGTCCGGCGCGGTCTGGCGGCGGCTGGTTTTACTGTGGCCCGCACTCAGGGCTTTGGTCGCAAACGCCATATGACCACCGCGTGTCTGGGGGGGGCATCTTGACCGGTCAAGATAATACACGGCTGGGTATCTTTTTGATGATCCTGGTGACGATTGTGTTCTCTGTTCAGGATGGCATATCGCAGCATCTGGCAAGTCGTTACAATGTGATCATGGTGGTGATGATCCGCTATTGGTTTTTTGCGGCTTTTGTCATAGCGCTGGCGCAACGACAACCCGGAGGGGTGCGGCAGGTTGCAGTGACAAGCCAGCTGCCTTTGCAAATTTTTCGCGGGGTTTTATTGGCGGTCGAAATCTGTGTGACGGTTGTTGCTTTCACCCTGTTCGGGCTGGTGGAAACGCATGCGGTTTTTGTGTGCTACCCCTTGTTGGTCGCGGCGATGTCGGGACCAGTCTTGGGTGAATATGTCGGTTGGCGGCGCTGGACGGCGATCGGGGTTGGTTTTGTTGGGGTGCTGATTATCCTTGAGCCAGGGTCCAGCGTATTTTCGATCTATGCCTTGGTGCCGTTCTTTGCGGCGTTTCTATTCGCTTTATATGCCTTGTTGACCCGCTATGCGGCACGGCGTGACAGCACGGCAACCAGTTTTTTCTGGACCGGCATCGCCGGTGCTGCGGTTATGACCCTAGTGGGCATTTGGTTCTGGCAATCCATGAGCCTTGCCGATTGGGTCTGGATGGCAGCGCTCTGTATGACGGGGGCGCTGGGCCATTGGCTGCTTATTCGCTGTTACGAGGTTGCCGAGGCGAGTGCGGTGCAACCGTTCGCGTTTTTACAGCTGGTTTTTGCATCAATTGTCGGGATTGTGGTGTTTTCCGAAACGTTGCGCAGCAATGTTGCGGTTGGGGCCTTGCTGATTACGGGTGCAGGTGTTTTTGCACTATTGAGAGAGCGGCAGAAGACCACCGCCAGCTAGTTCTTTGCTGAAAGAAACGGGCAGGACCTTGCGTCCGAGACGGGCCCGATAAATCGGCAGGCTTTCGGTGACCCGCATGATATAGTTTCGGGTCTCCGCATAGGGGATCGTTTCGATCCAATCGATTACATCTACCGATTTTTTTCGCGGATCGCCCTGTTTTTTGATCCAAGCCTTAGTCCGCGATGGTCCCGCGTTATAGGCGGCTGCAATCAACACCGGATTGCCATCAAAGCGGCGCGACAGTTTGGCAAGGTAGGCCCCGCCAATGGTGGCGTTGTATTTCCAATCTGTCAGCAGGCGTTTCACGTTATATTTTATCTTTATTTCTTTTGCGGTTTCTTTTGCCGTTCCCGGCAGGATTTGCATCAGTCCGCGCGCGCCCGCCCCACTGACGAGCGTCGGATTGAATTCGCTTTCGCGGCGGGCAATCGCAAGCATCAATTCGGCTGCGACAGGATGCGATGTGTTGATCAGCGGGTGCAGCGCATAATAGGGGGCTGCGATAATATGGCCGTACTGCGCCGCGCGCTTGCCGACCATCACCTGTAAATGTGGGTCTCTAAGCTCGGCCAGTAACGTGCCGAGCTGACCTAACTCGTCGGGGTTTAGGCTTTCTGACATATGGGTTAAAAAACGTTCGGCCAAATCAGGCTGCTCTGCAGTGAGCAAAAGTAAACCGGCTTTGAACACGCTTGACTTGGTGAAACTGGCAGTCACCCAGTTGGGAAACTGCTTGCGACCGGCCAAAGTCTTGTCAAATCGGCTGCCCGCCTTTTCTGCGGCGAGCAGCCCGTAAAAGCTGCTTTGATGCTGCGCGGCAAAGCTATAGGCAAGTTTTGCCGAAGCTCTGTCACCAGTGGCGCTGTAGGCGCGTCCCAGCCAATAACCGGCGCGTCCCAGAGAGATTGGTGTTTCCACTGTATTTTTAAGTTTTGTAAAATGCCGTATGGCTAAATCAGGCTGTTTCAGCCTGCGCAGGGCGAGAAACCCTGACAGCCATTCGAGCGTTGCGAACTGGGCACCTTTGTCGAGGTGGTGTGATGAGGCGAGAGTGTAGGCCTGACGATATTTTTTGCGACCCATCAACTCGCGGACCAGTACATGGCGCTGCTGTGCCCATTTTTCAGGGTGCCCGAGTGTCTTTTTGGATCGGCTGTGTTCGATCAAAAGTGTGATTGCGCGGTCTGTCAGCCCTTTGCGCAAACGCCATGCAAACCGTGCATGGGCCAGCCCGGGATCATTTTTTAAAGTTCCGGCAACAGCCGCAATAAGCCCGTCAACACCCCGCGCATTGGTCATTAACCCCAGTCGTGCTTTACCAAGGTTTTGTGCGTCTTTCGATACATAGGCCAACATGCTTTTGGCGTTTCCGCGCCATCCCTGCCAAAGCGCCCAGTCCAACCTCGCGTTGTGATGGGGTTTCAACAGCGTCCGGTGCCGTGCCATGAAGGTCATTTCTTCCTCGGCGCTGAGCCTGAGGGTGCGCCAGGCGGTCACGAGGGTTTTCTGGGCCGATTGGCTACGCCCTAGATTCGTAAGCGCCTTTGCATAGATCAACGCACCTGTTCCGGTTTGGGGGGGCGTGGTCTCAAAAAAGGCTGCAACGTCGGCTGGGTTTGCGCGTGCGAAGGCCGCTTCGGATTGTTTGCGCAACAGCTTCAGGCCGGGCCAGTCTGGGTGTTGGTGTAGAAAGCGCGCCGTTTGTTGAAATGATCCCTCACCTTGGCGCAAATAATGCCAAAGTACGATGTCCTCTGCCAGCGGTCCGCTTGATTTTGCGATCTTAAACGCATCAGTCCAGTCTTGTGCCTCGATCGCTTCAAAAGCGCGGTGCAGTTCAGTCACGGGCTCGGCAGCACAGATTTCTGAGCGAAAAAATAACACCACAAGTAGGACTACGCGCAACATAGCTTGCATTTCCGAAACCACTAGAGGATAGAGCTTAGGACTGTAGCGTCCTATATAAAAGCTGCAACCTGAAATCATGGCTTTGCTATTGACAGGTTGAGGTTTAAATAGGTCACGCTGCCCAAACTATCTTAGGAGTATGTTATGTTTAAAGGATTGATGCCAGCTCTGGTCACCCCGTTTGCCGACGGTGCCTTGGACTTGACGACTCTGAAAGCCTTGGTTGAGCGCCAAATCAAAGCGGGGTGTCATGGGCTTGTGCCGGTCGGGACCACCGGCGAAAGCCCAACGCTCACTCATGCAGAACACGAGACGGTTGTCGCTGAAGTGGTGAAAGCCGCCGCAGGGCGCGTGCCGGTCATTGCGGGTGCAGGCTCTAACAATACCGCCGAATCAATGCGCTTGATGCAGCACGCCAAAAGCGTTGGTGCAGATGCCGCGCTGGTGGTGACGCCCTATTATAACAAGCCGACGCAAGCAGGATTGATCGCGCATTTTACGGCGCTTCATAACAGCTGCGACCTGCCGATAATCATCTATAACATCCCACCGCGTTCTGTAGTCGATATGAGCCCCGAGACGATGGGCGAACTGGCAAAATTGCCCCGGATCATCGGAGTGAAAGATGCCACTGGCGATTTGGCGCGGGTTTGCCAACAGCGGATCAGCTGTGGTCTGGATTTTGTCCAGTTGTCTGGCGAAGACGCCACTGCCCATGGGTTTAATGCCCAAGGTGGTGTGGGCTGTATTTCTGTCACGGCCAATGTTGCTCCGGCCCTGTGCGCTCAGGTGCAAGAGGCGACGCTTACGGGGAATTATGCCAAAGCTCTTGAATTACAGGACGCGCTGATGCCGTTGCATCAGGCGATCTTTACCGAGCCTGGCCTCGTAGGGGTGAAATACGCCATGAGCCGTCTCGGTCTTTGCAGCGATGAGGTGCGTTTGCCGCTGGTGCCTTTGACGGCGCCAACGCGGGCACTTGTCGATGCAGGGCTGCGCCATGCGGGATTGATGAGCTGATTTTATGCATTTGGTCATCAGGCAGCGAATCAAACGCATTGGCGCGGTGAACCGCGGCCTGTGGGCGACCGCGTTCCCCAGAAATTAAACGATATTTATGGATGCTCTTTGTGCGCCAGCCGGGCCTGTCTGCGCAGGTGCCAACGATAAATTATGGGGGCCAGAGCATAGTCATATAGCGCGCTGGCGATCTGTTTTATTCCCGGACAGGCCACCAGTCGCCCCAGCCAGCGATATCGCGGCATCTGTGCCCACAGCACAAGAAATCCTTCGATCCCTGATGTCACTGCACCGTTATGTAAAACATAAAGCCGACGTGCCGCTTGGTCTGCGGTCAAATCCCAGTTAGTCAGCGCATCTGAGTTGAGATCATCAAATCCCAGCGGCAGCGCTTTATCACTGCTGTAGCGCGCATAGTGTTTGATCTCAAAGTTGCAAACTGGGCATTGGGCATTATAGAGCACACGGGTGGTTTTTGTGAGGTTGTCGGTCATATCTTTTGGCCTGGTGATAGACTTTAGCGCAATGCGGCAGGCTAATGTCAGGCAGTTCCTTTTATGATTAGGCCGCAGCGCAAGGCCGGGTGTGGATCATGGATTGTATGCTTACTCTCCATTATCGCATTGTATCTAGCCGGATTATGGCGCAAAACAAGCGTTGTAGGTTGTGATATCACTACGCAAACAGGAGCGGAGCAGTATGAAACTGTGCATCATATCGGAATTCACATGTGACTTTAATGCATACGAGGCCATGATAGAAGGCAATCGTGATCAGGTTATGCAATTTTGTTCGGAAATGACGCTGGCAAAAGTAAGCGACCACAAATGTATACTGGTCGCAGATGTCACCGACCCGGCCGGGCTTCATGCCCATATGTCAACCCCGGAGATGCGGCAATGGGACGAGGATAACGGCTGCGTAGATACGGTATTTTTGATGGAACCCGCTGCCGCTTAATGGCGATTAACGGGTCGATTGAAAAGCGTCTAGCCTCTGCCATGGGCGGCTGAAAATCATTTCAAAAAACCGGCCCTGAAACTGTACAGGTCCGGGTTCAGGTTTCGGTTATCTGTTTTGCATTTGCGCGACATCGTGGCGGGTCAGGCCAATATCTTCAAGCGTGCGGTCATTTAGGTTTGATAAGATCAGGTGGGTTTTACGGCTTTTGTTCCAAGCGACGAAAAGTTGCAATACTGTCGCAGCTTTCTGAATGCTATTGTGAAGCATGTTTGAAGGGGCAGAGTCTGTCTGGTTGATCAGGGTAAAGGCCATCATTAATTTCCTTGAGAGGGGGGTGGTCAGTCTAGAGCGGCTCATCTAGGGATTTAGGTTGGATGCAGCAACACCTGTTTTTGCAGGGCCCATATGCATTTTTTGCAAGGCTGAACGGGTGCCCAATAGATGTTCAAAGGCGGGTCATCCGGTTGAGGTTGAACCGGCACAGCCTGAGGCGTTTTTCTTCGTGTGTTCATTCGATCAGGATGTTGTCTGGGATTGATTATTTTTATCTGGGGCTCTGAAGTTAAGTGATTTGTCTCAATCTGTGGTTGGTCCGTTTGGGGTGATCCGTCCGTGCCGTAAAGCCCTCGGCATGCCCATTAGCCCTAGGTTTGCAAAATTGGCCTATCAAACAGTTGGTGATAGCCTTTGTTCGCGTTTCGTGCTACTGCGAAAAAAAATAAACAGAGGTGCAAATGCGGGTGTTAGGGATTGATCCAGGTTTGCGAAACCTCGGATGGGGCGTGATAGATGTATCTGGCAGCCGTTTGAAACATGTTGCGAACGGCACCTGTGTGTCGCAGGGCTGCGATTTGGGATCACGATTGGTATCGCTGTACGAACAATTGTGCGAGGTGTTGACGAAATACCAACCCGATACAGCTGCGGTTGAAAAAACCTTTGTGAACAAGGATGGAGCGGGTACGCTGAAACTGGGGCAGGCCCGTGGAATCGCGATGCTGGTGCCGGCAAAGGCCGGATTGCTGGTGGGTGAGTATGCCCCGAACACCGTGAAAAAAACCGTTGTTGGAGTGGGCCATGCGGAAAAGGGTCAGGTGGCCCATATGGTCAAGATGCAATTGCCCGGAGTAGTTTTAGCGGGGCCCGATGCGGCCGATGCGCTGGCGGTGGCGATTTGTCATGCCCACCACAGCCGCTCGGCAGAACGGGTGGCCACAGCCGAACAGGTGCGTGCATGATTGGAAAGCTCTCAGGGGTGCTGGAATACCGTGCGGATGACCACGTTTTGCTTGATGTGCGTGGTGTTGGCTATATTGTGTTTTGCTCGGATCGCACCTTGGCATCTCTGCCTGCGGTAGGAACGATGCTGGCGCTTTATACCGATCTTATCGTGCGCGAAGATTTGCTGCAATTGTTCGGCTTTACATCCTTACAGGAAAAAGAATGGCACCGCTTGTTGATGAGCGTTCAGGGTGTCGGGGCCAAGGCGTCTCTGGCCATTCTCAGCACGCTCGGGCCTGAAGGTGTCAACCGGGCCATTGCGCTGGGTGACTGGAACGCGGTCAAAGCGGCGCGCGGCATTGGCCCCAAAACAGCGCAGCGCGTGGTGAATGAGTTGAAGGATAAAGCGCCAAAGGTAATGGCGATGGGCGGCACTCTGGGTCTGGCCCTTGGTACGCAAACCGCAGAACCGGGTGTCGGTCAAGGAGCCAATCAAGGTGCCGGAGCCGATGATGACGCCGGGGTTGAAGGTGCGGTGAGCGCTCGGGTTGCCAAAGGCTCTGCCGCGGCGGCTGCATCAGCTGCGGACCGTCGGGTTTCGGCCCAAAGTGAAGCGCTGTCGGCGCTGTCCAATCTGGGCTATGCACCCGGCGAGGCGGCCAGCGCTGTTGCCGAAGCCGCGGGCGCCGCGCCCGAGGCCGAAACCTCTGGCTTGATCCGTGCCGCATTGAAACTTCTGGCGCCGAAAGGCTAAACCGTGACCGAACCTGATCCCACCCTGCGCCCTGACCCGATGCCCGAAGACAGCGACCGCGCCCTACGCCCGCAGGGATTGGATGAGTTTATCGGCCAAGCCGAGGCGCGGGCCAATCTCAAAGTGTTTATCCAAGCTGCGCGTCAACGCGGGGAGGCAATGGATCATACATTATTTTACGGCCCGCCGGGGTTGGGCAAAACCACTTTGGCGCAAATCATGAGCCGTGAACTGGGGGTGAGTTTTCGTATGACATCGGGGCCGGTGCTGGCCAAGGCGGGCGATCTGGCGGCGATCCTGACCAATCTTGAGGCGCGTGATGTGTTGTTCATCGACGAAATTCACCGCCTTAACCCGGTGGTGGAAGAGGTGCTTTACCCCGCGCTTGAAGATTTTGAACTTGATCTGGTGATTGGCGAAGGACCTGCGGCCCGCACGGTGCGGATTGAATTGCAGCCCTTTACGCTGGTTGGCGCCACCACGCGTTTGGGTTTGCTGACCACGCCGCTGCGGGACCGCTTTGGTATCCCGACACGGCTGCAGTTTTATACCGTCGACGAGTTGCACCAGATTGTCACCCGTAATGCGGCGAAACTGGGCGCGCCGGCGGATGAGGGCGGCGCGCGCGAAATCGCGCAGCGGTCGCGCGGCACGCCACGTATCTCCGGCCGTCTGCTGCGTCGGGTGGTAGATTTTGCCATGGTTGAAGGTGATGGCACGGTGACCCGTGAATTGGCTGACCACGCCCTCACCCGGCTCGGGGTGGATAATCTGGGGTTGGACGGTGCTGACCGGCGGTATCTGCTACTGATTGCTGAAAATTATGCCGGAGGCCCGGTGGGAATTGAGACGATGAGTGCGGCCCTGTCGGAAAGCCGTGATGCATTGGAAGAGGTTATAGAACCGTTTTTGTTGCAGAAGGGTCTGATCCAACGCACGCCGCGCGGTCGGATGTTGGCGCAAAAAGGCTGGGATCATTTGGGTATGGTGGCACCCAAAGTGCAGGGTGCTCTGTTTGAATAATTGCTGTGCTGACAAGAGCGTCTTTTTGGGGTCTGCATCTGGCACTCAAAGCCAGGGGTAGTAAGGCGTTATCTTTATATGTGGATGTTAATCAGGGTTGTTTTCGTGCGCTTGGTACTGTGCAGAAAACGTATGAGGGTATAGTCCAATCCCAATTCAGAAAGTGGTCTTTACAAAAACCGGCGGCTATACCAAGCTTGATTTTGGGGACCCCGATTGACCTCTGCCGGTTACTTGTGGCCTTTATTCTTGCGCGTATGTGGATGCAAGATATTTGCGTGGCGGCGCTCTGGCAAGCGCGAGCAGACATATTGGGAGACATACGGGCCAATTTGTGATAGAAAATTATGGGGTCATTTTTTAATTTTGGTTGCAACCGCATAAATTATGGCAATCACCTTTCATTTCCTGTCGGCCAGCGGTGCCTTGCACGGCGAGTTTAAAACCCGAGTGCACGCTGCGCTTGAGGTCTGTGTGCAAACATGCTCGGCCAAACTGGTTTTGGGAGATCTGGATGTGGTTGTTATGGCAGCCCCAAAGTTCGTGATCTCGCGGCTTGGGGTCAATGGTTATGCATATGACGCCCACCAAATTCTTCTGCAGCTTGATCCCGACCATGACAGCCTTGCGCAAAATTTAGAGCATCGGGTCAGCGCGTTATTGGCGCATGAACTGCATCATTGTGCGCGTTCTCTGGCTTGCGGTGGCCTGACAGGCACCTTTGGCGAGGCGCTGGTCAGCGAGGGGCTGGCGTGCTGTTTTGAAGAGGAAATCGTTGGGGTGACACCGTTTTATGCAATCGAGTGCATGGGGACCGTTTTACGCCAATTTGCCGCAAAGGCCAAAGCGCATGTCGATGTGCCCTATAGCCAGTTGCCGGGGGGGTGGGCCAACTGGATGTTTGGCAGTTTGACCGGGGATGCCGCGTTTCCCTATCAATGCGGGTATTCAACCGGCTATGGGTTGATTAGGTGCTGGCTTGATGCCACGGGAAATCAGGCCTCCTCTTCGGCCGGTATTGACCCCAATGCGGTGATAACTGCATGGCAGCGGGGCGAAATTGCTCCGTTTGGCTGTTGACTTACCCGAGTTTTGATAGCCGGCAATCTTATTGCGCACGCCTTTAAAACTCTCCGGTCCCTCTGACACCTGTCGGACATCTGCCTGACGTTTTAATTCGGGTTTTGGATTTGGGCGCTGCAGGTGCCCTCTCGATTTACTGGCGATTGAGGTCTGGTTTTCCATGTAAACACTTTTGCCATTCCCGACGTTTTTTGTCTTGATCGCCCCTTTGCACAGCCGTGCAAAGATTGTTATGACCGCCACCAACATCCCCTGCTTGGGGCAGACCACAACCGGAGCTGAGACAGATGACACAAACCGAGGTTGAGGCGCTTTTTACCCGTGCTGACGGCAAGTATGCTTTCGCGCGCTGGGGGCGACCGATCGCGCCGATTGTGTTCGGGGTCGAAGCCGAAACCCTGTCGGTGATCAAGGGTGCTTTTGAGGCGGTTGTGGCGTTGGCGGGGCATAATATGGCTGAAACCGACCCGGAACTCGGCAGCAATTGCATGGTGTTCTTCTTTCGTGACTGGGCCGAGTTGATCGAAGTGCCCGATCTTGACCGGTTGGTGCCGGATTTGGCGCCACTTGTGGCGCGCTTGACGCGGGAGGCGGCGAACCAATACCGCATCTTTTGCTTTGATGACCAAGGCGGCATCAAGGCGGCTTTCGTGTTTTTGCGCATGGATCAACATCTTGGGGCAGTGCCGGCTGAAACGTTGGCCCTGTCGCAGGTGGTGCAGACCGTGCTTTTATGGTCGGATACGGCATTTAGGGAACAATCGCCGCTGGCCGTGGTGCCTGGGGGGGCAACGATCTTGCGTCCCGATATCGCCGGGGTGATCCGGGCGGCCTATGATCCCACAATGCCAGTTGTCGCTTATGACCCTTCCCATGCGCTGCGGTTGTGCGCCCGTCTCGAGGTTGTGCAATGAGCCACATTTTTCCGGTACATGTCTATTATGAAGATACGGATATGGCGGGGATTGTCTATTACGCCAATTATCTGTGTTATATTGAACGGGCCCGTACAGAATGGGCACGGGACTTGGGACTGGATCAAACTGTTTTAAAAGTACGCGACGGGCTGGTTTTTGCCGTGCGCCGGGTCGAGGCTGATTATCTTATTCCAGCGCGGTTTGATGAAGATTTAACCGTGCATACCAAGCCTTTATACGGGACTGCCGCCCGTTTCGTTCTGCAACAAGATGTGTGCCGGGGGGAACAGGTATTGTTTACTGCGCAAGTAACGCTTGTGGCATTGCGCGAAACCGGTCAACCGGCGCGCTTACCCAAAGCATTGCGCCAGCTGTTGGGGTGATTTTTAATGCTGGCTGGTGACATCAATGTGATTGGTTTTAGGCGTGGGTTAGGGTATGCTTGCCGCAAACAGAGCCCGTTGCGGGCCAAAGCAGACCGAGCAGGCCAATGGAAACTGAAACTCTTGCCCTTACACAGGCGGTAGACTTCTCGATGTGGGCGTTGTTTGCCCGTGCAACCTTGACGGTAAAAATCGTCATGATGATCCTGATTATTGCGTCTTTTTGGTCTTGGTCCATCATTATTGGCAAAGGCGTGTCTTTACGCATTGCGCGGCGCCAAGCGGCGCAATTTGACCGGGCTTTTTGGTCGGGTGAACCTCTGGACGAGCTGTTCCAGAAAATTGGCCCGAAATCCAAAAGCAGGCCAGAAAAAATCTTTAGCGCTGGTATGCTGGAATGGCAGCGGAGCCACCGTCAGGATGGTGGATTGATTGCCGGGGCGCATGCGCGGATAGATCGCTCGATGGATGTTGCCATCGCGAAAGAAGCGGAAGACCTGCAAAAGGGCTTGCCTGTTTTGGCCACTGTGGGATCAACCGCACCCTTTATCGGACTTTTTGGCACGGTTTGGGGCATTATGAATGCCTTTATCGAAATTGCGCAGCAGCAAAATACCAATTTGACTGTGGTGGCCCCCGGGATTGCCGAGGCATTGCTGGCCACGGGGCTGGGCCTGCTTGCAGCGATCCCTGCGGTCATTTTCTATAATAAACTAAGCACTGACAGCGAACGCATTATTGCAGGTTATGAAGGCTTTGCAGATGAGTTTGCAACCATTCTAAGCCGTCAGTTGGACAGCTGATATGGGCGCGAGCACAGCTTCAGGTCAGATCAAAACGCGGCGCAGCCGCCGCACCCGACGAAAACCGATGTCTGAGATCAATGTCACACCGTTTGTGGATGTGATGTTGGTGTTGCTGATCATCTTTATGGTGGCGGCGCCGATGCTCACAGTCGGAGTGCCGGTTGAACTGCCAAAAACCGCGGCCAATGCCCTGCCAACTGAAAAAGAAGAGCCGTTGACTGTCACCTTGACCGCAGATGGCAAGCTGATGCTGCAAGATACTGAAATCCCGCCCGAGCAGCTGATCAATAAGCTCAAAGCCATTGCGGTCGAGCGCAGCAGTGATCGGGTTTTCCTGCGCGCAGACGGCGCAATTGCTTATGCGCGGGTGGTCCAGGTGATGGGGGCGCTCAATGCGGGCGGATTTTCAAATATTGGGTTGGTCACGGATGTGGGTGGGCCGACGCTGGCCGAAACGGACGGCTAAGAGGGCCGCATGCATATCGGGCATTATATCTCAGGAAGCGCACATATCGGGTTGCTTAGCTGGATGTTGCTTGGCGGGGTGTTTCAGTCCGAGCAATTGCCGATGGAAGTGAGCAATGTCTCAGTGGTGAGCCTTTCTGAATACGCCGATATTGTGATGACGGACCGCGCCCCAGAGGCCGAGCTGCAACCACAGGATTTGATGCAGCAAGAAGCTGAAGCAGATTCTTTGCCCGAACGCCCCAGCGAAGAACAGGCGGTTGAAAATATACCGCAACCCGAGCTGATGGCGCAGCCGGAAGATCCATCACGCAGCGCCCCCCAGACCCCTGATCCGCTGCTTGTCCCAAATTGGACGCATGCTTTCTGCCGATGGTATTCTCGCCTTCGATGCGTACCCGGCAGAGATCTTTCACCAGAGCAGTCTATCCCATGCCGAATGGGATGCCGTGGGTGAAATTCA
>ENA-OREB01001225-OREB01001225.1-marine-metagenome-genome-assembly--contig:-NODE-1225-length-12720-cov-2.667009_pt1 | contig 12720 bp, 10 predicted proteins | sample MGYA00248625_ERZ508552 | MGnify/ENA primary metagenome ERZ508552 (study PRJEB26219, sample SAMN06267888) | marine metagenome | isolation source: Monterey Bay, California, USA | place: USA:Monterey Bay...
ATGCTTGGCGCAGCAGCCACTGTTGCAACCTCTGCCAGCTTTGCAGTTGCCGAGCCGGCCTTGATTTTTGATTTGGGCGGAAAATTCGACAAATCATTTAATGAGTTGGCCTTTACCGGTGCCCAACGCTGGGCAGACGACACTGGCAACTCGTTTCGCGAAATTGAACTGCAATCAGAAGCCCAGCGCGAACAGGCGCTGCGCCGTTTTGCCGAAGCAGGTAATAATCCAATCGTGATGGCGGGATTTGCGTTTGCGAGCGCCTTGGGCGACGTCGCGGCCGATTATCCCGATACAAAGTTTACAATCATCGATATGGTAGTTGATGCACCAAATGTGCGGTCGGTTGTGTTCAAAGAACATGAGGGTTCTTATCTGGTGGGCATGATGGCGGCACAGGCCTCTAAAACTGGCACAGTCGGTTTCATCGGCGGCATGGATATCCCCCTAATCCGAAGATTTGCTTGCGGCTATGCGCAGGGTGTCGAGGCCGTGAATGCCGACATAAAGGTTGTGGCAAACATGACCGGCACGACGCCGGCTGCTTGGAATGACCCGGTTAAAGGATCCGAGCTGACCAAAGCTCAAATCAGCCAAGGCGCAGACGTGATCTATGCCGCAGCCGGTGGTACCGGTGTGGGCGTGCTGCAAACTGCGGCTGACGAAAACATTCTATCGGTCGGTGTTGACAGCAATCAAAACTATATGCATCCGGGCAAGGTTCTGACCTCGATGACCAAAAAAGTTGACAATGCGGTCTATAACGCCTTTTCTGACGGCCCCGATATGGAAACCGGATTTCGGGTCATGGGACTGAATAACCGGGGCGTTGGATTTGCAATGGACGAGCATAACGCTGCGTTGGTCTCAGATGCGATGGCAGCCACAACCTACAAAGCGGCCTATGACATAGCCACCGGTGCAGTTTCTGTACATGATTATATGTCAGATGACAGCTGTCCTAATCTCAGCTTCTAAGCGTGACAAAATCCAATAAACCTTTGGGGCGGCAGGACACTGCCGTCCCGGCAATCGAACTAAACGGTATTTCTAAATCGTTTGGGCCAGTACAGGCCAATAAAGACATCTCGATCGCGGTTCAACCGGGCACAATCCACGGCATTATAGGCGAAAATGGAGCCGGGAAATCAACGCTGATGTCGATCCTATACGGCTTTTATAAAGCTGATCGCGGCGAAATATTTATCAACGGCACCAAAACCGAAATTCCCGACAGCCAAACGGCAATTAAATCCGGTATCGGCATGGTATTTCAGCATTTTAAGCTGGTGCAGAATTTCACTGTGCTTGAAAACGTAGTGCTCGGAGCCGAAGATGGCGCCCTGCTTGCACCGTCGCTTGCCAAGGCGCGCAAAACCCTGAACGCACTCAGCCGTGACTATGAATTACAGGTCGATCCGGACGCGGTCATCGACGATATAGGCGTCGGGATGCAGCAGCGGGTCGAGATACTCAAAGCGCTGTACCGGCAAGCCGAAATTCTCATCCTCGATGAGCCCACCGGCGTGCTGACCCCGGCAGAGGCCGATCATTTGTTCCGCATTCTCGACAATCTGCGTACGCAGGGCAAAACCATCATCCTGATAACCCACAAACTGCGCGAGATCATCGCCTATACCGATACCGTCAGCGTTATGCGGCAGGGCGAGATGACCGCAACGCTGAAAACCAAACAGACCAGCCCAGAGAAATTAGCAGAACTGATGGTTGGGCGCAAAGTTCTGATGCAGGTCGACAAATCTCCCGCCACACCCGGTGCGGTCATGCTGGAGATCGACAATCTGCGCAGCACGGACGCCAAAGGGGTTGAGCGGCTTAAAGGTATCTCGTTGCAGCTCCGCGCTGGTGAAGTATTGGGGATCGCTGGGGTCGCCGGCAATGGCCAGTCAGAGTTGTTGGAAATTCTAGGCGGCTATGGGCAAGGCAGCGGCTCCATCTGCGTCAATGGCACCGAGATTGACCTGACCGGGTTGGCATCAGACGGGCAATCCCGGCGTGCGGCCGGCATCGCCCATGTCCCAGAGGACCGCCAGCACGCCGGGTTGATTATGGATTTCAAAGCCTGGGAAAATATGGCCTTCGGTTATCATCATGCCCCTGAATATCAAACGGGCCAGTTGATGAACAATACTGCAATTCGCCTAGAGACCAAAGCCAAGATGGAACGCTTTGATATCCGCCCAGCCGATGATCTATTAAACGCAAACAGTTTTAGCGGCGGCAACCAACAAAAAATAGTCCTTGCCCGCGAAATTGAACGTAATCCTGATATTTTGCTAGTAGGCCAGCCGACCCGCGGTGTCGATATCGGCGCGATCGAGTTTATTCACCAGCAAATCATCGCGCTGCGCGATCAAGGCAAAGCCATTTTGTTGGTCAGCGTGGAACTAGATGAGATCTTTGCCCTTTCAGACCGGATTATGGTGATGTTTGACGGCCAAATCATGGGCGAACGCGACCCGGAACAGACGAATGAAAAACAACTTGGGCTGCTGATGGCCGGTATCAATGAAGAGGGCGCGTCATGAGTAAAATGCCGGCCTGGGCCGATATGGTGCTCATCCCGCTTATTTCATTGATTTTGGCCGGGCTGCTGTCGGCGCTGGTTATTCTGGCAATTGGCGAAAGCCCGATAGAGGCGGTCAACCTGATGATCACCGGTGCGTTGGGGTCCAGCTATGGCTGGGGGTATACGCTGTATTACGCCACCAATTTCATGTTTACAGGCCTTGCGGTTTCAGTGGCTTTTCATGCCCGGCTGTTCAATATTGGCGGTGAGGGTCAAGCGATGCTGGGGGGATTGGGTGTGGCCTTGGCCTGTCTCTACATCCCTTGGCCCCACTGGTCTTTGGCCCTGTTGGGTGCGATAATTTGCGGTGCTGCCTTTGGCGGGCTCTGGGCTTTGCTGCCTGCCTATCTTCAGGCCAAACGTGGCAGCCATATTGTCATCACCACGATCATGTTCAACTTTATCGCGGCCGCTTTTCTCAACTATCTTCTGGTCAGTGTCCTGCGTCCGCAAGGCAGTATGGATCCCGCCACCGCGCGGTTTCCCGAGGCTGCACAATTGCCGACACTGCATGACGTTCTGGCACCCTTTGGGATCAGTTTTTCAAAGGCAGCGCCGGCCAATATCAGCCTGCTTGTTGCAATGCTGGCCTGTGTCTTGGTCTGGGTCCTGATCTGGCGGACCCGCTTGGGCTATGAGATTCGCGCCTTTGGCCACTCTGACAGTGCCGCGAGATATGCTGGAATAAATCCGGTTAAGATTACGCTTATTGTCATGCTGATTTCGGGCGGTTTAGCCGGATTGATGGCCACAAACAATGTGATGGGCGAAGCGGAAAGACTGATGCTGAACGCGACCGAGGGTGCAGGATTTATTGGCATTGCCGTAGCGCTGATGGGGCGCAGTCATCCGCTAGGCGTATTTCTGGCCGCGATCCTATTTGGCTTTCTCTATCAGGGTGGTGCAGAACTGGCGCTATGGACAAAAATTCCGCGCGAACTGATCGTGGTCATTCAGGCTTTGGTCATCCTGTTTACCGGCGCGCTTGACAATATGGTGCGTGCACCACTTGAACGGCTGTTCGCACGTCTTGAAAAAGGAGCAGTGTAATGGATCTGCTCAACCTGTTTGATCTGTCAGTTTTGGACAGCACTGTGCGATTTACCACCCCGCTTCTGCTGGCCTGCCTCGCGGGGTTGTTTTCCGAACGGGCTGGCATTTTTGATATCGGTCTTGAGGGCAAAATGCTGTTTGCCGCGTTCTTTTCCGCCGCCATTGCCGCGCTCACCGGTTCGGTTTGGCTGGGCTTGCTGGCCGGCATCTTCGCCTCATTTCTACTCTCGGCTCTGCACGGGGTTGCCTCGATCACCTTTCGGGGCAATCAGCTGATCTCTGGTGTTGCGATTAATTTTCTGGCCGCGGGATTAACCGTGCTGATCGCGCAAGACTGGTTTCAACAAGGTGGCAGAACACCGTCTTTGCCCGGCGGCGGACGGTTTGAAAGCCTCACCCTGCCGTTTGCCACGGCCCTGCGCGAGGTGCCACTTTTTGGTCCAGTCTATCATGACCTGATCTCAGGTCATTCCATTTTGGTCTATGTCGCCTTTGCGGCTGTACCCACCAGTTGGTGGATTCTGTACCGCACAAGATTTGGCCTGCGACTGCGCGCAGTTGGGGAAAACCCGGCAGCCGTTGATACAGCCGGCATATCGGTGACACAGCTTCGCTTTGCAGCAGTGGCGATCTGTGGCCTGCTTTGTGGACTTGCTGGCGCCTATTTGGCAACAGGCCAGCAAGCGGGCTTTGTCAAAGATATGACCGCAGGGCGCGGCTATATCGCGCTTGCCGCGCTAATTTTCGCCAAATGGCGACCTTGGCACGCGCTTTCAGCCACAATCTTGTTTGGCTATCTTCAGGCTATTGCCTTGCGTCCCGACCTGATTGAAGCGGCTTTCAACTTTAAGGTTCAAGTTCAACTTCTTGACGCTTTACCGTATATTTTAACCGTGGTGATTCTCGCTGGTTTTGTCGGCAAAGCAATTCCGCCAAGAGCTGGCGGTGAGCCGTACGTTAAAGAACGATAAACCAAAAAGCACGCGTACTTATAGCAACATTAAGACCAGTTTCAAAAATAAGTGATACCTGACTGCACAAAGGCCTATTGCGCCCTTGCGCAATCCCGCTCTAGGACGATAGGGACCCCTATGCAAATTTATCTGCCCATTGCCGAAGTGTCTGTCAACGCCTTCCTTTTGCTAGGATTGGGCGGCATGGTTGGTGTGCTGTCGGGAATGTTTGGGGTCGGTGGCGGCTTTTTAATGACACCGCTATTATTTTTCATTGGCATCCCCCCTGCAATAGCCGTGGCCACCGAGGCGAATCAAATCGTTGCCTCATCATTTTCAGGTGTTCTGGCCCATTTTCGACGACGCACAGTAGATTTTAAAATGGGGACTGTTTTGCTCATTGGTGGGCTGTTTGGTGCCGGAATCGGAGTGGTGGTTTTCAACTATCTCAAAAGCATGGGACAAGTCGATTTGTTGGTGCGGCTTTGCTATGTCGTATTCCTTGGCATTATTGGCAGCCTGATGTTTATGGAAAGCCTGCGCGCGATCCAGCGCTCGCGCAGTAACGTCAAAGTGTCCTTCAAACGCAAGCAGCGCAATTGGATCCACGCACTGCCGTTTAAAATGCGGTTTCGAACTTCGGGGCTTTATATTTCGGTCATTCCGCCCCTCATAATCGGCCTGGCAGTGGGTGTGCTGGCAGCAATTATGGGTGTTGGCGGGGGCTTTGTTATGGTTCCGGCCATGATCTATATTCTTGGCATGCCGACCAAGGTTGTGGTCGGCACTTCGCTGTTTCAGATTATTTTTGTCACGGCCTTCACCACATTACTTCATGCGACAACCAACTATACCGTTGATATGGTTCTAGCAGTATTGCTGTTGGTCGGCGGTGTGATCGGTGCCCAGATCGGAGCGCAGATCGGCGCCCGCCTAAAGGCAGAACAACTGCGCATTCTGTTGGCCCTGTTGGTATTGATGGTCTGCGGGAAACTGGGCCTTGACTTGCTGATGGAACCCGCCGAATTGTACTCTATTGCCAGCGGAGCCGGACATTGATGCGGCTGGTTTGGATCCTCTGGATTTTCTATGTCGCATTGCCGGTTCAGGCTGAAGACGTTGTGCTTGGTCTCAGCAAAGACCGCGTTGCAATCACCGCAACCTTCGACGGATCAGAAATTTTGGTGTTCGGCGCAGTCAAGCGCGAAACTGCTATTCCCGAAACTCCGTTGCAAGTCATCGTCACAATTGCCGGCCCATACAAACCAATCGTGGTCCGTCGCAAAGACAAACGCTTTGGCATATGGGTCAATACCGAAAATACCAAAATAGAAGCCGCCCCAAGTTTCTATGCCGTGGCAACCTCGGCACCTTGGGGCGAGGTGATCACCGCAAAACAAGATGCCAAACATCAAGTGTCTGTGGCTCGGGCCATCAAAGCGCGCCAAACCGCACCTGCAGATGCCAAACAAGAACGTTTAACCGAGGCGGTCATTCGGATCAGAAGCGACGAAAACCTCTATCAACTTTTGGAAAACGAGGTTACGGTCGATCAACAAACCCTATTTCGCACCTCGATCGAGATGCCGTCAAACCTGACAGAAGGTCATTACGACACGCGGATCCTGTTAACCCGCAACGGCGTGGTGATCTCAACCTTGAATACGGAAATCGACGTGCGCAAAGTGGGGTTAGAGCGGTTCCTGTTTAGCCTGTCGCGCGAACAACCGCTTGTCTATGGCCTGCTATCACTGGCGATTGCAATTTTTGCAGGATGGGGGGCTTCTGGCCTGTTCAGCGCCCTGCGCCGCAGTTAACACGAGAGCTCATCATGCCCCGACCCGCCCCTGCAAATCGTACCGATTTTAAATTTCTTTCAAGTCTGCCAACCCGTTGGATGGACAATGACCAATATGGCCATATGAACAACGTCGTGCATTATTCATTGTTCGACACTGCGGTCAGTAACTGGCAAATGGCACAAGGTGGTTTTAATGTTACAGGCGAAGTAACCAAGTTAATGGTTGTGGAAAGCGGGTGTCGTTATTTCGATGAGGCCGGCTATCCCGATCTGATCCATGTGGGGCTGCGTCTGGGGCATTTAGGCAATAGCTCGTGGCGCTATGATCTGGGGTTGTTTCGCAACGAAATCGACACCGCCTTTGCCGAGGGTTTCTTCGCGCAAGTTCAAGTCGACGCAAAATCTGGACGCCCGACGCCGGTGTCGCCAGACATGCGCGCGGCGCTTGAACAGCTTCGCTGAGGCTGAAATTATCCCGATGGGCCACGCCGTTTGACACAACCCACCCATGACCAAATCAGATCGGAGCGTTGGTATATTTTTTCAACTCTGCGCGGGCAACCTGACGGCGATGTACCGCATCGGGGCCATCTGCGAAGCGCAGCGTGCGAATATGGGTCCACATATGTGCCAGATCAAAATCCTGGCTGATGCCACCGGCACCATGCATCTGCATCGCCTCATCGACCACTTTTCCTGCCATAAGAGGTGCCACCACTTTGATCTGTGAAATCCACGGCTGCGCCTCTCTGACCCCCACAGTGTCCATCATATGTGCCGCCTTCAGGCATAGCAACCGGGCCATTTCAATCTCCATTCGGGCGTTTGCTATGATATCGTAATTGCCCCCAAGCTCAGTCAGGCGCTTACCAAAGGCCTCGCGAGACAATCCGCGACGACACATCATTTCAAGCGCCTTTTCAGCCTGACCAATGGCCCGCATGCAGTGATGGATACGCCCCGGTCCGAGACGCCCTTGCGCCACTTCGAAGCCGCGTCCTTCGCCCAGAACAATTGCGTCGGCCGAAATACGTACATCAGTGAAACGCAGATGCATATGCCCGTGCGGCGCATCATCATTACCAAAAACATGCATCGGGCGCAGAATTTCAATGCCCGGTGTTTTCGGATCGAGAACGAACATCGTATGGCGGCTGTGTTTGGCTGCTTCAGGGTGGGTTTTTGCCATCAGAATATACACCCCACAACGAGGATCCCCAGCCCCAGAAATCCACCATTTTTCGCCATTCAAAACATAATCATCACCATCCCGCTTGGCCTCAAACGCCAGCTGGGCGGCATCCGATGACGCAATTCCCGGCTCGGTCATAACATAGGCCGAGCGAATGTCACCGTTCAGCAGATCCAAAAGCCAACGGTCTTTGTGGGCTTGGGTGCCATAGCGTTCCAATACCTCCATATTCCCGGTATCAGGGGCATTGCAGTTGAATACTTCGGCCGCGATTGGCACCTTGCCCATTTCCTCAGCCAGATAGGCGTATTCCACCGTAGTCAACCCATAGCCCCGCGTGCTGTCCGTCAGCCAAAAGTTCCACAAACCCCTCTTTTGGGCCTCGGCCTTCAAGCCGTTGAGAATCTCCAACTGTCGCGCAGTATGTTTGAAACGGTCGCCTGAGGGGTGTTTGCCAACCTCGGTATGAAATTCGGCGTCCAATGGCGCAATCTCTTCATTGATCATCTCCCGCACTTGTTCAATCAGCGGGGCGACCCTGTCCGTTACGCCTAAATCCATGTTCTTTTCTTCTCCCTGGGGGCTTTAGCACCCGCCTCTTTGAATAAATTGGATAGTGTCTTGCGCTATACCATATCGGGCAAGGCATAGTCCGAAAACTGTTTTCGCAGCGTCATTTTGGAAACCTTGCCCGTCGCCGTCATCGGCAGCGCATCGATAAACTCAACCGCGTCGGGCAATTGCCATTTTGCAACATGGTCAAGCAAAAGCTGGTCGAACTCAGACTTATCAGGCCGTTTGTCTCCTGCGGGGACAATAACCAACAACGGCCGCTCATCCCAAGTTGGATGCGGCACCGCTATGACAGCACAGTTTGCGACTTCGGGGTGCCCCATGATGACATTCTCAAGGTCAATCGAACTGATCCATTCACCGCCCGACTTGATCAAATCTTTGGCGCGGTCCTGAATAATCAAGAACCCGTCAGCATCAATCGAGGCGATATCGCCAGTGCCAAACCATCCGTCGCGATCAAAGGCGTCAACCGTCGCCGTTTCATTATTAAAATACCCCTGAATGATGGTGTTGCCACTGACATAAAGCTCGCCCACAGCCTCACCGTCATGAGGCAATCTGTCACCGGCCTCATTTACAATTTTCATGTCGACACCGAATACCCGACGACCGTGCTTTACTTTGATATCTAGTTGTTCCTCAAACGGCAGCTGCATCATTTCGCGGGACAAGATACCATGCGTCCCGACAGGGCTCATCTCGGTCATTCCCCAGGCATGACACACCGTCACACCGGACTTTTCAAAGGTTTCAATCATCGATTTGGGCGCCGACGATCCACCTACGATGATACCGTTCAACGCCGTCGGTTTACGCCCCTGTTTAGCGATCTCACCCTGCAGGCCCAGCCAGACGGTAGGCACCCCCCAGGCTGATGAAACCTGCTCGTTTTCCATCAGCGAAAACAGCGACGCCCCATCAAGTGCTGCCCCCGGAAACACCAGCGAAGCGCCTTTCAGCGGGGCTGCAAACGGTAACCCCCAAGCGTTGACATGAAACAGCGGTACCACGGGCAGGATACGCGCGCCTTCTTTCAGGCTCATATCAATTGACAGTGCAACGGAAAACGCGTGCAAAACCGTTGAGCGGTGCGAATAAAGCGCCCCTTTAGGATTGCCTGTCGTTCCGGAGGTGTAGCAAAGAATACACGCAGTCTCTTCAGACAATTCGGGCCAATTATACTGAGTTGGATGCGGCTCAAGCAGATCTTCGTAGCACAGCGTCTCGAGCGCTGTGTCAGGCATATGCGCACGATCTGTCATGATAACATAGCGCATATCTTGCGGCAGCTTATCGGCCAACTCTTCAATGATCGGCACAAAGGTCAAATCCAGAAACAGCAGGCGATCCGCTGCATGATGGGTGATATAGATCAGTTGCTCTGCACTGAGACGCGGATTGATCGTGTGGCAGACCGCCCCGATACCCGCGATCCCGAAATACAGCTCAAAATGTCGGTACCCGTTCCACGCCAAGGTTGCGACACGATCGCCGGTATGTATCCCCAAGGATTCCAGCGCATGCGCCAATTGGGCTGCACGACCAAAAGTTTCCGGATAACTGGTCCGGTGCATATCCCCTTCGGTTCGTACTGAAACCAAATCTGCACCGGGATGCGCCTCGGCAGCGAATCTCAAAACCTCAATGATCGATAATGGCTTATGCATCATCATGCCTTGCATAATCGCGTCCTTCCGTTTTGGCTTTGCTCACTATGGGAAGGGCAGGACCTACAATGCAATATAGCAATTTGGGGTAATAGCAAAATACTAAAGCTCCTCTGCATCTTCGGCAATCAACGACAAAGGCGCTGGAGCGACCTTTAAATCATCAACCCGCAAAGGCTGGGTCGGCAGCGACAGACGGTTGCGTACAACCCAGACCAACCGATTTTGCGCCCGTGTTATGGCCACATAGGCCAGCCGCTTCCACAGGGGTTGCCCAGCCTCAACCCTGTCCATTCTGGCCGCTGCAAACAAGTCGGGGGCAAAGACCTGAACCGTATCCCACTGACTGCCTTGGGCTTTGTGAACAGTCACCGCTGCACCGTGCAGAAAGGCTGCCCCCATATTTGCCGCAAAGGGGATAAACGGTTCCTCTTGGTCAGGTTTTTCGATTTTCACAATCGACGCGGCCGACACTTGAGGATCTTCAGCGCCAACCACGTGCAACCGGGAAAATCCCGGCCGGCTGCCCGTTCCCAGATAAACCACCTGTGCGCCTTTAATCAAACCTCGAGCTTCAAGATCAATCCGCTTTTTGCGATGTTTCAGCGGCAGTTCTATGCCATCACAAATCAATGGCTCCCCCGGCAAAAGCGCGGTGTCAGGTGCTTCATAGACCCGGCGAAACGCATTAATCAGGCGAATTCGGGTGGTGTTGCGCCAGACCAGAACAGGGCTGCGCGCCATCAAATCAACCTCAACCCTTTGTCCAAAAACCACCCGCTCATCCCGCCGGGCTGCATCTTGTACCATGGTTTCAAACGCGTCAAAATCAAGACTCTCGTCCCCCAAAGCATGGGCGAGGTCAAGGATTGGGTTGTCGGCGTCCTGCCGATGCACGCGGCTTAATTCAACCGTTTGTTCACCTTTCAATGCATCAAACACCATGGCCCCAGACTGATTGACAGGGGCCAATTGTGCGGGATCGCCAAACAGCAACAAAGTGGGAAAAATCTCTTTAAGATCTTCAAACTGGCGATCATCCAACATCGATGATTCGTCGACCAGCCCAATATCAAGAGGATCTTCGCGGCGCTTCCATCCGGTGATAAAATCCGACCCTCGCAAACCTGCCGCCGCCAGCGCGCCAGGAATAGAGGCGTTTTGATCATAGAACCGCTTGGCTCGATCCAAGGCCTCTTCCGGCATATCTTTGACCTCTGGACGCTCGCCAGTGCCAGCAAGCCAATCCGCAATACGTTCGTATTCTGGATCGTAAACCGGCGTATACAAAATACGGTGAATGGTGGTCGCCGGCACCCCGCGCTGGCGCAAGACACTGGCGGCTTTATTTGTCGGTGCCAAAATCGCCAGAGTCCGTCGATCTTTGCGACGACGGCCTTCATAGTCGCCCGAAACCACCTCGACGCCTGCGGCTTGCAAAGATTTGCACAGCTCGGCTAGCAAAAGTGTTTTGCCTGATCCGGCCTTACCAATCAACGCCATCACCTGCGATTGGGATCCAGACATCGGCGTTGTCAGCCCGTCGTCTAGGTTGACCCCAACATGGCGCAGAACAGTACTAACCCGATCAAAGGCCTCTGCTTGGTCATCTGAAAACTGGAAGGCCGCGAGCGTCATAATAGCGCTTGTATCCCGCCTGTGCCCCATACACCAGCGCCACCAAGGTAATCCTGACGCTTTATCGTGTTTCTCGCGGCGACGGATACCGACGTTTCATTGTGGCAGAAATTGATCTTTTCCCGTCACATGCGCCGTATTTCCCATTTTGTCTTTATCTTTGATGGTACCTTTTCAGATCGGCGTTTGCCGATGACACGTTTTGATAACGGCCTGAGAAATCAGCTGATGACCAACCTGTCCTGCGATGTCACGCAGTATTACTTGGATTTTAAATCACCTCGGCGCATAAACTCAACCATCCTGCGCTAGTAATTTTCCAAGGTGTCATCGACGGGGACATACTTTACATCAAACGACTGCTCCATTTCCATCAAACCAATCAACCGGGCAGTATCAAGCTCGTCTGCAAGACGCGGTAACCCGTTGTGTCTGGCGTATTCTTTCAAGTCTAAAAGAACCGAAATGACCCAATCATTCTTCATGCATACGCTCACTGCTCAGTCGGGCAGAACGCCGCCCAAACGGGCCACCTCTGCGGTTCAGTTCCACAGCTTGTAAATAGCAATTAAATAGTGACTATCCGCTTAAGAAAGGCATGCGGGCCAAGGCCAATGACCGGCCTGGCATAAAGATTAAACCATTAGGCATCCCCCACAAGCGCATCTTCAAAGGTGCGAAGGCCAGTGCGCGGAGCCTGTACAAGCACAGCCATATTACCCGGCTTGTGTTCATTACGCAGCATCATCGCATGAGCCGAAGGAATATCCGACCAGCCAAAAACCTCAGACATGCAAGGATCGAGACGGCGCTCAACCATCAGTTTATTGGCCGCTGATGCCTGTTTGAGATGGGCAAAATGGCTGCCTTGGATACGTTTTTGGTGCATCCAGACATAGCGCGCATCCATTGTCAGATTAAAGCCCGACGTGCCCGCACAGATCACTACCATGCCACCCTTTTTACACACGAAGGTCGAGACCGGAAACGTCGCCTCGCCAGGATGTTCGAACACCATATCAACATTATTGCCCTTGCCGGTGATGTCCCAGATCGCCTTTCCAAACTTACGAACCTCGGCAAACCAAGCTTTGTAATCGTCGGTATTGACCGTAGGCAGTTGCCCCCAACAATTGAAATCTTTGCGGTTCAGAACGCCCTTTGCACCAAGCCCCATGACAAATTCCCGTTTGTCTTCATCTGAGATAACCCCGATCGCATTGCCGCCCGCGGCATTGATCAATTGGATG
>ENA-OREB01001226-OREB01001226.1-marine-metagenome-genome-assembly--contig:-NODE-1226-length-12716-cov-2.604874_pt1 | contig 12716 bp, 7 predicted proteins | sample MGYA00248625_ERZ508552 | MGnify/ENA primary metagenome ERZ508552 (study PRJEB26219, sample SAMN06267888) | marine metagenome | isolation source: Monterey Bay, California, USA | place: USA:Monterey Bay...
TTTTAAAGATTTAAAAGACGGTACTTACGAAATTGGTATACATATAGCTGATGTCTCTCATTATTTAACACCAGGAACTATATTAGATGATGAAGCTTATGAACGTGCTACTTCAGTATACTTAGTAGACCGAGTAGTTCCAATGCTTCCTGAAGTATTATCAAACAACGCTTGTTCTTTAAGACCAAACGAAGAAAAGTTTACTTTTTCAGCGGTATTTAAAATAAATAATAATGCTGTAATTATTGATCAATGGTTTGGAAGAACAGTTACTTATAGTGACGCACGTTTTGCTTATGAAGAAGCTCAATTTATTATTGAAAAAGAAACATTAAATGAAATAGAGCCTATAAATATTCCATCTAATATTTCTATTACCGGACAAACTTATAAAGTACAGAATAAAATCTCAAAAGCTATTTTAAAATTAGATGAATTAGCTAAAATATTAAGAAGAAAAAGAATGAAACAAGGAGCTATTTCTTTTGATAAAGTAGAGGTAAAATTCCACCTAGACAAAGACAATAATCCAGAAGGAGTTTATTTTAAAGAAAGTAAAGATGCTAATAAATTAATAGAAGAATTTATGTTATTAGCAAATAGAAGTGTTGCTGAATTTATAGGAAAACAAAGCATAAAGAAAACATTTATTTATAGAGTTCATGATGAACCTGATGATGAGAAAATTGCGGCTTTACAAAATATTATTAGACAATTTGGATATAAAATAGATACTAGAGATCGAAAAACCACTTCTAACTCTTTAAATAATTTATTAAAAGACGTTCAAGGTAAAAAAGAACAAAATTTAGTGGACACACTTGCAATACGCTCTATGAGCAAGGCGGTTTATACTACAGAAAATATTGGTCATTACGGATTAGCTTTTGATTATTATACACATTTTACCTCACCTATTAGGCGTTATCCAGATGTAATGGTCCATCGACTTTTGCAATTTTATTTAAACAAAGAAAATAGCGCAAATAAAGACCAGTTTGAAGAAAAATGTAGACATAGTAGTGAAATGGAAGGTTTAGCAGCCCAAGCTGAACGAGCTAGTATTAAATACATGCAAGTAAAATATATGTTTGATCATCAAGATCAAAACTTTTTAGGTGTAATTTCTGGTGTGACCGATTGGGGAATTTATGTTGAAATTATTTCTAATAAATGTGAAGGAATGATCAGACTACAAGATATGAAAGATGATCATTATACTTTCTATAAAGAAGAATTTGCAGCTGTTGGTGCCAGAACTAAAAATAGTTATCAGCTCGGAGATGAAGTTTATGTACAAGTCAAAAATGCAGATTTAGTAAAAAAGCAACTAGATTTTAAAATGTTAGGGCATAAAAAAGAATTCACAACTAATTAACTGTTGGTTTTTTTTTCACCAATCATTACGTAATGATTTTGTATTTTTACAAACGTATGTTTGATGGTTTATTATATGCTGCTTTTTATGGATTTATACTAGCCTTTGCTATAGGTCCAGTTTTTTTTACTCTTATAGAGACTAGTATCACTAAAGGAATAAAGGCGGCTATCTTTTTTGATTTAGGCTCTTTATTTTCTGATGTAGTTTTTATTATTATTGCATTTTATGGTACTAATAAGTTATTAGATAAACTAAAAGACGATCCAGCACTATTGGTATTTGGTGGAATGATATTAATCGCTTTTGGCTCGATATCATATATACGCACTTCTAAATCCTTTATAAAAATTGTTAGGGAACATTATTCGGTCGCTACAAAAAAAAACCATGGAGGTCTTTTTCTAAAAGGGTTTTTATTAAACTTTGTAAATTTTGGAGTATTAGCAGGATGGATTGCAACGATTATTATTGCACAAGCCGTAACCACTCATAAAAACGGAGTATTATTCTTCTTAGCCACTGTAATGATTACTTTATTTATAACTGACTTGTTAAAAATTATTTTAGCTAAAAAACTAAAAAGCAACTTAACACCGCGTTTTATTATAAAAACAAAAAAATTGGTAAGTATTTTAATTATTGGTTTTGGAGTTTTATTGTTAATACAAGGAGTTTTCCCAGATAATATTCAAGAAGGATTGGAGTATATTCCTAAAACCAATAAAGGTTTAGAATAAAAAAATAGCTTCAAATTATCCAATTGCTATTAAAACACATATATTAAACAAAAAAAGCTTCAGAGAATCCTGAAGCTTCTTAGAGGCGTCGAGCGGATTCGAACCGCTGTAAGAGCTTTTGCAGAGCCCGGCCTAGCCACTCGGCCACGACGCCTTAGTTATTAGTAGGCAAATATACTATAAAGTTCAATTTTTTCAATTAAAAACTAACTTATCTTTTAGCGCTCAAAGTTACACTTACCTCTGCTACATCACCACCTATAGGCGGGTTCACTTTTGATACCATCACCTTAACGTAATTTACTAGCGGTGCCTTAATAAATATCTTATCAATAATACGTTGCCCTACGTGTTCTAATAATTTGGATCGAATTTCCATTTCTTCCACTACAATCTTTTGTAAGACCACATAGTCAATAGTATCTTTTAATTCGTCACTTTTAATAGCTTTATTTAAATTTCCTCTAACTGAAAGGTTTACTAAATAATCAGAACCAATCTGCCCTTCTTCTAGTAAACAACCATGAAAAGCATAAATTTTAATATTTTTTAATCGTATCGTGCTCATTTCAACTATTTTTGTAAAGTTACAAATCCTTAATTTACTGTTAAGGTATTTGATTATAAAATTTGATCCTAAACATGTCAGAAAAACCAGCAGCTCTTAATTTTATTGAGCACATCATAGAAGAAGATTTAACGAACGGAATGTCAAAGGAAGACCTACGTTTTCGTTTTCCGCCTGAGCCAAATGGTTATTTACATATTGGACACACCAAAGCTATAGGAATTAGCTTTGGACTGGGCGAAAAATATCAAGCTCCGGTCAACCTTCGTTTTGATGATACGAATCCAGCAAAAGAAGAACAGAAATATGTAGACGCCATCAAAGAAGATATTGCTTGGATGGGTTACCAGTGGGATCAAGAAGTATACTCATCCGATTATTTTCAAATTTTATACAATTGGGCAATTAGTTTCATTAAAAAAGGATTAGCTTATATAGATTCTCAATCGAGTGACGAGATGAGACTACAAAAAGGATCTCCAACACAGTTAGGCACTAATAGTCCTTACAGAACAAGATCTATCGAAGAAAATTTAGATTTATTCATTAAAATGAAAAACGGTGAATTTAAAGAAGGAACTCATGTGTTGCGTGCTAAGATTGACATGGAAGACCCAAACATGTTAATGCGAGATCCAATAATGTATCGTATTTTAAAAAAAGCACATCACCGAACAGGGAACGATTGGTGTATTTACCCAATGTACGATTGGACCCACGGTGAAAGCGATTACATCGAACAAATTTCACATTCTTTATGTTCTTTAGAGTTTAAACCTCACAGAAAGCTTTATAATTGGTTTAGAGATGAGGTTTATAATGATAATTTTAATCAGCTTCCGTTGGTGCCAAAACAACGAGAATTTGCACGTTTAAACTTAAGCTATACCGTTATGAGTAAGCGTAAGTTATTACGGTTGGTAAACGAAAAAATTGTTATTGGTTGGGACGACCCAAGAATGCCAACTATTTCTGGCTTACGAAGAAGGGGCTACACACCAAATGCTATTAAAAAGTTTATTGAAGCTGTAGGGGTTGCTAAAAGAGAAAATGTTATTGATGTTTCTTTATTAGAATTTTGTATCCGAGAAGATTTAAATAAAATAGCACCTCGTGTGATGGCAGTTCTAGACCCTATTAAACTTACTATTACAAATTATCCTGAGGGAAAAGAAGAATTTTTAAAAGCTGAAAATAATCCTGAAGATGAAACTGCTGGTTATCGAGAAGTACCTTTTTCAAAAGAACTATATATAGAAAGAGAAGATTTTAAAGAAGACGCAAACAGTAACTTTTTCCGTTTAACTTTAGGAAAGGAAGTTCGGTTAAAAAACGCTTACATTATAAAAGCAGATTCAATTATTAAAGACTCTGAAGGTACCCTTAAAGAAATAAAATGTTCTTATGACGCCGACAGTCTTAGCGGAACGAGTACCGAAGCAAGTCTAAGAAAAGTTAAAGGAACACTTCATTGGGTTTCTATCTCTCATTCAATTAATGCCGAAGTAAGATCGTATGATCGGTTGTTTACAGATGAAGCTCCCGATAGTCACAAAGACAAGACATTTATGGATTTTGTTAATCCAAATTCCTTAACTGTTTCACAAGCTTTTGTGGAGCCAAGTTTAGCTTTAGCAAAAAAAAGTAGTAGCTTTCAGTTTCAGCGATTAGGGTATTTTAAAGTTGACGATGACTCTACGAGTGAAACCCTTGTTTTTAACAAAACAGTTGGTTTACGTGATTCTTGGACTAAGAAAAAACCGGTTAAAAATAAAATATTACCAAAGCAAAAAGCAGCAATTTATCCTTTAAATGAAATTATGCGTTTTGGAAAAAAGTACACTAAATTTCCTGTCGAAAAGCAGCAAGAAACTAAGCTTAGAATACAAGAATTAGCAAAGAGTATTTCTTACGAAGAGCTAATTCCGTTTTTTGGAACAGCTCTTAAAAAAGTGGGCACACGAATTGTAACAATGATTGCTCTTGGTGTTTTAATAAAAAACAATCAAGAAATAACCCCTGAGATTAAAACATTTGTAAGAAAAGCTTTAGAGGATAAAAACGAACTATTAGTTGCCGAGGCAAGTAAAATTAATTACTAGGTTTTTATTAATAATCAAAATCTGTTTTTGGCGGTTCTTTTGGTCCTACACGGGTGGTTTTTTTATTCAAAATACCTTTAGCCGCATTGTCTTTTTTCATTTGCTCACCAATTTGGTTACTCGCTGCAAATGAAGCAATCATATTATTTAACATGTCGCTTCCTGCTTGAGGCGAATTAGGTAGTAATATTAAATTGGAGTTAGTAGCTTCTCCAACCGATTGTAAGGTGTCGTAATGTTGGGTTACCACAATTAAGGCAGAAGCCTCTTGCGAATTAATACCAACATTATTTAATACATCAACACTATCTTCCAGTCCTCGAGCAATTTCTCTACGTTGATCGGCGATACCCAATCCCTGCAAACGTTTGCTTTCAGCTTCAGCTTTTGCTCTTTCAATAATTAAAATACGCTGTGCATCTCCTTCATGTTGGGCTGCTACCTTTTCTCGCTCTGCAGCATTAATTCGGTTCATGGCAATTTTTACTTTTTGATCAGGATCAATATCTGTAACCAGAGCTTTTACAATATCATAACCATAATTGAGCATTGCCTCTTTTAACTCTCGTTGTATCGCTAACGCTATTTCTTCCTTTTTAACAAAAACGTCGTCTAGAATCATTTTTGGAACTTCTGCACGAACCACATCAAATATAAACGCAGTAATCTGTTCATGTGGGTTTTGTAGCTTATAAAAAGCATTATAAACGTGTTCTCTTTGAATCTGAAACTGTACTGAAATTTTCAAGTGAACAAAAACATCATCTTTTGTTTTAGTTTCAACAATGACATCTAATTGTTGAATCCGTAAACTGACTCTTCCCGCTACTCTATCAATAAATGGAATTTTCATATTGATACCCGCTCCATAATCTCTGGTAAATTTTCCAAATCGTTCTACAACCGCAATAGTTTGTTGTTTAACAATAAAAAAAGAAGCAAAAACAAGTACTATTAAAATAGTAAAAAAAAGAATCCAAATATAGCTCATAATATTTTTTTAAATTAAATACAATTATCAAGATACAAAAAAAGTCCGCTTATAACAACCTTTAATTTTTTTATTTAGAAGATATTTCCGTTTTTTCAAGATAAAAAAGCAATCACTTTGTTTATTCTTGAAATCACCTCTTTTTTACCCAGTATCGCAGCAATTTCAAATACATCAGGACCTTTCATTTCTCCAACAAGTGCTAATCTTAAAGGCATCATTACGTTGCCAAATCCAATTTCATTTTCAGTAATCCAGTTTTTAGTTTTATTAGTTAAACTTTCTGAAGAAAAATCGACACCCTCTTCAAACAAAGCAACCAGCTTTGAAAGTAGTTGTGGAGTATTCTCTTTAAATGCTTTTTTTGCTGCTTTTTCATTGTACGTATTAGGCGCTTCAAAAAAGTAGCTTCCTTGTTCCCAAAAATCAGCTATGAAAGTTGATCGTTCTTTTATTAAACCAATAATCTTTTCAAGGTTTTTATTATAACCAATTCCTTTTTTAATCAATAAGCTTGTAAATAAAGTAGATAAGCTCTCATTATTTTTCTTTTGTAAATAATGATGCTGGAACCACTTTGTTTTTTCAGGATCAAACCTAGCTCCCGCCTTGTTAACCCTTGCTAAACTGAACGATTTTATAAGTTCGTCTAAGCTGAAAATTTCTTGTTCAGTTCCTGGATTCCATCCTAATAAAGCAAGCATATTAATAACAGCCTCAGAAAAATAACCATCTTCCCTATATCCCGAAAAAACGTCCCCATTGTTTGCATTCCACTGAATTGGAAAAACCGGAAAACCCATTTTATCGCCGTCACGCTTACTTAATTTTCCTTTACCAACCGGTTTCATAATCAATGGAAGGTGAGCAAATTTTGGAACCTCCCAATCTAGTGCTTTGTACAACTCAATATGTAAGGGTACTGAGGGCAACCATTCTTCACCCCTAATAACATGACTAATTTCCATAAAGTGATCGTCAACGATGTTCGCCAAGTGATAAGTTGGCATACCATCTTGTTTAAACAAGACTTTATCGTCAAGTAGTTCTTTTTTAAACGACACATTTCCTCTAATTAAGTCTTCGGCAACAACAACTTCTTCTGTGTTTTGACCAGGATCATACATTTTAAAACGCACAACGTAATCTTCACCATTTGCTATCTTTTTTTCCACCTCTTCTTTTGTTAAAGAAATTGAGTTGGTTAGTTTTTCTCTATTATGCCAATTATAAATAAATGTTTTTCCTTTTTTTTCATGGTCTTTTCTGTGAAAGTTAAGCTCATCATTTGTGTCAAAGGCGTAATAGGCTTTCCCTCTACTAATTAGTTGTTCTGCATACTGCTGATACATTTTTTTTCGCTCACTTTGTCTGTAAGGGCCATAAAGACCTTCTTTTCCTATACCCTCGTCAAAGGGAATATTTAACCAATTTAAGGTTTCGACAATATAAGCTTCAGCACCTTCAACATACCTGTTTTGATCTGTATCCTCAATACGTAAAATAAACTCTCCACCACATTGTTTAGCAAATAAATAATTAAACAGTGCCGTTCTTACACCTCCTATGTGTAGTGGTCCGGTGGGGCTTGGAGCAAAACGAACTCTAACTTTTTTTGACATGTGTTTTTTTAAAAATAACAAAGCAAAGGTACACACCTAATGAGATTTTAAAAAGTAACAGCGCCATAATTTTTACAGTAAAAAATTAACAGAAAGATTTAAATTAATAATGTATTTTCGAAGATATAATTTTACAGAATTAATTAATGAGCAGTTTTTTAGAAATCCAGTCAAAGCTGGAACAGTTTATTAAAAAATACTATACTAGCAAGTTAATAAAAGGAGTTATTCTTTTTTTTAGCATTGGATTAGTATACCTAATTATTACCCTGCTTATTGAACATTATTTGTGGTTAACTCCTGTGGGGCGAACTTTTTTATTTTGGGTATTTATAACGGTCGAAGCCTTACTGTTTATAAAACTAATAACTTTCCCGTTATTAAAATTATTTAACCTTCAACAAGGAATTTCAGATGTTGAAGCTTCTAAGCTAATAGGAAATCATTTTCCTGAGGTTAGCGATAAGCTTCTTAATGTAATTCAACTAAACCAAAATCAAAGAGAATCAGAGTTATTGCTCGCAAGTATCCACCAAAAGGCAGAAGAATTACAACCAGTACCTTTTAAAACTGCAATTAATTTCAAAGCAAACAAAAAGTACCTAAAATATGCACTGGTACCCATTGTTATTTATGTATTGTTTTCTGTACTAGGGGAAAAAGATATCTTTTATAGTAGTTATAACAGGGTTGTTAATTACAACACCGCTTTTGAGCCCCCCGCGCCATTTAAATTTCAGGTTAAAAACAAATCACTCACTACTCTAGAAAACAAAAGTTTTTTGTTAAGAATTCAAACAACCGGGAAGTATACGCCTGAAAACGTTAGTATAAAATACAACAAAGAAACTTACTATTTAAATCAAACTTCTCCGGATATTTTTGAATACACATTTATTCAGCCCATTAATTCAATTAGTTTTAATTTAACAGCAAACCAGGTTAACTCTAAGGAATACACCCTTAATGTGTTAAAAACTCCGTCTTTAGTAGGTTTTAAAATGAAGTTAGATTATCCAAACTATATTGGAAAAAAATCTCAGGTTATAGAAAGTACAGGAAATGCCACCATCCCTCAAGGAACCCTAGTCTCTTGGTTTGTTGAAACTAAAAATACAAATCAAGTACAATTAAAAACATCAGAAATAGCATATAATTTACTAAAAGACAAGGAACTATTCAGACTAAAAAAAAGAATCTATAAAAATTTAAATTATACACTTACTACTTCCAACGCTAAATTAAAAGAATACGAAAACTTATCTTTTACTCTATCTGTTATAAGAGACCAATATCCTGAAATAAATGTAGCTACTCAACAGGATAGTGTCTATTATCAAAAAACCTATTGTTTAGGAACCGTTTCCGACGACTATGGGCTCACTAAATTACAATTAGTCTATTACCCATCCTCAGATGAAGCTAGAAAAAAAACTGTAAGCCTAGCTTTAAGCGCCTCTAATTTTGATCAATTTACGTATGTCTTTCCTGGAAATCTTTCTCTGATAAGCGGCGTCTCTTATAATTATTATTTTGAAGTATTTGACAATGATGCGCTTCAAAATTTTAAGTCTAGCAGGTCTTCCCTTTTTTCATATAGAAAACAGACTCAGGAAGAGATTGAAAACGAACAACTTCAGAAACAAGCAAATACCATTAAGAGTTTGGATAGGTCCATGGAAAACATAAAAGAACAAGACCAAATATTAAAGGAACTTTCCAAGGCCCAAAAAGAAAGTGAAGAACTCAACTGGAACGATAAAAAGAAACTAGAACAGTTTCTCATGAAGCAGCAAGAACAAGAAAAAATAATGAAAAATTTCTCGAAAGAATTAAAAGAAAATTTAGAAAATTTTCAACCGAAAAACCGAGATAACGATCCTTTTAAAGAACAATTAAGGGAGCGCTTTCAAGAAAACGAAAAACTATTAGAGAAAAACGAAAAACTTATGGAGGAGCTTGAAAAACTTCAAGATAAGATACAGAAAGAGGAACTGACCGAGAAACTAGAACAGCTATCCAAACAAAATAAAAATCAAGAAAAAAACTTGGAGCAACTTTTGGAGTTAACCAAACGGTATTATGTAACCAAGAAAGCAGAAAAACTTGCTGAAGAATTAAATAAACTTGCTGAGGAACAAGAAAAATTAACGAATGTTAAAGATGAAAAAAACACCAAAGAAGCCCAAGAGCGACTAAATAAAAAATTTAAAGAATATACTGAAGAAAAAGAGAAATTAGAAAAGGAAAACAACGATTTAAAAGATCCGTTAGACATTCCTAACGATCAAAAGGAAGAAGAAAAAGTTAAAGAAGAACAAAAAGAAGCCACAGATAACCTAAAAAACGACAATAAAAATGCTGCAAAACAAAACCAAAAAGCTGCTGCAAAAAAGATGAAACAAATGGGCCGTAAAATGCAAATGCAAATGCAGTCAGGCCAGATGAAAACAATGGATGAAGATTCGGAAATGTTGCGACAAATATTAGACAATCTTGTAGTTTTTTCTTTTGAACAAGAAGCACTCATGAAAGATTTTAAAAAAACAGATTATGGCAATTCGCTTTTTGGTAGAAAATTAATCAAACAAAATGAATTAAAACAAAACTTTGAACACATAGACGATAGTCTTTTTAGTTTATCCTTAAGACAACCTATGCTGGGCGTTGCTATCAACTCTTCTTTAACTCGAATTAACTTTAATCTAGATAAAAGTTTAGAAAGAATCGCTGAAAATGAAATGGCAATAGGAGTTTCTAGCCAACAATATACTATTACGGGAGCTAACGAACTTGCTGTTCTGCTTAGTGATATTTTAAGCAATATGCAAAATCAAATGAGCAGCATGGGGCAAGGTAAAGGTAAAGGAAAAGGTAAAGGAATGGGAGAGGGTGAAGGCGAAGGCCAGGGATTTCAATTGCCAGATATTATAAAAAAACAAGAAAGCCTTACAAAAAAAATGGCAGAAGGTCTTGAAAAAGAAGGAGCAGACGGCAAAGATAGTAAAGGTAAAGGTCAAGGTGAAGGTCAAGGAGGTAACGAGGGCTCTTCAGAAAACGGCAAAAGAGGTACTAAGGAAAATAGTAACCCAAACAAGAAAGAGGGCTATGGAAATACTGAAGATATAAATGGAAAATTATTTGAAATTTACAAACAACAACAACAACTAAGGGAACAACTACAAAATAAAATCAGTCAACTTGGAAATAAAGCAAATGCAGGAGCTTTGCTTCGCGAAATGGAAAAAATAGAAAAGCAATTGTTAGATAAAGGCTTTAATCAAGAAACACTAGAAAGAATGCAAAATCTAAAACATGAATTATTGAAATTAGATAAAGCAACCTTTGAACAAGGAAAAGAATCAAAGAGGGAGTCACGAACAAATAATCAGCAATTTAATAACAACCTAACATTAAGTCCTGCAGAAATAAAAAAATATTTTAACACAACAGAAATCCTTAATAGAGAATCCTTACCTTTAAACTTAGAATACAAACAAAAGGTACAAGAATATTTTAAGAATAAAAATGATTGATTTTTTCTCAGAGACAGCATTTAGTCTTCAAAATCCAGATGGAATAGCTCGTTGGATATCTAAAATTATCAACTACCTAAAACGGGAAGAGGGAGAAATTAGTTATATATTTTGCGACGATCAATACCTTCATAAGTTAAATCTAGAGTTCTTAAATCACGATACATTAACCGATATTATCAGTTTTGACAACAGTTTAGGAAATCAAATTAATGGAGATATTTTTATATCTATTGAACGCGTAAAAGAGAATGCGAATACTTACAAAACTAGTTTTGAAGACGAATTACATCGTGTTATTATCCACGGAGTTTTACATTATTGCGGCTTTAACGACAAAACTAAAGCAGAAGCTGCTTTGATGAGAAAAAAAGAAGATGAAGCACTTTCTCAAAGAACCTTTATGTAACATACTGATAATCAATAAAATAAACATTAATTGTTTCAATTTTAAGTTAATTACTTATATTTGCACGCTCTTGTAAAATCAAGAATTGATTAATTTGAAAAGTAATGTTCCACGTGGAACAAATTTAAGTTTATGTTTCCAAATAAATATGATGTTATAGTTGTTGGTGCAGGTCATGCTGGATCCGAGGCGGCAGCTTCTGCTGCGAATTTAGGTTCTAAAACTCTTCTAGTAACTATGAACTTACAAAATATTGCACAGATGTCTTGTAATCCTGCCATGGGCGGAATAGCCAAGGGGCAAATTATTCGTGAAATAGATGCTTTGGGTGGTTATAGCGGTATTGTTTCAGATGAAACAGCTATTCAATTTAAAATGCTTAATAAATCAAAAGGCCCTGCTATGTGGAGCCCTAGAGTTCAAAGTGATCGTATGCGTTTTTCTGAAACATGGAGAGATATGCTAGAAAAGACTCCTAATTTAGATTTTTATCAAGAAATGGTCCTGGGTCTTATCACTGAAAATAATAAAGTTGTCGGTGTTAAAACGTCTTTAGGTATTGAAATACGATCTAAAACTGTTGTTCTTACCAATGGAACTTTTTTAAACGGAGTTATTCACATCGGAGAAAAGCAGTTTGGAGGCGGAAGAGCCGGAGAAAGAGCGTCAACTGGTATTACTAAGGATCTTATTCAATTAGGTTTTGAGTCCGGTAGAATGAAAACAGGAACACCTCCAAGGGTAGATGGCCGTTCTTTAGACTTTACCAAGATGATTGAACAGCCAGGTGATGCACAACCAGAAAAATTTTCTTATTTAAATACTACCTCCGTTTTAACACATCAGCGTTCTTGTTACATGTCATACACAAGTCAAGATGTACATGATATCTTAAAGGAGGGATTTGATAAATCGCCAATGTTTAATGGCGCAATTCAATCCAGTGGTCCAAGATATTGTCCTTCCATAGAAGAAAAAATAAATCGTTTTGCTGACAAAGATCGACACCAACTTTTTGTTGAGCCTGAGGGCTGGAAAACCATAGAGTATTATATTAATGGTTTTTCTACATCCCTTTCTGAAGAGGTTCAGTACAAGGCCTTAAAGCAAGTTTCAGGTTTTGAGAATGTTAAATTCTTTCGTCCTGGTTATGCAATCGAATATGATTATTTTCCGCCAACTCAATTAAAACACACCCTAGAAACAAAAATTATATCTGGCTTATATTTTGCAGGACAAATAAATGGAACCACTGGTTATGAAGAAGCTGCATCACAGGGTCTGATAGCAGGGATTAATGCACATCAAAAAGTACAAGAAAAAGAAGCATTTACATTAAGTCGTGATGAGGCCTATATAGGTGTTTTAAT
>ENA-OREB01001237-OREB01001237.1-marine-metagenome-genome-assembly--contig:-NODE-1237-length-12605-cov-4.027778_pt1 | contig 12605 bp, 7 predicted proteins | sample MGYA00248625_ERZ508552 | MGnify/ENA primary metagenome ERZ508552 (study PRJEB26219, sample SAMN06267888) | marine metagenome | isolation source: Monterey Bay, California, USA | place: USA:Monterey Bay...
GGATCCCCTGCCAACTGCGGCGCTCAAACAACAAATTCGTCACAAGCACAGGCATTCCGAGGTATCCAAAAGTCATGAAGCCATGGTACGCCGCGTGGGCCATGACCCCGTTGTCACCGTGCGCATGATACCGCATGGCAAAATAATATGCCAGGGTAAAGGACATCAGAAAAGCCACGGCAAGGGTCACCGCCATGTTGCCTTTTTTCAGGTCATCCTCAGAGAAACCCAAACTGTCCATCCATGCCTTGCCAAAAGCTTTAGGGTGATACCAGATCATTCCAATCAGCAAAGGTGCGAGGGCAGCGAGGGCAATGCCGAGCCAGTTCAGCTCATATCCATAATAACCAGTCATGTTGTTTGATTTGGCCTAAAATTTAAACGGAAAACATTGACTTTCAGTAGACTGCAGTCAACACTTTTCCATAAACCACCGGAATGGCCGCGTACTATCCAGCTTCAAGACACGGTGTCCGAAGCAGGACCTGCTCTCCGGCGACAGAGAATAACCCGCAGCAACCAGAGGCATTTAAATTCCCCTTCGGTTTCCCTTGGGAATGGAAAGCAAGGCCGGCAATCGGCGGACCACAATACACTGAGCCTATGCGTTATATTGAGCGGAGCACCTGACAAACCTCTTCTTTATGGCGCTGCGTTGTCATCGAGAAAGGACATGCAGCGGCCATGCGATTTTATTTGAACGCCAGACACCATCGCAACGTGGCCTGTATTTTCAGCCAGGACCACCATCTAGAAACAGTCCCCCATGAAGCCCTACATCACCACCCCTATCTGCTTGCTTTCCTGGGCGCTTTCTATGATCTCCACCCAAGCTGGAGCACAACCCAGTTGCGTAGACGCTGCGCTTATCGACCCCAATGTTCTCTGCCCTGGCCTGTTCGCACCCGTGTGCGGCTGTGATGGAAACACCTATTCCAATTCCTGCATCGCCTACAATGGTTTTGGCGTAACGGGCTGGACCGATGGCCCTTGTTCTAACGAAGATGTCACACCACCAGTGCTGAACGTCCCCGATGACGTCACCGCCGAATGCGGCTCAGAGGTGGAATTGGAGCAAGCCTCCGCCTCCGACAACAGTGGGTCGGTGACGCTGACCGAAACTGCTGAAGAGTTCGCAGGATTCTGCAGTGGCTCCAGCACCCTCGTCCGCACCTTCACGGCTACCGACCCCAGCGGGAACATCACCACAGGCCAACAGACCATCACCTTTGTGGATACCACCGCCCCGGAATGGACAACGCCACCTTCAGACGCAACCATCGGCTGCTCAAACCCCATAGAGGCGGAAACCGCCATGTTTTCTTGGGCCTCTTCAATGGCAGGCGCAATGGCCTTGGACAACTGCAGCGCTGTGGAATACGGCAATGACTTTGACGCCATCCCTCTGATCGACTGCATGGAAACCATCTATGTCACCGTCGGCTTCTATGCCGCCGACGGTTGTGGCAATCAAACTTGGAGCACCGCGACATTGACCATCGCACCACAAACCGTCGAGGTGGAGCCTTGCGAGAATCTGGCAGGCGTCGACTTCGGCCTCTGTGACGCCATTCTGGGATACACCCATTTAAACGGGTATTGCACCGAAATCAGCGGCTGCGGAACCACCGTAGGACCTGTGGATTACAGCCCCGCATTCTATACGACGCTCGAGGATTGTGTCAACAGCTGCAACGAAGGGTGCGTCAGCCAGGAATACCTCGACCTGGGAGTGATGATCGACTGCGCACCGAATGTGGATACTGTCTGTGGGTGCGACGGCAACACCTACGAAAACGCCTGCCAGGCACAATACATCGGAGGCAATGTCACATGGTTCGACGGGCCTTGCATTGTCATAGAATTTGGGGGCTGCACATACCCTAACGCCTGCAACTACAATGCGCAAGCGGCATTCGAAGACGGCAGCTGCCTGTTTCCACCTGAACACTGCCCGATACCTCCTGGAACGGCAGGTGGTGGATGCCTCTACCTCGATGCCACCAATTTTGACCAGAATGCCACTTGGGACGACGGGACCTGCACCTGGCCGCCCTGCGGCTCTGGTTGCCCGGAGGACGTCAATGATGACGGAGCTGTGACCGTATCAGACATCCTGATGCTCCTGGGACAGTTCGGCTTGGTTTGCCCCTAACGCATCGGCATGCGTTGGACCGACATCGTGCTCATTTAGGCTTGTTCCGCTCATGGGTGCGGCGGCGGTGCTCTGTCATGCGGTGCAATTCCTCACCCCATTCATTGAGGGCCTCAGCATCGCCATCGGGCATCAGCGGAGGGCGCTTAGGATGGACGTTTTTTAAGTCGCGTTTGCGTCCCATAGAGCAACAACAGGCGCACACCCCATTGCGTTCACATGACCGCCCAAACTTTAAACGGCGCGTCTAAAAAGCCGACCACACATTTTCACGACGACAAAAGTCAAGGCGCCACCTATTAAACCGAGAATAGCGTCGAAAACCCAACCCGGTAAAATTCCGCGCCAACCATGAACCAATGGAAGGTGGTGGTGAAAGATGCCACCTGCCACCAAGATGAGTGCGGCCGTACCAACCGCGCCAATCAAGCGAATCAAAACAGGCAATCCCAGGACCATGCCCCGTCCAACCGACTTGAAAACAACAGACGACTGCTGCATCAAAACAAGGCCGGCGTCGTCCATCCGCACAATCAGCCCCACCAAACCGTACACGCCAACAGTGGCCAGCAAAGCGATGATGCTGACCGAAGCAATTTGAACAGGCAATGCGGCATCGGCAGCGGAGCTCAAAGCAAGGATGATGATTTCCACAGACAGGATAAAGTCCACAAGCACCGCGCTTCTAATCCGGGCTTTCTCATCCACCTCTACCGGCTCACCTTTCTGCTTCGACGGCCGGTGCGGCCCAATGTGATGCACCAACTTCTCCACGCCTTCGTAAGACAGGTACACACCGCCAAGAACGAGAATGGGCTCAATCAACCACGCCGCAAACGCACTCAGCAGAAAAGCGATGGGAAGAATGACCAGCTTATTGAGAAAAGACCCTTTGGTGATGGCCCAAAGCACGGGCAATTCACGGGAAGCCTTGAATCCTACTGCCTTTTCGGCATTGACTGCAAGATCGTCGCCCAAGATTCCAGCTGTCTTTTTCCCAGCCACTTTGGTCACCACTGCCACATCATCCATGAGCAAAGCGATGTCATCGAGCAGGGCAAAAAATCCTCCAGGCATACCGCGAACATAGTGGTCGATCCTGGCACACCGTGCAATGGCGTAAAATGTCCCCATCTTCATGCCCAAGCCACCGACTGCATGAACATCCGACTCCTCCTTTGGGTCGTACTCATGTCCCTCGCTTCTGGAGCCTGCAACGCCGTCTCTTTGGGGGCCTTGGTCATGACACCGATGATGTTCACCTCACGTAAAGTGGTGCAGGACCCCAATGCATGGCTCTTCATCGGAGCCATCGTCGTTTCCATATTTATTTTCCTTGCCCTGCTGGCCCTCCAGTGGATCCTGTTTGCCCTGAAAAAAAAACCAAGCGGCCTTCATCGTCAGCTTGCACCCTTTGGTCGCCTACGGCATCTACACCGCCTTTTTTTGCCCCCCCACAGACTTCTCAGGCCGATACAACACACTCTCATCCGAACAGGTATGGCCAACCCAGGTGGTCCGATTTCAGGTCCATGCTCCCAACCTCAGTCCCGCTGGGCCTGCACGTTTACCTGCACACTCCCATGGACACTACCGGACCCTTTGGCACTCCTCTCCGACCAGTAAGTGGGGGAATTGGGAACTGACTACAGTCCTGCCGCGCCAAAACTATTTATACATGTACAACCTCGGAGACTGGCGCCAACAGGCCCTGCAACATGATGGTCATCCCCGTCACAACACCTGGCTCCAACTCAAGGCGGACACCACCATGTACGACACCATCCCATAGTGGTTGAATCAACCATCACCTCCACGTCATGTCAGCCCGTTGAACTGGGATCATGGCGACACCGTCAACACCGGCAAAGAGATGCTCCCCGTGGACTTTGAAAACACCGCAGAGGCGCCTTAATCAGAAGCCCCAATCAGGCCGATTATTCCACCGTCAACCCTTGCTGCGAAATCACAAAGTCAAAGGCCAGTTCAAACAGTGTTTGAGGGTTGCCGTCCTCATCCGGCACGGTGGCGCCCCAAGGTCCATGCCCCGCACCCTCCAGTGGGTAAAAAACATGGGGTATGCCATGGGTTTCCCAGGTCTCCTGGAGCATTTCGCCATTGGAAAACACCACGGTAGAGTCCGCGGTGCCATGGACAATGAACAACGGCGGATCACCCGGGTCGAATCGATCCACTCCATAGACGCTGTCCAACAGATTCACTGAGGTGGGAGCTCCCCAGAAATCAAGGATGGTCTGCACCTCAAAGGTCTCGTCCAAGTGGGTGGTCGTCAGCGTCGGATCCTGCGCCACGGTCAGTTCGTCGGTGAAATCGCCCGGTTCCGTCACGCTGACACCCACGGACGCGACCGCTCCTGCCGAACCTCCGCCCACGGTGAGGTAATCCATGTTGATGGAGTAGTCCTCGGCATGCCCCGCAACCCATCGCAAGGCAGCCTTGGCGTCGCGGTGTGCCGGATATATCGCCATGACCTGGGCCAACTGTGCAATCTCCACAATGTCTGAACCTGCGCTGAAAACAGAATCCGCCCACTCCTGTGGCACCGTGCCGAAATCAGAAAGCAGACGATAATCAATGGAAAACGCCACCCAGCCTCGGCTTGCGAAGTATTCCGCTTGAGAGACGGCCCCCCCGCCACTCCGGGAACCTCCGGTGAATCCTCCGCCGTGGATGACCACGATCGCTGGCCGGTTCCCCCCCGCTCCTTGGGGTTGGTACACGTCCAACAACAACGGCAGGGTCGTGGAAGTCGCCGAATTCCATGTTTCATGGCTTAGCCCCTGCGCATAGACAATGGCCGTATCCACGCTGATCGCGTAGGTGGAATCAACCGTGACAGCCGGTACATCATCGACGCTGGAACAAGGCGTCCCAAAGACATTGAGCATGGCGAGGATGTCGGTTACCCCCACCAACCCGTCCGCATCGAGATCAGCCGATCCACATTCCACTGCACATCCAAATTCACCCAGCAACAGCAGTACATCTCCCACGGACACCACCCCATCCCCATCGAGGTCTTCGGGGCATTCATTCGCAGGCGGTTCCTCCTCCTCCACAGCAAGAAAAGCCGCAGCAAATTCTATCTGGTTGGGACTGGTCCCGTGTCCTGCTCCGCCGCGCAAGAGGATGACCTGATCATCCAAATAGCGAAAAGCCGTCAGGTTAGAACCCGCCACAGCTTCTCCCGGAACTGGTGGCCCAAAGTGCCCCTGTTGCAGTGCTATCTGATGGATGGCCACCTCGGCAGGCAAGAAGAAATTCCCGACAGCGGGACCTCCATCGTAAGGCACTACAGAGTCGTTGTGATTGCAGATAGACAGGTACTTACGCCCTTGTGCCGGCACCACCACTTCATTGTAACCACAAAAGGGCAGCGGCGCATTCGTCACTCCAGAAGGACGGTGGAAGGACCCTTGGTGATACTGCGGCTCGTTCATTTGAGACACAATCGCGACGAAAGCATCGACCCCCGGATGGTCCAACTCGATAAAGGCCTGGTTCACAAGGCCGGCACCGTTGGAAGAACCGATGAGTCGGATGTGAGATGCATCCACATTGTCAAATGCCGACAACTGGGTGACAAGGTCGGAGAGCATGGCGATGTCCGGTGCCTCGCTGTTTTCGCCACAGAGATTCCAAGAATTGAGGTAGCCCGTGGGCGCCACCACAATGTGGTCCGTCAATAGGTTCCCCCCAAGGTTGATCATCTGGAAACCATTGCCCCCATTGCCGTGCAACAGGATTCCAACGGGAAAGCCTTGTGCGGGCACATCACCCGACGGCACGGAAACCGCTACCGGGTAGGTCCACCCCGATGGTTCCTGCGACCAAGACTGCTCCAAGGTGAGGTCACCTGACCCCTGCAGCATTTGTCCCGTGACAGAGGACATCAGGGCCACTGCCAACACCAATACACTGAGTCTCTGCATCCACATATTTTGAAGACGTACGCTCCCGAAGAAGGTTTAAAGCAGAACCTCAATTCTTGACAACCCGGCGCACCTGGGATGGGTGGCCCTGTTCGTCCATCAGCTGCAGGAGATAGACGCCTTCTGGCCATTCGGAAAGGCGCCAAGTCCATCGCTCCTCGCGAATCTGGCGCTGAACCAAGATGCGACCGGCTGCATCCCGCAGCACGGCCTGTCCCCCCCTCCACTCCGGGGACACAGACAAGGTCAGCCCATCCGCAAACGGATTGGGGCCAAGCCGCCAAAAGCCATTCACGTGCTCTTCCCACACGTCGACATAGGTGATGGCCTCACTCTGCACGACCGGGCAGTCTTGGAAGTCCGTGACCCATACCGTGTAAGCGCCTTCACCCGGCGCTACCAAGATGCCCTCTTCCTCTCCGGCAAGCGGCTCACCGTCCACCCACCACTCAATGCCACTCCAGTCCGCCCCATCCAGAACGAGGTGGCCATCGGCGTCCTGTATGATCGAGGGCGCCGTGAGCGGCCAGCACACCAAGAGGGAGTCGCTCGCTACAGGGCATCCCAGCATCGTCTGGGATTCGACGCTGTACCAACCGCTGGCCATGGGGAACCACACGCTCCCTTCGGACGAGAGCGTATCGAATGGAATGCCGTTGAAACTCCAGAGCCACCAATTGAGTCCTGGCTGCGTCTCCAGCGCCATGGGCGACCCATTGAATTCAATCAACTCCAGCGGAATCGCAGCGTTGGGCAAACAAAACAGCAGGCTGTCCGACTGTGCAGCGCACCCATTGGAATCCAGCCCCATGACCGAATACCATCCGCTTTCAAGGGGGGAATAGACGGGATCCGGACCACTGGCCACCAAGCTGTCTCCCATCCACCAATCGTACTGGAACAAGCTGTCATTGTTGCAGGCCAATGCAGCATCGCCCGATGCCACAATGCCCACCGCCGGGAAAGGATGAACGGTAATCAAGGCACTGTCTGACACCATCACGACGGGGTTCAGACCGATGGTGAGCTGCGCATTGCTGGGGCTTGCATTGATGTCGATGTTGCCCGGGCCATTGGGAGAAAAGGGCGCCCAACCGAGCCAATCGTCGCCGTCAAACAAATCCTCATCGTAGAAATCGATGGAATACGGCGGGTTGTTGAGCACAATGCCCAAGCCCGACCACAGGCCGGATCCTGCATCGTCCACTGTGGACGACGTGTAAACGACCGTCTCATTGGCGTCCTTCAAAGTGAAATAAGGGTCCGGGTTGCCGAAGAAATCATCCCAGCCACCACCTCCTGTAGAGAAGAGCTGAACCTGGTCCAGTACCTGATCCAAGAGGGTCGTCTCGAGCTGCACGACGTGGTCACCCACCTCATCGAACACCACGCCGGTTACCACCGACCCTTGTTGTGCGCCGAAGTCCCCGAAATCCCATGTGTGATCGGTCACCTGGTTGTCCGTGCCGAAGACCGTAGCCTCAAAATCGGCCACCACTTGGCCACAGCCTGCCGAAGGCGAAAAGCCGAAAGAAGCCGTACCCCCGGCCCCGGCCTCTATCACAATGGGCAAGGCAAACCCCTCGGGCACTTCCTGCTCGAAACCGAGGGCCGTCACCACGGCCAAGATGTTGATCTGGATCTCGAATGCCCCCGAAAACGTAGGTGCCCCGCACAGGGTTGCACAACCGCTGTTTTGTCCAGAAACGGGCGTGTAGACTCCGTCTGGATCGTCCAGTTCAATCTCCATCCCTGGCGGTATGCCCGAAATATTGGTGACGGTCACACTGTTCAATGTGGCCACCAATCCCGATCCAGGGTCGGTGATTTCAGCAGGGAGAAAAAAGGTGATGCCCGTTTCGTAATCCAAACCTGCCTCCGCCGCGGGTAGACTTTCTGGACACAGCGTCGGGAAACCATCTGAAGAAGTGCAGCTGGGGTCAGCAACACAAGCATTGCATTGGCCAAAGGCGAGGCTCACCGTCGCAAAGTGAACCGCCATGATGGCGAGAATTCGGAGCAAGTTTGGAATCACCCCCTAAAGATGAAGAAATCCCTACAATCCTCCATTGAGGGCAAAACAGACCGCCCCCTTTGCAGTCAGAGTTTGCTCAATCCTCCGTATCCCCCGGCATTGAAAACCTTCTCGAACCCTTGGCTCCTCAAAAAGGAAGCGGCCTGCCCGCTGCGGCCTCCACTGCGGCAATAGAGGTAATACGTATTGGACTTGTCTAAGCCTGGTGCCTTGGACTTGAACTCGCCCCCAAGCCAATCGAGAACAACCGCCCCTTGGACCTTTCCGCCCGCAACTTCCGAAGGTGTGCGGCAATCTATGATGACGCTACTTGGGTCTTGCTGGGCATTCTTCACATCCTCACTTGAACATTCCGAATTGGATTTTTTAAAAAACATGGGCTTCAGTTTGCGGCAAGTTTCGTGCAAAATGAGCAACCGATATGTGCCTTAGGTTGCACAACCCGCTCCGCTGCATGGTTGAACGCAGGAGCCATGCTGTCTCATTGCCCACTGTTCTCGGGGTCGACGACCCCCATTAAAAATGGCCTGGCTGTCACACATTGAAAAGAAATCATGTACTTCTATTTCAGGAGCGAATAACCTCAATTTGAGCGAACAACACCCTCGAAAATCAACTTATGCTCCTGAATCCCCATCCACGCCATGATGCAACAGCGCCTACTCTCCATTCTTCTCATGTTCAGTGGTGTCAGTTTTGGCCCGTCAATCGTGGCCCAATGTGAAGCGGACCACACCATCGTGATGGCCGATTACTACTTCTCTCCCGCGGAATTGACCATCGCTCCTGGAGAAACCGTAGCCTTCATCAACGTGCAAGGCACGCACAACATCAATGGCGTCAGCAGCACTTTGCCTGACACGCCTTGGGACAATCCTGTGGAGTTCTTCATCGAGGAGTCCGAGGGCACTGAAGAGGGCACATGCATGGACATCATCCAATTCGATGTTCCGGGCATTTACAATTTCGATTCTAGCATCGGTTTTCAGGCCCAACTTGGTATGGTAGGAAGCATCACGGTGGATGCCTTTACCATTTCAGACATGATGACCGAATGGCTCAACGACCCATCATCTCCTCAAGCGTGGCAATCATCCTGGGCCATGCAGAGCTACCTCACCGACATCGTGAATGGCAATGACCCCATCACGGTATTTCTTCCAAACGATGAGGCCGTTGAGGCCTTGGGGGACCTCATGAACCTGGGACAATTCGACCTCTTGGGCATGTACGACATGGAGCAAATCCTGAAGTACCACATCGTACCTGGCGCCTTTCTAGCGGAAGACCTAGAGGGAGGCATGTCCCTTCCAACCCTCCAAGGCGAGAGCCTCAACATCACCCAAGGACCCGACGGACTTCAAGTGGACGGCGTCAATATCGTAGAAGTCAACTACTCAGCTTTCAATGGCGTGGTTCACATCATCGACTATGGACTCGCCCCGGAAACCCTCCCCAATGCCACAGTTTATCAGGTCATTTTGGACAGCGATGAACATGACGTTTTCGAAGAGGCCATCAATGACCTTTTGCTCAATGACGACCTCATTGGCCAACCCGTACTCAACGACAACGAAGACGCCCCCGGTCCTTTCACTGTCTTTGCTCCGACCAACCAAGCTTTCGCCACGTATGCCCAGCAAAACGGATTCTCGAGCCTGGAAGACCTGTTCAACTCTCCATATTTCGATGAGATCATCCGACGTCACATTGTAGAAGCCCCCTATGAAAGCGGCCAATTCTTCGACAATCAAACCCTGAATTCATATGGCGGTGAGAACATCCAGATGAGTGTCGATGGCAGCGCCATCGCCGTAGAAAACGCCTCCATCACAATTCCAGATCTCTTGGCATACAACGGCGTGGTGCACGTCATTGATGAGGTCATCGGTTTCGATTTCCCCAATCCCGTCGGGACCTGCGGCACCTGGACACTCAACATGAATGCGCCCGCTGGCGAAGGTTGGAGCGGATACATGCAGGTTTTGGTCGACAATGTTCTGGTAGGCACCCCTTCGGTGTTTGACGGGTTTTCCAACAGCTTTGATTTTGCTGTAAACGAAGGCTCATCAGTGGACATGAACTACATCTCTGAATTTGCAGGATGGCCGGGAAACTTTGAAGTGATCGACGCTGAGGGTACGGTCATTTTTGATTCTGACGCATCCTCGTCCACTACTCCCCCCTTTCAAGCACCCGCTGGCGTTTACGGACTAAAAGCCTGCACACAACAACCTGCTTGCAGCAGAATCAGAGTGAACCTCTTCTCCCAATTTGACGGCTGGGACATTGGAAGCCTAGAAGTGTATGACGGCGATGCATTGGTCGATGTCATCGGTGGCTATTGGTTCAATGGACAGCACCTCGTGGGTTTTGTGGACTTGGAGGAAGGCAGCAATGTGGATTTTGTCGTCAACAGCGGGGCCTTCTCCAGTGAGCACAGTTACACCGTAGAAGATGAAGAGGGCAACATCATTGTGGACCAGAACGTGAGCAATGTTCCCCCAACCAGCGCACTCAACATCTCAGTCTGCGATGGGACGAACAACATCTTGGAGTCCAATGCCCCCTTCTATTCGATGAACCTCAGGCCCAACCCGGCACGTGGCAGCGTCTTCATCGGAGACATCCCCTCAGATGTAGCGTGGGAAATGACCCTGCAAACTGCGCAGGGCAAGCAGGTTTCCACTGCCAAAGGAATGGGGGCACAACGCATCGACTTGGACGGCATACCAGCGGGTCTGTACATGGCGCGGTTCTTTACAGGTGGGGTTCCAGCAAAGGTCTTCCGCTTGATTTTGGAGTGACCCCTGCCTTGCCTCCTGCAATTGTTGATTTCCAACAAAAAATTGTCGGAAACCATGAAAATGGGAAGTCCTCACTGTATCAAGGACATAGCCAAACATCGTGTACGTAGTACACTGCTGAAAATCAAAAGGTTAGGGCACGATTAGCGTATCATTGGGCCAAGCCCGCTTGCGCCATGCCCAACGCCATCATTCTCGGAACCGGTTCATGTGTACCGGAAAAAGTACTTCCCAACCAGTACTTCGAAAAAGTGGGGTCCAACGATGCTTGGATTCAAGAGCGGCTCGGCATCAAAGAGCGCCGTGTGGTCGATGGCCAAACTACGAGCGACATCGCTGCAGGAGCCGCAGTAAATGCGCTGGCATCTGCCGGCATCACCGCTGAGGAAATTGACCTCATCGTTTTGGCTACGGCAACTCCCGACCGACCCGCTCCCGCCACGGCATGTGCCGTCCAAGAAAAGATTGGGGCACGGAATGCTGTGGCTTTCGACATTTCGGCCGTTTGCTCCGGTGCCCTGTTCGCCCTTTCCACAGGTTGTCAATACATCGCCTCAGGCATGTTCCGCAACGTCATGGTCATCGGGGCCGACACCTTTTCCAACATTACCGATTGGGAGCGCAGAGATTCCGTGTTTTTTGGAGACGGTGCCGGAGCCATCGTACTGACGGCGACAGAAGAGAACCGAGGGTTTCTGCAGTTTGAACTGCACAGCGATGGTGCCGGAAAAGAAGGGTTTACTGTACCCGCTGGAGGGTGTGAAACCCCCACCACGCCCGAAACTTTGGCACAGGGCCTGCATTGCTTTCAAATGGACGGCAAAGCCGTGTTTGATACGGCAACCAGCATGGTCCCGCCGACCATTGAATCTGTTCTCCAAAAGTGCGGATTGACCATAGCAGACATACAATGCATGCTGCCCCACCAACCCAGCATCCGAATCCTTCAAGAAATTGCCAAGCGGGTAAACCTCCCTTGGGAAAAAGTGCGGACCAACATGGACCGCTATGCCAACACTTCAGGGGGCACCATCCCCATCGTGCTGGATGAAACCTGGCGGTCCGAGTCGTTCAATCCTGGTGATCACATCCTGTTCGCGGCTGTAGGGGCAGGATGGACTTGGGGCGCCGCCGTTTACAAATGCTAAGCATGCTCGAAAACAAGCGCTTCTTAATCACAGGCATCTCCGATGCTGGTTCCCTCGCCCTCCATGCGGCAAAAGCCATTGTCGAAAAAGGCGGACAAGTCGTTTGTGCGGGATTGGGGGTCACCCCTCACCACACCGCTTTATCAGACAAAGCCCGCGCTTATTTGAGTGCAAACGAACAGGCGTTTCGAGATACAATTGCCGAGGAACTGGGGCCGGATACCCCCGTCTATATTCTCGACGCCACCCAAGAAAACAGCATCAAAGACCTTGCGACAGCATTGGATGCGCAAGGGCTCAAACTCAATGGATTTCTGCATTCCATTGCCATGGACCGCACCATTCGGAACAAGAAGGTCAAACCATTGCTGGAGGTCACCCAAGAGGAATTTTGTGACACCCTCGGCGTTTCGGCTTTTTCGCTGGTCCGGATTACCCACCACCTGCTGCACGCTGATGTTTTGCAATCGGACTCTTCGATTTGCTCGCTGAGTTACATCGCCGCAG
>ENA-OREB01001251-OREB01001251.1-marine-metagenome-genome-assembly--contig:-NODE-1251-length-12545-cov-2.672522_pt1 | contig 12545 bp, 11 predicted proteins | sample MGYA00248625_ERZ508552 | MGnify/ENA primary metagenome ERZ508552 (study PRJEB26219, sample SAMN06267888) | marine metagenome | isolation source: Monterey Bay, California, USA | place: USA:Monterey Bay...
TGTGAGAGAAAGGCCACTTCCGATGAGGATTACCAATATCGTGCCGTTGTAAAGGATGGAATCGAACATCCATTCGAGATCGCCTATCGAATCCATAATTTCAAGCAAGCCGATTATTGCAGCCGGTAAGGCTAGGATGAAGCAGGCCATACCGGCGGCTGCGGCAATCGGATCGACCGATTTATTCTCATGGCTGTTTTGACGGTACTCGGTTACATTTCCTTCTAACATCAATCCTTGATGAGTCAGTAGTTCCTTGAAGATTCGCCCAGCATCGACGATGACAAAGCACTCAAGCGGTCGAATTTGTCCAGTCGGTGCATGCAGTATGCGTGCAGGTTGGAGGGTCGAAGAGGAGTTTTTCGGACGGATCAATCAAGTCAAGCAACAGGTTTGAGCTGGCTCCTTCCTGAATAGTCACAACAGAACTCGTCGAGGCTGGAAGGTAATCTTCGCCGGTGCTAGCGAGGCTCAGCCGCAGCGTGTGACCGGCGGCAACCTGTACATCCATCGTGAAGAATTCCATCTTAGCGTTGATAGTCTCAAACAGAGGTAACCAAGTCTGCTCCTCAGTACCACCTTCGTGGTAACGCAAGTCCATAATCGCATGACCAAGGTGGATGCACGAGCCATTCTCATTGCAATCCTCCAACACAGCGTAGATCTGCCCTCCGATGGTAGCGGTAGTGACATCAACATGCAATCGAGGCAAGCCAGCAATCCAGATATCCTCCTCTAGAGGCGCGGTCTCGTACACAGGACCGGTCGACCCAGTAGGCAGAATATTCGTAGTTCCAGCAACGTTCGTGAGCGCCCCTCCTAAGTCAAGAGCAAGTGTAGTCATCCCCTCTGGTGGATAACGGTCCTCCAACCTCCACTGGCCCTGATTGGTCTGAATCTCAATCCAGAGTCCAGGCTGCTCACCCTCGTCAAGCAAGTAGAAGTCGAACCATTCGAGCAAGTCCTGCATCCAATCGAAACGCGTCATCTGTGGGTATCCTTCACGCCCACGCCCTTCGCCAGAGCGGTCAAAGTGGTAATCCGGCCGGTCAGGATAATCGTGGTCCCACTGACCGAACAAGCCCTTCGCATCAATTCCAGCATCCTTCAGTTGATTAATCACTGGAACAGCCATGTGAGGGTCTACATTCCAGTCTTGCATTCCCTGAATGAGGTAGACTGAACCTTCGTAATTATCCAGTACACGGTCTAGGAAGTAGCGTTCCTTCCAGTAAGTGCCGGCGGCTTCTCCACCCCACATCCAGGCACCTACTCCGGTGCCGGGACCGATGATGTAGTCGGGGCACATATTGCCGATGTCTTCTGTGTCTCCGTCGATTCCATAGGATCCGTAAACACCGTTGTGCATGAATGGGGCTCGGGCTTCGGAAGAACCGTTCTTCCACATCAATTCCATGACACCAATGAGCCCTGAGATTGGGACGATTGTTGCAAGGTGCTCATTGCCGAATGTCGCTGCCTGCCAAGGTGTAGAGCCATCGTATGACTTACCGATCATGGCAACGCGACCATTCGACCAATCTTGAGTTCCAAGCCAAGTTACCGCAGCGTCAACACCGAGTTGTTCTGCGTTACCCATCAGGTCCATGCAGTGATTTGAGCGGCCGGTCCCCATTACCGATACTTGCGCGAAAGCGTAGCCGTGCGGTAGGATTTGATCGATTATCATGCCACCAAGCCAGGTACCGGGCTGTTCAACAGGACCTGTCTGAACTGATGTCTCATCGAAATATGGCCCGAATTCAGCGATTACTGGTACTTGGGTGCCCTCTGGGACGTCGGGGAGCCACAATCCGAGGCTTACCTTGCCATTTGGTGCTGAACCGCCTTCGGTCATTGGCAGGGTGAACTCGACGAAGTGGTGTGTAGAATTCCATTCGTTTTCGGTTTCGAGGATAGAATAGGGGCCGAACTCCATCACGTATGAGTGGGGGTGGCCTGTGATGTATGGCCACTCACCACGTTCCCAAACAGGAACTCGTTCGTAGATTCCAATATCTTGCTTGATGTCGTCTACAATCTCATCGAAGATTACAGATTGAAGAATTACCACCGTTAGAATTCCAACAACTGCAAATGCGCCGGCTGCCAAAGCTAGACGGCGCCGGTTGTAGCCTCGCGACTCTAGGAATTCTCCAATTAGTTCGCCAACTGGAGGGATTTCGCTTTTCGGAATCGCTGGAGAGTCGTCTTCGAGAATAAGTTCAGCCTCAAGAACGGCGGTTTCAGAGGCTGCGCCCTTCACGTGCACATGGCCCTCTGGGCCATGGTCGTGGTCGCAGCAATCCTCGCCCATTGCTTCGCCGGAGACAAATACCCCTCTTGACTTACGCGATTATCCGTCTCATTTGCCAAATCGAGTTTGATTGAAAAGGGGGTGTCGGGTCGCCCGCACCATGGGAACGCAGACGACATTCATTATGGTGAAGCCTGATGGAGTGCAAAGAGGCCTAGTTGGCAACATCATCCAGCGCTTCGAAACCAAGGGACTGCGCCTCGTTGGCCTGCGCCAGCTTACCCCTTCGATGGAACTAGCTGAGAAGCACTACGCAGTTCACTCCGAGCGCCCATTTTACCCCGGTCTAATCGAATTCATCACATCAGGACCTGTTGTGGCTATGGCTTGGACTGGAGTTGACGCAATTTCAGTGGCTCGAAACATCATCGGACCAACTAACGGCCGCGAGGCTGCTCCCGGCACAATTCGCGGAGATTTCGCAATGGACATCGGTCACAACATAATCCACGGCTCAGACGGTGAGGATACCGCTGCCTTCGAATTGGGACTATGGTTCCCAGATGGCGTCGTCGAGTGGTCTCGTGACGCTGAGAGCCAAATTTACGAGTGAAACTACAACTTGACAGAGGATTGAGCATGAGGTGTTTGAAATGTCTGGACGCCGCCAACCAATTGTCTCTGTTTTAGGACACGTCGATCACGGTAAGACCTCACTTCTCGACCATATTCGTGGATTGGGATCTGGTCGTCAAGCAAGCGTGATGGATCGTGAGGCTGGTGGCATAACCCAGCACATCGGCGCCACTGAAGTTCCCGCAGATTTACTGAACGAACTTTGTGGGCCGCTTCTTGGTGGGAAGTCGTTTGATTCGCCTGGTCTTTTGTTCATTGATACACCTGGACACCACTCGTTCTCAACCCTGCGCGCGCGGGGAGGTTCTCTTGCGGACGTTGCCATTCTGATGATTGACATCATGGAGGGTGTGCGGCCTCAGACTATCGAATCTATTCGAATTTTGAAGGCGGCTAAGACGCCGTTCGTTATTGCTGCAAACAAGGTTGACCGACTTCACGGTTGGCGGGCTGAGCGAGACCGTCCTATGGCTCTGGCAATGCGTGAACAAACCCGTGATACTCTGGGTTATTTTGATCAGCGTTACTGGGATTTGGTTGGTCAATTTGCTGAGCATGGCTTCAATGTCGAGCGATACGACCGAATCAAGGATTTCACCAAGGAGATTGCACTGGTGCCGATTTCTGCTCGTGAGGGCGAGGGAATCCAAGACTTGCTGGCCGTTGTAATTGGTATGGCCGAGCGCTACTTAGTCGAGCAGTTGACCGATATTGAGGGAGCGGGCGAGGGCACCGTTCTCGAGATGAAGGAGGAACGGGGCTTAGGTAAGACTCTCGATGTTATTCTCTATCGTGGCTCGGTCAAGAAGGGTGACGAGATTGTTCTGACTACTGAAGAGGGTGGAATCTCCACTCGGGTTCGTGGCATGTTCTCCCCTCGCGGGATGTCCGAAATGCGCGATGCTGGAAATCGATGGGATTCCTCAGAAGCTGCTTTCGCTGCGGCTGGACTGAAGATTTCTGCTCCTGATATGGATGGAGTTCTGGCTGGAACCACCATGCGCGTTGTGACTACTGATGAGGAGAGGGCGACTGCTATGTCGCTTGCCAATGCTGAGGCTGATATTTCTGTTGAATTGGCTGAGGAGGGAGTTATCATCAAGGCCGACACAGTTGGTGGATTGGAGGCCTTGGCTAAGGAATTAGGTGAACTGGATGTGCCTATTCGTCATGCTACTATTGGCAAAGTGAATCGCCGCGATGTGCGTAGTGCGGAGAACGCGGCAGACCCTCTGCACCGAATCATCATGGCGTTCTCAACCGACATTCTACCAGATGCTTTGGAGGAGATTGAAAACTCAGAGAACGGAGTGAAATATCTCGGCTCCGACATCATCTACCGCATCCTCGAGGAGCGTGAGGAATGGGTCGAGGAGCGTACTCGCGAATTGGAAGAAGCCAGTCGCGAGAAGGTTGTTTATCCAGGACGAATTCTTCTATTGCCAGACCACACTTTCCGAATTTCCAAACCTGCAGTTGTGGGTGTGCGTGTTCTCGCTGGACGAATCCACGTTGGACAGCGCTTGCTGAAGAATGGCGAGCGAATTGGGCAGATCAAGTCAATCCGTTCGGGTCAAGAATCGATGAAGGAGGCGAAACAAGGAGCTGAGGTTGCTGTGGCAATCGACGGTGTTACCGTCGGAAGACAAATCGAAGAAGATGATGTCCTACTCGTTGACATCCCCGAATCCCATGCTAGGAAGTTGAGAAAGATGGACCTCTCAACCGCCGAACAAGAAGTCCTCGAAGAACTCACTCTAATCCATAGAAAGGACAGTCATTTCTGGGGACGCTGAGCAACGTACCCTTTCTGCACCATAGTCGAACACAGTACCTCGATTATGAGGGGAAAAGTAAGTGTTTGAAGTGATAGAGAAGATGGAAATGAACTACACCGATGAAGGTTTAGGATTCGATGCGCGAGCCGTTCAGAAGCGGCGAACGCTTTAGTATGAAAATGAGAGGCCCGAGTTGTATGACTATGGCCGCGAGTGACCCCAAGTCACGCGAACTCATCCAGACTGTGTCGCAGATATCCAACGGCCTCATGGGAGAGGTAGCGAAGGTCATCATCGGAAAGCAGGAGAATCTGCGCCGTGTGACGATTGGAATCCTCTCAAATGCAAACATGCTGATCGAAGATTTTCCCGGCCTCGCCAAGACGCTGATGGCAAACACATTCGCTACCTCGCTCGGATGCAAATTCAAGCGTGTTCAGTTCACCCCTGACCTATTGCCCGCAGATATCATGGGGACATACATGTATGATCAGCAGGCGGGCGAATTCAAGCTCCGACCTGGCCCTCTATTCACCAACGTTCTTCTCGCTGACGAGATTAACCGTGCTCCACCAAAGACGCAGGCTGCTCTACTAGAGGCAATGGAAGAGAAGCAAGTTACAATTGAGGGTATTACCCACAAACTCCCAGCTCCTTTCATCACAATGGCAACTCAAAACCCACTCGAGCAAGAGGGAACTTACCCACTGCCCGAGGCGCAAATGGACCGATTCATGATGAAGATGTCAATGGGCTATCCAGACCGCCAAGAGGAGAAGTCCATCCTACAGCGAAGGAAGCTCCGAGGAAAGGACGACTATGACATTGAGCAGATTACTTCTCCAAAGAAGGTAGTTGCAATGCAGAAGGCGCTAGAGACTGTTCACGTCGACACTGCTATTCTTTCCTACATCGTAGAATTAGTTCACCGCACTCGTGAAGATCACCGCGTAATTACCGGAGCATCACCTCGTGCTAGCCAATCCCTGTTCAAGACCGCTCGTGCAAGCGCAGCAATCGATGGTCGCGACTACGTTATTCCAGACGATATCAAGGCCGTCGCACTTCAGGTGGTCAGTCACAGAATCCTTCTCAAGCCTGAGTCAAAGATTCGCGGTGTTACTGGTCAGCACATTATGAGGAAGATTCTCTCTGAAGTCCCAGTTCCTGTAATCCAGTAATCGACAAATCGTCGCCTGTGATTATGAACTCCTGAGGCTTCGCTTCGTCAATGGGCCTCTTGGAGTTTCTTCGTCCGGCGAAGAACGTCCCAACAACTTGGTGGAGCGCCGAAGATGCTTGGACTGTCAAACCAAGATTTTCGACTCTATTCATCCTAATCATCGGATTGATTGTATTCGGTGCAGGAGATGCGATAATTATCGCTGCAGGAATAGGCAACACTCCTTGGACGGTATTAGCAGAAGGAATTGCAGTAAATCTAGACTGGACAATTGGAAAAGCAACTTTCTTGGTTAGCGTACTCGTGCTCTTATTTTGGATTCCACTAAAGGAAAAACCAGGTGTTGGAACCGTCCTTAACGCTATTCTAATTGCAGCAACAATAGAGGTATTACTCCCTGAATTACATACACCTGATGATTTGATTATGCAACTCTTACAGGTTGTAATCGGAGTCATTCTAGTCGGCATTGGTAGCGGCTTGTATCTGACAGCAAATCTAGGACCAGGTCCACGAGATGGAACAATGACTGGACTGAATAAAGTCACAGGAATTTCGATTGGTCGGGTTCGCGGAGGAGTTGAAATTAGTGTACTAGCGATTGGTTGGGTGATGGGAGGGACATTTTGGATTGGTACAATTATCTTCGCAATTCTGATTGGCCCGTGCGTTGCGATCTGTCTGAATATCGCCAGCAAGTTCGGACCTAACGACTAGAATCAATCCGAATACTGGTCATCTTCTGATAGAGGCGGCCATTCATCCACCTCCGACAGCACGATACGCCGCCAGCGTTCGAGTTGGTGGTGGTGATCTCATCGGTCCGGTTGTGATAGCGGTCACAAATCACAAAGGTGGTTGTGGCAAGACTACAACTGCTGTGAATTTGGCTTCTGCGCTCGCAGTCGGGAATGAAGAATTTGGCATTGCTGGACGGCGAGTGCTGTTGATCGATCTTGATCCGAAGGGGAATATCGCGACGACTTTTGGAATCGACAAGAAGAAACTCGGGTCGACGATGAATGATTTGTTCAAGGCTGGAATCGACGGGCCGAGCGTCCGGTTTACCGATTGTTTGATCGGCCCGGAAGCATTGACTGAGTCGATGAAAGAGGCTAATCGGCGGCAGAATCCTGAGCGAAAACGCGGGCCACCGAAAGGGCTAGCAGTGGAAAATCTCTGGTTATTACCAGCCGACCTCGACCTCGCGGGTATCGAGATTGATTTAGCCACGCGAATTGGTCGAGAGAATCGTTTGCGAAATGCGATGCAAGGTGCAATCGGTCATTTTGACGTGGTGATTATCGATACACCGGCTTCTCTTGGATTGCTTACAGTGAATGCCCTAGCGGCTGCACAATGGGTGATGATTCCCGTGCAGGCCGAGTTCTACGCTCTAGAGAATATGAGCCAGCTGATGAATACGGTGCGTGATGTTCAATCAGCGGTTAATCCAGGTCTACGACTCTTTGGAATCGCTCTGACCATGGTTCAACGGAGTCGCTTGTCCGAGACCGTTGCCGAGCAGGCTCGCAAGCACTTTGGCGACCGACTTTTCGAATCTGAGATCCCAAGGCTTGTCGCCATCGCTGAGGCTCCGCTCGATGGCGCACCAATTGTCATTGGGCAAAAGCCAAACAAGTCAAATCCAGGAAGTACGGCTTACTGGGAGTTAGCAAAAGAGGCTAGCCAACGCATCGATCGAATTCAGGATTCAACTCTGCGCTGAATCGTAATCTTCATTCTTCTTCGGAAATATCGATTGATGGCTGAGTATCTCTAATCGAGTAAAACATCGCTCCGATTAGTAATAGAGGAACCATGAACATGAGGATTCCAATGATATTCGAATTGGAAAGTTCGGTTGGAATAGTAATGCTTGGTCCAATATAGAAACCTATCACGAACATCATTCCCATGATAGCAACAGTCTGTTTGTCAGCAACTTCGAGATTAAGCGGAGAGTCTCTGAATATTCCAGTCACTAGCCAAAGCAAAATCACTAACAAAACCAGCAAGGGTACCGTTTGTATGGCTCCATCTCCAGTAAGACCGTAGCCTTCACCAGCTCTCAAAGAAGCATCGACAAGATACAACAGCCGAGCGGCCAATACTACTATCATCAAAGCTAATGCTACTAATGCAATCATTCTCTTTTCTGCTTTCATCTCCATTCTAATCGCCTCCTAAAGTCAATTCTATCCGTTTGCCCATTCCATCCCTAATACGTCTGATTAAGCCGGAATTCTCCATGCGTGAAAGCAATCTACTGGCTTTTGAATTCGTAAATCCACTAGCTTTCACTACCTCGGCCTGCCACATAGAGCCTCCATTGGAAGATAGAACATCTACTACCACTTTCTCATCGGCAGAAAGCATAGGCACCTCGGACTTAGTATTCTGAGTATCAGAACCGGTAGTTTCAGTCGATCGAGTTGGGTCGTTGAGCCAAGTCAGAGATATACCTATGACTATTCCAACACTTGTTAGGAATAATGAGTATAGAAGATAAGGAGCGGTTCCGCTTAGGGAACCTGAGCTCATTGTGAATGGAAATGAAATTAGCAATAATAGCATGAAGCCACCGAGAGCTAGAGTCAACTTGGCTATCCTATCCATTTTGGCCGATTGGACAGGGGATGTTTCTTCGGCCATGCTTGAACCCTTACCCTCAAGATTTGAAGTTTGGGCGGTCCGGTGCGCATCAGCACACCGGACCGTTTTCGTTGTCAATTAGACTGAATCAGTAGCAATACTGCCTTTCCTCGGACCATGTGCCACCAGAGGCTTCACAGTCCTCTTGGCTCGCATCATCGTCGGTCTCGTTGGACTCTTCCTCGCGGTCATCGTCCTCGTCGGCCGATTCTTCTTCACGATCGTCCTGAGTCATTTCCTCGTCGGAATCCTGTCTATCATCGTCAAACCAGAAGTTGCAGTAGTAGAATCCCTCACCTCTGTCAGGTGCCTCAGTCCACTCACCGCCACGCTCCTCACAGATATCTGGTCCGATATCCATGTGAGGTGCGGGGTGATCTGCTCCACCTTGAGGTCCTCTGCGCATTGCATCTCGCAATCTATGCAGTAGACCCCTTCGGTCATCGTCACCACGCTCACATCGCTCCTCTTCGGAACAATCTCGGTGGTTGTCATGTCGAGCAGACATGTGTTCGAGAACTTCTCCTAGAACCTCACGATCTGCTGTGCAGTCTTCGCTGTTGAGACAGAATGAGATGGCCACTCGACCAGACTCGAGCATCATTGCTCTATCATCGGCAAAATCCATCTTGCGGTCAATATCCCACTCGCCCCAGTCATCCTTGTCCATGAATGCGTCACACCATTCTTGCTTATCCGCGGACCAAAGTTCTCGAGTTCGGCAATCGAACCGTTCCTCGACCTCGTCGTCGGCGTCCTCACGCTCTTCTTCAGAATAGCATGCTTGCCGGTCCTCGGACCAGGTGCCGCCAGCGGCTTCACAGTCCTCTTGGCTCGCATCATCGTCGGTGAATCTTGGAGTATTTTCCTCAGACAATTCATTGTCATCAGAATTTAGTTTCTCTTGCATTTCTGTGTGTCTAGCGTTGATGTTATCGATCATCTCTTGAAGTTCTGCAGAATCGACTCTACACTCAGCACTATCGAGACAGTATTGGTATGCAATAACAATCTCTTGACCGATTGCCATTCTCTCTTCGAGGTGTGCTTCACGATCTTCCATTCGGTCATCCATCTTTCCAGGCATAGACTTTCCAATAAGCGACTTAGCGCCTTTCATCATACCCTTGTCTGAATCAATAGCTTTCCAGCCTCTCTCATCTGTAGCATCATCCACTGCTCCTGAATACGCGTTATCTTCTGCGTATGTTGGTGCAGCAAACTCTTCTAGGCTTGCTCCAACTGATGCACCTGCAAATAATGCTAGTACAGCCATTGCGACCATTGCCTGCGTTCGAATTCGGTTTCTCACGGTTGTTTTGTCAGCATCCATACTTACTCACTTAACCCACCACAGATTGCAAAACCATATCACCATAGGGTCAAAATGCTTGAATTTAGGTGAAAAAACCCGCAAAAGGTTTGATCGCAAGTTTGGAGCAACAAAAGAACTTCAATTACCATTTGAGCGCTCCAAAGCACTCTGACGGGCTTCGACAAGGATGGATTCCCACTTCACTTTCAATTCCGACTCAAGTGCTTTCAGCATCTCCTTGATTTCCTTCTTTGAGAGATCTTCACGCTTGGCAAATTGTTTCTCTAAATTCTCAAGCAACTCTTTCTCACGCTTCTTGCGAGTCTCGGCTAGACGTTGTTCCATCTCGACCTCGCGCTCAAGAGCCATCTCCTGACGCTTGAGGACAAGCGCGGCATCCATGGTTTCACGCTCGGCTGCAAACCAACGGTCCAACTCAGCCAACATGCCCGCCTCGGCCTCCTCCTCCAAGGACTTCAGACGAACATCCACGTCAGCAATCATGCCCTTTTCGCGAGATTTTGATTCTGCTGTGATCTGTTTTTCAAGTTCCGCCTCGTGCTTTTTGCGAGCGGCGGCAAGCCGCTCGCGCATGCCGATTTCTTGCTCGAGACGATATGACTCGACTTTGCGATGGACCTTAGATTCCTCAGATTCGCGAAGGTCCATCTCGACCCGGCGCTCCATACGATCCATGTCCTGCGATGCTTCGAGTTCGAGCCGATCATTCAGGAAGGCTTTGCGTCGATCGAACTCGGTCTCCATTTCCCCCTTCAAGCGATCTCGAAGTTTCGAAGTGTGTTCCTCGATGCGCCGGTCACGCTCAAGGTCCAATTGCTCGCGGAGACGATTCTCCTCCCGGCGCAATCGGTGAAGCATTTCCTCTCGAAGAAGTCGCTCTTCCCGCTCCAACGCCTCGGTCTCTAAGCGCTCCATTTCAACTTCTAGCTCAGCGCGCATATCAGCCTCGATACGATGGAGTTCCTCTTCGAAAAGGATGTCATTCGCTTTGCGCAACGCGCCGCGCATTCCCTCGACGCGTTCGCCCATCTCAGCCACGCGTCGACGACGTTCGCGACGCATTGCAGACCGAAGTTTGCCTTCATCATCAAGCCGATCACGAGCACGACCAAGAGTGTCAATTGCAGAGGCAGCAGAACGGACATGGGCTTCGCGCAGAGCCGCTAATTCGTCGACGCCATCCGCGTCGTTACCATTGGGTGACTTGCTCTCACTCACGGTCCCATCCCCATTTCGACGGTATCTGACCCCTATTTGAGAGCGCAGGGTTGTATTCAGCCGTAGGCTGTGATTTAACGAGACAAGTTGATTCTCCCAGTTTCACTTACTGGGAGGGAATCTCTCCCTCTCTCTCGTCGGGCTTCAGGAACTCAAAAGGTAACCTGGAAAGAAGCCTCGCAAGCCGGGCAATTCAACTGACGCTTTCCCGGTTTAGGTCGAATTCTCAGCGTCCTCTCGCAGCCCGGACAATCAATCTCAACCTTCACCACTTTCTCTGTCAGCACGAATCCTCCCGAGCAGGCTCCACAAGTGAGGTCAATCGGACGCTCGTCCGTTCCCGCGACAAGAATCGTGTGACAGTGCGGACAAGGGACTTTTTCTTCTATGAGAGCGTCAATTGTTGGTTCATGACTGACTTTGCAAATAGCGCCGCAGACTTCGCATTCTCGCTCGCCGAGTCCGGGTGGTAACATGTGCTCGCAGTGAGCGCATTCGGCGAGCGGCGGCGCGTGCTTCGACTCGACCTCGACTCTGTCCGTCACGCGCCTCGCTCCTCGTTTCGGTTAATCAAGCGGTCGATGGTGGGCTCCCCCCACCACCGGAAAAGAGCACTCCGAACGCCTCGCGGATATCGCGTACCAAGCCCTTCCCAAGGTCCGTTAGAACGCCAATTCTACCCCCTGCGCCTGCGACGAACATGCCGTTGAGAATGATCAGGAAAACGCTTGCCTCGTGAATTGCGATTCCAGCTGCTATGCTTGTGTTGATGCCTGCGAGAGCCGTGACTATGAGCAGAACCGTGACTCCTACCGATACTGCGATATTCGCGTTGACAATTGCTCTCGTTCGCTTCGAGAGCTGGATTAGATTTGCTAATGCTCTCGGGTCTTCACCAGGGATTAGGACGTCGGCAGCGTCGAGATTGACTTGCTCTCCACTGCCGACGGCGACTCCGATGTCAGCTGCCGCTAATGCTCCGGAGTCGTTGAAACCGTCTCCAGCCATGAGTGTCCGACTGATTTTTGCTCGCTCAGCCACCCATGACGCCTTTCCTTCGGGATCGACGTTCCCTCTGCAGATTGTTGGGTCGATCCCGAGTCGCTTGGCGAAGGCCTCGACCGAGGCCTGCTCGTCGCCACTGAGAATTTCGACACTGATGCCTTGCTCCTGGAGTTTGTTGACCATTTCTTGTACGCCTTCGCGCGCATCGTCGTGCGCGAAGGTGAATGCGGCGACGGCCTCGCCGTCTATCGCTAGAACGCTGGCTCCGTAGCCAGCGTGTCGGCTATCGGCGAGGGCTGCATCGATATCGTAGGGAATCTTGACGCCCTCACCCATCAGCCAATCGGCTCGTCCAAGCATCAGCGGCAATCCGCGCATCGAGCCGCGTACTCCCGCATCGCCATCTTCGATATCTGTGACTTGAGTGACGGCCTTGCTACGCTCGGCCGATGCTTCAATCAGAGTTTTCGCATACGG
>ENA-OREB01001252-OREB01001252.1-marine-metagenome-genome-assembly--contig:-NODE-1252-length-12542-cov-2.872603_pt1 | contig 12542 bp, 15 predicted proteins | sample MGYA00248625_ERZ508552 | MGnify/ENA primary metagenome ERZ508552 (study PRJEB26219, sample SAMN06267888) | marine metagenome | isolation source: Monterey Bay, California, USA | place: USA:Monterey Bay...
ATATTCTGATTCCATTAGAAACAGTAGTTATAGTGGGTTAAAATTCAATATGGGCTTAAAAAATTTGCGATTCCCGCAGCACCAGTTCGCCCCATATCCGCCCAACTCTCTGGGCCACCACCCAGCTGATCTTCATACCAAACATAACCATTGGCACCCGTCGCTCGCCGGAGAAAATCATAAGCCGCGTCATGCTTACTTCGGTCGACTTTGATTCCGCAACGGTGCAGCATTGCGTAGGCAAGTGCGCCCTGTCCGGTAAGCATTGCGATCGGACCGTATCCCTCGAATCCTGGATTATGCCCCCAACCGCCTCGAGCATCGGCAGGACCTTTGGGATAAGAATTCGGATGAGATTCTTTAGAGCTCGGTTTGATTTGTGACATTTTTAAATACTGACTGTCAGCGAGATAGTCATGGATCTGCTGGAGCTCTGGGATGACCCATGCCTTTTTTGTCTGCAAGTAATACTCGCTAACAACAATTGCCGCGCTCATGTAACGCCAGTTGATCAGGCCGGCGACACGGTTGTCTTTTGATTTTGTCTCACGACAATGAAACTGAACACATCGCTCAGCCGCCTCCAAATGTTTGCGTTTACCACTCGCCATCAAGGCAAGCGGCGCAAAAGTGTTGTGAACTGCGTTCCCAAACGAGCCATCCGGCTTTTGATTTTGCACGAGGGCATCTAACAGCTCACTCAAAATCAAATCTGTTTTTTCACAAGAAGCAGGAAAGCTGTCGGCATAGGCACCATATCGCTTACCAACGTTGAGAACGATATTCCGCTGCTCGCTGCCACGACGCACCATCAACTTCAGTCGCCCGTCCGCTTTCTTGGCCTGGGATAATTCCAGCGATTGAGCAAATTCAGAAATAGGCCCGACGGCTCCAAATACTTTCATGCCGTATCCATTTTGGTGCGCATTGGTGAATAGTTTTCCATCGACACCAATAATTCGATCTCCGGCTAAGATCTTTCGGTGAGCGGAGGAATCGGGAAACACATATCTAACCAATAATGTTTTTGGCTGATCTGCGGTCAACTCAACTCGTAATCCCGTAATTCCAAGGTTGTAGAACCAACCGGGCACATTAGCATCGGGGCCTGAATTTGCCTTCCGATTCCACGGTGATCCATTTTCATAATAGTGAACCTGAGCAACCGCATTTGTATTCGCGCAACACCAATAAACAATCAGCGCAATTGATGTTTTTAAAATTAGAGAAGAAACCGGATTTAAGCGCATAGAAAAAACTCGTAGACTGTAGACAGATTCGAACAATGATTGCCAAGGGTAATTGCGATGCGGTGACTCATTCGCCCACCCAATGAGCCTTAAAGCTTATTCTCCATCGTCATGGAGGAAAAGACGCAAGCAATAATCGGAAGCAATAATTAAACCGTTTGATGAAACTAGAACGACACGCTGACTTGCACGTTCCTTGCAAACTCAACATTTATCAAGTTATCCAGACAGAACTTACAATTTTTTTTGACATGAAAAATCTGATGAACCAAACCAACCGATCACTCCTTTCACTCATCGCAATTTTCGGCAGTGTCGTTTTGACTGCTGGGTGCAACACGCCTCCAGCCTCACCTGCGGCCAACTCTGCCCAAACAAGCAAATCAAACTCAACTGCCAAAATAGCCCTTGTCAGTATCACAAGTGATCCAAAAGCTGACCCTCAGGCAGTAAATATGGGGCTTACGTTTGCCGGATTCTGCCTCGATGAAGGATATCAAGTGGCTATCTTCTTTAATGTCAAAGGAACAACGTTGCCGACCACAGAGTTCCCCGACGACTTCGCGTATCAGAATCACGCTCCTATGAAAACTCAGCTCGCTAAACTAAAAGACCGGGGCGCTGAACTGCATGTCTGCCCGGTCTGCATGAACGATCTTACGATTAGCGACACCCAAATCATCGACGAGGCATTTGTTACGAGCAAACCCAAACTGTTTGCCAACCTTGGTTCTGACACCATGGTATTTACCTATTAGTAATTGGCTTGTTTTCTTTACGAGTAAGGCAAACATTCAAACTCAGTTTTACTAACATTTGCAAGTTCCACCTCAAGGCCCTTGTAATTTTAAAGGAGACTAACGAGTTCCATGGAATCAAAGCATCATTTACAACCAAGACAATCTGCAAACGGCAGAACCCCGTCAACCACCAGCGGAAAAGCAATCACGAGTTTAGTCTTGGGGTTACTCAGCCTATTTGGGGCATGCTTGACCGGCATCCCTGGCTTGATCTTTGGAATCGTTGGCCTGGGCGAGATTAATCGAAGCCGTGGCCGCGTCAGCGGTCGAGGGGTCGCGGTTTGTGGAATCGTGTTCAGCAGCCTTGGAATCGCCTGGAGCGCAATGCTTTTGTTGCTTTTGCCAGCCTTGCTCCTCCCCGCAATTCAAGCGGCTAGGGACGAGGCGAGAGAACAGCTTAATCAAGCGATTGAGGAGAGTAACTCTGAATTAATTAACTCAGACCGTGGTACCGAAGCACTATCCAGCGCGAGAAAGAAATTTCCAACCCAGATAGTGAATATTGACTATCTCCCTGAACCAATTGAGAAGCCTGACAATTCAAAATTTGAATTAATTCATTACAAATCCGGAGCGAACTCTCTCGCCGCCTATGTAACCCCTTCACCCCAAGACGGTGCGAAACATCCGGCAATTATCTGGATCCCCGGCGGTCACCACAACTCGATTGAAGATGTCTGGACGCCTCGGGAGCGGTCTAATGATCAAACAGCGAGTGCCTTTCGAAAAGCCGGAATCGTCATGATGTTTGCATCGACGCGCGGTGGCAACGACAACCCCGGCAAACGTGAGGGCTTCTTCGGAGAGGTCGACGATATTCTGGCAGCCGCCGAACACCTCGCAAATTTACCTTATGTTGATCCCGCTCAAATTTATTTAGGCGGGCACAGTACAGGAGGAACACTCGCCATGCTGGTCGGTGAATCATCTGATAAATTCCGCGCGATCTTCGCGCTTGGCCCCGTTGCCTATGCACATAGCTATCGGGGTGATTTCATTTACTGCGACCCTCGAAACACGAAGGAAATGGAACTCCGCTCGCCCATCTATTGGCTTTCCTGCGTTTCCAGTCCAATGTACGTCTTCGAAGGAGAGGAAAACGGAAACTGGGATGAGCTCAAAAAGATGTCTGATGTAAATTTAAATCCCAACATCCAGTTTCACAAAGTCCGCGACCATGACCACTTCTCCCTAATTTCACCGCTCACCGAAGCATTGGCAGAACAACTCAAAAAAGGGAAAATCAGGATAGACGACATGACCAGCGTCTCCCTGTACTAAGCTCAACTTCCGGACGCAAAACACTCACGGTTTTGGAGATACAGAAAGACTCGCCAATTCGGTTTCGAAACCTTCATTTCGCTGATGGGCATTCTACTGATAGCCCTTCGCCTGAATCGTAAAGAGGTGTGCGTAATGGCCGTTTTGCACCATCAACTCCTCATGAGACCCTCGCTCAATGACTTTGCCTTTGTCCAAAACAACGATCTGGTCAGCCATTCGGACGGTCGAAAATCTATGCGAAATCAAAATCGCCATCTGCTTTTGAGTCACCTCGCGAAAATGATCGAAGATTCGGGCTTCCGCCTCAGCATCCATCGCGGAAGTAGGTTCATCTAGCACTAAAATGTCCGCCTGCTTTCTCATAAACGCCCGCGACAAAGCAATCTTTTGCCATTGCCCGCCTGACAATTCCCGGCCGTCCTTAAACCAGCGACCAAGTTGCGTGTCATACCCTTTTTCCATTTCGTCAATAAAGGGATGAGCCATTCCTTTTTCTGCCGCTGCAATCTGTTGATCGCGGGCGTCAAAATTAGCGACATCCCCTACGCCAATATTTTCACCCACCTCAAGTTGGTACCTCACGAAGTCTTGAAAAATCACGCCAATCCGCTCACGCAGTGCCCGCAACTCCCACTCATTTAAATCTCTTCCATCGAGCAAAACACGCCCCTCCGTCGGAAGATAAAGACGCGTCAGTAATTTAATCAATGTCGTCTTCCCGGATCCATTCTCACCGACCAAGGCAAGTTTCTGACCAGGTCGGAGATGAAGACTAATTTTATCAAGTGCGGGAATTGTTTGCCCCGGATAGGTAAACGACACCCCCTCGAAACGTAAGCCGTCTCCGGGAGATGGTCCCAACTTGGCAATTCCATCCTGGGTATCTATCTCTTCGTCAAGAAATTCGTAAAGGTTGGAAAGATAGAGATTGTCCTCGTACATCTTGCCGATGGCAGTCAAACTCGCAGCGATTGCCGATTGTCCCTGCTTAAAAATCATCAGGTACATCGTCATGCCCCCAAGAGTGATCCACCCCATCGCAGCCGACCATCCAATCCAACCATAAGCCCCATAAAAGGCAACGCTACTGAGCATCCCCAACAAGAACCCCCACAATCCACGTCTCAAAGTTAGAGCTTTGTCTTCTTTGTAAAGCTTCTCAAAAATTTCGCGATAACGAGATAGAAACAGACCTCCCGTGCCAAACAGTTTGAGCTCTTTGACATAGTCTTCTCGCGCCAACAACCACTCCAGGTAATTGCGTTTCCGAGTTTCAGGAACTTGCCAACGAAACAGTCTAAATGCTGCCCCCGAAAAATAAGTCTCAACAAAAAACGAAGGCAAAGCTGCGACTAACAACCCAAGCACAGCAAGCCAGGAAAATTGAACCAATAGCCAACCATAGGTAGCGAGCGTAATACCGTTTTGAATCAAACCAAATGTACGCGTAACCAGGCTCAAAGGACGAGAAGATGCCTCCCGCCGTGCGCGCGTCAATTTGTCATAAAACTCAGAGTCTTCGAAATGCGGCAGATCCAACTCTTGAGCTTTTTCAAGAATCATCACATTAACACGCTGCCCCAATAGGGCCCGCAACAGCGACTGAGCAACCATCAACGCCCGCTGTGCAGCCGCCAATAAAACAATCAATACAGCTTCCACGCCGATCCACTGAATCACCACCCAGCGATCAGCAGCATCTCCAGACTCAGTCGCGGCAATAACGGCGTCGACGATCAACTTGCCTACAAAAGCAATCGGTCCGGGAATCACACCCGCAAAAACAGTCAAGACTGCCAAGACAAACGTCAGCCGCTTATCGGTAGTCCAAACAAGATGAAGCGCCTCTTTACTGTAGCGAAAAACGCCAAAGAATTTACCGAGCAAGGAAGAGGCATCGCGATCAGAAGTTACGTCGGGTGGGGACATTTATTACTCAAAAAAGGCCAATCCATTCGCAATAGAATGGCTCGAAAGTCGCGGTCTGGTAGAAGCGTACGATTGAACATCTTACACTTTAATTCAAGTTTTCAACATTGCCCGACTCAACCGATCTCAACGTATCACCTTTTCTCGAATACAGATTTTCTAGACAAAATCTCGCCTATCATCCCATCATCACCTATCGATTCCGAGCCAACAAATTAACATCTCTCATGCCTGAGCATTTTTAGGCGGTACCTCGCGTGAGAAGAACACAGGTTACTAATTAATTTACCCCCTTAGGATTTATCAATCTTGAATCCCATGGACCTTAAAACATTTCGCCTAACCGTTTTAATTTTATCCACCCTAGGCTTGGTAGGCTGTGGCCAAAATCCGAACCAACAAAAGAAACGGCCTTCCCCTTCCACATTCGCTCTCAATTCTCAAATCGCTCAGTACTATCTATGCGAAGAAGATGTAGCTGAACAAGTTTTAATCGTCTCGTTTGTTGTTCCAGATATTTTAGATGAAACAAACGAAATCCGAGTCCCTTTTCGCCAGACTGATCCAGGAATATCTGGCTTTGGAGGTGGCGGCATTTCGTGGAGCTCGGGCGGAACCACGGGTGGTCTCAATGGTTACATCGCCATTCAATCGTCCACCCCGAACTCTCTGTGGCTTAAGATCGAACTGGACTGGTCATTACACGGAACAAAAGATCAGATTGTCGACTTGATTGAAATCTCTATTGGACAAACCGGGGAGAAGAATCTCCCCAAAGGCCAAAAAATAAAATGGCAGTTTGTGTTACCAGAACAAGCAGACCGCAATTGACTTATCTTGGCATGGAACTCCACTGAACTCCCAACTTTCCCCACGGCAATCGGCGTACCATTTGCCACCCTATTCGGATTGCGAATGCAACCTTCCGCAGGTCAGTCCAAGTGTTTAAACTGTCCAACTCGTCCAAGGATCATCCGCAACCGGATCGACTCGAACAGATTACATATTCTTGTAATCAAAAAATTCAGCTCGCGTACTTGAAGGTCAAAAAATGAAAAAATCTATTATCGTATCGTTAGGTCTAACTAAATTTGGCGGAAGAAAATGGGATCAAGAAAAACAAGACTCGCTCATTGAACTTAACGAACACCTAGCCGATGGCTGGGACGTGGTGCATGCCTTCCCAACCAGCGGAGCGGACAGTTATTGCACCGTCTGCATTGTTATTCTTGAAAAAAACTAGGCTAACGCAACCGCACCGGCAAGCAATGCGAACCGCCAAGTTTAAATTTCGTTTCCAATATCTACGGGGTTCCAAAAATAAATGATCAGTTGTTTCAGCTCATGCTTAATTAATTCTCATGGTCCCAATGTTTGGCCCCCAATCCATTCCCAAGATGTAGCCAAAAATTGAGCTAATAATATGCTTGGTATTTGCTTAGCCCTTCAATTTGTGAGAGAAACTATAGAGAACCAGTTAAAGGAACTAAAAGAATTCAACTCCAACGGGCCACCAGAGTTTCGCGCGACACTGTTAACAAAAGCACCTTTCCCAAGCCCTGATGCTCTCCCCAAACTATACTGATTTCCGATGAAAAAACCCCCTCCCGGCACAGAAGAACGCATTGCCAAGATGACCTTCGCGTCAGTCTACCCTCACTACATTAACAAGGTTGAGAAAAAAGGCAGGACAAGGGAAGAGTTACACGAAGTGATTAAGTGGCTCACTGGCTACGGCGATAAAAAGCTAGAAACCATCATTGATGACAAAGTAAATTTTGAGACCTTTTTTAAAAAGTGCAAACTCAATAAAAACGCGGCCCTGATTAAAGGCGTCATTTGTGGTTACAGAATAGAAGAACTTGAAAGCCCATTGATAAAAAATGTTCGATATCTTGACAAACTTGTCGACGAGTTAGCCAAGGGAAGAAAAATGGACAAGATCTTGCGAGCCGACGAATAACTCACATTTGCATTACGCCCTAAATTATCGCATGCGAAACTACATTAATGGAAAAATTTGCTTTATGAATGAATCCAATATGATCTCACCCAAGCCAGCCGATGGATCAACCGTACCAAGTTCAAAATCATCTAATTCACTAGGTGGCATTTTAGCTGGATCACTTGTCGGTGGTCTGATTGGCAGTTATCTCTTGGGGCCTTACGGTTTGGAAAATGCGACCCCATATCCTTACGTGGTAGGATTCGGTTTCGGCGGCTTGTCAACGCTCATTCTACTGTTGCTGGGGCGTTTTACTTTTCGACATTTTTCAAAAAAACAAAAGTCTATTTAAGCCAATGCATTTGTAAAAAGCGTTATCGGAAAACCATATGATTTACAGAATCAAGGAGAAGTTTTGGTCTTGGGGGAATCAGTTCACAATTACGGACGGTCAAGGGAACGACCGCTTTGTAGTTGCTGGCCAAGCCTTTTCTTGGGGTGACAAACTATCTTTTCAGGACATGAAAGGCACTGAACTGGCATTCATCAGACAAAAACTAATGTCGTTTATGCCGCGCTACGAGATCCTTATTAACGGTTCAGTATTTGCTGAGGTAACCAAAGAATTCAGCTGGCTACAACAAAATTTTACACTCGACGTTCCCGGACCTAATGATTATGAAATTGCTGGATCTTTCTGGCAGCACGAATTTAACTTTATGCGATCGGGGCGGAAAGTGGCAGCGGTAAGCAAGACGTACTGGGATTGGACAGATAGTTACGGCGTCGACATCGTCGACGGTGAGGATGACGTCTCAATTCTTTGTGCTTGCATCGTGATTGACCAAGTGCTTCATGACGGAGACGACAACTAATACTACCGATTACTGCCAAACTAGGAGCTCGCCTGTTCTTGCCAGCAAGTTACAGCAAATCAGAATCGCAATAGTGCAACACTTGTGGCGATTGAAGAGTTCTCTCGCTCTCTTTCTCGCTCCCTAAGATGAGTAAACGTGAACGGAGTTCGGTTCCCAGTAGCGATTAAAAACTCGCTCGAACAGGATCCTCAGCGTCGGTGGTTAACAATAAAAGTGGAACGCCGCGATGCCTAGCCCACCTCCCAATCTCTCTCGTAAACGCCCGAATGACTTGAACTTGTTCGCGTTTAATCAACAGGTCATTAAGCGAAACCATCGGGACAACTTCTCCGGCGTTTGGTAAACGCGGCTAACCCAATCGAGATAAGATCAGATTCCAATTGCAAACCATCAATCGCAGGTGTCGCGGCATTGCATTTAATCGATTTTGGTTGCATTGACTGCACTCCCAAACGAACAGCACACCAACTACTTCGTAATCAAGTTCTGCGATCCACCAATGACTCTAATTAGTAACTAGGCGTTCAAAAGTCAGTGAGTAAATTGTCGATTCATCGCTGAATCTGCCTAGCCAATGTTTTTAATGGCGGATTCACCCACGACCCGATCATCGTTTACGATTCTTGTAATCCAACATGCTGTCTGTCGTTCCCACGAGGCCTTTATCGTTGGTGATTCCTTGGGAAACCAGTGGCATAAACGGCGCAGGATCTTCGTTAAGCGTCCAGGCCAATCCTCTCATCAACAAGAGACGGTACATGGGGTCGAAGTAGGTATAGGTATAGTGACCGGTCGTCGTACCAAAGACCCGGCCCTTGCCGGACTGATAGGTCCAAAAGGCGTGACTGCGGGCATCTTCAGATTTCAAAACGTCCGAAAACGATACTTTGCTTTCGAGAGATTGGGGAGCAAGCGCCCCAATGGCCTCAACGTTGTCCCGCGTGATTAGATTCCAATAGGACTCGTCATTAAAGCGGATCGATTTGGGCAAGCCGACAAAGGCCGGATGTTTTGTGTTGAGAAAAAGAGGATAGCTATGATCGAATTTGCTCCACTTTGATTCCTTATTACCTTTCCATGAACAACCGATGCACTCCGCATATTGCCCGGCGCGTTTGGCGGGACGCATGATGCAAGATTCGTGGATTGACACGACACCGCCACCACGCTCCACGAAGCTCTTATACATCTGCAATTGCTCCGCCGTCAGGTCCGGCATGTGCAAGAACTGTATGAGCACATCCGCTTTGTCAAACTGCGCCTGGCTTGGAAACCGAAAGGCCTCATCGACGGCAACTCGAGGAACGGTCTTCAACATTGGGACAAATAGTTCTTTGATCCGGATATAGTCGTGTTCTCCGCCACGATGATCTTCCGGACCGTAAAGCCAGAGAATCTGAACATCTTTGCTTAGTTCGGCTTCTTTATTCCCTGTTAACTTGAGAATTTCCTGTTTTGCCACCGGCGCGTTGGGGCGTGGTGCTAACTGTGGTTTTTTTTGGGCTGAAACTTGTTGAACTGCGAGACTGACCAACAGAACCGATAGTAAAGGGGCACATCGCATCATTTTATGTTCCTGATCAATCAGTTAGCTAACGGTCGATAACAAACTTTCGCAGTCCACTTAGCGGGGGACTGTAGCACATCCAGCTTCCGCCTCCGTAGCGTTCTGCAGCGATACAAGCGTCGCGTGGCCCACTCGAATTCCACACTCTTTTGGCATTACAATCAAGCAAGGAAACGAATCCTAAGCAAGTCACTAACCTAGCATCACCTTCATACCGATGCCACTTTTTTAATAGGGTAAAACTAGGCCTTACCGATCAACTTGGATAAAAGCTAATCTTTTTTAATTGAACCACTAGCGTCTAAACAGCAGACCGCTGGGCAGAAACTCTCTAGCGAATTATTCGACAAACTCAAAGCGAAGGAATAGATTTTTTCAAAACAAGTGTGCCGCCGTAATGGCAATAGCGACCTCGCAGGCATTGCCTGACAATCGTCGTCCAACGTCCAAGACGCTCAACACGCCACCCAACCCCAATCAAGAGCGACCAATGTCGAAAAAGAAATCGTTGTTGCCAACCATCACCAGCTCCTTTGGCATGTTGCTTGGAGGTTTACTGGGTCTTTATTGCGGTTCATTTTTGGAAGGTGAATGGGGAATCGTCATAGGCTTTGCCTTGGGCTTCGTCGGCGGCGCGGTGGCGGGGGCTAAGGTCGGCGACCGCTGGCTCGCACGGAGATCAAGCAATGAATGATGCTATCGAAGATTATTGGTTCGATTTCTATCCGCTGACTGGCAACGCTTAAGAAACTAAAACGACTGACGGGACATTCAATTGGCGTCTTCTCTGACAGCGAAGCCATTGCCCTAGCTCCGAATGGCCCATCGCATTTTGGCAGAGGCTGCCCGGGAGTTGGCTCTTATCTCCTGCCCGGTTGGGCGGATGATATCCGAGGCGATCTCACGATAGACTCCACTCCGGAATCCGTCGCGAAAGTGATGCTTCACGCGGCGATCCTCACCGGAGTGGAAACTCAAAATAGCCACTCTGCCACCGGGAAGGAGACACCCTGGAAGACATCGCAGAAAGGTGTCGAGGGCACTGAACTCTTCATTGACGGCAATCCGAATGGCTTGAAAAACGCGAGCCAAGGTAGAGCGGCGTCCGGCCTCCGTGATGTCCTCGGGTAACGCACTCTCGATCGCGAGGCGCAATTGGCCAGTAGTATTGATGGGGCCTCGCGAGGAAACCTCGACGAGGATCGCAGCGATCTGTTCGGCAAGCGGTTCGTCACTCCCGTCAATCAGGACACGCACCAGCTTTTCGAATCGACACCGTTTTAGCCAATCTCGAGCGCTCAATCCACGTTCAGGATTCATCCGCATATCCAGCGGCCCGTCGTACTTGTAAGAAAAACCACGCGCAGGGTTATCTATTTGCATTGAGGACAAACCGAGGTCCGCAAGTACGAAGTCCACACCGTCGTGCCAACCGATCTGTGGCAGCATGCCCGCGAGTCCTGCGAAGTTACAGCGGCGAATAGTTAAGGTTTCCGTTCCGAATCCGAGCCCTCGTAATCGCTCCTCGGTTAGAGGAAGTTGCAATGCATCGACGTCGAGGGCGAGGAGCTGTCCGCCAGGCTGGAGCCCTGTTAGCAGCCTTTCGCTGTGTCCCCCATGCCCGAGAGTCACGTCAGCGCCTCGTTCGCCAGGCTGAGGCGCGAGAAACTCAAGTGTTTCAGTGACGAGGATTGGGCGATGTTGACCAGCCGGAGTCTTTCCAGAGTCGATCAGCTTTGCAATTGTCTCCGGGTCGGGTGACGCAGAAAGTTCTTTGTACTTTTCATTAAAATTGCGAGGATGCGTGCCGCGGTAACGTTGCCGGCGACGAAAAGGCTTTTCCTTCGCAGGCTCTTGGTCGGTGGGCCCTTCGCTGGTGGGCTCTTCGCTGGTGGGCTCATCGTCGGTCATCAGGTGTGAAAATTCCTCTGCTTGTTGTTGGGCACGCCACTTTTTATGCTGCAAGCGACCTCGCTTCTCGTCACGGCTTTGCTGCCTAGAATCAACAATCTAGCGATCCTCGCTGTGGAGTCAAATGGCTAATAACAGGCAGGCATCCGATTGAGGGCATTCAAGCAACTGACATGCCCCGTCTAAAACACCTGCCTGGGAAACAATTTTCCAATAGACCCTTTAGCCCTTGCCTCGATTCCGAAGTCGAGGAGGCTTGAGAACCGGAAAATTCTGTTTGCTTGAATTTTGCGGTCTGACCGTGGACCAGTTTCAAGGTGCGCTGGGCGTTTGCTTGAACGCTGATGATGCCCTCTGTTGGTTTGCGCGTTTGCATTTTATAATCCCGAAATGTTTCAACTGCGGTGCACCGTCCGAGATTGCCAACAATTGCTGGAGCAGCGCGAGCGAGAGCTGGTCTGCCATGCCGGCCATTGTTTTGATCGAGCCAAACAGGGCTACTGGAATCTGCTGCAACCTCAGGACAAGAAGTCCAAGAATCCTGGTGATTCGGAGGATGCTGTTTTGGCTCGGCATCGTTGGCTTCAATATGGGCACGCCAATTCACTGATAGAGACCCTCCGTCCGTGGTGCGTTACCAGCGACCTGGAGGCAAATTCAAGAACACTTGATTTAGGGTGTGGTGAAGGCTCGTTTGGTCCTGCCTTGTTTTCCACCGAAGCCAATTCCTATTGCGGGATTGACCTTTCCAAACGCGCCATCAAATTGGCTGCACGTGGTTGGCCTGAGGCGACTTGGGTGTTGGCTAACGCGGATCGTGTTTTACCGGCAGCTGATCAAAGTGTTCACCGAGTAATCTCACTATTCGGTCGACGTCCCATTTCAGAAATCCATCGCGTTCTTGTGCCTGGTGGGATCTGTGTGGTTGCCGTACCGGGTGAAGACGATTTGATCGAGCTTCGCGAGCAAGTCCAACAA
>ENA-OREB01001255-OREB01001255.1-marine-metagenome-genome-assembly--contig:-NODE-1255-length-12535-cov-4.169931_pt1 | contig 12535 bp, 7 predicted proteins | sample MGYA00248625_ERZ508552 | MGnify/ENA primary metagenome ERZ508552 (study PRJEB26219, sample SAMN06267888) | marine metagenome | isolation source: Monterey Bay, California, USA | place: USA:Monterey Bay...
TTAAAACAGTAGTTTTATTAGAAACAGAATCTGGTAATTTAACAGCAATTTTTAATAACTCTAAATCATTTGCTGGTGTTATCTTTTTTAAATCTTTTATATAAGCACGAATAACCTCATGGTTTAATTGAGAGCTAAAGTTTTTTTCAGAAATTTTAAAGTTAATTTTAAGATCTACTTTTCCTCTTTTTAATGATTTAGATAAAACTCCTCTAATATCATTCTCGATATTTCTAAATATTGGATTTAAGTTACAATTAAGGTCTAAAGTTTTACTGTTTAAAGATTTTATGTCTAAAGAAATTTTTCCGAATTCAGAATCTAATGAAGCATTTCCAAAACCAGTCATGGATTGTAACATGCCCTTAAAGTTACAAAAAACTGATACTTTAATCAGTTATTTTTCTTATCCATATGTTTCTATAGCTTACCGCAAGGCAACAATGATCCTGTAACACTAAAGGTGCATTTCCGTGAGCTTCATGCTTTGGTAAACCAACATTAGTTGTGGTCCCTTGAATTTGAACGTGATTTTGAATTAAAACCCCGTTTTGAAAAACAGTAAAGTAACCTGGTTTTATCAAGTTTTTTTTATCAAAAACTGGAGCATTAAAAATTATATCATAAGACTGCCATTCACCAGGCTTTTTGCTAGAATTAACTAATGGAATATATTGTTTATAAACAGATCCAGTTTGTCCGTTTACATAAGTTGGATTTTCATAACTATCCAATATTTGTACCTCGTACTTTTGTTGTAAAAAGACTCCACTGTTAGACCTGCTTTGTCCTGTATAATTTTGAACATTTTCATTTGTTTTCCATTCTATATGTAATTGAACTGAGCCAAAAGATTGTTTAGTTTTAATCCCTCCCGTACCATTAACAACAGTCATAGATCCATCTTTATTTATTTTCCACTTTGGTGATTGATTTGAATATTGTGTTACCCAGCTTGAAAAATTCTTGCCATCGAAAAGAACTACGGCATCACTAGGGGCTATTGAAAAATTATATGCATCTATCTTATTCGGAATAGGTTCCCAAATTTCTGTAGGTTTTGATTTGTTTTGACAAAAACTCAAAAAAAAGGAGAAAAAAAATAATAAAATAGTTGTTTTTTTAATAAACATAATCATGATTCTAGGGTTTAATAAGAATTTATAATTTTAAATATACTTAAATACTTCAGATTCTTTTTAGATAATTTATATTTGATTAATAATATTACTTTAAATGGGTAAACATAAGATGAAGTTTAATACAAAAACCATTCATGGAGGTCAAATCCCTGAAAAAGGATATGGAGCAGTAATGCCCCCTATATATCAAACTTCCACATATTCTCAATCCAGTCCAGGGAAGCATAAAGGCTATGAATATAGTAGAACGCATAATCCAACTAGATGTGCACTGGAGAATTCTTTAGCAAGTATTGAAAATGGCCATTATGGTTTAGCTTTTGGCTCAGGGTTGGCAGCTATAGATGCTGTTTTAAAACTTTTAAAATCTGGGGATGAAGTTATTTCAACTAATGATCTCTATGGAGGATCATATAGATTATTCACAAAAGTTTTTGAAAATTTTGGAATTAAGTTTCGCTTTACTGGAATGTCTAATCCTGATTCAGTAAAAAAGCTAATTAACTCTAGGACTAAAATAATTTGGGTTGAAACACCAACTAATCCTATGATGAATATCATTGATATTAAATCCTTAAGCAAAATAGCTAAGGATAAAAAAATTCTTTTAGCAATTGACAATACTTTCGCCACTCCTTTTTTGCAACAGCCTTTAGATTTAGGCGCGGATATTGTAATGCATTCTGCAACAAAATACCTGGCTGGACATAGTGATGTAGTCTTAGGGGCGTTAGTAGTTAAGAATAAAGAATTGGCTGAAAAACTTCATTTTATTCAAAATGCTAGTGGAGCAATCTGTGGACCTATGGATAGCTTTTTGACTTTAAGAGGAATAAAAACCTTACATGTTCGAATGAAAAGACATTGTGAAAATGCAAAAAAAATTGCAACTTTTTTAATTAACCACCCTAAAATAGATAAGGTGTTTTGGCCTGGACTTAAAACACACCATAATCATCAAATAGCAAAAGAACAAATGTCTGATTTTGGAGCTATGATTTCTTTTACAACAAAAGGAAATAGTTTTAAAAAAGCTATCCAAATAATAGAAAATTTAAAACTCTTCACTTTAGCAGAGTCATTAGGTGGAGTAGAGAGTCTTGCTGGCCACCCAGCATCAATGACACACGCATCAATTCCGAAAAAAGAAAGAGAACTTTCGGGACTTATTGATTCTCTTATTAGGTTAAGTGTTGGTATTGAAGATGCGGAAGATCTAATCTCCGATCTTAATCAAGCAATTAGATGATTTTAAATTAGTTCAAGTTAATTGTTTAACTTTGAGATATAATTTAAATGCTTTTTTTCTAAAAAAAATTTCTATGAAAAAAGATGTTGAAAATTTCATTTCAGAGATAGAACAAAGAAATTCACATGAACCTGAGTTTATGCAAGCAGTTAGAGAGGTTTCAGAAACTGTAATCCCATATATTGTCTCTCAAAAAATATACCATGGTAAGAATATTTTAATGAGGATGGTTGAGCCTGAAAGAGTCCTTATGTTTAGGGTTAATTGGGTGGATGATAAAGGAGAAATTAGAGTAAATAGGGGTTATCGTGTTCAAATGAATTCAGCTATTGGACCATATAAGGGGGGGTTAAGATTTCATCCCTCTGTAAATCTAAGTATTTTAAAATTTTTAGCCTTTGAACAAGTGTTTAAAAACAGCTTAACTACTCTTCCTATGGGAGGAGGAAAAGGAGGGTCTGATTTTGATCCAAAAGGCAAAAGTGATGGTGAAATAATGAGGTTTTGTCAAAGTTTTATGACAGAACTTTTTAGATATATCGGTCCAAATACTGATATTCCCGCTGGAGACATAGGAGTTGGAGGAAGAGAAATTGGGTATATGTTCGGTCAATATAAAAAATTAAAAAAAGAATTTACTGGAGTTTTAACAGGAAAAGGATTGTCATGGGGAGGTTCTTTAATTAGACCCGAGGCTACCGGTTATGGGACTGTATATTTTGCTGAAAACATGTTAAATCATGTAAAAAATTCCGTAAAAGGTAAAACGGTTGTTATTTCAGGTTCTGGAAATGTTGCTCAATTTGCTGCTGAAAAATGCAATCAACTTTCTGCAAAAGTTATTACACTCTCTGATTCTTCTGGCTTTATTCATGATGTTGATGGAATAAATACTGAAAAACTGAGCTATGTAATGGATCTAAAAAATAACAAAAGAGGAAGAATTTCTGAATATGTTAAAAAGTTTCCTAAAGCAAAGTTCTATAAAAACAAAACGCCTTGGCAAGTTCCTTGCGATATTGCTTTGCCTTGTGCTACTCAAAATGAACTTAATGCTAATGATGCTGAAATATTAATTAATAATGGGTGTATCTGTATTAGTGAAGGAGCTAATATGCCGTGTAGTCCTGAAGCAATTTTTGTTTTTAGAAAAAATAAAATATTGTTTGCTCCTGGAAAAGCATCTAATGCTGGAGGAGTAGCAGTATCAGGTCTAGAAATGGCGCAAAACTCATTAAGATATAGTTGGACGAGAGAGGAAGTTGATAATAAATTAAAAGATATTATGCTAGATATTCATAACTCATGTATCACTCATGGCTTAGAAAAAGGACATGTAAATTATGAGAAAGGCGCAAATATTGCTGGGTTTATAAAAGTTGCCGATGCAATGCTTGCTCAAGGAGTAGTGTAGTTTTTTTTAAAGTTAAATTTCCAAAATGTTAATATCAACTGAAGCTATAGCTTTAAGTTCCATAAAATATTCTGAAAGCAGTGTTATAGTAAAATGCTTTACCCTTAGTGAAGGAATTAAATCTTACTTAATAAAAGGAATAAGATCTAGAAAAAAAAACTCTTTAAATATGGGCTTATTCCAGCCTCTAACAATTCTGGAAATAGATGCTAATCATAAAAACAATGGGACTTTAGAAAGCATTCGATCTGCTAAAATTTTACATCCATATAAAACAATTCCTTTTGATATTTATAAAAATTCTATCGTTTTATTTTTATCTGAAATATTGTCTAAGTGTATAAAAGAAGAGGAAAAAAATGAAGCCCTTTATTCATTTATAAAAAATTCTATGATATGGCTTGATTCTTCATCACACTACATTAATTTTCATCTTCATTTTATTATAAAATTTTTAAAATATCTAGGGATTTCTCCAAATGAAAGCAACATAACTTTTAAAGGTTTTGATATGATAAGCGGGATATTTTCTAATTCTATTAACACAGATAATTGTATAACAGGCAAGGTAATAACTCACTTTAAAGAATTTTTAGGCACAAATTTTGATAGAAATGATCTTACAATTAGTTCTTCAATACAAAGAAAAGAATTATTAGAGTTTTTAATGAAATATATGCAAATACATTTAGAAAATTTTAGAAGGCCTAATTCGCTTAATATCATGTATGATCTTTTTCAAAGAAAATAAAATTTTATTATTTATTTTTCTTTCAGTTTCTTTAAACAGTTTTTCCCAAAAATTGATTATTAAAGATTCTAAGGAAAAGTCTGTTATTCCAAATGTATCCGTTTACAATAGTCAAAGATCTTTGACTGTTTTATCTGATATTGAAGGCCATGTAGATTATTCTGATTTTAAAAAATCTGATACGCTTGTTTTTAGTCATATTGCTTATAAAAAATTTAAAATTAGAATTGATAAAATTCCCAAATCGTCTTCTATAACAATAATTTATCTCAATTCTAATATTCAAAAATTATCTGAAATTATTTTATCTGTTGGTAGAAGCAAGGAAAATAAAGAAAAAATATCGAAAAAAGTCTCTTTAATCATCCCAAAAAAAACTGAACTTGACCTCCCTCAAACTTCAGCAGATTTATTATACTATGGAGGTGGCGTTAGAATTCAGAAAACACAAGGAGGAGGTGGCAGTCCTGTTATTAGAGGGTTTGAAGCTAACAGAGTTTTGCTTGTAGTGGATGGTGTTAGAATGAATAATGCCATCTACAGGTCTGGGCATCTTCAAAATGCCATTACAATAGATCCTAATGTTCTTGAAAGAACTGAAATTATTTTTGGCCCAGCTTCTGTAGGTTACGGATCAGATGCTCTTGGCGGGGTAGTTCATTTCTATACAATAAAACCTAAGATTAATAATGAAAAGAAATGGACTATTAAAGGCTTAGAATCCTATAATACTCATTTAAATCATATGATCAGCAATCTAAATTTCGAATATAGTAAGGAAAATTGGGCAAGTTTTACCAGTTTCTCTTACTCTGATTTTGGCGATATTATTATGGGGAAAACCCGAAATCATGGTTTTAAAAATTGGGGATTAAACAAGTTCTCTCTTAATAAAGAAAAATTTAATACTGAGAGTATTTTAAATAAAAATCCTACTATTCAAAAAAACACTGCTTATTCTCAATTTGATTTATTACAAAAAATTAATTATAAAGTTTCTGAAAGTGCCAATTTGATTTTTAACTTTCAGCACTCCAAGTCGTCAAATATAGATCGTTATGATAAACTGAATGAATATAATTCTTCTGAAAATCTAAAGTATGCTCAATGGTACTATGGCCCTCAGAAAAGGACACTTTTATCAACTGCTTATAATTTTTCAAAAAACAATAACTGGTTAAAAAGAGGGGCTATAGTTGTTGCATTTCAAAAGATTAATGAATCTAGACATAATAGGAAATTTCAATCTCTTGCTTTGAACTCACAAATAGAAGATGTAGAGGTTTTTTCTATAAATGCTGATTTTATTAGGGAACAGGCTGGTTTCTCTTCGTTATCTTATGGGTTTGAATATACTTACAATAATGTACATTCAATCGCTTATGGAACTACCCTAACTAAACTAAACAATTCTATTTTTGGTATTAATAAATCTAATTCCATATTTAAAATTCCAACTAGATATCCAAGTGATGGAAGCAATTATAGCACGGCGGCCTCCTATTATGAATTTAGAAAAGATCTTTCTAAGAACTCTAATTTTAATTTTGGCATGAGATATACATACACGTTGTTAAATGCCCATTGGTTAGAAGAAGCTTTAATTGATGCTAATTTAAATGCTATAAAAACACAAAATTCATCTTTAACAGGAAGTCTTGGCTATGTTTATAGGTCAAATAATGATTGGCAAATAAGCACTAATTTTTCCAGCGGTTTCAGGTCTCCGAATATTGATGATATGGGTAAAATAAGAGAAAATAGGGGTCTCCTTTCTGTTCCAAATAAGCACCTAAAGCCAGAATATGCTTACAACTCTGAATTAGGTTTTAAAAAATTTTATAATAATAAAGGGAATGTTTTTTCTCTTAACCTTTATTATACTCATATTACAGATCATATTATTAGAGATTCTTTTGAAATTTTGAACGATACATCAACTGAAGACCCTAAAACAATACTTTATGATTCTGAAGAGGTAAAAACTATGGCAAATATCAATGTTGGAAGAGCATACATATATGGTTTCTCGATTGATGCAGAAGCCACAATCCTAAAAAATTTAGCTTTTAAAAGTAATATTACCTATACAAAAGGTGGCAGCGTTAGAAACCCTTATCCTTTGCCTTCAATATCTCCTTTATTTGGATCTTTTTATTTAAAGTGGGTAAATTCTAATTTTAAAACCCAATTATCCTACAAGTTTTCAGGGCCTAAGAATCCAGAAAATTATAGCTATGGAGGAGAAGATGGCCTTGAAGAGACACCATTATTAGGTTACAATGATAAAGATCCCAATTATTATGGGATGCCCTCATGGGGAATTTTTAAAATCTCCTCTTCATATAAAATTTCAAATAACTTAAAAGCTACCTTAATTTTTGATAATCTATTTGACATTCATTATAGAGAATTTGCTTCAGGCATATCATCCCCTGGAAGAAACTTAAATATCGTTTTAGAGCATAAGTTCTAAAAAATTTCATCTAAAATGGTTACTTTCGCTTCTATCAAAAATTCATTTAAGTAAATGGCTTTTAAAGAATATAAAAGTTTGAATCTTTCGCAAATCGCCAAAGAAATTCTAAAAGATTGGGAATCCAATCAATCTTTTGAAAAAAGTATAATTCTCAGGGAAGGATGTCCAAAATATGTTTTTTACGAGGGCCCCCCTTCTGCGAATGGCATGCCTGGCATTCACCATGTTATGGCTAGAAGTATCAAAGATATTTTTTGTCGATACAAAACATTAAAAGGCTTTCAAGTAACCAGAAAGGCAGGTTGGGATACACATGGCCTCCCAATCGAACTAAGTGTTGAAAAAGAGCTTGGAATTACTAAAGAAGATATTGGGGAATCTATAACTATTGCAGATTATAATAAAGCTTGTAAAAAAGCTGTAATGCGTTATACTGATGTATGGAATGAATTAACAAAAAAAATGGGTTATTGGGTTGATATGGAAAATCCCTATATAACTTATAAACCTAAATATATTGAGTCTGTTTGGTGGCTTCTAAAAAACCTGTTTAATAAAGGGTTAATTTATAAAGGATATACTATCCAGCCATATTCGCCTAAAGCGGGAACTGGCTTAAGCTCTCATGAATTAAATCAGCCGGGAACATATCAGGATGTAACCGACACAACTGTAACAGCTCAATTTAAAGCTATTAATACTACTTTGCCAGATTCTATCCAACAAGGTGATTCTGTTTATTTTTTGGCATGGACTACTACGCCATGGACTTTGCCTTCAAATACTGCTTTGACTGTGAATCCTAAAATTAAATATGCTCTTGTTTCTAGTTTTAATCAATACACAAAAAAACCAATTCATGTAATTTTAGCTAAAGATTTAGTCTCAAAGGTTTTTTTAGGTCCTTTTATTCAAGTTGAAAACAAATCAATGCTTAAGTTGAGCTCTAAGCAAACAAGTAAAATTCCTTATTATTTAAAAAAGACATTTAACGGTACTGAATTAATTGGAATTAAATATGAACAACTATGGAATGAAGCCCCGCTTCCTTTTGAAAATGCTGAAAATGCTTTTAGAGTTATTGGTGGTGATTTTGTGACTATAGAAGATGGTACAGGAATTGTTCATACGGCACCAACATTTGGAGCCGATGATGCAAAAGCTGCCAAAGAGGCTATTCCTGAGGTTCCTCCTATGTTAATATATGATGAGAATCAACAATTAGTCCCTCTAGTAGATCTACAGGGTAAATTTAGGCCTGAACTAGGCAGTTTAGGGGGGAAATATGTGAAAAATGAGTACTATAGCAGTAACGATAAAGTTCCTGAAAGATCTGTAGATGTTGAAATCGCTATAAAACTAAAAGAAGAAAATAAAGCGTTTAAAGTCGAAAAATACGTGCACAGTTATCCTAATTGCTGGAGAACTGACAAGCCTATATTATACTACCCATTAGATTCTTGGTTTATTAAAGTAACGGAAAAGAAAAATCTATTGATTAAACTCAACCAATCTATTAATTGGAAACCTAAATCTACTGGAGATAGAAGGTTTGGGAACTGGCTTTCTAATGCCAATGATTGGAATCTTTCAAGATCAAGGTTTTGGGGTATTCCTCTGCCAATTTGGAGAACCGAGGATTCAAAAGAAACCATAATAATTGGATCTATTGAAGAATTAAAATGTGAAATTACCAAATCTATAAGCTTGGGCTTTATGAAAGTGGATCCATTTGATTCTTTTCAAGTTGACGACATGAGTGATTTAAATTATGCCCAAATTGATCTTCATAAAAACATTGTAGATCAAATAATCCTATCATCAAAAAATAAAAAAAGAATGTATCGTGAGCCTGATTTAATTGACGTTTGGTTTGATTCAGGATCAATGCCTTATGCACAGTGGCATTACCCATTTGAAAACAAAAATAAAATTGACAATAACGAGGCTTTCCCTGCTGATTATATTGCTGAGGGAGTAGATCAAACAAGAGGATGGTTTTATACTCTTCACGCTATTGCTACAACTGTGTTTAAGTCAATAGCTTATAAAAATGTGATTTCTAATGGTCTTGTTTTAGATAAAAATGGTCAAAAAATGTCCAAAAGACTAGGGAATGCCGTTGATCCGTTTAAAACTATTTCTGATTTTGGACCAGATGCTACAAGGTGGTATATGATTAGTAACGCGAACCCTTGGGATAATTTAAAATTTGATTTAGAGGGAATTGAAGAAAGTAAACGTAAATTCTTTGGAACACTTTACAACGTTTATTCATTTTTTGCTTTATACGCTAATATTGATAATTTCAGTTATAGCGAAAATGAAATAAACATAAATGACAGACCGGAACTAGACAAATGGATATTATCTGAACTTAATTCTTTAGTCGCTGAAACTGATGATCATTTTAATAATTATGAACCTACAAAAGCAGCAAGAGCAATTTCAAACTTTGTTCAATTATACTTAAGTAATTGGTATGTAAGATTATCTAGAAGAAGGTTTTGGAAAGGTTCTTACGGTAACGATAAAATTAGTGCTTATCAAACGCTTTATAAATGTTTAATAGTAGTTTCTAAGTTATCCTCTCCCATCGCTCCTTTTTTTATGGACAGGCTATATAAAGATTTGGTAACTAATACATCCGAAAACTCTTTAGATTCGGTTCATCATGATGAATTTCCGGTTTCAAATTCCAAAGAAATATACCCAGATCTTCAACATAAAATCAGAAATGCTCAAACCATATGTTCATTAGTTTTATCTCTTAGAAAAAAAGAAAAAATTAAAGTCCGTCAGCCTCTTTCTAAAATTATGATCCCGTTTTCTAGTGAAAATCAGAAAAAAGAAATCCTTGAAATTTCTGAACTAATTAAATCTGAGGTAAATGTTAAAGAGGTAGAGCTTATAAGTAATTCATCTGGGATTCTAATTAAAAAAGTTAAACCTAATTTTAAATCTCTTGGGCCTAAACTTGGCAAGAAATTATCTTCAGTAATGGCTAAAATTAAAACTCTTGGTGATTCTGAAATTAGACAAATTGAAGCCAAACAATCTATCACTATTGCTTTAGGTTCTGAAAAAATAGTTTTAGAGCCGGCCGACTTAGAAATTGTTTCAGAAGATATTGAAGGATGGCTAGTGGCTTCTGAAAATGGTGTAACTGTTGCTCTTGACATACAATTAAATGATTCGCTAATAAATGAAGGTATCTGTAGAGAATTAGTAAATCGAATTCAAACTTTAAGAAAAGAGAGTGGGATAAACACTTTAGATTTTTTCGTTTTAAAAAACGATAAATATGTAATGGAATATTATGGTTTACAAGGAAAGACAGAAAAGCAAGGATTGTCTTATAAATATCTAGATACATTATTTGTAAAAGAAACCAAATATTCCTATGTGTATGAAAAGCAAAGTAACTCTATTTATAATCCAATTGAAGTTTACAGGTATAAGCACAAATACAATAATAAAAAACAACTAAAGAGTATTGAAATCTTTAAAAATAACATAAAAGTTGGACACCTAGCTAATATTATAAACAACAAAGGGGAAGTTGAAAGCCAAGAGCTTTTTTGGAAATATAAATGGTTTGTTGAAGATACTGGTTTCTCTTCAATTCGAAACAAGTTTACGAAAATCAGTTATTCAGAAAATGGCTTAATTTCAAAAGTAGTAATTGATAGTTATATTCCTGTTTCGAGAGAATGGGAAGAAGAGGTGATTAATTATAAAAGCTCTTTATCGATTACAAATAATATTACACAAGTCATATTCGTGGGCGACAATGGAGAGACAATAACTATAAAGATTGATAAAAAGAATAATTGGATTTATAAAGCTGTAAAAAGCGCTAAAAATTCTGAAGTAATAACAAGACTTTTAGAATATTATGAAAAATAACTTGTGCTAACACCGTGTATAAAACATAGCTAATAAGTGTTTAACCGAAAGGTTATTGCCTATTTGCAAAGACCGCCAAATTTTTAATTTGGCTTTTAAAAAAGAGAAAAATTAAAAACAAAATATAAAAATTCGGCTCTGTGTTAATCCGAAAAGTTAGTGACTTTTTACACACTACGTTTCATACACAAACCGTTGGCGGTCATTAGAAAAAGAAACAGATATAAAATGAAAATACTGATAAAATTACTGTTGGTAACTGTGCTTATCTCGTGTGGAAAAGATGAAGATATTTTGTCAGATAATTCAATAGGCGAGAATGTAAGTATATTAGTTCACCCCAGACAGACAGATGCTAATTACTCGACTACCGACAAAAGTCATTTTATAGTTAGGAATACTAAAAATCATTTAAATAAATTAATGCTCTTTATTGGTGGAAGCTTTAGTTCGCCACAAGACTACACCTTTATCTCTGAACACTCTGCTTCAATAGGGTTTGATGTAATCAGTATTTCATATCCAAATAATGTCCCTGCTGCTTCTTTAGCTTCGAGTAGCAACCAATTTGCATTTGATAATTATCGAGATGAAATATGCTTTGGTAATCAAGTTAGCAATGATGTTGAAGTTGACATTTTAAACAGTATCAATAGAAGAATCATAAAATTAATTCAATATTTAGAAAGTACATACCCGGAGCAAAATTGGAATCAGTATTTAATGCCATCCAACAATATAGATTGGGAAAAAATTGTCGTAGCAGGACACTCTCAAGGTGCAGGCCACGCTTGCTATTTAGGCAAGAAAAGATTGGTCGAAAGAGTAATTATGTTTTCAGGACCAAATGATTACAGTACACATTTTAATAGTCCTGCAAATTGGCTATCTGAAGATGGATTAACGGAATTAAGCAAACAATATGCTTTACTGCATATAAACGATGAGATTATTTCTTATGATTTTCAAGTATTGAATTTGAAAGATTTAGGTGTTTTGTCATTATCTGAAGATCCACTTTTGGTAGACGATTTAAGTTCGCCATATAACAACAAAAATGCACTATCATTAAATATACCAGCATTTTCAAATCACAACTCTACGGTAGGTGGAAACGCAAAACTTCCAAATATTTGGACTTATATATTAACATCAGAATAAAATAACGAACCGCCAACAATGTATATAAAAAATAGGCGAAATAGTGCTAAAATCAAGGCTTTTGGCTCGATTCAAACTTTGAGCATAACCAAAAGTTTGGTGCTTCGTAATCGCCTACTTTTCATATACTAACCGTTGGCGGTAATTAAATTAAACCTTAGATGATTTTTAGGAGTCTTAGAAGAAAATTTAAAAGATTAAATTATGATGAAACAGATTTTTGCAAGTTTACTAATTATGGTGTCTTTGATATCATGTGATAAAGATGATGATAACATAGTTACACCTGAAAGTTCTTCACCAACAGTGAAGTTGAATGCTACCTATGAAGTAAATATAAGAGAAGACATTATTTACGCTGAAGGTCTTAGTCATGATAGTTGGAATAGTGCCAATACCTCTGTAGTTCCATTATTAATGGATTCTTATG
>ENA-OREB01001257-OREB01001257.1-marine-metagenome-genome-assembly--contig:-NODE-1257-length-12497-cov-3.503140_pt1 | contig 12497 bp, 7 predicted proteins | sample MGYA00248625_ERZ508552 | MGnify/ENA primary metagenome ERZ508552 (study PRJEB26219, sample SAMN06267888) | marine metagenome | isolation source: Monterey Bay, California, USA | place: USA:Monterey Bay...
TACTCCAACACGGTATCTTCTTCTCCACTTACCTCCACCCTTGGAGATAGCAACGGAGACTTTGATGTGGATGTATTAGATCTTGTACATGATGTGGATTATATACTGGGTAACAATCCAGAGCCCTTCATATTTGTAGCTGGTGATGTGAATGCAGACGATACCATAAATGTGTTGGATATAGTTGGTACGGTAGATATTATTTTTAATGGTGATGGTGGTGATACAGGATCTGGTAGTTTAGACCCTAACTTCTATCCTTCACAGGCCATTGGTTTTGCAGATTTTAGCTGGGAGGGTAATGATTTGTATGTGGAGTCTATGCACAACATAGGCGGTATACAACTAGCCTTTGATGCGGATTTTGATTACATACTAAATGATTTGCCTGGTATTGAAAGGTTAGACTATAACCAAGATCAATTAAAGGTGCTTATGCTTTATAGTTTTAACAATACCACCATAGCATCAACTAGAACAAAACTACTAACCCGAGTAGACGCCACCCAAGATATCAATATCAATCTAGCCGTTACAGGAACCACAACAGGAGCCAAACTAACACCAAGATTTAAAGACAGTGAATTGGGAGGTATAGTATCTCCTTTCCAGAGCAATGAGCTTGAGTTTTTAAAACTATTTCCTAATCCAACCAGTGGAGAAGTAACAATCATGTATTACTTGCCAGAGCAAATGGATGGAGCAGTAGTAAAGGTGTATGACATGCTAGGAAGACTAGTTTGGGCAAAAGCTATTGACAAAAAGCAAGGCATGCAACAAGCCAATTTTAATTTAAACACACTACAAAAAGGAAACTATTTAGTTCTTATTAGTGCCCATAAAAACGGTGGTGTTAAAAATATTGCTAACAAAACACTGATTGTCAAATAAAAATACAAGCATGAAAAATGTAATTGCATTTCTTTTAATTTTTGTCTCTAATTTTGTTTTTGGTCAAAACAGCTTTAATGTAACCTCGCAATCTGTAGGAGTTAATAGTTCATTTTCTGTAGAAATTGTCTTAGATAACACCTCTGAGGTAACCGCTTTTCAGTTTGATTTATCTCACAATGAGTCTGCCTATGAATTACTTTCTGGAAGCACATTAACCTCAAGAGCTGAAAATCACATTTTGTCTGTTAGTACCGTTGATGAAACTACGATTCGAGTTATTGTTTTTTCGACTTCCAATGAAGTAATTAGTATTGGCACAGGAGCAGTTCTAAACCTAAATTTTAGTAGTAATAATGAGCCAGGGACCTATGCTTTGTCCATGTCTGATATAGTGCTTTCAGACCAAAATGGTGCTGCTTTGGGTGTAAGTTCTACAGGTGGAAATGTAACAATTCTTGGGCCCCAATATGACCTTGTTACTACTGCTATAAATTTTGGAGAAATCCCATTAAATTCAACTCAACAGCAAAGTGTTAATGTGTCCAATACTGGAAATCAAGATCTTATTATCTCCTCCTATTCTATTGATGCCCCGTTTTCAGTCATCGACGCCTTGCCTGTAACTATACCTGCTGGAAATAGCAGGTCATTTTCTGTGAGTGTTGATACGTCTACCAAACAAGTTATTTCTAAAGAACTAAGCTTCACAACAAACGATCAAGACCCACTTCGAGCACAACAGACTACTATTATTACTGCAGATATTTTTGCAGTAAATGAAATTTATATCGGATCTGGACAAGGAGAATCAAATACTGAAATAACAATTCCTGTTAGTATCTCTAACATGGAGTCTTTCAATGGGTTTCAATTTGATGTAACACTGCCTAATAATGTTAGTTATGTTGAAAATTCTGCTGTTTTTACATCAAGAGCAGAAGATCATACCATAGCTGGGAGTATGATTAACAGTAATACTCTTAGGTTTGTGTCCTATTCTGGTTCAAACACGAATTTTTCAGGCAATCAAGGTGATGTGTTTAATTTTAATATCATTCCAAATGTTGCATCAGGAACTTATCCGCTTCCTATCTCAAATTCAATAATTTCAAATGTATTTGTTGGAGATATCATCTCAGATGCTTACGATGGAAGTTTTACCATAAATTCGCCATACTTATCTACTAGCATTCAAACAATTAATTATGGAAATGTTCCCATAACAGATGTACAAACCACCATTGTAACCCTAACAAATACAGGCACAGCAAGTTTGCTCATTGACGAATTGGTCTACAACACTGATGAGTTATCCTTCCCCCTTGAGATACCAACAACCTTGGAGGTTTCTCAGAGTATAGATGTTGAACTCACATTTACACCCAACCAAATTGGAAATTTTAACCAAGATATTTCTATCAGAAATAACTCACCAGAGGAACAACAAATCATAACTGTCTTGGCTAATGTGTTTTCTCAAAACTATTTAACTTTACTAGATACTGATGTTTTAAGAGGAAATTCTTATGATATTCCCATAAATCTCGTTAATAATGACCCAATTAGGGCTATCCAGTATGATATTAATATCCCTGAGGGATTCACCTTCGATATAGATAATGTTACAGAAACTTCAGTACTAAATAATTTCACCATATCAATTTCTTCACAAGGAAATAATAATTACAGATTTTTAATATATTCATTTAGTAATGATGTTATTAGTTCTGGAAATCAAACGATTTTAACGTTGCCTATTTTTGTCGAGAATTCTATCGATCCGGGTCAATACACATTTGAATTTTCTAATGTTGTTCTCTCTAGCCAAGCAAATCAAAATATTTCAAGTGATGCACTATCTGTTGGGTATGTATATGTTATTGAGGATACCGTAGCACCAGTAATTACCCTACTGGGAGATAATCCAGTTACCATTGAAGTAGGTACTACCTACACCGATGCTGGCGCTACCGCTATTGATGATATTGATGGAGATTTAACCTCAAGTATTGTAACTGTATCTACAGTAAACACAGCAGTTGTAGGAGTTTATACAGTAAGTTATAATGTGTCAGACACATCGGGCAATGCAGCCATAGAGGTAATACGTACGGTTAATGTAGTGGACACGACTATTCCAGTAATTACTTTACTGGGGGAAGATCCAGTCACCATTGAGTTAGGAGATACCTACACCGATGCAGGTGCTACTGCCACAGATACCTATGATGGTGATATTACCTCAAGTATTGTGACTGTATCTACAGTAAACACTGCAATTGCAGGAATTTACACCGTAAGTTATAATGTATCAGATACTAATGGTAATGCAGCAGCAGAAGTAACACGAACAGTAAACATCATAGATTCTAATTATTCTTGGACTGGAGTAGCAGACTCCTCTTGGGTCAACACATCAAATTGGAGTACAGGAGCCGTTCCTACAATTAGTGATGATGTTGTTGTTAATGGTTCTTTTGCCAATGAGCCTGCTATAGCTAACAACACAGATGCTACAGCTAAATCAGTAACTATAGCTGAAGGAAATACTTTAACTATTGATGAGACCTCTTCTTTAACAGTTTCTGAAGACTTCACCAACAGTGGCACAGTTACTCTAAACTCAACAGCAGATGATTTCTCTTCTTTAATTGTAACAGGTTCAGCTTCTGGAAATGTTGTATATAATAGGTATGTAAACGCATTTAGTGCTTCTGCCGGCGGCGGTTGGGACGGGACAGGCCCTCCAGTTGCCATGTCTATTGCAGATTTTATAACAGATAATACAGGTGTTATTTATCAAGTTGGTGACACCTTCGCCCTGGGACCTTTTAATAACCTTACCAACCTATATGAGTATTATACCACTACCACTGCGCCATCTGCAGGTGCTTTTACTACTGGTAAAGGCTATACTATGGCTACTACAGATACAAATGGATCTACAGTACAATATACCGGAACCATTGCTACAGCAGACCAAAGCATAGATGTAATAAACAATGACGATGCAAACGCCGGTGTTGGTAGACGCTGGAATTTTGTTTCTAACCCATATCCATCATACATTAACGGAAACACTACTGCCGAGGCGGTCAATAACTTTATGGATGTAAATAGCAGTGTTATTGACGGTAGTTTCCTGGGTGTCTATGGCTGGAATGGCTCTAGTTATACAACGTATAATAATACCTCTGATGCTTTTTCTATCGCTCCTGGACAAGGGTTTTTTGTTGCAGCCGCTAGCACTACTAATACAGCGCTAGATTTTACAGCTGCTATGCGAACCACAACAGGCACTGGAGATTTTGTTTTAGGTCCACAACCTTTGATTTATAGGCTAGAATTAAAGCTATTTAATGGTGATACGCAAAGAGCAAAGACTGATTTCTACTTTAGAGATGGACTCTCTTTAGATCTTGATCCTGGATATGACGCAGGAGCTTATAATCAAACAACAAAACTTAGCACAAGACTCCCTCAGGGTAGTCAAGAGTTTGCTTTTGCTATAAATGCTATGGGTATAGATGCCTTGCAAAACACTAGAGTGCCTCTAGAGATTAGACAAAATGCCGGACAGACCTTTAGAGTAAGTATGTCAGATATGAACCTTCCAGAAGATATCAACGTATATCTAGAAGATACCCTTAACGATACCATTACTTCATTAAAAGATCAGGACTTTGAGCTAGTAGCCCAAAGTGATCTTAGCGGGGCAGAAAGGTTCTTTATTGTTTTTAAAGACAATGGTGTACTCTCTAGTGGGGATGCTTTAGGGGTAAGCGCACTCAATGTCTACAAAGTAAACAAAGACAACTTTGTAACTATAGCTGGGATTACTCCAGATTTAGGGCAAATAGATGTTAGCCTATACAACATACTTGGTATGGCCGTACGAGAAAAAGCATTAAACCCAACAACTACAACCCAGAGGGTATCTACAGATGGCCTAGCTAGCGGTTTATATGTTGTGCAGCTAAGGTCAGCAAATCAAGTATTTAACAAAAAAATAATTATAGAGTAATACTATCTCCATCTTAAAAAAAATATAATTATGTCACAAAATAAAGAACAACATTCTAAGAATATTTCTAGAAAAGATGCATTAAAAAAGATGGGGAGTTATGCAGCTTTTACGGCCCTTGGAACTATGATTATGCTAAATCCTCAAAAGGCGCAGGCAGTATCTGGACCTCCTGATCAGGGCGGTAATTTCCCTAATGGCTTTAGCAGAACAAGAAGAAATAGAAATAAAAAATAGCTTTATGGAAATCAATCTATTAACAAAAAAACCTAAGTTTTTATCGGTTTTTTATGCACATATTTTTATACAATAAAAATTTTTAGGTATTAGTTTTGTTATGATTAAGAGTTTACTCAGTAAGTTATACTATATAATATGCTAATGGGAATACAGCATAGAAAAGTTTCTAAATAAAAACATTTTAATACTTAAATAGGCTTTGCGACTAGTTAACATTTTTATATTTTTTATTTCAAGTTTTGTTTTTAGTCAAAACTATTTAACATTATTGGATACCGATGTTTTTAGAGGTAATTCTTATGACATTGCAATAGACCTTGTTAATAATGATCCCATTCGGGCTATACAATATGATATTAACATCCCGGAGGGGTTTATCTTCGATATAGATAACGTCACAGGGACTTCAATCCTAAATAATTTCACGTTATTAACAACCTCCTTAGGAGATAATAATTACAGATTTATTATATATACAATTGGCAATGATATTATTGATTCTGGAAATCAAACTATTTTAACGTTGCCTATTTTTGTAGAGAATTCTATTGATTTGGGCCAATACACATTTGAATTTTCCAATATTGTTCTTTCAAGTGCAACAAATCAAAATATTTCAAGTGATGCGCTTTCGGTCGGTTACATAAACGTGATTGAAGATTCTGTAGCTCCAGTCATCACATTGTTGGGAGATACAACTGTTAGCATTGAAGTGGGAGACACCTATATTGATGCAGGTGCTACCGCCAAAGACAACTATGATGGAGACATTACATCAAACATTGTTACGGTGTCCAATGTTGATACAACTATTGTAGGTATTTACTCAATAACTTATGATGTGACAGATGCTAATGGGAATGTAGCTGTTACTATTACAAGAACAGTTAATGTTGTTGATGAACTTTTTTTAGAAAGTTTTGATCCAATCAAATTTGACATATTTCCAAATCCAACATCAAACTTTTGGCAGATAAATTCTTCAAAAATGATTGAATCATTAGATTTATTTGATGTAATTGGGAAAAGACTAATTTATAAAAAAACACTCTCTAATGATTTTCAAATAGATGCAAGCTCCCTTCCAAACGGAGTCTATTTAATATTAATAAATAACAATAAAATGGTGCGCTTAATTAAGCACTAAAACTCTAGGTCACTTATACACCAACAGAAGTTGAATAAAAGGAAGCTTAAAATAAAAGAGCTTCCCCATAAAAGGAGCCCATAGATCTTAAATTACACTATTTTGATGAAGATTTGATTGTAACAAAAAAAAAATATCTTCAAGAATAAGAAATTATTTCCAAGAATAATTTTGGAGCCCATAGGAGTGAAGTCACACTATTTTGGTGAAGATTTGGATGTTATAACCAATTAAAAACAACAACAAGGAATTAGTAAACATAAAAAAAAGCCTCCAGTGAACTCACTGGAGGCTTTTAAGAATGAAAATTTAACTTATGAAAAAGCCTGTTGTTTAACCACAATTAGTTGAAAAAACTTGAGCTTGAGGATACTCAACACTTACAATTAATAGACCATCTTCATTACACTCAATAATCAACCATGTGTCATTATACACAGCATCCTCTGCATTTAATGTTATTATATAAACACCGTTTACAGGGTTTATAACCCATGTACCTGTGGTTAGAATGTTGTTTTCAGACTCCACTACGTAGGTACCATCACTGTTGAAGTTGTAAATAAATTCATTAAAATCAATGAAGTCGATTACCCACAAGCAATCATTTAAAAAGGAAGAAACTTCTTCGATTGTACAATCAAAATCACCACCACTGATGCAATCTATTGAGTAGAGCTCAGCTTGAGGGTAAACTAGACTTTGCACTTGTAAATCTCCATTGCTTTGATCACATCCAGTTACCACCCACTCATCACTGTATTGAGAAATATTTGCATTTAAAATAATATAAAAGGTATCGTTTGCTGGGGCAATACTCCATGTTCCAGAAGTAAGAAGACTATCGTCAGACTGCACTTGGTATGTACCATCACTGTTTAAATTATATAGATATTGGTCATCATCCACAAAATCAATTTGCCAAAAACAATCCAGCAGTTTATTTGTGATGTCTTCAATTAAGCAATTGATAATAATTTCTCCGTCGTCTTGACATTCAACAATATAAATATCAGCTTGAGGATATACTAAACTTTCTAAAGATATATTTTGATTATTTACATCACATTGGGTAACGATCCATTGGTCATTATACACAGCATCATCTGCATTTAAAGTAATATAAAAAGTATCATTCTCAGGGGTAACACTCCATGTTCCAGTAGTAAGAATACTGCCACCAGTACTACCTCCAATATCCTCAATTTGGTAGGTGCCATCTATATTTAAGGTATAGATAAATTCATTAAAATCAATGAAATCAATTACCCAACAATACGCCGCTAAAACATTTGTGATGTCTTCAATTGAGCAATCGATAACAATATCACCATCGCCTGGCTCATTATCTCCATCTCCATCGCCAAAGTCACAACTCTCTAAAAGCGCTGCAAATTCTTCTTCATTATTAATAGTTACAATTTCAACAGTATCTGTAGTTTCGTTGTATAGCTCTACATCAAATGGGAAAACGATACCAGTTATGTACAACTCTTCAGTAGAATTCATCATGACATCAATTAGCTCTTCTTCGCTGTTAACAGTTACGGTAGTTCCGTTGTTAAACATCAATTCTAATGGATACACAAAATCAAAGCATATCTCAAAATCATTATCAGAGTTTAAGTTTCCATTTTGGTCATACAGTTGGCTCATTAAACCCATTACAGTTGTGATAGTTTCACTTTCCTGCATGTTTTGGGGTAGATCAACAATACTATCATCATTAGTACAAGAGGTAAAAACAAATAGCACCATTAAAATACTAAAGATTGAAAGTTTAAGATTTTTCATTTTTTTATTTTATTAATTAAACATTTGATGGGTTAATCAGTAGTAAGACAATTCATAAGATAAAAACCCTACTTTTTTTATTTTTTTTATTTTACATAGTTTTGGCGTTTAATTAAATCCAATTTAATGGCTAAAGATAATTGTAATGTATGTGAGTCAAAAGTTTTTGAGGCAATCTACAATACCTATGCCAAAGATATAAGACGGTTTCTTTTTTATAAAACCCAAGATGTAGATAAAGCAGAAGATATTTTACAAGAGGTTTTTATTAAGCTATGGGAGAATTGTAGCAAGGTAGATTATCATAAAGTGAAGAGTTATGTTTACAGTATTGCCAATAACATGTTTTTAAATGAGAAGAAACATGAGAACGTAGTTTTAAAATATAACAATAACAATGGTAAGTTTGACACCAATGAATCACCAGAGTATATACTGCTAGAAAAAGAGTTTATGGAAAAACTCGAAAACACCATTTCTGCATTACCAGAAAAACAGCGCGAGGTTTTTTTACTCAATAGAATTGAAAAAAAGAAATATAAGGAGATTGCTCTGCATCTTGGCATTAGTGTAAAAGCTGTTGAAAAACGAATGCATCAAGCCTTATTGGTGATGAGAAAAGAAATAGGTAACGTTTAATTTTAACCCCTTAGTAGGGTTTTTATGTAGTTAGTTGTCTTAATTATAGAAAAACAATGGAAAATAAGAATTCACATACCAACAATGATACTTTTCTAGCACAATGGCTAGAAGGAAAACTTTCTGATACAGAATTAAAAAACCGTATCAGTGAGCAGGATTATACAGCTTTTCTAAAGTTACGAAAAGCCCTTGATGTTTCCAATGAGTTAAATGCATCAACCAAGGATTCTTTTTATAAAATACAAGAAAGGATAGCCAACAAAAAGACTCCTGTCCGCAGGTTGCATACTGCGCGTTGGTCTATGGGTATTGCTGCTTCTATTTTGGTAATAGTTGGCTTGTTTTCAATTTTCAGTGATACTACAATTACACATCAAACTAGCTTTGGAGAGACTAAAAGCATTCCACTTCTAGACGGCACTCAAGTGGTTTTAAACTCCAAATCTACCATTTCCTATAATAAAACCGATTGGAAAAATAATAGGCAACTAACCCTAGATGGCGAAGCTTATTTTAAGGTTGAAAAGGGAAGCACGTTCACAGTAAATACCAGTAACGGCTCTGTAACGGTTTTAGGTACCCAGTTTAATGTAAATTCTACAACCGATTTTTTTGATGTTGTTTGTTATGAAGGTAAGGTAGGTGTGAAAACCAATACATCAGAGCATATTTTATTACCTACAAACAGTATTAGAAAAATTAACGGGAATTCATCACAATCTTCGGTTACTGAGCTTTTAAAACCAACATGGATTTATGGAGAAAGCACTTTTAAAAGTGTGCCTATTAAATATGTAATTAAAGCCCTAGAAGATCAATACAATATTAAAATTGATGCAGCATCTATAGATGATACCACCATTTTTTCTGGTAGTTTTCCTCACAATAACCTAGGTGTTGCTTTTACCACTGTATTTGATGCTCTAGGTATAACGTATAATGAAACACAAAAACGTAACATTAAATTGAGATATTAATAATGAGGTTAATCTATATCTGTTTTTTAGTGTTACTTCCATTGACAGTCTCTTCGCAAGAAGAGACTTTTTACATTCAGTTTGATGACCAATCTGTTGCAGAAGCTTTTGCTAAAATAGAAGATACCTACGATGTGCTCTTTTCATACAAAGATGCAGATATAAGCAACAAAATCATATCATTAAAAAGAGAAATACGCTCCCTAACTCAGGTTTTAGAAGCTTTTAAACTGCGTACCAAGCTTGACTATAAAATAGTGAATAATCGCTATATCATTATAAATCAATTTGAGGAGGAAAATATAGCTATTAATAAGCTTGATAAAGTGATTATACGCAGTTACCTAACAAAAGGCATCAAAAAAAATAATGATGGTTCTTATAAGCTGTTACCCAATAAACTTGGTGTTTTACCGGGTATTACTGAGCCTGATGTTTTGGAGAGTATACAGTTGCTCCCAGGCGTTTTAAGTCCTAATGAGACTGCTTCGGGTTTTTTTGTTAGAGGTGGAGCCTCAGATCAAAATAGATTGATTTGGGATGGTATAAATATCTATCACAAAGGGCATCTTTTTGGTATGATCTCTCCACTAAACCCAAATGTTACCTCAGAAATTAAATTCATAAATAAGGGTACTCATGCTAGATATGGAGAACGCCTATCTAGTGTTATAGATATGTCTTCTAATACCACTATTTCTAGCGCTGTAAAAGCCGAAATGGGTTTTAACGGTATTAACGCAGATGCGCTTATTGAAATTCCTATTATTGAAGATACATTGAATATTCAAGGATCTTTAAGACGAAGCTATGCTGATGTATTACAGACCTATACATTTAATCAATTTGCTGATAAAGTTTTTGAAAGCACCAAAATCAATAATTCTGAAAATGAAAATAACATGTTTTCGTTTTTAGATTATACTATGAAACTCAATTATAAACCCAATACCAGTAACAGTTTTTATGCTAGTGTTATATCTATAGATAATGAATTAGATTATGTTGTTAGTGATTCTCAAAACAACAAAGCATTCAATGATAAATTAGTAACAAGTAATATGGGTTATGGCCTAGGTTGGAAGGTAATGTGGAACGAAAACACAACACAAAATACCACCGCTTTTTTCTCTGATTATAAGCTTAACTATAATTTTATTACAAAAGAGGGTGATACACAAATTTCAGATTTTGAAAAGCGAAACACCATTTTTGATTCAGGTATAGCAACAGAAGTTATCATTGACAGATCAAAAGCGAGTCAAGTTACTTTTGGTTACCAATATGCACTCAAAGATGTTGCTTATGCGTTTTTAAACACAACAAACCTCTCTTTAGTTTTAGACACAGAAGATAGCACCATACAAACACATAGTGTATATGGACAGTACGACTATAAAAACACAAAACTCTTTAATCTCTCTTTTGGGCTAAGAAGCACCTATTTTAGAGAACTAGATGCAGTTAGGCTAGAGCCAAGAATAGTAGTACATAAACCCCTTCTAAAAAACCTAAAATTTCAAGCTACTGCAGAAATTAAGAACCAAATTATCAGTGAGATTGATGAAACTATATTAAGTGATCTCACACTAGAGAATAGAGTGTGGAGATTAGCAGATGGCAACAGATTTCCTATAATTAATAGTCAGCAAATTTCTGCAGGATTTATCTATAATAAAAAAGGAGTAAGCATTGATGTAGATACTTATTATAAAAAAGTGAAAAACATCACAGCATTATCTCTTGGATTTTTAAATCCTGAGAATAATAATTTCAATATTGGTCATCAAAATGTTATTGGTATTGACGCCTTTTTTCAAAAACAATTTAACGGCTTTAACTCTTGGGTAAGTTATTCTATCAATAACGCTACTAGTAGTTTTGAAAACCTCAATAACAGTAATGATTTTACCTCAAAATCTAACGTAACACATAGTGTTTCAACGGCAATAAGTTATAAATTGGATGGTTTTCAATTTGCATTAGGCTGGAAATGGCAAACTGGGAAACCCTATACTATTTCAGAAGAGAGTAGCAATGGATTAGAATTTAATGATGGTATTAATACGGGTGAACTACCTATTTACCACCGTCTTGATTTTTCTTCTACCTATGATTTTACAATAGCTAAAGGAAATAAATTAAGAGGTAAAGTTGGACTATCTATTAGAAATATATACAACAGAAAAAACTTAATTAGTAAAGAGTATAGAGGTAATAACAGTTTAAACGATCCTATTGAATTAATAGAGAAGTTTTCTATCGGTATTACACCAAACTTTATGTTTAGACTCTATTGGTAAAATCGATTTTTTTTAATAAAGATTTATCACTTATAATAAGAAATTATTTCCAAGAATAATTTTGGAGCCCATAGGAGTTAAGTCACACTATTTTGATAAAGATTTGGATGTGATAACAAGAAATTATCTTCAAGAATAAAAAATTATTTCCAAGAATAATTTTGGAGACCATAGGAGTGAAGTCGAACTATTTTGGGGAAGATTTGAAACTAATTCAAGTCTAGTTACTTAATTTTCTAGCCTCAACTTCCATCCAATGGTCTTTAACACGACCGTGTTTAATATATTCACTTAGATATTCATAGTAGAAATTAAAGAATCCCATTTTCTGGTACTGTTCCCAATGAATTCGTTCATGTGCTAAAATAGAACCCTTTCCAACACCTTCGTTTTTAAATTCTTCTTCTATGAAGATTCCGAACGGAGGTATTGTTGCCACCATCTGTTTTCCTGGAATATCAAAAGGAATGTAGATA
>ENA-OREB01001259-OREB01001259.1-marine-metagenome-genome-assembly--contig:-NODE-1259-length-12456-cov-3.019872_pt1 | contig 12456 bp, 6 predicted proteins | sample MGYA00248625_ERZ508552 | MGnify/ENA primary metagenome ERZ508552 (study PRJEB26219, sample SAMN06267888) | marine metagenome | isolation source: Monterey Bay, California, USA | place: USA:Monterey Bay...
AAAGTAGAAGCGATGACTTCCGCATTGACGCTGCGCTTCATGTCGGTGACCTCCTCGGGACGCTCGTCGATCAGCAAAATGATCAAGTAAGTCTCAGGGTGGTTTTCTGCAATGGCGTTGGCCACATCCTTGAGCAGGGTGGTCTTTCCTGTTTTGGGTTGCGAAACAATCATGCCGCGCTGTCCCTTCCCGATGGGGGAGAAGAGGTCCATAACGCGGGTGGAAATGTTGCCGTTTTTCCCGGCGAGCTTGAAGGCCTCTTGAGGGAACAAGGGAGTCAGGTATTTGAAAGGAACCCGATCCCTGACCCATGAAGGATCCCTGCCGTTGACCTTGAGCACCTCCACCATGGGGTAATACTTGTCGCCTTTGCGGGGCGGACGGATGGTGCACACCACGTTGTCTCCTGTCTGGAGGCCGGCGGCTTTGATTTGCTTGTTGCTGACATAGACGTCGTCAGGGCTGTTCAGGTAGTTGTAATCTGCACTGCGCAGATAGCCGAAACCTTCTGGCATAACCTCGAGAACACCCTCTGCCTGAGCAATGCCGTCAAAGTTGAAACCGTGCTCTTCGGGCTCTCCCAGGCGATCGCGGTCACGGCCCCGGCGGTCACCGCGGTCGTTGCGGTCCTTGCGGTCTCCGCGATCATTGCGGTCATTGCGGTCTCCGCGTTCATTGCGGTCTCCGCGTTCATTGCGGTTGCGGTCACGTCCGCGCCGGTCTCCCCGGTCGTTGCGGTCTCCCCGGTCGTTGCGGCGGTTCCCGCGGTCGTTTTGTTCTCCGTCCTTGTTGGACTTTTCACCGTCCTTGTTGGACTTTTCACCGTCCTTGTTGGAGGTGTCGGATGATTTCTCGGTGCTGTCGTTCCTGTCGTTGTCTCCGCCTTTCTGACGGTTGCCCCGGGATTGGTCACGGCCACCGCGTTCGCCATCCTCGGATTTGTTGTTGCGCCGTCCTTTGCTGCGGTTTTCTGATGAAGAAGATTCTTCAGAATCTCCCTCTTCTGAGGCCTGCTCTTTTTTGGCAGCAGCACGTTGACGCCCACGGCCTGAGCCAGAGGGCTTCTTGCCAGCGTCTTTTTTCTCACCATCACCATCACCATCGGCCTTGGCCTTAGCGCTGGTTGTAACGGCTTGCTCATCCAGAATGGCGTACACCAATTCTTGCTTTTTGAGCTTGTCTGTTCTGGCAATATTCAGCTCCTTGGCAATGTCCCGGAGCTCAGCAACCTTGCGGCTGTTCAAATCAATGATGTCGTACATGTGGGGGTCCCACTTGCGTGGGCGACTCTGTGTTCAAATTTCCCTGAGGGGAGCCCGAAGGCTTTGCACCGCTGCGGTGCGTTACAAGTTTACAACATCTTTCTCGGACCTCAAGGCGGCCTCACTTCAGTCCCAATTCTACCACCTCGGGTGAACGGATTTTGCCAGAGTCCAAGTCAAACCGCAGCAGCGTGCGCACTTTGTGAAACCCCTGAACTCCGGCAGCACCAGGATTCAGGTGAATGCCGCCCCAAGTCTTGACACGCTGTACCAGCAGCAGGTGGGAGTGACCGCAAACAAAAATGTCCGGTTTGTGCGCGTCGAGGCCGCTGCGGATGCCTTTTGCATAGCGACCAGGCCGGCCTCCAATGTGGGTCATCCAGATGCGGCATCCTTCTCGTTCCAGGTGCTGGTGCTCGGGGAAGGTTCGGCGCATGAGGTGGTCATCGATGTTGCCGTGAACCACCACCAATGGCGCCACTGTTGCAAGCGCGTCCGTGACCTTGAAATCACCGATGTCGCCCGCATGCCACACTTCGTCGCAGGAGGACAAGTGATGCAAAATCCGGTCATCGATGTAGCCGTGGGTATCGCTGATGAGTCCAATTCGCACGTGACAAATTTCGTTGCTGTTGTGCGATTGGCCCCATCTTGGCGTTCTCCTAAAGCACAAACTTTCCCCATGATTCGATTGCGCGCTGCACTCATGTTGTTGTTGGCCTTTGTTGGTCCCCATTGGGGCTTTACCCAGCCCGCTCCTCGGTTTCATTCTGAGAGCAAGAAGGCCATTAAACTCTACCGCAAGGCCATGGAGGCCAGCCGTGCTGCGATGGTGCCGGGAGCGGTTGCAGATACAGAGGCTGCCATGATGGACGTCGAGGAGGACCTGCGAAAGGCTTTGGAAATCGATCCGAATTTTGCGGAGGCAGAGCGTGTTCTGGCGGCCATGTCATTTGATCAGGGAGATTTTGAAGCGTCAAAGGCCCATTACGCGCACTATTTGACCCGTTTTGGAGCAGATTGGATTCGGGACCACTTTTCTTGGGCAGAGGCGGCGCGTTTTGCTTTGGATCCCGCAGGCATGAAAGCGGCCATGAGGGCGATGACACAAATCCCAGGGGTCGGCGAGGGCCCCGATTTGGATGCCATTGCATCTGTGCTAAAGGATGCCGAATTCATGGAAGGCGCTTTGGCGCATCCTGTCCCGTTGAACAGCCAAGCCTTGCCGTCACCGGTATCCACGGGCCAGGACGAGTATTTCCCCAGTGTATGGCTCGCGGGAGATGCATTGGTATTTACCCGAAGAGTAGAAGACGAACGGTGGCGCCAGGGGCAGGAGGATTTGTACGTCGCGCAAAGAGAGGGCTCGGGCTGGACCTTTCCCCAACCGTTGCGTGGGTTGAACACCTCCAACAATGAGGGCGCAGCAGCGTTGTCGGGAGATGGGATGACCATTTGCTACACCGTGTGCCGCGATGCAGACCGGGCAGGCGAAGGACCGCACAAAGGCAGCTGTGACTTGTATGTGGCCCAACGCAACGGACAAGAATGGAGCAGGCCAGTGAACTTGAGCGCAGTCAATACGGCGGGTTGGGAGAGCCAACCTTGCCTGAGTCCAGATGGTCAGCAGTTGTATTTCACACGGGGGTCTGGCCGCGCTGGACGGCGCAAATACGACCTGTTCACAGCGCGTCGGCAGGCCGACGGAACTTGGGGAACGGCCTTTCGAATGGGGGGAGAAATCAACTCCAAGGGCAAGGAGATGCGGCCTTTCATCCATCCAGATGGACGGCATTTTTACTTCTCCTCTGACGGCAGGGCAGGCATGGGAGGCATGGACCTCTTTGTCTGTACGTTGCAAGACAACGGAAAGTGGGGGAGTCCGGAAAACCTGGGCTGGCCCATCAACACGCCCGAAGATGAAAGCGGTCTGGTGGTGTCTTCGGATGGCGTCACTGGTTTTTTCAGCCGTTCCACAGGCGGGCAATTGGATTTACATGAGCTCACCTTGCCAGCGAATGTGGCAGCCAATGCCACAGCAGCCATGGAAGGCCGATTGAGTTCTGCGTCGGGTATCCCGCTTCAATCGGCCCGAATCAGACTCGTAGACAGCGACAGCGGCACCCCTTTCGCAGAGGCCATTGCTGGTGCGGACGGAAGCTATCATGTTCCGGTGCCCTTGGACCGGTCTTTTGTGGTAATGGCAGAAGCCACAGGCCACATGCTGTTGTCAGAGCGCATCGGCCAGGGCGAATTGCAGGGTCGCGTGGTCCGAGACTTTAAGCTCGCGCCATTGCAAGCGGGCAGTGAAGCGGTCTTGAGAAACGTCTTTTTCGAAAGTGGCAGCGCCAACTTGAATCCCGCCTCCAACGTTGAATTGGAACGGGTTGGACTGTGGCTCTCAGCGCAACCCAACCTTGTGATGGAGGTCGGAGGACACACCGATGATGTGGGGTCTAAATCCGAGAATTTGGCGCTTTCCGTCTTGAGGGCGGAAGCGGTCAAAACCGCGTTAGAGGCTGCCGGCGTTTCCGCAGAACAGTTGATCGCAAAAGGGTACGGCCAGACCAAGCCCGCTGCAATCGGAACTTCCGAGGAGGCAAGAAAGCAAAACCGGCGCACCACGCTAACGGTGCTGCCGGTGCGCTAGGGGCGATCAGTGGACCAGCAAGTCGGCCGCTCCGATAGCAGTCCAAACGATGTAGCGGCCTGTCGAGAAGCCGCTGATGTCGAGGTCAAACTGCACCGAGGGAACCTGTCCTTCAAATACCACACGGCCTGTCATGTCGCGGACAACCAAAGGCCCTCCAACAGCACCGTCTGTGGCAAAAACCGAAGCGGTGTTGCGCGCAGGCACGGGTTGAATCAACAGCGGCTTGACCACCGGCGTAGGCACCAAAGAAGGGTCAGAGGTGCTGAACTCCTTGATGATGTTGGGCGGATTTCCAGGATAGGATTGGCCATTAAATGCGAGGTAAAAGGCTCCGGTGTAGGGGTTCACCGCCACATCCCGGATGCGCTGGTTAAAGCTGCCAAAGAAGGCTTCTTGGCTGTCTGCCGTGAGCCCGTCTTCGGAGAGCTCGATCATGATCAACCGGCCGGGAAGGGGATCATTGAATCCACTCATGACGCCCATCATGATTTTCCCTTGGAATTCAGGGATGGCCTCATGGGTGTAGTACTCCAAGCCGTTCAATGCGATGCAAGGGGTCCAAGCCAGAAGGGGCTCGGCAACGTCCCATTCTTGGCAGAATGCGTTTTCTGAAGGCGCATTGCAAGCACCCTGTACGTTGGGCCAACCATAATTGCGGCCGGCCTCTACAAGGTTGAACTCGTCGTCTTGATTCTGACCGTGCTCTGAGGCGTAAATCAATCCGTTGGGGCCGATGCACAATCCCTGCGCGTTCCGGTTGCCCCAAGTGTACACATAGCTCTCTGGTCCAAAGGGGTTGTCCTCTGGAATGGAACCATCGGGATTGATGCGCAGAATTTTGCCATTGAGGCTTTCCAAATCTTGGCTGTTGTCGGTGTCACCAGCATCGCCGGTGGTCATCAACATGGTGTTGTCGGGCAGCCAAAGCAGGCGACTTCCGTTGTGGATTTGCGCACCGGGCAAGGTCAACAGCTCCTGCTCATTGACCAACTCCGTGCCGTTCCATTCAAACACACTCAGGTGCTCGGAAACGCTGTTCTGACCATTGCAATACACCACCCAAACACGGGGGTCTTCAGGGAAGTCTGGGTGCTGCACCATGCCGAGGAGGCCAGGTTCGCCAGAACCGTTAAAGGTCACATTCAGGTCGAGTACAGTCGTATAATCTCCAGATGAAGGGTCGATTCGAATGACCCTTCCTTTGCGTTCACTGCACCACAACATGTCGTCTCCACCCCACACCAGTTCCCAAGGAATTTGGCTGTCCGCCACCAAGTCGGTCGCAAAGAGTGTGGTGTTTCCCACCGTAAATGTGTCCTGGGCGGAAGACTGGACAGGCACCAACATTGCGCCCAACAGTCCCATCAAAAACAAAGCTCTATTCATGGTGCAAGGATAGGGTGCGCCATGCGATTTGTCCGGTTCAGAGGCTACCGGCATAGGCGAGGGCAGTGTAAGGGGCGATTTGACGGCCAAGGGGCTTTCCTAGAATGCATTCGGCCTGCTCCACATTGGGAATGTCCACAGGAACGCTGCTTTGATTGAAGAATACTGTGGTCGTTTCGTCCAAGTATTGGCGGGTGATTTTGAGCAGTTGGGGTGCGGGAGAAGTCAGTTGAGTTTGGCCATACATCATGCTCATACGGCTTCGGCGCAAGGCCACCCATCTGGAGGCCATTTCCCGGGTTCTCTTTTCTTCTATGTCGAGGCCGTCAAATCGCACCATGCGCCTGTTGTCCGGATCGTTGCCACCCACATCGGCATATTCGTCTCCCTGGTAAATGCAAGGCACCCCGGGCATGCTCATGTTGAAAGCGGTCAGCATGCGCATGGCCTGGTGTCCGCGCAGGCCCTCTCTGCGAATGTCACGCGTCCACCCGGCGAGTTTGTGGTCTTCCTCCCAGCGCACAGTTCCTTCTGCCAATGAAGCAAACCGAGGGCGGTCTTGGTTGCCTGTGATCGTGCCCATGAGGTGGTGCGCTCCATAGTGGTTTAACCCCTCCTGAGCGACCTGAATAAGGTCATCAAATCCGGCGTTTTCCTTGCCGAAAGCCACGATGGCCTTGTCGTACAAATTGAAGTCGAATTGCGCATCGAGAAGTCCTGAACCCAGATAACTTCCGATTAATTCGGCACTGCCGTAGGTCTCTCCAATCTGATATACCCGCCGGTTTGTGCCGCCGGTATGCTGTTTGATTTTGCGGGTCAGGAGGCGCCAAAAAGACAGTGGAATGTGCTTGGTGGCATCGTGGCGGAAACCATCAATTTCGCTGTTCAGCACCCACCATGCCGCACTGTCTGACATGGCTTCTGCGACATCCTCACGTTCTAAGTTCAGCGTGGGCAAGAATGTGTCAAACCATGTTGTCAAACGCTCATCGTCCCAGAGCTGTGTGTTTTCTCGGCCATCGGGCAGATACAGGCTGGTTGCCCAATCTGGATGCTCCTTGTACAAGGGGTGCGCCTCGTGGACATGGTTGGCAACATAATCAAGGAGGAAATTCATGTCCTTGCTGTGCGCGGCATCAACGAGCCCATCAAAAGCAGCTTGGGTGCCAAAGCGGGGGTCAATTTCGGTGTTGGAAATGGGCCAGTACCCATGATAACCGCTGAAACGACTGGTGACGTCAGTACTGGGGTCCTGCCAGTAGCCAAAAGCGGAATCGGGGTTGGTGGTAATGGGACTGATCCACAATGCGGTCACTCCGAGATCGTCGAAGTATCCCTCATCCAAGGCTTTGCGAATGCCCGCCAAATCGCCTCCTTGGTCATTGGCAGGGGGAAGGATAGAAGGATCGTCCACAGGGCGGTCGTTGCCTTGGTCTCCATTGCGGAAACGGTCAACCAGCATGAAATAGAGCACTTGGCTCTCCCAATCTTGGCGGGTCAGTTGAGCGGGAGAAGCGATGGGAATGCCATCCATGAGCGGGATGCGCACTTCGTGGCTCGGTTGCCCGGCGCCGCTGGCCCAGAGCCGCAATTGGGAGCTTCCAGATCCGTAAGCCCTTGCAGGAATGCGCACGACCCCTGTTCCATTGTCTCCAATGACCGTCGAAGCATACAGGTGGTCCTCCCACCATCCCCATACCCGCGCACCTGGCGTTCCGAGCAAGCGTACATCGTGCACTTGGTTGCCTCCGAATCCTATGGCAGCCAACTCGAGTTTGTCGCCACTGCCTTCGATGGTCAAGATGGAGTTGAATCCACCAAAACCATTGTCCACCTTTTCTGGGTTGGCAGGGTCAGGCATTTCTATGCCATCGGCGACCAGTTGGTAAGGGTGCTGTCCCTGGGGTAGGGAGAGTTCGATTTGCCAGCTTCCTTCTGAACTGCGGGTCAACGGGTGGCTGCTTCGCGACCAGCCGTTAAAGGCGCCCATGATGCAGACTTGCTCGTAGTCTTGGTCACCGGCTGGCATGGTGTAGGTGATGCTGCGCTTCACGGAGGCGAAGACAGGAACGTGCGCTGATAGGCCGTCGAGCCTCAACTCCAATGCACCGAATCCTTCGCTGGGTTGACCGTGTATCCAAACCCCTTGCTGACCATTATAAACCGATCGTTCTTGAGGTTTTCCTCCGCCCCATTCAGGAATCCAAAACACCTCTTCTGGAAGGGTTTCTGGACAAAAGTCTGAGAGGGGGATCCAAGTGGAGTCCGGGGCGAGTCTCAGCGGCATGGCCATCCCTGGAATGACTTCTGCCACAATTGGCGTCGGTTGGTCAGGGGTGTTGCAAGCGGCCAAGGTCAATGCCGTGACACAGAACAAAAGGAGCGGATGGCGCATCATGAAGGCACAATATCAGAAACGCCCGGGACGTGGCCGGGCGTTTCTAGGAGTTGCAGAGTAAAGAGGCTGAAATGGGCGGTTAGTCACACAGCAACAGTCCCAAGCTGTTGGCTGGGGGCGGCCCCGAAAAGCTGTAGCCAGGTGTGGTGACGTACCAACGAACGCCATTTTGCAAGGGCTCGCCGGTGTAAGGGCTTTGGTCGATGTTGCTCAGCGTTCCCAGAAAGAAATCTTCGGGCACAAAGGTGAAGGAGAAGAATCCTGGTTTTCCATCTACTGGATCCATGCGCAACTCAGACACTGTTCCCGCGTCAAAAGGGGTAGATGCCACCCCATCGTCACCGTATGTGTACAATGTGAAGGCGTCTGTTCTGGCCGTTAGGTGCAGGTAGACCTCGTCGAGGTCCTGCAGGTCAGGATTGGTTTCTTGGTTGTTGTCGTAAGTGAAAGTCACAAAATCGTCGCCTTCTCTGATCTCGGGAAAGATGCACATTCTGCCATTGCAGAGCTGAGGCACAATGCCCACTGACAGGTCTTCTGTTTTGGCCTCGCCTCCAAATTCTTCTTCGTACGCATATCCACTGTCAAACTTGGCCAAACAGGATATGCCACGCGTAAAGAAGGTGGGACCGTCTACACCAAAGTATTCGGTGGGGATGAAGCTCATGCTGTAGAGCTTTTCGCTCACCTTGGTCATGAGCTGGTGGTCGTCACTGTCGCCCCAATCGCCATTGCCGTCGACGGGTGCCGAAGGGTTCCAAGCCCAGAGATAGACGTCCTCATCGGGATAAGCATCGAGCATCTCACTCAAGCGCTGGTCTTGGCATTGGGTCAAGTCGATGTACAGCGTGCATTCTGAGTCAGCTGCAGTAGGTGAGGGCAAAATGTAAGCGGCCTGTCCAAACGAAAGGGAACAGGTGCTGGTCAGCAGCATGGCCAAGCCCGTTGTGATGCGGTTCATTGCGGGATGCGGTTGAAGGTGAACGTGTAAACCACGGTTTCGATGAGGGCGCCGCCTTCACCACAAGTGCGGCGGTATTCGATGGCCATTTGGTCGTCGTAAGGACGCACGGTGGTGCCGAGGTTGTACTGGAGGGTGTCTGAGGCCCCCATCAGGATGAGAAACGTGGGGAATGCGGGGTCGTCAAATGACCACGTCCCGCCTTCTCCAAAGTACTCCCGGCCAATCTCCTGCTGGATAGAATACGTGTCGTCTTCCCCAAAGGTCATGCGCATGGGGGTGACGCCCTCTTGAATGTAGAGGGCACTCAAGTCGCGGGTTTCCTTCACAGGGTTGTTCAGGTCCTGTTGGGCAAAGGAGGCGAGCTCCCATGTGCCAAGAAATCCGGCGCGCTTGTCGACGGGGTCGCCAAGTTCGCCTCCTATTTCTGGCTTGCAACCCGCAAGGCTTGCCACAAGAGCCATGGCCAACAGCGGAATGAATAAATGTTGCTTCATTTCAATGCGGTTTCTGATGTTCACAGACAGCCTCCTTCGTCGTTGAGGACGAAGCCAGCAGCTGTGGTAGATGAATTCGGGAATTGGAGCAATGAGCCAGGGCAGTCCCAAGGAGCGCCGCGTACAGTCTCAGGCTCCCCCATGACGCCACGCAGTTTGACTTGATCCAGTTCCCATCCTTCGCACAAGGTCTCTTTGCGGTATTCTTCTTGGGCTGCACTCAACACAGCAGAAGCATCCGATGTGGCAGGCAAGTCGTTGAGGTCAGCCCCGAACGCACGGTCTCGGATGGCATTGACGTCGCCAATGGCGGCAGACAAATCTCCTCCGTTTTTGGACACACACATGGCCCGCAACAGGTGCAAGCCTGTCAGGTGAATGATGGGCACATTGAAGTATTGTTTGTTGTCGAACCGGGTCACCTTGTGTTTGACGCCATCTGAGGCCACCCAATCACCACGGTCGTCAGCAGAATTGAGAGAAAACAAGTTCACAATGTCATCGCTGAAGGTCAGCTGGGGGTTCACATTGTTGTCTTGCCTGAAGTTGTCACGAAAGGCCGAGCTCCGGTCGTTCAGCAGGCTGTCTCCGTCTACTGCAAAATAGCCGCCCACAATGCCAAAGACGGTCTCGGGATTGATCATGTCGCCAGCCAACACGCTGTCGCTGCCGGCTTCAAAGCGATCCAAGTCGTTGTCCAAAGCGAAGAGGCCGCTGTTGATGATCCGCTCCGCCTCCACTTGAGCCTGGGCCCAATCCTGTTGAATGAAATGAATGTGGGCCAAAAAGCCACTGGCCGCCATGCTTGAAGCGTAGGGACCATTTTCGTTGGGCAAGTTGTCTTTGGCAAAATTCAGGTCCAGAATGATTTGATCGTAGACCTCAGCGACAGTGGCCCTTGGAGTTGGAGGTTCGACAGCATCCAGCCTCAGGGGAACCCCAAGGTGACTGTTGTCCGCTGTGTAGCCGTATGGATAGGCCCACATCTTTACCAGATACCAATGGCAAACGGCCCGGACAAACCGGGATTCAGCCTCCAGCCTGAGTTGGGTCGACTCATCCAGGCCTTCCACCAAATCAAAGCTATCGATGACCACATTGGCCCTGTATATGGCATAGTAAAAGTCCGTGTAAAGGCCACCCGTGGTGGGGGTGAAAAAGTTGGTTTCCCGGTTCCATACCGCCGTGTAGTCCAAGCTGGAATAGGGTCGGGCCATGTTGTTGGTCAACAGCTCTGCAATGCTTTGCTGTCTGCCGTTCAGCAGGTTGGCCAAAACATCATAGTTGGAGTTGAGCATGCGCTGTAAATCATCGGCCGTGTTGATGGCGTCCTCGGCGAGGATCACATCACCGGGCTCGAATTCCAGCATTTTGTCACATCCGGAGAGTCCGATTCCAAGACTGACCGTCACTACGGAAATCCAAAACAAGCGGGGGAGGGCAATGGCGTTCATGTTGGATCAGAATTGCAGGTTAACACCCAGTGTAAAGGCCCTTTCCTGCGGTGGTGTGAGGTAGGTCACATTCGGACTCATGTTTCGGTCCTGGGCATTTTCGAAATCGCGAACCACCTCGGGGTCCAGCCCCGGGAAGTTGGTGATGGTGAACAGGTTGGTCACACTGAAGTTGATCCTCAAGTCTTTCACAGCATGAGGACCAGTTCCTAAGGTGGGGATGGTGTAGCCCAGGGTCAAATTCCGCAAACGGAGATAGCTGGCATCAAACACAAACAAGCTGGTGTTCCACCAAGGGAAGCCACTGGGCAGTCCGTATGTGGTTTCGTCCAAAGTCAACCTTGGGAAGGTGGCCTGGTCTCCTGGTTGTCTCCAGCGGTCCAAAATTTCGGTCCGCATGTTCCAACTGGTCACCACGCCAAGTTGGCGCTTGGAAGAGCTGTCAAAAATCTTGGCGCCGTAGCTGAAGGTGGCCAGCGCGCGCAAGTCCCATCGCTTGTATCGGAAGGTGTTGGTCATCCCGCCCACAAAGTCAGGAAGGCCATCGCCAACATACTTGCGCTCGTTGTTGTCGTAGTCGAAGGTTTCATTGCCAGCGCGGTCCAGATAGACGGGCAGGCCGGACTCCTCATCCACATGGGAAAACTCCATCAGATAGAAACTACCCACGGGGCTTCCGGGAATGACGCGGCTGTCATTGGTGCCACCACTCACGGCATCGGGGGTGTAGTTGCCAATGCTTTCGAGCTCGTTGTTGTTGCGTGCAAAATTGAGTTCAGTGGTCCACTGGAATTGCCCAATGAGGTTTCGACTCTTCACAGAAAACTCAACGCCTTTGTTGGAGATGGTGGCCACATTGTCCCATCGGTTGGTGAAGCCTGTGCTTGGCGGAGTGGAAACGTTCATGATGACGTCCTTGGACCGCTTGTTGTAGTAGGCCAGCTCTGCCGTGACCCGGTCGTTCCACAAGCCCACTTCTATGCTTGCGTCGACAGTGCGTGAGGTTTCCCAGCGCAGGTTTGGATTGGCCGGCTGCAGTGGAAACAGAATGGGTTGACCATTGTAGAGGATTCCGTTGTCTGCAGCGCTGTAGGTTCCAAATCGCGCATAGTCAGGCAATGCAGCATTTCCGGTTTGCCCCCAACTGGTGCGGGCTTTCAGGAAGCTCAGTTGACCACTTTCGAACCAGGGTTCGTCGCTGATCACCCACCCCGCACTCAAGGAAGGGAAAAATCCATAGCGGTAATTCCTCCCAAATCGACTTGACCCATCCACACGGGCTGTGGCTTGAAAGAAATACCGGTCTTTCAAGGTGTAGTTGGCCCTTCCGAAATAAGACAGGAAGCTGTGCTGAGAGGGGTTGTTGACAGTGGTCTGGCCATTGGCCACTTCCAGTAGACTGTCGCTGTCGAAGATGGGCCCTGTGACATCGCCGAAACCGATTCCGTAACCGTATCCATCGGTCCGCTGAAACTCGGACCCCGCCAGAAGGCTCAGCTTGCTGAACTCGGTCAGGTCCATTTTGTAGTCAGCGGTCAGGCTGTAATTCCAGTTCAGCACATAGTTGGCATACCGATTGGCATTGCCCAGTTCGCTGGTCAAGAAAATGCTGGGCGGGTTATAGATGTCTTCTCGAACATGCATGTAATCAAATCCTCCAGAGCCTTTGATGAACAGCTTGTCAGAAGGAGTCAGAATCAGGCTCAAGTTGTTGATAGAGCGGTCCTCTGTCGTGACCCAAGTCTTGCTTTCCCGCACGGCCACGGGATTCTTGGTTCCGCCCCATTCGTCTTGATACAGGTAGTAATCACCGGGCAAGGATTGAATGGTGCCGTCGGCATT
>ENA-OREB01001260-OREB01001260.1-marine-metagenome-genome-assembly--contig:-NODE-1260-length-12445-cov-2.609799_pt1 | contig 12445 bp, 10 predicted proteins | sample MGYA00248625_ERZ508552 | MGnify/ENA primary metagenome ERZ508552 (study PRJEB26219, sample SAMN06267888) | marine metagenome | isolation source: Monterey Bay, California, USA | place: USA:Monterey Bay...
AGCTTTTACCCGAGCAGTATAAGCAAAAGAAATAAGGGGTGGCACAAGCGGGAAATTTTGCAATCGCACCAAGGATAGAGCACACCCAAGATGTTTGATCAACAAGATGAAATTAAGAATAAAAAGGGACCACTTTCGGTATTAAACCTGACAGGTGCATCGCAGTTTTTTTATCAAAAATCCAACTTTATAACAGCCATTTTGGCAACAGTAATTTTTATTGGCTACCTTCTATTGGTCATGATGGACAAAGGCGCGGGCTTTGAAGTGGCCGATAGCAATATTAGATCGCTTGGCACGTCGTTCGGCTTTGATCAGGTGGATGTGATCGCATTTTTATCAATCCGCAGTGATGAAATGGTCACTGCATATATTACCTTTAACCAGGTTTGGGATGTGCTGTTTGGGGTGATTTACGGGTTGATGTATGTGGTTTGGGTGTCGGTATTGTTTAAGCCCATCTGCGATAAGGTGGGCCGTTTGAACCTTGTGCCAGTCCTGCAAGTGATTTTTGACTGGCTTGAAAACTATGAACTGGCCTTGCTGGCACATCAGTATTTAAGTGATGGCATGATCTCAGCGTCAAACGCCAATCTTGCATCTGTCTTTTCGATGCTCAAATGGGCCTGTTCCGGCCTGACATATACCTTGATTTTAATCGGGATTATTTTGATGATTATGCGCGCCGTTGCAAATAAAAATCAACAAACGTGACCTGAGGAAACTGACCTGATAGATACAAGTCAAACCCTACTGATCTTAATGTCTCGAGGACCCAATGCGTATCACTTTGATTGCCTTATTATTTATATCCGCCACGCATGTGGCAGCTGAAAGTCCCATGCGAAAAACCTATCCCCCTGAGGTGTGTGAAAAAATCTCGGGAACCATTGATTTTCTTTTGGAGCTTACGGCGCAACATTGGGATAAGTTGGGCAAACAGCCAAAAAATGAAAAGGCGGCTTTAGAGCTAAGTTGGACAATGGACTTGGCCGCAAATTATACCACCATATATACCGCTTTTTGTGAAAAAAGCGACTAGCTCAAACTTACTTTGTGGAGACCACAATGAACCTTTCAAAGCGTGGGCAAGAAATAAGCGCAACATATGTTGCGCCCTGGAAATAGTACCATGCGTTTTGCACAAATCGCCTGGGTTATAGTTTTGTTTTCAACTGAAGTAGCGGCTTTCGAGCCAGCGCATTTAACCCAACTTAAAAACACGCACGAGTGTTTTAACTGTGATTTATCAGGTGCAGATTTATCCGGTGCAGCCCTGCAGGGAGCGGACTTAACGCTCGCAAATCTAAAAGGCGCGCAACTTGAAAATTCCAACCTGAAACAAAGCACATTGGCAGAAGCAGAGCTAACAGGTGCAAATCTATCAGGCACCAACCTTGAAGGTGCAAATTTGTGGTATGGTAAGTTACAAGCTGCCAATCTTTCAAATGCGAAGGTGTCTCAGGCAAATTTATTTGCCGCCGATCTAAAAGGGGCAAATCTAAGGTTTGCACACCTCAAAGGTGCCAACCTATCAAACGCAAATTTGCAATTTGTAGATCTTACTTTAGCCCAGCTTGAGATGGCAGAACTCCTTTTGGCGAATCTCACAGGGGCAACGCTGAAAGACACGAATTTCGAGGGCGCAAACTTACTTGGCGCTAACCTAGAAGCTGCCAATCTGTCCGGGGCTATACTGCGGAATGCCAACCTCACCGGTGCGAATATCGAAAAGGCCATTTTATGTAACACCACCATGCCCGACGGACATGTGCTTTATGTCGGGTGCTAAACCAAATGGCATGGCCAAACGAACTTTAGCACAATGCGCCTTCGCAAAACCTACGTAGATAAAACCCGTATCGGGCTTTCGCAATGAAAAACACTAAGGAAACTCTTCATATTCCGATTCCCCAAACGCTGGGTTCCGGTTGGCCAGTATCGATCACTATGAGTTGACAATTCAAAATAGTCTGCAGGTTAACAGCACCAACGCCATTGCCGCTTTTGCGTTTTAACTACCTGATATTATTACGATAAATTTGGTGGCAGCCCGTAGGGGAATCGAACCCCTCTTTCCAGGTTGAAAACCTGGCGTCCTAACCGATAGACGAACGGGCCACTATCGCTTCGTGCCGTGTCTTTAGGCAATGACCAAGGGGCTTGCAAGCGAAATTTGAGTGATTTTTAAAAAATCCACTTTTTATTGAACTGGGAGTGTTAAAACCATCTGCTGGCATTTCAATCTAGGCCAGCGCGGCATCATCGAGCACCAATTGAATAGATTTTCGTCCGTTCCAGATGTTCAGGTTTAATTTTCCTGCCAAGTGAAACCGTTTTCCCCCATGCGCAAGCAAAGCAGGGCCAAGCGCCGTTTGAAACGCATTAAATGCAATGCCTTCAAGCGCCGCGCCCTCGGGATCTTGCGCGCGAAACTTGAGGTGCTGATCCCCAACGCGCTTTGCAAAAGACAGACGCATATCGCTAAAGGCAAAGCGCGGCGTAGGAGCCCCCGATCCGAAGGGCCCAGCTTTTTCCAGATCTTCATAAAGCTCAAGGGAAGCTGCAGAGGCCATTAGCAACGCATCGAGTTGTAAATCTTTTGCGCCCCCTGCGGCGCTGCCTTGTTTTGCAAGCAAGTCAGACAAACGCGCCATTGCCGGGGCCAGTTGGGCTTCTGTTAGGCTCAGACCAGCCGCCATTTTATGTCCGCCGCCCTTTTCAATCATTCCTTCTTGCACCAATTTTTGAATTGTCGCGCCTAGATCAACACCGCTGACGGATCTGCCCGAGCCCTTGCCCGACTTGCCGTCAAATCCAATAACGATGGCTGGGCGATTGGTGGCTTCTTTTAGCCGCGCGGCAACAATTCCCACGACGCCTGGATGCCACCCTGCGCCGGCGGCCCAGACAAGGGGGCCCTCTAAACCGCGCTCGCTGGCTTGGTCGATCGCCGCTAAGCGCACGCTTTCCTCCACGTCTCTGCGATCTTGGTTCAGCTCTTCCAGGCGCTCAGCCAGGGCTTGTGCGTGAGAGGGATCATCGCAAATAAGTAATTTTGCGCCCAAATCCGCTTGTCCGACGCGGCCGCCCGCATTGATGCGCGGGCCCAAAACAAATCCAAGATGATAACTGCTGGGCGGGCTTTGTAAGTTTGCGCAATCTGCAAGGGCCGTCATGCCAGGGCGTTTGCGCTGCGCCATAATGCGCAGACCTTGGCGGACAAATGCGCGGTTCACCCCGATTAAGGGGGCAACATCGGCAACCGTCGCTAAAGCCACCAAATCGAGCATTTGCATCAAATCTGGACCTGATTGATCCATTTTTCGCAATTGTCGACCCGCTTCTACAAGGCATAAAAATACCACAGAGGCAGCGCATAAATGCGCAAGGTCGCTGTCTTCATCTTGGCGGTTAGGGTTCACAACCGCGCAGCATTGGGGCAGCGTCTCTGCCCCCAAATGATGATCTAAAATGATCACTTCGGCAGGTTGCGCGGCCTGGACAGGGGCATGGCTCAGCGTTCCACAATCCACACAGATAATCAGATCATGATGTTGACCCAAGTTTTGCATTGCTGGTTCATTGGGGCCATATCCCTCTTCAATTCTGTCCGGGATGTACAGCGTTGCGGCTTGGCCAAAATGTTTTAGCCACGTGATCAACAAAGCTGCCGATGTGGCCCCATCAACATCATAATCCGCAAAAATCGCGATTCGCTGTTTTTTGAGCATCGCCTCAATCAAGCGACTGGCCGCCTTATCCATATCGCGCAATCGCAAGGGGTCCGGCAATAGGTCACGCAATTGCGGGTTAAGATAGGGTTTGGCCTCTTGGCCAGAAATATTTTGCCGCGCTAATACTGCAGCGACGGCAAAAGGCAGGTCATGATCTTGTGCAAGTGTTTCAGCGGCACGGCGCGTCGCGTCAGATGGCCCCATCCAGGGGCGACCGGAGATCGAAGACTCAACGTTTAGAAAGGCCAAACCATCTCCTTTAATCGCGCGGCTCCGTTGGAACGCGATAGCTCATTCGGCGCACAGAGCCGGTTTTAGAGCGCATGAGCAAGGTTTCGGTTGTTCGAAATCCAATCTCACGCTTTATCCCCGGCAAGAGCGAACCGCCTGTCACGCCGGTTGCCGCGAAGATCACATCTTGGGTGACCATGTCATCGCGCGCATAGATACGATTTAAATCGGTTATACCGGCTTTGTAAGCGCGTTTTTTTTCATCCTCATTGCGGAATAAAAGCCTACCGAAAATTTGCCCGCCCATACATTTTAACGCAGAGGCTGCCAAAACCCCTTCTGGGGCCCCGCCATCGCCCATGTAAATATCAATGCCCGTGATGCTTGGTTCTGCGCAATGCATAACACCGGCCACATCCCCATCTGTGATCAGGCGAATGGCTGCCCCCGTGCTGCGCACTTGTTCAATCATTTTTTCGTGCCTTGGTCGGTCAAGGATGCAGGCGGTCAAATCAGATGCAGAACAATTTTTGGCAGAGGCCAGCGTCATAATTCGCTCCGCCGGGCTCATATCAAGATGCAGCAAATCATCGGGAAAACCCGGCCCAATGGCCAATTTTTCCATATATACGTCTGGCGCATGCAGCATTGAACCGCGCGGACCCATAGCGATCACGGTCAATGCATTTGGCATATCTTTGGCGGTCAGCGTAGTGCCCTCCAGCGGGTCCAAAGCGATATCCACCCCAGGCCCATTGCCGGTGCCGACTTCTTCACCGATATAGAGCATAGGGGCTTCATCGCGCTCGCCTTCCCCAATCACCACCACCCCGGCAATATCCAGTTTGTTTAATTGGTCGCGCATCGCGTTCACGGCCGCTTGATCAGCAGCTTTCTCGTCACCTCGGCCAATTAAATCAGCTGATTCCAGGGCCGCGGCTTCTGATACGCGCGCCAGCCCTAAAGACAGCATCCGATCACTAAAATCTGTTTTTGTCATTTTTGTTTTAAGTCCTTTTACTAAGAGCAAAGGGTGGTTTGCTCAAACCGTTTCAATACGAAGCGCCACCGGCTGGGCGGCCAATACATCCGTGTTCGGCAATTCGGCCAAGGCTTTGTTTAAGGCCTGGCGCGAGGTTTTATGCGTTACGATCAAAACAGGGGCGGTTTCTTCGGAATGGCCATATTGGCGCATTCGATCGATCGAGATCCCTGAGTCAGCTAGGATAGCGGCAACGCGCGCCAAGGCTCCGGGCTTATCGAGCAATTGAAGCCGAAGATAAAACGGGGCAGGCGTCACGCTTTGCGTGGTTTGCGCGCGTCGAAGCGATTTGGCGGGTTGCCCAAACGTGCTGATGCGCGTGCCGCGGGCCAGATCGCAAATATCGGACAGAACTGCGCTTGCGGTGGGGCCTTCACCAGCGCCCGCGCCCCGCAGCACAATTTGCCCCACATTGTCTCCTTCCAGCACCACCATATTGGTGCCGCCTTCCAATTGCCCCAGCGGCGATTGTGCGGGTACCAAACAGGGGGTCATGCGTTGTTCTAAACCGCGATCGGTGAATTGAGATACCCCTAGCAATTTGATGCGGAACCCCATATCGGCGGCTTGTTCGATATCATTGATCGAAATTTGTCCAATGCCTTCAAGCTCTACGCCTTCAAAATTTACCGCGGTGCCATAAGCAATCGAAGAAAGCAAAGCCAATTTATGCCCCGCATCGATCCCGCCCACATCCAGTTCGGGATCCGCTTCTAGATAGCCCAGCGCTTCAGCCTCGGCAAAAACATCGGCATAGGACAAACCTGCGGTTTGCATGCGCGTCAGGATGTAATTGCAAGAGCCGTTCATCACGCCTAAAATGCGGGTGATGTCATTTCCGGCCAACCCCTCGGTCAAGGCCTTTACCACTGGAATACCACCCGCAACAGCGGCCTCAAAACGCAGCACTTTACGGCCATTTTCCGCTTTTTCGGCCAGTTTTTGCCCGTGATGCGCCAACAGCGCTTTATTCGCCGTGACCACATCTTTGCCCGCGTTCAAGGCAGCCTCGGTTGCCTCTTTGGCTGGCCCTTCATGGCCGCCCATCAATTCAACAAATATATCGACGTCCGGGCGCTTGGCCAAAGCAACCGGATCCGCTTCCCATGCATAGGGCGCTAGATCAATACCGCGGTCTTTCTGCGCGCTGCGCGCTGACACTGCCGTTATAACTATCTCGCGCCCCGTACGCTGGCGCAACAAGGCAGCTTTTTCTGCAATTATTTTTACAACACCGACACCCACGGTGCCCAATCCGGCAATTCCCAGTCGTAATGGAGCGCTCATCTACAATCCGATTTTTTATATAAAAACGACTCCTGCTCTAGCGTTTTCACCGCAGCGCTGCAATCACTCTGTTCCTCATACCGCAAAAGATTGACAGAAACTCATCTGATGCTTTTATTTGAACAAGTGTTCATATATTGCTGTGTTATGGCTCGAACCTCTGGATCTCACGCATTAAAAACCGGCCCAAAAGTCCGACTGGCCGCTTTAAAGCTGTTTGCGCTTTACGGATATGCGGCTGTGTCTATGCGTCAGATTGCGGCAGAGGTTGGCGTGCAAGTGGGTGCGCTTTACAATTACACACCGGATAAACAATCCTTATTGTATGATTTGATGCATACGCATCTTACTGATTTGTTGCAGACTTGGCGTTCGCAAAAAACGGATACCGCCCCCGAAGAACTGGTGTTGCAATTCGTGACCTGCCATTTGAATTATCATCTGGATAAATCAGAGGCAGTGTTTATCGCCTATATGGAGTTACGCAATCTTTCTGAGTTAAATTTTGCTAAGATTGAAACTTTGCGCAAGAGCTATGAATTAGAGCTGGAATCCATCATTACGGCCGGACAAAGGGCATGTATTTTTTCGGTTGAAGATCCAAAGATTACAAGTTTCGCCATTTTAGGAATGCTGAAAGAAGTGGGCACTTGGTTTGACGGCGAAGGCCGCTTAACAAAGGATGAAATTATTGCGCTGTACCGTGATCTTGTGCTTCGCATGTTGGGCGTGCCTGCCAGCAAACCGTGATCTGCTTTTCTTTGCTTGAACCAGCGATCGCGCCGAAACGCGCAGCGTACGGTTGATGGGCGTCTTATTTCCTGGCGCCTGTCTAGGCTGACCGTTGCGCGAACAGATCCGCGTGTTTACGATTTTCCAGCGTGGTTACGATTTCAATGTGCCGTAAAAACCGGCTCTGAAGGCGCACTCGGAATTTTGAAACTTGAAAATGGCTTGCTAAACTTGGCGCTGGCACATTTGGTGTTTAAAAAAGGAACCGTTTGAAATTGGGCAAGCCGCCAAGCTGGGAAGTATTCGGCGCTGGAAGGTCGGAAACAGACTGAACAATGGTTTGGAAACCACTAAGTTTTAAAAAACTCAGGAGAAAAAAAGATGCAGGTCGGATTTATTGGTTTGGGAAATGTTGGAGGCAAATTGTCAGGCAGTTTGCTGCGCAATGGTGTATCTTTACAGGTTCATGATTTGGATGAGGTTTTGGTGGAGGCGTTTGTGGCAAAGGGCGCCAAAAACGGAGTAAGCCCGGCTGAAATGATGCAAAGCTGTGACATAGTGATCACCTGTTTGCCAAATCCAGCCGCTTCTGCCGCGGTGGTTCAAGCGATGCTTGCGCATGTAAAGCCCGGTAAAATCTGGTTGGAAATGTCGACCACAGACGAAGCGGAAGTCAAACGACTTGGTGCGTTGGTGCAGGCCAAAGGCGGACAAGCCGTGGACTGTCCTGTTTCAGGCGGATGTCATCGTGCAGATACGGGAAATATTAGCATTTTCGCTGGTTGTGACCGGCACAGTTTTGAGGCGGTTTTGCCGTTTCTTACAAAAATGGGGCGGCGTATTTTGCATACCGGAGATCTGGGATCTGCTAGTATTCTAAAAGTAATCACAAATTATATGGCCACGGCAAATCTGGTGTCTTGCGCGGAAGCCTTAACCGTCGCCAAAGGGGCGGGCATGGATCTTAAAGTGGCGTATGAAGCTTTGAAAATCTCTTCGGGTACGTCATTTGTGCATGAAACAGAAAGCCAGCTAATCTTAAATGGCAGCCGCGATGTGTCGTTTACGATGGATCTGGTTGCAAAAGATATTGGCTTGTTTCAAGAGGTTGCAGATCGGGCTTCGATACCGCTCGAATTGAATCCACTGTTAATCTCTATCTTTCAAGATGGGATTAAGCGCTTTGGGGCGCGTGAGTTATCCCCAAATATTATCAAGCGCTTAGAAGAGGTGACCGGGTTAGATGTGCGCGCAGATGGTTTTCCGGCCGAATTAATTGATGATGAGCCCGAACAGCCCGGCTATGAAGTGCGCGTCTAACCACATAAGGCCTCGCGTTCTTTCTGCCATAATTTTTCTTGGGGTTGTGAGAAATATGATATGTGTTGGGCCGAACGAGTTTTATTTTTATATTTATGGTTTGGGGGAGATTGCAGGATGAAAACGGAAATTAGCTTTCGCGAAAGCGTTGAAAGAATGTTTGATCGGGCAGTTCGCTTGATTGATTTGCCGGCTGGGTTGGAAGAAAAAATCCGGATTTGTAATGCCACTTATACGGTGCGGTTTGGCGTGCGGTTACGCGGTGAAATAAAATCCTTCACGGGATATCGTTCGGTGCATTCTGAACATATGGAACCTGTAAAAGGGGGCATTCGGTATTCTTTAGGGGTGAACCAAGACGAAGTGGAAGCTTTGGCGGCGCTTATGACCTTTAAATGCGCTTTGGTCGATACGCCGTTTGGCGGCTCTAAAGGTGGGCTTTGTATTGACCCAACGCTTTACGAAGAGCATGAGCTTGAGCTGATTACCCGCAGGTTTGCTTATGAGCTGATTAAGCGTGATTTGATTCATCCCAGCCAAAACGTACCCGCGCCTGATATGGGCACGGGGCAACGTGAAATGGCCTGGATTGCAGATCAATATGCTCGCATGAACACAACCGATATCAATGCCAAGGCGTGCGTCACTGGCAAACCGATGAACGCGGGCGGAATTGCGGGGCGGGTTGAGGCCACGGGGCGCGGTGTTCAATATGCGTTGCAAGAATTTTTTCGTGAGCCATTAGACCTTCAGCGCGCGGGGTTGAGCGGGTCTTTAGAAGGCAAGCGCGTGATTGTTCAAGGGCTTGGCAATGTCGGGTTTCATGCTGCAAAGTTTTTATCCCAGGAAGATGGCGCTAAAATTATTGCCGTGATCGAGCGCGACGGCGCGCTCATAAACGAAACCGGGCTGAATGTTGAGGGCGTTGCAGATTGGAGAAACACAACAGGGGGTCTTAAAGATTACCCGGATGCTGTGTTTGTGCCAGAGGGCGCCAAGCTGCTTGAGCATGATTGCGATATATTGATCCCTGCGGCTTTGGAGGGCGTGATTAATTTAGAAAATGCAGCGCGGATCAAAGCCCCGTTGATCATCGAAGCGGCGAATGGGCCAGTAACGGCGGGCGCTGATGAAATATTGCGCGAAAAGGGCTGCGTGATCATTCCGGATATGTATGCAAATGCGGGGGGCGTAACCGTTTCTTATTTTGAATGGGTAAAGAATCTTAGCCATATCAGATTTGGCCGGATGCAGCGCCGTCAGGAAGAGGCACGCAGCCTCATGTTATTGGACGAATTGGAACGCCTCTCAACCCAAATGGGCGCTGATTGGAGCATGAGTGCAGATTTCAAAAAACGCTTTGTTCAGGGCGCGGGTGAGTTAGAGTTGGTGCGCTCGGGTTTGGATGATACGATGCGCGCCGCGATGCAGGCAATGCGGGCGCTTTGGCATAGTGATCAAAACGTCACCGATCTGCGCATCGCAGCTTATTTGGTCGCCATTCGCAAAGTCGCAGAGAGTTATCAAACAAAAGGGCTTTAAAGCCAGATCGTGCTTTTTTGAATTGCTTGGGGGCGTAAAAAGTCTGTTTCTTTTTGCTCAGTACTAGACTTCGCCTTAGGAAGCTCCGATATTCAGCCCATGAGCCTGCCAGTTGGATTTTTGGATGAGTTGCGGAGCCGCGTCAGCATAAGTGCTGTTGTGGGCAAGAAGGTCACATGGGATCTGCGTAAATCCAATCAGGGCCGCGGTGATATGTGGGCGCCATGCCCGTTTCATCAAGAAAAAACGGCCTCGTTCCACGTGGAAGACACCAAAGGTTATTTTTATTGCTTTGGCTGTCAGGCCAAGGGCGATATTATTACATTCGTAAAAGATACAGAAAATGTGAGCTTCATAGAGGCGGTAGAGATTTTGGCCGCAGAGGCTGGTCTGAGCATGCCGGCCCGCGATCCGCAGGCAAAAGAGAAAGCGGATCAAAAAGGTGCGCTTGTCGATGTTATGGAGCAAGCGGTTCGCTTTTTTCGCTTAAGCCTGAAAACAAACGCCGCTGCTGATGCGCGGCGCTATTTGTCTGGGCGTGGGCTGTCTGAAGAGGCGCAAGCGCGCTTTGGCATTGGCTTTGCGCCAGAAGATCGCTCTGCGCTTATACAGCATTTTAAAGCTGCCGGTGTTGCCCCTGAAAAGCTTATTGAAACAGGCCTTTGTATCCAGCCCGAAGAGGGCAGAGCCCCGTATGACCGGTTTCGTGGACGGATCATGTTTCCTATTCGTGATGCCCGTGGGCAGTGCATTGCTTTTGGCGGGCGCGCGCTTGATCCGGCTGCCAAGGCCAAATACCTCAATTCTCCTGAAACTGTTTTGTTCGATAAAGGGCGCACGCTGTACAATATGGGCCCTGCCAGAAAGGCCGTTGGACCGGATCAGCCATTGATTGTAGCCGAAGGGTATATGGATGTAATCGCATTGGTTGAAGCGGGCTTTGAGGCCGCGGTTGCGCCGCTGGGCACAGCCATAACCGAAACCCAGCTCTCGCTGTTATGGCGCATGACCCCCGAGCCTATTGTGGCACTTGATGGCGATAAAGCTGGCTTGAGAGCAGCCTATCGATTGATCGATTTGGCGTTGCCGGCGTTGGAAGCCGGCCGTGCTTTGCGGTTTGCCTTGATGCCCGAAGGCCAAGACCCAGACGATCTCATTCGCCAATCTGGGGCCGGCGCCTTGCGCAAATTGCTACAAAAAGCGATGCCAATGGTTGAGCTGCTCTGGCAGCGCGAAATGGCGGCTGGACCGTTTGATAGCCCGGAGCGCAAAGCCGGCTTGGATAAAGCGTTGGCAACTAAAACTAAGTTGATCAAGGATCACGGACTGCGGTTGCATTATGAAACGGCGCTGAAAGATTTGCGCTGGGCCTTGTTTCGAAACCATGGCAAGCGGGGCGGCAAGCGTGGTCAAGCGGCAAGCCTGCCGGGAAAACCTCAGCAAAGCACCAAGGCCTCAGAGCTCGCCTCAGGTAATGATAGGGTTGCCCAATATATCCATGAGGCGGTGATCGTTGCGGCCGTGCTGGTCTGCCCAGCTGTGTTGAAGGATGTGCGCAGCTTACTCGAAGGCGTGGATTTTGATGATCCAAATTTAGATGCAATGCTCCGCATCATGGTGCAAAGCAAAAATCAAACGCGCTCTGAGTTAGAGGCGCAGATTGCCGCTGCGCTAGGGCCTCAGGTGATCGAAAAACTGTTTTCTGCTGGACATGTGCGCATGGCCGCCGGTTTGCTGAATTCGGATCAAACAGAGAATGCGCGCGCTACAATTTTGGAGGCTTTGGGGAAACTTTCCAGCCGAAAAGGTCTGGCCGCAGAATTGAAAGAGTTGCAAGAGGCCGGAGAGGAGGCCTTGGATGAAACCGCTGTTTGGCGTCTGAAGGAAGCCGCTGAGGCGGGGCATAATTCCTTAAAAGCAGTTCAAGAAGATAAGGTTCAATATCAGATGGCGCAGAACGGTGCGCGAATCAACCGCAGTGAAAAAGACCGATTCGATGAAATTTTGGGGGGAATTTCCTTTCAAAAGCCAAAAAACTGACTAAATAGAGGGATAACAGTAAATAAAGTACTGTACACGGGGTGGCCGAATCATGTGATTCCGTTATTTCTTGTCAGTAACGAATCACTCGCGTTAAATTAGGAGTCCCAAATGGCCGCTAAAGACACCGACGATCGCAAGACAGATGATCAGGATGCGGAGATCTCCCTTGATATGAGTCAAGCCGCAGTCAAGAAAATGATCGGTGAAGCGCGTGAGCGTGGCTATATAACATACGATCAGCTCAATCAGGTGTTGCCACCCGATCAGGTTTCTTCCGAACAAATTGAAGATGTGATGTCGATGCTGTCTGAAATGGGCATCAATATCATTGAAGATGAAGAGATCGAAGAAGAAGAAAAAGGAGCCACGGATCTGGTCGCGGTGACAGGCGGTAAAGATGTGGCGCTTTCTTCGGGTGAAACCGAAAAGCTTGATCGCACCGATGATCCCGTGCGCATGTACCTTCGTGAAATGGGCTCGGTTGAGCTGCTCAGCCGTGAAGGTGAAATCG
>ENA-OREB01001268-OREB01001268.1-marine-metagenome-genome-assembly--contig:-NODE-1268-length-12407-cov-2.660584_pt1 | contig 12407 bp, 10 predicted proteins | sample MGYA00248625_ERZ508552 | MGnify/ENA primary metagenome ERZ508552 (study PRJEB26219, sample SAMN06267888) | marine metagenome | isolation source: Monterey Bay, California, USA | place: USA:Monterey Bay...
GGATACTAATATACCTAGGGCAACTGTTCCGCCAAAACTAGAGATCGCAAATACTGAGAATCCAAAAAATAAAACGATGGAAGTATATAACATACTCACTCCAGTTTCTTTTAAAGCTGCGTAAACAGATTTTCTAATTTTCCATTTATTCGCAATTAATTCTTGCCGATATTTTGCTAAAAAATGGATAGTATCATCAACAGAAATGCCAAAAGCAATACTAAAAACGAGTATGGTAGATGGTTTAATTGGGACCCCTATATAACCCATAAGTCCTGCTGTAATTATTAAAGGGAGAAGATTAGGTATAAGGGAAACTAAAATCATTTTAAAACTTCTAAACATCCATGCCATAAATAGAGCAATTAAAAATACAGCAAGTGATAAGGAAAGGATTAGATTATTAACTAAATACTTAGTCCCTTTTTGAAAAACTAATGCTTTTCCAGTGAGTATAACATTATAGCGTTCAGTCGGGAATATTTTTTTTATTTCAGACTTTAGATCCTCTTCTATTCGATCAAATCGTTCGGTTTCTGTATCCTTCATAAAGGTAGTGATGCGAGCAAATTGCCCGGTGCTGTCTACATAATTCTCTAAGAAATGAGTCTTTTTAGTACCACTATTAGCATAAGAAAGTAAAAAAGTTCTTTCTTGACTATTAGGTAATTGATAATATTCAGGATTATTATTATAATAAGCTTGTTTAGAAAATTTAACCAATTCAACTACAGAGAGAGGTTTTGATAACTCTGGTACTTCATCAATGTAGTTTTGTAGCTTATCCATTCGTTTTAAAGAAGCAAGACTTAAAACCCCTTTTTTTCTTTTTGTATCTATAAGTACTTCAAGTGGCATGATCCCCTCAAATTCTGTTTCAAAAAATTTAATGTCCTTAAAAAATTCTGTTTTCTTCGGCATATCCTCGATAATACTACCTGAAATTCCAATATTATTAATTCCAATAATACTAATACAAAGAATGGATACTGAAATAACATAAATAGCTATTCGGTGGTTTTTAACCATATGTTCGGTCCAATTCACAAATTGAATGATCCAATTTTTCCCTAAGTGCTTTAAGTGCTTATCTTTTGGGGGTGGCAGATAACTATATATAATTGGAATAATAATTAAACTCAATAAAAATATAGTTATGATGTTTATGGAGGCTACAACACCAAATTCTTTCAATAACACACTGTTGGTAAGAATAAAAGTTGCAAAACCAGATGCTGTTGTTAGGTTGGTCATTAGAGTAGCGTTCCCCACTTTTGTTATTACCCGTTGCAATGATTTTGCTTTATTACCGTGAAGCTTTATTTCTTGTTGATATTTATTTATCAGAAAAATACAATTAGGAATCCCAATTACAATGATTAAAGGAGGGATTAAAGCGGTTAATACGGTTATCTCATATTCCAGCAAACCTAAAATTCCAAATGCCCACATTACACCTATAATAACAGTAAACATTGCAATTATAGTAGCTCTAAATGATCTAAAGAAAAAGAAAAATAATAAGGAAGTAACTAACAAAGCAGCTCCTACAAATAAGCCTATTTCATCAATAATATTTTGAGCGTTAAGAGTACGTATATATGGCATACCAGATGTGTGTACTTTGATGCCGGTGTCCTCTTCAAATTTATTTATAATCGGAATTAAATCGTCAATAATAAAGTCTCTACGAACAGAAGTATTAATAATACTTTTATCCATATAAATAGCAGTTCTAATGGACTGTTTATTTGGACTGTAAACAAGCCCTTTATAAAAAGGCAGTTTGTTAAAAAGTTCGTATTGATAATTTTTTAAGTTTTTGTCAGTAAAGATCGAATCTTTTATAAATGGGACTAACCGAAAAGCAGTGGTGTCTTTTCTTTTTTCTAATTTTAATAAATCGCCAACTGAAATTGTAAAATCTATTTCTTCAAATTTTAAAATATCTTGCGATAGTTTATTCCAAGCTTCAAATTTTTCTGGAGTAAAAAGAGTCGAATCTTTAACTCCTAAAATCACTAGATTTCCTTCTTCTCCAAATTTATTTAAAAAGGTATTGTATTCAAGATTAACAATATGATCATCGGGCAATAAATTTGCTTCGGTTGTTGAAAATCTCATGTTTACCCATTGTGTGGATAATCCAAAAGTTATAACAGCAATGAGGATTAGGAGAAAAGTTCTGTTCCTTAAAATAAACCGTGCCAGTGCACTCCAAAATCCAATACTAAAAAGCTTGTTCACCTTAAATAATTATAATGAATAACAATATACAAGTGCGCAAAGGTATTAAAATAGAGGTTATCATTTTTGTTTATAGTGTATTATATGACCATTTATAATATAAAAAAAGTGGATCGAAATCCACTTTTGAAATATCACAGAAACTATAATTTTATACCGTCATGATTTCTTTTTCTTTTAACGCCAACGAATCGTCTATTTTTTTGATATGTCTGTCTGTCATCTCCTGAATGTCAATCTCTAAGTTTTTAGCTAAATCTTCAGAGACAGCTGCTTTTTTTATTTCGTTATTAGCTTGTTTTCGATCATTACGAACACCTACTTTAGTTTCTTCGGCTTCCGCTTTAGCTTGTTTTACTAACTCTTTTCTCCTTTCCTCTGTTAGAGGAGGTACGTTAATAATAACACTTTCGCCGTTACTCATAGGGTTAAAGCCAATATTAGCTTCATGAATTCCCTTTTCAATTTCAGGTATTAGTGATTTTTCCCATGGCTGAATAGAAATAGTCATACCGTCTGGAGTTGAAACATTAGAGACTTGATTAAGTGGGGTTGGAGTACCATAGTAATCCACCATAACTGCAGATACCATCGAAGGAGATGCTTTACCAGCTCTGATATTTAAAAATTTTTTATTGAGGTGAGTTAATGCGTTGTCCATAGCTTCCTTCGTGCTATCAATTATAAATTGTACTTCTTCGTCCATAGTTCTTTTATTTTTTTACTTAAAAATAAGTAATTAATCTCATTTTAGTTACGCAATTAGCTGTTATCGTTTATAAATTTACAGTTGTACCAATATTTTCTCCAGCTACAACTTTGAGTAAATTGCCTCTTGTATTCATATCAAAAACTACTATTGGTAAATGATTTTCTTGACTTAAAGTAAATGCAGTTGTATCCATTACTTTCAGGCCTTTTTTGAGTACATCTTCAAAGCTAATAAAGTCAAATTTTGTTGCTTTAGAGTCCTTTTCAGGATCACTGGTATATATACCATCAACACGAGTTCCTTTTAAAATCACATTAGCTTTTATTTCAATAGCCCTAAGTACCGCGGCAGAATCTGTTGTAAAATAAGGATTTCCTGTTCCTCCTCCAAAAATTACAACCCGCCCCTTTTCAAGATGTCTTAAAGCTTTTCTTCTAATAAAAGGTTCTGATACCTCATTAATTTTTATAGCGCTTTGTAAACGAGTTGGAATTCCTTCATCTTCTAAAGCTCCTTGCAAAGCAAGTCCATTAATAACAGTTGCTAACATTCCCATATGATCACCTTGAACACGATCCATTCCTTTGCTTGCACCTGCTAGACCTCTAAAAATATTGCCACCTCCAATTACTATTGCAATTTCGACGCCTTTATCTGTCAATTGCTTAATATCCTCAGCATATTCCTTTAGACGGTCGGGATCGATTCCATATTGGCGGTTGCCCATTAATGCTTCGCCAGATAATTTTAGTAGTATTCTTTTGTATTGCATAGTAGAAATATCTGGTACAAAAATAAAGAAAAAATTTGACCGACTCCAGAAGAAAATAAGTAATAAAAAAAACCGATCGGTCAGATCGGTTTTTTTTATAATTAAAAAAGAATTTAACCTAGAGTAACTCTTTCGAAAGAGACTACTTCGTTACCTTTAGATGTCACATAATCCGCAACACTTTGCTTTTCATCTTTGATGAAATTTTGATCAAGTAAACATTGTTCTTGATCTAAAGTTGTATTGTCAGAAATAAATCGCTCTAATTTTCCAGGAAGTATTCTGTCCCAGATCTGCTCAGGTTTCCCCTCTGCTTTTAGTTCGTCTTGTATTTTAGATTTTGCAGCTTCAATTGCTTCATCAGTTAATTGAGCTCTAGAAATAAATTGTGGTACGTTAATCAGGTGTTTCCCTAAACGACCTCTTTCAATATTATCTTTTTCTATCACAGCAATTCTAGCTTCTGTTTCTGAAGCGACAAATGCAGGGTCAAAATCCTTATAAGATAGAGTAGTAGCTCCCATAGAAGCAACTTGCATTGCAATGTCCTTAGCAACAGTGTCAGCATTATTTTCACTAGATGCCAATCCTACTAAAGCAGCAATTTTATTTCCGTGAATATAAGAACCTACAAATGGAGCAGCTAATCTTTTAAAGCCATTGATTTGAATTTTTTCTCCAATAACTCCTGTCTGCTCAATCATTTTTTCTGCAACAGTCATACCACCAAAATCTGCATTTAAGAAAGATTCTTGGTCGTTATGGTTCATTGCTAATTCAGCTAAACTAGTAGCTAACGCAACAAAATCACTATTTTTCCCAACAAAATCAGTTTCACATCCTAATACAATTAATGCCCCTTCTGTTTTGGAGTCATTTACTACTGCGATTGCGGCCCCTTCACTAGAATCTCTATCGGCTCTTTTTTCTGCAACTTTTTGTCCTTTTTTACGGAGTATAGCAACAGCTTCATCGTAGTTGCCTTCTGCCTCTACAAGAGCTTTTTTACAATCCATCATTCCAGCACCGGTTGCATCTCTTAATTTTTTTACGTCTGCGGCTGTTATATTTGCCATCTTTTATTAAAATTTTAGTTATTTAATTAATTTATAGAAAAGTCGTTATAGTAATCCTTGAAAAGAATAAAACTAAAACGACTTTTTTGATAAGTATGCTTATTTTATTCTTCTTCTGAAGAAGCTTCTTTAATATCTACTGATGCAACTCTTTTTCGAGCAGTTTTAGCTTTTGGAGCTGGTGTAGCTTCCTCTGCTGGTGTAGCTTCAGGAGTTGTGTCAGCTTCTTTTTCGGCTTTTTCTTTCCCGTTTTTACGGCTGCTAAGTCCTTCAATAACAGCGTTAGAAACACTGGTCATGATTTTTTCAATTGATTTTGAGGCATCATCATTTGATGGAATTACATAATCAATTACATTGGGATCACAGTTCGTATCAACCATTGCAAAAATTGGAATCTTCAATTTTAAAGCCTCCTTAACTGCGATGTGTTCGCGAGTGGTATCAACTACGAATAGAGCACCTGGTAGACGCGTCATGTCTGCAATTGAACCCAAGTTTTTGTCTAGTTTTGCTCTGGTACGATCTACCGCTAAACGTTCTTTTTTTGATAAAGAATTGAATGTTCCATCTTGCTTAGATCTGTCGATAGCCGCCATTTTTTTTACAGCTTTTCTGATAGTTACAAAGTTGGTAAGCATACCTCCTGGCCATCTTTCAGTGATGTAAGGCATGTTCGCTTTCCCTGCTTTATCAGCAACAATATCTTTTGCTTGTTTTTTTGTAGCTACGAAAAGAATTTTTCGTCCACTTGCTGCAATTTTTTTAAGAGCTTCATTAGCTTCTTCTAATTTTGCAGCTGTTTTATAAAGATTGATAATATGGATTCCATTACGCTCCATATAGATATACGGTGCCATATTAGGATTCCATTTTCTTGTTAGGTGACCAAAGTGTACACCTGCGTCAAGTAACTGTTTTACTTGTTCGTTGTTGTTTGCCATTTTTGTAATAGTTTACGTTCTTGTGTTATTATAGATAGCAACCTTTTCTTGTGAAAGGGTTTAGATGCTAAACTAACTCTCCGACTCTCGGAGTAACAGCGATTTTAAAATTGTTTGTCAAATATAATTTGACGGATATATAAGAACTTATTACTTGAGTTGGGCATCCTAAGATACCCAACCAAGTATTGTATTTCCTAACGTTTCGAAAATTGGAATTTCTTACGCGCTTTTTTCTGACCGAATTTTTTACGTTCAACCATTCTTGGATCTCTTGTTAATAAACCTTCTGGTTTTAAGATTCCTCTGTTTTCTTCGTTTAACTCGCACATAGCTCGAGAAATTGCTAAACGAATTGCTTCTGCTTGCCCAGTATTACCTCCACCAAAAACATTCACAGTTATATCAAATTTCTTTGTGTTATCTGTTAACATTAGTGGTTGCATTACTTTATATTGTAGTGTACCTGTTGTAAAGTAATTTTCGAACTCACGCTTATTAATGCTAATGTTACCTTTTCCTTTGGCAATATAAACACGCGCAACCGCATTTTTTCTTCTACCTATTTTATGTATTACTTCCATTACTTTTTAGAGTTAAGATTAATGGTTCTTGGTTTTTGTGCTTCTTGTCCGTGTTCAGTTCCAACGTAAACTTTCAAGTTTCTGAAAAGAGCAGCTCCTAATTTATTTTTAGGCAACATCCCTTTTACAGCTTTTTCTAATAGTCTAGCTGGGTCTTTCCCAAACATTTCTTTTGCAGTAAGACTACGCTGACCACCTGGGTAACCTGTGTGTCTTATGTATGATTTATCTTCCCATTTGTTTCCTGACAAAGTAATTTTTTCAGCATTTGTAATGATAACATTATCACCACAGTCAACATGAGGAGTAAAATTAGGTTTATGCTTTCCGCGTAATAATATTGCTACTTCACTCGCAAGACGACCTAAAGCTTGACCTTCAGCGTCAACAAGTAACCATTCTTTATTTACGGTAGCTTTGTTAGCTGAAATTGTTTTATAACTTAGTGTATCCACTTTTAATTTTTTTGCTACTTGCATTCACCTACAAGTAGTGTTAAACATTCCTTCTTTTGGATAAATCGGGCTGCAAATGTAATATTATTTTATTGAATTACAAACAGTCACAATTTTTTATTAATAAATGTTTAAAAATAAAATTAACAGGTCTTATAAATTTACTAATAATTAAATTACTTTTATAATTAAATGTACCTAAGTAATTTAAAATGAAAAGAAGAAGTTTTTTAAAAAAAGCCTCCCTCACGGGAGTTGCTGTTGCTGTTGGATCTAATTTAATTGCAAAAAACGCTAGAGAGGAAGAGAAACCAGATAGTTTGTATGATGGAGTTGCTAAAGATTTTCCGATAGTAATTTCGACTTGGAATGTTCCAAATGCCACTTTAAAAGCAGGCGAATTATTAGAACTGGGCTATTCTTCCATAGATGCAGTAGAACAGGGCTGTATGATTGAGGAAGCCGATATTAAAAACCAATCTGTTGGTTTTGGCGGTCGCCCAGATCGAGACGGAAACGTAACCTTAGATGCCTGCATCATGAATAAAAAAGGTGATTATGGCGCGGTAGTTTACATGCAAAATATCGTTCATGCAATTTCAATTGCAAGGAAAGTTATGGAGAACACTCCTCATGTAATGTTAGCTGGAAAGGGTGCTGAAGAATTTGCTGTCGCTTCGGGTTATAAAAAAACTAATTTATTGACTCAAGAATCTAAAATTGCCTGGGAAAATTGGAAAAAAGAAGCCGATTACCAACCGATTATTAATATTGAAAATCACGATACCATTGGAATGTTAGCAATTGATAAAAATGGAGATATTTCTGGAGGTTGTACCACAAGCGGCTTAGCTTACAAAATGGCAGGGCGAATTGGAGATTCTCCCATTATTGGCTCGGGCTTATTTATAGATAATGAAATTGGTGGTGCTACGGCTACAGGGATGGGTGAAGAAGTATTAAAGACTGTCGGTAGTTTTTTAATTGTGGAGTTAATGAGGCAAGGTAAAAGTCCACAACAAGCTTGTGAAGAAGCTATTCGAAGAATTGTAGTTAATAACTCTAATTTTAAGAATTTTCAGGTGGGGTATATTGCTATTAATAAAAAAGGAGAAACTGGGTTTTATTCAATTCACGAGTATTTTAGTGTTTCCATATATGAAAATAAAATATGTAAGAATCATTTATCAGATTTTTACAATAAAAACGGATGATCTAGTCCAGTTATATAGATTTACTTAACTATAATTTCATCGACAAAAACCCAAGCTTTCCCTTGATAAGGAGCTCCTAAGTGCCATTCTGGTAAATCTCCTAGGTTTTTAGCAATGATTTTTACATATCTAGAAGTAGTCTCCTCTATTTTAAAATGTACTGTTTTAATTTTAGTCTCTGAAGAAGCCTTTTGAGAATCGATTTTATAAGTAGGTGAAATTTTACGAAATGTATCGTCGACAGCTACGTAACATTCAACTTCGGTCGGGTAAAAAATCCAGCTTCGTTGATCTTGTAAAAAATTTACCTCCACAGTATCAATAGATTCTGCGCTTCCTAAATCAATAGTTGCAACTAAATCAGTATTTTGATAGCCCTGCCAAGAGCCTGTTTTAAAATCTGAAGATCCTCGAATGCCGTCTATTAGGGCATTATTTCCTCCTGCATTGTATTGATTAGCGTATTCTGTTTCTAATTTTATAGTCCTGTTTGGATTAATTTTATAAAAATTAGTATTAATTGTGTCACTTTTAATCCCATTATAAACCGCATAGGTTCTTAAATCTACCGCCTCTGAAATAAGGATAGGGGAAGCGTATTCTTTAAAATTATCAGAACCTAAACTATAAAATATAATTGCTTCACTTATTACATTAGCTAAGGAGACCGTTGTTTCATTTTTAAATGCTATATCACCTTCATTAATATAGGGTGCGGGAGTAATGAGGTGTTCTTTAATTTCAGTTCTCGGTTCTTGCCCTTCTATAGTTCCCCATTTGGAAGGAGAACTACTCATTTCAAAAGTTAAAGTTCCTCCCGCCATAATTTCGTCATGTTTTAAATAAGTCCTATTAAGTTCTAAATTATTTAATAATACTTTTTTAATATAAATATGAGTTGCTGAAATATTTTCTGCCCGTATTTTAAATTGTTTGCCGTTTTCAAGATTAATAGTAGCTTTTTTAAAAAGTGGGCTTCCAATAATATAGTCGTTTGATCCTGGTGTTACCGGGTAAAACCCCATGGAACTAAAAACATACCAGGCGCTCATTTGGCCACAATCTTCGTTTCCTGAAATACCCTCGGGTTCGTCTTTATAAAGTTCCGTAAGAATTTGATTTACTTTTTCTTGAGTTTTAGCGGGTTGATTCACAAAATTGTAAAGATAAGCCATGTGGTGACTAGGCTCATTCCCGTGGGCATACTGTCCAATCAGTCCAGTAATATCGGGCTGTTCACGTCCTGATGTTTGAAGTTGAGCAGAAAACATGGTGTCTAGGTGATTTTCAAGCTTCTTTTTACCTCCCATTAGGTTCATTAAGCCAGAAATATCTTGAGGCACGTAAAGGCTGTATTGCCATGCATTTGCTTCTGTATAATTAAAATTAACCTCGTAAGGATCAAAGGGAGAAAACCAAGTATTTCGGAATCTCCCTCGCATAAAATTAGTTTCGGGATCAAAAATATTTTTATAGTACTGTGCTCTTTTAGAGAACAATCTATAATCAAAATCTTTCCCCATAGCTTTTGCCATCTGAGCAATCGTCCAATCGTCATAGGCATATTCTAAGGTTTTTGATACCGACTCACTTTCTTCTTCCATCGGTATAAAACCAAATTCCTTATAGGATTTAAGACCTAGTTTATCCTGGAGAGCACTATGCTTCATTGCCTCAAAAGCTTTTTCGGTATCATACCCTCGTATTCCTTTTAAAAAAGCATCGGCAATTACCGGAACCGCGTGATAGCCTATCATACAATCGGTATAGTTTGCCGATAAGTCCCATATTGGCATAATACCTCCTTCTTCATACTTTGCTAAAAAAGTATTGATAAAATCATTGGTTTTATCCTGTTCTATAATCGTGTAAAGAGGATGTGTGGCTCTGTAAGTGTCCCAAAGAGAAAAAACCGTATAATAATCAAACTCATTTGTTTGATGAATTTTTAAGTCCATACCACGGTAGCGACCATCCACATCTTGATATAAATTTGGAGCGATCATAGTATGATACATAGCGGTATAGAAATTAGTTAGATTATCTTGACTTGAACTTTCTATTACAATTTTTGTTAATTGCTTTTCCCAAGTAGCTTCGGCTTTGGTTTTAATATCCTCAAAAGATAGCGAACCTATTTCTGCTTCTAAATTTTGACGTGCTCCAGCTTCATCAACTGGTGAAATTCCTATGTTAATTATAATAGGCTCGTTTTTTGGATTAACAAATGTCAACGCAGTTTTTCTTTTTTTAGGACTTCCATCTTGAGAAGGTTGTATACTATCCGAAAAAGCATGCGAGGTTTTAATATAAAAATACAATCGTTGATCTTTAGCCCAAGCATCAGAGAAACGGTAGCCCTGTAGCTGAGTATTGGAAATTTTTTCAATAGTTGCATCCAATACTTTGTCACGATGTTCCAAATCTAAAATCACAATCTGGTTATTAGAAGTTGGAAATTGATATTTATGAATTCCACTTCTTTTTGAAACCGTTAAACCTACATCGATATCAGTACTATCTAATTTTACATGATAATATCCCGGAGAGGCTTCTTCATTTTTGTGAGAGAAATGTGCTCGATATCCTTTTTTACCATCAGCACCGTTATGAAAATTTATTGCATTGGTTGGCATTAATAAAATATCTCCATAATCAGAAACTCCAGTTCCACTCAAATGCGTGTGCGAGAACCCATAGATTTCATTGTCAGAATAATGATACCCAGAACATCCATCCCAACCGTCCAAGCGCGTATCCGGACTTAATTGCATCATTCCAAAGGGCATAGTTGCTCCAGGATATGTATGTCCGTGACCACCAGTGCCAATAAACGGGTTTACATAAGAGATTAAAGGAGCTGTTTTTACTGCGGATGAAACCCATGAAATGGATGCTTCTATTATGAATGGCAAGAACTTAAATGCGGGTGCTGTTAGTTTAATTTCTGGAATCAAAAATCCTATTTCATTAGCTTGTGAAGTTATGGAAAAGAGTGAGCATGTTTTTTTAGCTGGAGAAGGAGCAATTCAATTTGCTAAAATCAATAACTTCTCCATTAGACAAAGTAACTTCAGCAACTGATGAATTAGTTGAAACTGAATCTACAGAAATTTCATTAATAATCGTTAAATTATCAGAAGAAGACGCTTTATTAAACAAAGCCAATCTAATTAGATGATTAGGCACAAGATACCCGAGAGCATCAATTGACGTTTTTTTTGCAGCAAAATTTAATAATGAATCAGAATCGCCATCAAACACCTTTGCTTCCTTTAAAGGACTGACACTAGTTTGATCAATTAGATCCCATACACCTAATTTTTGCATTATTTTTAATGAGTTATGAGTTAGAGCAGTCTCTCTTCCATCAAGCTTTGGATTTGAAATAGACTCCTTATTTGACTTATCGACAACTAATACTTTCAAATTTAAATCAATTAACGAGCAGGCAAAGCTTAGCCCAGCTGGACCAGCACCAACAATGATTACATCATATTCTTTTTCTGTTTTTAATTGATTCATCTAAATCAAATATTAATTAAAAAAATATTATTTTGCTTTTGAGACTTCAATTTTCTTTAGCCAATAAGAACTTTTTTCAAGATCTTGATCTGTTCCAATACCTGCTTTATACATTTCAGCAACTTTGATTTGAGATTCTAAGTTGCCTTGCCTTGCAGCATATATATAGTTTTCATATGCCATCTCAAAGCTTTGCTCAACACCCTCTCCAAACTCATACATGACGCCTAAATTATATTTAGCATCTAAATAACCTTGCTCAGAAGCTAAATTTAACCAATAGAAAGCTTCATTTAAGTCTTTTGTGACACCGGCACCAAGATAGTATAAGGCACCCAGAGTGTATTGTGCCTTGGGGTCTGATTGATCTGCAGCAGTTTTTATGTACTCAAAACCTTTAGTATTATCTTGTTCGACACCAATACCACCAATATACATCACTCCTAGAGCTGTCAACGAATCTAAATTTCCTGCTTTAGAAGCCAACTCAAAGGCCTTTAAAGCCTTTTTATATTCTTTTAATTCAACCAACTGCTTCCCTCTTTCATAAAGACTATCTTCAGCAAAAACAGAAGCATGATAAAACAAAGAAAAAGTTACTAAAAATATTAATTTTAGAAGAATAAGTTTATAAGATTTAGCAGCAATGTTCATTGAAGTGAAAAGGATTAATGATGAAGAAGGACTTTTAAAATGAACATTTTACATTTTTTTAAAACTTAAACATCATCGCGTGGAATAAACTCTAGCACAGTAGCATTAATACAATATCTAGGAAGGCCATTTGGACCATCATTAAAAACATGTCCAAGATGAATATCTGAGCTTACTGAGCGAATCTCAGTTCGCGTCATTCCATAACTATTATCAACTACTTC